>Ga0209123_1000873_pt1 | contig 34422 bp, 33 predicted proteins | sample BarGraIncu00431A_FD_184500 | JGI IMG/M metagenome (GOLD analysis project Ga0209123, IMG submission 184500) | Arctic peat soil microbial communities from Barrow, Alaska, USA - Barrow Graham LP Incubations 004-31A (SPAdes) (version 2) | ecosystem: Environmental > Terrestrial > Soil > Wetlands >... | reverse complement strand
TGGAAGCAGATGCAAAACAAGGCTTTTTAACACTTACAGTCAATATGCCCGAAGCACTGGCTGCCGCCCAGCTGGCCCAAAAAGCACAGGAATTGCTGCAACGGGATATTACCGATTTTAAAATTCAAAAGGCAAAAGCCGAACTCGAATTTATTCAGGAACGCTATAACGAAGCCAAAGGACAAGCTGAAGGCTATCAGGTGAATATAGCACAAAAGACCGATCAATATAAAAATCTGACCAGCTCCGTGCCACAGGTTCAGACCACCCGTATGCAAACCAAGTACGGCATTGCCAATACTGTTTTCGTGGAACTTGCCAAACAACTGGAACAGGCCAAGATTCAGGTAAAAAAAGATACTCCGGTATTTACGATTGTAGAACCTGTATCGGTTCCTATCGAAAAATCTAAACCCAATCGTCCCATGATTCTTATTATCTGGATATTCCTGGGAGGAATTATCGGGGTAGGTATAGTATTCGGAAAAGGATTTATGGCCGGTGCTAAGAAAAAGTGGAAAGAAGAATAGTTTATAGTTTATAGTTTATAGTTGGTAGTTTATAGTTGGTAGTGTCTGAAATAGGTTTACAAAAAAGCAAACTAAATGCAGGATTATGAAAAAATCGTATTCCTATATTGATCCCTTAGTAGGAAATAGAATACCAAACATACAACCCTTATTGCCTTATTAAACAGGGGAAATAAATTCACATAAATAGCGTTTTCGTAATTTGAACCTAATTAAGTAAATGGAACAATATAATGTACTATTCAAAATTTCCGACCTCTCCCCCCGCCCGATAGCTATCGGGACTCTCTGACCTCTTCCGCCCTCCGGGCACCTTCTCCAAAGGAGAAGGAATAAAGAGGGAGCTGCAGTAGTGAAAATAGGATGCAATCTAAAATGAAATAGGACATTATTTACTTCCCATTGCTTATGACCTAAAGGAAATGGGTTTTTTATCTAAAAATTCAATTATTTTTTATATCTTTGTATAGAGATATTCAATCCATGGACAAATGAGAACGCCCGAATTAAAAGAATTTATTCAACAACACAGCAACCTTTTTTGGTATACACCCCAAGATAAGAAAGTGGAGGTGAGCGATGAATTTTTGGTGGAAACGATACTTAATTATGGTGATAAAGATACTTTAATACAATTATTTAGCATTCTAGGGAAGCAAAATGTTGCGAATATATTTTTTAAGTCTATTAATATAAGTGAGCGCAGAAGAGGTAATTATTCTGAAATAACAATTCATTTTTTTACTCATGTATTTAAAAAATATGCACACTGAAATTCTATCCTTTGAACAAAATGAGATGTTCCCTTTCCTAAAAAGGTTTCAACGTTCCTTTTATTTGGTTGGGGGTACAGCTATTGCATTACATTTGGGACATCGTCGATCTATTGACTTTGATTTATTTACATTTTCAGAGCTTAGAAAATCAAGAATAAAAAGGACTTTGTTGGAAATTCCATTTAAGCAAGTTCCTATTTTTGAAGATTATGATCAACTTCATTTATTTATTAACGAAGTTAAGATTACTTTCTTTAGTTATCCTTATAAAATTGAACATCCTATTAAGATTGATTCAATCCTAACAATTCCATCTTTGCTGTCACTTGCAGCAATGAAAGCTTTTGCTTTGGGTAGAAGATCCAAATGGAAAGATTATGTGGATTTGTATTTTATTATACGCGATTTTTATAGCATTGAAGAAATTAGTGTTGAAGCAAGCAGAATTTTTATACAGCAATTTTCCGAAAAATTATTTCGAGAACAATTAGCATTTCATAAAGACATTGATTACACCGAACCAGTTGAATATCTTGTAGAACCGGTAAGCGATGAATTAATCAGATCTTTTTTGCTCAATGTGGCAACGGATATATTTTAGAGGGTAGTTTATAGTAGGTAGTTGGTAGTTTATAGTTAATAGTGGGTAGTTTATAGTTAATAGTGGGTAGTTAATAGTTAATAATTTATAGTTAATAGTACGATAAGACATTCTAAAGCTACAGTTAATAGTGAACAATTGTTAGTTAGGAGAGACCAGCTTATAGCTGAACGCTCCCGAGATAGCTATCGGGACAAAGAGACTACGCTCAACCCAGGGCAGTCAATAAAGTCAATAAGGTTTAAGACATTTTCTGTTTTATTGCTACTAAGGTTTCGACTATGAAAAATAAGGGTTTTAATGAACTAAGTAATAGAATTAATATATTAGACATTATATAAGTTGGCTGTAAATAGGATTTAATAAAAAACTATTCTGTGCCACGGAGTGGCTAAATGTGAATAACCCCTAGTGAAGCTTGCGGTCCCGATAGCTATCGGGTTGGGTGATGATGAACAACCCACAACACCAGCTCCGGCGGCTGGCGGACTGAACAACACTATAATATCTTGCTATTGAATCCGTCAGCTGACGGACTCTATTTGTTTTTGTGATTCTCATCCGCCGTTCCGATAGCTATCGGAATTACCGGCGGTTATTAGCTAACGCTGACCGTTGGTTCACATTGATTCCCTTCGGGAATCTAAAACTTACGTATTATGTATCATTAGCCATAGATTCATATATTTAATGGCTCTAAGAATCCAACTTATATAATCCCTACTATGTTTTCTATGTTTACTTTTTATTATACTTTGTGTTACTATGTGGTTTTGCTATGTGACACTATGTGATTTAAAAATACGACATTATTTTGTTCCAATTACTTAAAATCGAATACTCTTTGCCAACCTTAGTAGAATTTTCAAACACATACTCAAACTCTTACCTTATTTGTAGGATAAAATAGTGCATGAATTTCGACAATTTATAAAGAGTTATATACGAACGCAAACTACCTGGAAAGACGATTATTGGTTAGCGATTAATGGTTATTGATTTAATAATGATTAAAATATAGCAAAATGTAACTCAATAATGCTGAATTGTATATACTTTTGTTCTATAAGAATATAAGAAAAACCTTATTTGAGTATGATTTACGGCGTGTAAACGGAGTATTGAAATAAGAATCAGAAAAAAAATAAAATAATTGGAACATAAAAAACTCCGTGCGAAATTACACAGAGTTTTTTTGCCGTAACAGGTAAACGGCGGCATCATTTAATTCGAAATTTCGAACGAATGTGTTCTGGTTTAGTTGACAGTTGCATCAGTTTTGAAGGACGAAGCAGCTGTCATTTTTTTTGTCACTGTTTTCTGAATTAACGTTTTACGTTGAGTAAAAAGAGTCTTGTACTCGTTCAACATCTCGTTTAATTCATTTACCAGAGGCATGTAATCCACATTTAGTTCAACTAATTGATTAATTTCGATGGTTCTGAACAAATTAGTCACTGCTGTTGCACAATTGAGAATAATTTTTCTAGAAATCACTCTTGGAGTTTCCGATTTCGATTTCCTTCTATTCTTTTGCGTATCAGCAATTTTCTGAAAATTTGTTTTTAAATCATCCAACAAAATACTTAAACCCAAGGTTTGCATAGCGTTGTTTAATGCTACATTTCCATCAAGTTCGGCAAGCATCAAATCAATCTTCTTGTTTTTCACAAAGTTCGTGTTTTGATAAATCTTGTTTAAGAACTTGTTTAAAAACGGAAGAGCTAAAACTGCAGCTTCTTTGATTGCCGGCACTTTTACCTTATTGAATCCTATAATTAAAGATCCAATTGCACCTAGTGTCTTGTCGCGATCAATTCGCAGATTTATTAACTCTTTTGTCATCGGATGACTCCGCTCCTTAATGGTTATTTTATCTACTTCGAGCAACTGCTCTTTCAATAAGTTAACCACTCCTTGAATTTTCAAAGTTTCCGGATCGTAATTTACTACGATACCGAGAACATCATTTGCAAATTCAGGATATTCTAGAATCCTGAATGCGCCCAAAGGGACGCGCATTATTGTTGTCATAGGCATTATTTATAAAATTTAATTTATTGTTTTTATAATCCTACGCTTGCATTTGCTTCGTTTTTTTATTAGTCAACCTGTTTATATTCCAATATTTCAAAGAAACTGCTCACGCAGCGTAAAAACATGTTTTATAATTATGTTATACAACATGTTATCAGTGCAAATATAGTGTAAATTAATTAAATCATAATAAAAAATAATCATTTTTAAAAGTTAAAGATAATTAATTATGAAGTTAAATAATATAACTATCAGATATATTGTTTATTATGTAATAAAAAATATTCTCTTTCCTCCTTCATTTAAGTGCATTTAAAAAAATCTATCTTCCTATCAAGTCAATTCTCATAAAATTTCTATTGATATTCATAACCTCGACGTGTCAATCATTAAAAACAGTTCGATGATTTATAACTTCGGCGTGTCAATCATTAAAAACAGTTCGATGATTTATAACCTCGGCGTGTAAATGGTTAAAAACACTTTGATGATTTATAACTTCGACGTGTCAATCATTAAAAACAGTTCGATGATTTATAACTTCGACGTGTCAAGCGTTAAAAACATCGAGATGATTCAGTACTTCGACGCGCAGACTGTGAAAATAGTTTAACGAAAACCTTCGCTGGCGCGGTTTTGCAAACCGGGCTTATATTAACCTCTTTGATTAAAAACAACACAGGTCACACCCCGAAGTCAATCGTGAGCTGCACCAGCGAGGATATTTGCAACGAACATTGTCCTTTCACTATCGAGACGAATATGTAAATACTAAGCCATATGCTGATAATAATAACCCCTTAATGTCTGAGTATTAAAAATATTTGACATACAGAATAATTGCATTTATTAAGTTAGCTAACTTATTGGTTTTTAGCTGAACAATAAATTCTTAAAAAAACTCGAACATTTAGTAGTTAATTCAACAAAAAAGTGTAACTTTGTACTTCGAATTTTAAAAAAACGAAGCAAAATAAAGTGTTTAACGATAAAGAATTAGTGTTTTTGCATTAATTCTTTTTGTAAAAATACAAATCAAATTAAGATAGTTACAACCATTTATGGGGGTGACGAACATCGCTGTGTAGATATTAGTGATTAGTTATTAGTGATTAACGGTTAATGTGTATGGTATAATGGTGTAACTGTTCACTATTTACTCGTCTACTTGTCTACTCGTTTACTTGTCTACTTCCAATGGGAGTGACGAACATCGCTGTGTAGATATTAGATATTAGATATTAGATATTAGTGATTAGCGGTAAATGGTTCACTTGTTTACTCGTCTACTTGTTTACTTGTCTACTTTGTGTTACAATCAACCAACAACCACTCTCCGCGATAGCTCCCGTCCCGATAGCTATCGGGACGTGTGGGAGAAGGATAGCTGATAACCTATTGCAGGGAGGATATTGCTTTTTGCTATAATCCAATTAAAATTTTTGTAATGAATAATCCGCTCGGCTCTGCCGCTTGGCGCAGCCAACAATCAGCCAAAGACATATTGATAAAAAAACTTTTGGATCAAAAAAGTTTCTGGTCGTTTGAGATGCCTGACACTCAGCAAGTGCCGGATGATATTTTAATTGAGAAAACTTTTCTTTATTTAGATATTGAAGATATTAATTTATTATTTAAAATATATCCGATAAAAAGTATCAAACAAGTGTGGATAGACCGTTTGGTTGTTCAGGGAAGTTATTATGCCAGATTAAATAAATTGATAGCCTGGATGTATTTTGATATAAAACAACCGGAAAGATATCTGAAAAGAATAGAAAACCGTCAGTTGAAAATTGTTTAATGAAAGGTCTCACACCACATACCGACAAACTATTCGAGAACGTTTGTTCATTGAATTGCTTAAAACCCTATACTTTGGTAGGTGGTACAGCTCTTGCCCTTCAATTGGAAACGCGTCTGAGTGAAGATCTTGATTTTATGAGCTGGAAAACGGATAAAAAACATAAACCTGAAGTTGATTGGGTTAATATTGAAAAAGAGCTAAATAAAATTGGCACCATTGAATCAAGAGAAATTTGGGACTTCGATCATGTCGAGTTTGTTGTTTCTGGTGTAAAAATATCATTCTATGCCAGTAACAAATTTACACCGGTTGTAACTCCTGTTCATGTTAAGAATAACCTCTATGTTGCTGACATTTATTCCATTGCAGCAATGAAAATGGAAGTTTTAATGCGCAGAAGTAATTTCAGAGATTATTACGACATCTATTCAATTCTTATATCCGGTGTCGATATTAAATCAATAGTTCAATTGGCAACAAAATATTCAGATCATTTACTTTCTACCAAAAATTTATTGGCAATGCTTGTTGACCATAAACGATTTAATATTGATAGTGGCTTTAAACTATTACAACCTGTATATAACGTTACACCTATTGAAATTGAGGAATATCTTAAAACTCAAATTAAATTGAATTTTAGTATTGACAGGTAGTTGATAGTAGGTAGTTGATAGTAAGTAGTTTATAGTAAGTAGTTGATAGTAGGTAGACAAATAGGTAGTTGATAGTAAGTAGTTGATAGTAAGTAGTTGATAGTTATTAGTTAATAGTTAATAGTTAATAGTTAATAGTTAATAGTTAATAGTTAATATAACTGTTCACTTGTCTACTTCCTATGGGAGTGACGAACATCGCTGTGTAGATATTAGTGATTAACGATAGTGGTTCACTTGTTTACTCGTCTACTCGTCAACTTGTTTACTTGTCTACTTTGTGTTACAATCAACCAACAACCACTCTCCGCGATAGCTCCCGATAGCTATCGGGACGGGAGCAAACGAGTGGGAGAAGAGAAATAACAATAAACTAAAGTTATCGTCTTATGACTAAAAAAATAAAAACATTAGTAGATAAAATATCAACAATACTTGTAGCGGGTATTGATGCTAAGCAAGTTTATCTTTTTGGATCGTATGCATATAATACTGCCAATAAAGATAGTGACATTGATATTTTTGTGGTTGCTGATTTAAAAGGAAAGAAAAAAATTGAAATTACTCAACAAGCCAGAAGGTTGTTGTTAGGAAATGTTTCTATGCCTATTGATATTTTGGTTTGTGATACCGATGATTTTAATAATCGGAAAAATAATCAATCAACATTTGAGTATATTATTTCCACAGAAGGCCAAAAAATTTATGGATAAAAATAAAGACGGTTTACTGTGGTTTGAATATGCCGATAACGATCTTGAAGCTGTTACAATACTCTCGGGTCAATTGAAACCTAAATATGAAATTGTATGTTACCATTGCCAACAGTGTGCAGAAAAGATGCTTAAAGGTTACATTGCTTATAATAATGGGCGATTACAGAAAACGCATGATTTAGTGGTACTTTGCGAAACTTCGGCTAATTACGATGTTGAATTTGAGAGTATCTAAGAAACTGTTTAAAAATAAACGTTAATCTATAATAGTATCTGTTTATTAGAAGAATATAAGTTTTTTGGTTTTTCGAAGCGGTAACTATCTTATTGGTTTTCATTCTTTTTTGTCTATTTGCACCTTTGCTTTTCTCAAATAGCCCGCTATTTTTCAAAAAACAAAGCCACAACTAGCCTAAAAAATAATTGAAAACCAATTTAAGATTTATTTTTAAACAGTATCTTAGAAATTTGCAGTGATTTGACAATATATGCCTCCGAAGTAAGATATCCCAATCTCATGCAAATTGAAAACTATCATATGAAGAAAGCAATGGAGAATGCTAAATTAATTAGAGATTTTGTTCTTAAAAAAGTATCGATACACTAAAAACTAACTGGTAGTTTACAGTCGGTAGTTTATAGTTTATAGTTAGTCAATAGTTTTGTTTATTGATAGAGGGTTCTAAACCTTCGGCTGGACATTCTAAACGTTCCGCTGGACATTATAAACGTTCTGCAGAGCATTATAAACGTTCGGCTGGCTATTCTAAACGTTCGGCAAAACATTTTGAACACAAGGCAGAAAATTGCCGGGAGGAATTAGTGAATAGTGATCAATTAGTGGCTAGAAATTAACGGTAAATTGTAAATTGTAATTTGTAAATTGTAAATGTATCTGACGTTCGTTACTTTATATTGTTTTAAACAACCAACCAACAACCACTCTCCGCGATAGCTATCGGGAACAAACGAGTGGGAGAAAGAAATCTGGATTATGAAGAAGAAAACTTTTCAAATAGCCCAATTGATTAAGAGGAATATATCAGAAATTGATCCCAAAGCACAGATTATTCTTTACGGTTCTCGTGCAAGGGGTAACGAACATAAAGATTCTGATTGGGATTTACTTATACTTACTGATTACCCTGTTGATTTAAATAAAGAGAGGGAATTCAGGAATCATCTTTACGAGTTGGAATTAGAAACTGGAGAACCATTTTCTCTTTTTGCTTATTCCAATAAAGATTGGGAAACGAAGCAAAAAGTGACTCCATTTTATGTAAGTGTAAGTAAAGAAGGAATTAGATTATGAATACCGACGACAAACAGGAGTACGTTAAATACAGAATAGATTCCGCTTTTAATGCATATCAAGCGGCAAAGGTATTGGCAGAAAATGGTTTTTGGAATTCAGCTGTGAATCGACTTTATTATGCCGTTTTCTATGCAGTTAATGCTCTGTTGGTTCAAAACGAAATACATGCAAGTTATCTCTCTTCGGTCGCTGACCGTAAATTCGTGTAATTCTCCACGATAGCTATCGGGATTAATTCGTGTAATTCGTAGTTAAAAAAATTAGACAAAAAATTCGGAAAACTTCTTACCGAATTATACGATTGGAGGCAAAAAGGAGACTACGAAAATATCTTTGACTATAATGCTGAGTCTGTACAACCAATGTTTAGTCTTGTATTAGAAATGATTGAGGCTGTTGATAAGGAAATCAAAACCAAAAAGGATTAAAAATAAACTATTTATCGGACACAGGTCACACCCCGATAGTTATCGTGGGCTGCGCCAGCGAGGAGAGTGATAATTGATAATTAACCATCAAGCATTTACAATTATATATAAACCACTATCGGGACGAGTGGGAGAGACTACGTCAACGAGGGAGTTTTATATTGTTTTAAACAATCAACCAACAACCACTCTCCACGATAGCTCCCGATAGCTATCGGGACGAGTGGGAGAAAAAATTAATTATTATTTCAAAAAAACGAACTATCTTTGCCCGTACAATTTAAGACATAAAATTATGGAAGTTACAGCTCGTATAAATATAGACAGCCCTACAGGATGTAAATTAATACGCGAAATTGAAAAACACAAGAAAGTAGCCAAAATTGAATATCCTTTGCCCGAAGATATATCCGAACAAAGAACATATACTATTGAAGAATCTTATGAAGAATGTTGTAAAGTACTTAGCGATCATTATAAAGTGGATGTTCGTAAATTATGAAAAGGTATGAAGTTATAATTACCGAAAATGCACAACAAGATTTGAGAGATCTTTCAAACCTCCCCCTCGTTTGCAACGAGGGGTAAGTGGTAGAGCGTTTGTAACGCTAAAAAGATTTATAATATAAAATATGTCTTCAGAAAACTATAGGGTTGAAAAACAAAATGCAGTTTATTTCCTCACATTTACAGTAACTGATTGGGTAGATGTTTTTACACGGCTAAATTACAGGATTATTATTGCCGAATCGTTAGATTATTGCCGAAAAAACAAAGGATTAAAATTGTATGCGTGGTGTTTAATGACTAATCATATCCATTTAGTTTGTAGCATTGAAGCGCCTTTTAGAATGACTGACTTTCTTCGTGATTATAAGAAATTTACTGCAAAAGCTGTGCTTGACGATATAGAACATCTTACTGAAAGCAGGAGAGACTGGATGTTATACAGATTTGAATTTGCCGGTAAATTTGATAACCGAATTGAAAACTATCGATTCTGGCAGGATAAAAGTCATCCTATCGAGTTAACAACAACTGAAATGATACAGCAACGCATCAACTATATTCATGAAAATCCTGTAAGGACAGGATTGGTAGCCAAAGCTGAAGACTATTTGTATAGTTCTGCACGAAATTACGCAGGGATGAGTTATATAATTGAAATTGATTTAATATAATTTATTACTTTGTTAGAAACAAATAACCAGCAATCCCTCGTTGCAAACGAGGGGGAGTTAGAGGAATATATGACGAGTTTAGATGGTTACGATCCAATGCAGAAAGTTTAAAAATTCAATCGAGCAAATCATTCACAAAATTTGGCTTCAACACTCGTCGTATTAATTATAAAAAAATGGCTATTATTTATAGTGTTGTCGATAATACAGTATATATCAAACGCATAATACCTGCCGGAACAATTAATGGTATCAAGTAAAAATAAATAATCCCTCTGTTGGTGCGATTTTGCCGCTCGGCTCAAACTTCATACTCCTCCTCGTCACGATAGCTAGCGGGACAGGGGCTATCTGGGGGGTTGTACGCTTCGGTGCTATAGTATGTAATATCGGCCATTTCGATAATGAAATACAGGGAAGTCTATCGTGGACGAGTGGGAGAATGGTTTAATAAATTATTTCAAAAAACAAACTATCTTTGTTCGTATAATTTAAAACATAAAATTATGGAAGTTACAGCTCGTATAAATATAGACAGCCCTACAGGACGTAAATTAGTACGCGAAATTGAAAAACATAAGAAAGTAGCCACAATTGAATATCCTTTGCCCGAAGATTTAAAAAACGGTACTGCTTTATCGCATGATGAGGTATGGGATAAAATAATCGATAAAATGAGCAATCATTACGGAGTGGATATGTGTAAGATATGAAAAGGTTTAGTGTAATTATTTCTTTGTTAGAAACAAATAACCAGCAACCCCTCGTTACAAACGAGGGGTAGTTGAAACCGCAGGTTGACAAATACATTTTCCCTGACGGACACAGCATTTTATTACTTGCCGATGGTCGTTTAGTAAATCTTGGTTGTGCTACCGGTCATCCTTCGTTTGTAATGAGTAATTCATTTACCAATCAGACATTGGCACAAATTGAGTTGTTTACAAAAGATTATCCGGTTGATGTGTATCGTTTACCAAAACATTTGGATGAAGAATTAGCACGTTTTCATCTGGACCAATTGGGCGTTAAACTAACCGTGATGACCCCCGAACAAGCCGATTATATTGGAGTGAAGGCAACTGGACCTTACAAACCGGAACATTACAGATATTGAAGAAGTAAAGAATACAATTATTAGGTTTCTTTCAACACAATAATATGCGAAGTAGGTGGAATATGACGACTTACATCAATAAAAGATTATAAATTACGACTAGTAGAATAAAAGGCACCATAAGGTTTCAATGTAAGTTTTATTTTTTGCAAATGAATATGGAAAGCAGAGCTTTCCTTCTAACCCGACGTAGTCAAAGAGACTACGCCGAACCAGGGACGCTACGCCGAACAGAGGTTGGGAACCAAGCTTGCAGTTTGAAGAAGGAATTGAAAAAACTGTAAAATGGTATTTAGATAATCAGGAGTGGTTGAATAATAAAACTTCAGGTGAGTATAAAAAAGAACGCATAACTATTACCAAATCAAATAATAATATTTAAAGAATTGTTCATTATTTAAATAATGCTTTGGTATTGATTAAAATAGGTTTAGATGACTAATAATATACAGAAAGAAAATAGTAAACGCGTCGCAAAAAACACTTTTTTCTTATATTTTCGAATGTTATTAATTATGGCAGTATCTTTGTATACTGTCAGAATTGTTTTATCTGTTTTAGGGGTTCAAGATTACGGTATATTTAATGTAGTTGCAGGGGTTGTGACAATGTTCTCATTTCTTAGTGGAACTATGACATCTGCTTCTCAACGTTTTTTTGCTTTCGAATTAGGTCGAAATGATGAATTACAACTTAAGAGAGTATTCAGCTTAAGTGTTACTATTCATATTCTTTTAGGACTCATAATATTCTTATGTGCCGAGACATTTGGAGTTTGGTTTCTCAATAATAAAATGACCATTCCTATTGAAAGATTAGTAGCTGCTAATTGGATATTTCAGTTTTCAATTTTGTCATTTATGCTAACAATTATTACATCTCCATATGATGCAATTCTTATAGCTTATGAAGAATTTAGTATTTATGCTTTTGTAAGTATATTGGAGGCAGTTTTAAAATTAATAATGGTTTTTTTGTTAAAAATATTATTCTTTGACAAATTAATAACTTATGGTTTACTTATCTTTTTAGCAACCGGAATAATATCTATTTTATTTATAACTATATGTAAAAGGAAATATAAAGAGAGTCATTATAAATTTTATTGGGATAAATCATTGTTTAAAACGATGACTAGCTATGCAGGATGGAATATGATTGGTGCAATGGCAAATATCTTTAAAACACAGGGTTCAAACATTTTGTTAAATTTGTTTTTTGGTCCAATTGTAAATGCTGCAATGGGCTTAGCTATTCAAATAAATAATGCATTAAATGGTTTAATTATAAATTTTTATATGGCTGTAAGACCCCAAATTACAAAGGCATATGCAGCAGGTGAGAAAACATATATGATGCAACTGGTATTTCAAAGCGCTAAATTTTCGTTTTTTTTACTTTTAGTTCTATCAATGCCAATTCTTTTAGAAACAAATTTTATACTTAATTTATGGTTAAAAGAGGTTCCAAAATTTACGGTTTTATTTACCCGATTATTTCTTTTAAATATTTTAATTGAAGCAATGAATAATCAGTTAGTGGCAGCATTACAAGCATCAGGAAAAATAAAGAATTATCAAGCAGTAATTAGTATTATGTTATTAATGATATTGCCAATCTCATATATCTTTTTCTATTTTGGTTATAAACCTGAAACAATAATGTATGTATATTTGTCAATCACTATTCTATGTTTTATTCCTCAAATTTGGATTGTTCATACTACTATTGGAATGTCAATAAAATCATATTTAAAAGAGGTTATATTTATTATGATTTTAGTTGCTATAATCTCCTTTATCTTGCCTTTGTATTTTCATTGTAATCTTGAATATGGTTTATTACGGTTTTTGCTTGTTGGATCGTCGAGTCTAATCTCATGTTTAACCGTGATTTACTTAATTGGATTAACGAAGAACGAACGTGACTTAACTTCACGATATATTAAAAATAAAATTATAAATAATAGTATTAACTAAATAAATCAACAGATATGAATACTCCCAAAATAATTGCAGAAATAGGATGTAATCACAAAGGTGATATGGACATTGCAAAAGAATTAATATTGACTGCGGCTAACTTTTGTAAGGTGGATGTAATTAAGTTTCAGAAAAGATGTAATAGGGAATTGCTGACAAAAGAAGAATTTAATGCGCCCCACCCTAATCCGGCAAATTCATATGGTAGTACCTATGGTGAACATCGTGAGTTTTTAGAATTCACATTAGAACAGCATAAACAACTAAAGGTTTGGTGTGAGGAATTTGGAACTACATATTCCACTTCGGTTTGGGATTTGACTTCAGCAAAAGAAATTGTATCATTACAGCCACAATTAATCAAGGTGCCATCTGCATGTAATCTAAACAAATTGCTTTTGGAGTATTTGTGTGATCATTATTTTGGTGAAATTCATTTATCATTTGGCATGACCACTAAAGAAGAAGAAGAACAAATTGTTTCTTTTTTCGAATCGAAGAAAAGAAATAAAGACTTGGTTATTTATAGTTGTACTTCTGGATACCCTGTACCATTTGAAGATATTTGTTTACTTGAAATTACCCGTTTGAAGGAACAATTTGGAGGACGTGTTAAAGCAATAGGATTTTCGGGACATCATTTAGGTATAGCTGTTGATGCAGCAGCTATAGCACTCGGAGCGGAATGGGTTGAGCGTCATTATACTTTGGATAGAACATGGAAAGGAACGGATCATGCTGCCTCTTTAGAGCCGGATGGCGTTCGTAAACTTGTGCGTGACTGCAAGGCTGTATCAAAAAGCTTAAGCTATAAAGTAGATGATATTCTGGATATAGAATCTGTTCAACGCAATAAATTAAAAAGAAATCAAATAAAATGGCAAAAATAGTTGCTTTTATTCCAGTAAGAGGTGGAAGTAAATCTATACCCTTGAAAAATATAAAATCTTTTTGTGGGAAGCCTTTGGTTTATTGGAATATTAATTCTTTGCAGAACGCTAAGTCTGTAGTTGAGATTATTATTGCTACTGATTCGGATTTGATAGAGTCGACCATAAAATCCTTTAATTTTAGCAAAGTTGAAGTATATCGTCGTACTCCTGAAAATGCTATTGATACAGCCAGCACAGAAAGTGTAATGCTTGAATATATTAATCATTCAAAGTTGAAAGGAGAAGATTTATTTATGCTAGTGCAGGCAACTTCACCTTTAACAGAAACAATTCATTTTGAAGAGGCACTTTCAATTTATGCAGAAGGTAAGTATGATTCCATGCTGACATGTGTACGAAATTATCGTTTCTTCTGGAATCCTGATGGTAGTTCAAAAAACTATGATTATCAACAGCGTCCCCGCAGGCAAAATTTTGAGGGAGAATTAATGGAAAACGGAGCTTTTTATATTAACACCGTTGAAAATATACTAAAATCAGGTAATCGATTAAGTGGGAAAATAGGCATTTATGAAATGCCAGAGTATACTGCTACTGAAATTGATGAACCTGACGACTGGATGATTTTAGAAAATCTAATGCGCAAACATATACTCGTCAAAAAAGCTGATAATCTGATCAAACTACTTTTGACAGATGTGGATGGTGTACTAACCGATGCAGGTATGTATTACTCAGAAAGAGGCGATGAATTAAAGAAATTTAATACTCGGGATGGTATGGCATTTGAATTGCTTCGTAACGCAGGTATAAAAACAGGAATTATAACTTCAGAAAATACAAGTATTGTAGAAAGAAGAGCAACAAAGCTAAAAGTTGATTACTTGTATCAAGGAAAAAGAGAAGGGGGTAAACTTGCAGCAGCCATAGAAATATGTAAAAAGGAAGGAATAACGCTTGAGGATGTTGCTTATATCGGTGATGATATCAATTGTTTTGATTTGCTTTCTTCAGTTGGTTATCCTGCTTGTCCTGCGGATGCAGATGAAAGAATAAAATGTATTCCAAATATTATTATATTGAAACGCGTGGGAGGAGATGGAGTTTTAAGAGAACTTGTTAATGAATTGTTTTTTCAAAACTCGCTAAATATTCAATAGTGGTAATATTGGGTACTGATGTATTTGGTGGCATTCATTGCGTTGACAATATCGCTATCCTCATTGTGGATGGAAAAAACTCCATTAATCATCGCAGTCTTTACAAAGTTGTCATTATTGACGGTTTTTGCAATTCTTATAGCGTTCAAATATAAGTCAATAATAAAAACAATCTATATTAATCATGTCAAAAAGACCACTGCACATTAGGACTATGGATGTCTTTAGCTATATCGTAGCATCATTACGCTTTGCATATCACCAAAGACAAGAAAAAAAATTATATGGTGATTATTTCTTTTCTTACACACCGTTACATAAAGGGGAATCTATAAGAATTTTGGCAAACGGTCCTTCGCTGAACAAAGAATTGGAGGAACTGATTTCCAAAAATATAGACTTGTCTAATTCGCTTGTCCTAAATTATTTTGTTAGTTCAGACATCTTTACAAAGATCAAACCAAGATACTATTGTTTGGCAGATCCGTTATTTTTCACTGAAGAGAACTACACAGAAAAGGTTCATAAACTATTTGAAGAGCTAAACAAAGTTGATTGGGAAATAACTCTATTTGTCTGGATTCAAGGGGTAGCCACCATTAATAAGTACGTACAGAATAAGAATATAACTATTAAGGGTATTTCAACATTAACATACGAAGGGTCTGAGTCTCGACGAAATGAGTATTACGAAAAAGGTATAGCAGTTCCATCTTATGTAAATGTAACAATAATGGGACTTTATGTATTACTTAATTTGGGTTACTCAGAAATATGCTTATATGGAGTGGATCATACCTTCCTAAAAGAGATCGTTATTGATGACGATAATGACTTATGTATTTTAAATCAGCATTTTTATGGTGATGAATTTAGAAAGTATAACGAAATAAGAGATGGTATTAAATGGGGTGTCTCAGAATTTATCTATAATTATTATCTCACATTCGTTGAACATAAAAGAATGCGTAATTATGCAGATTATTTAGGAGCAAGTATTATCAATTGTACCCATGCTTCTTGGATTGATGCCTACACACGCATTGCCCAAATGGAAAAGCAATCAGAAAACAATATACAATCATGAAAGTAGTCCTTTTAGCCGGTGGCTTTGGTTCCCGCATATCTGAGGAATCTCAATTCAAGCCAAAACCCATGATTGAGATTGGCGGTATGCCAATACTTTGGCACATCATGAAAGAGTATGCCTATTATGGTCATAATGAGTTTATCATCTGTGCTGGTTACAGGCAGGAGTATATCAAGGAGTGGTTTGCGAACTACTTCCTGCATAACTCTGATATCAGCTTTGATTTCCGTGAAGGAAAGAATGAAATGACTATCCATCATTCTTATCTGGAACCATGGAAGGTGACGGTAGTAGATACTGGGTACAACACAATGACAGGTGGTCGTATCAAGCGCGTACAGGAGTATATTGGTAATGAAACCTTCCTGATGACATACGGCGATGGGGTGTGTGATGTAAACATCGAGAAACTTGTTGAGTTCCATAAGAGCCATGGAAAGAAAGCTACTCTTACTGCGGTCAAGATGGCTCAGGATAAGGGTGTGCTTGATATCACAAAAGATATGGCAGTTCGCTCATTCCGTGAAAAGAATGCCGGCGATGGGGCTCCTATCAATGCTGGTTACATGGTGCTTGAACCTTCAGTCTTTGACTACATCGATGGTGACTCTCAGCCATTCGAGCATGAACCACTGGATCGTTTGGCAAAAGAAGGTGAACTTAAGTCATACATTCACGAAGGTTTCTGGCAGTGTATGGACAACATCCGTGAAAAGAATATGCTGGAGAAGCTCCTTGCAAACGATAGTGCTCCTTGGAGAAAATGGGAAGGTGAAATTCCAAAGACTGATTAAATATTTGATCTTAAAGCAATGGAAAATATATTTGATTTCTATAAAGGCAAACGGGTATTTCTGACTGGTCACACTGGTTTCAAGGGCTCTTGGATGTGTAAGTTGCTGTCCAATGCTGGTGCTATTGTGACAGGTTATTCGCTCGAACCTCCCACCAATCCATCTCTTTTCGGGATTGCAAATATAGCAGTAGACATCAATTCTGTGATTGGTGACATTCGCGATTATGCATCACTCAAGAAAGCTTTCGACGAAGCTCAACCAGAGATAGTTCTGCATTTGGCAGCACAACCTATCGTTCGTGACAGTTACAAAGATCCTGCCTATACCTATGAAACAAACGTAATGGGTACGGTAAACATTCTGGAATGCGTTCGCAATAGTAATTGTGTGAAGTCTTTCCTTAATGTGACTACCGACAAGGTGTATCTCAATAAGGAATGGACAAGGGGCTATCATGAGAACGAAGAACTGGATGGTTATGATCCATACTCTAACTCAAAGTCCTGCTCTGAACTCGTAACCCACAGTTACAAACGTAGTTTCTTCACCGATAAGGATGGTCAGCCTATTATTCCTATCTCAACCGCTCGTGCAGGAAACGTGATTGGTGGCGGAGACTTTGCCAATGACCGTATCATTCCTGATAGCGTTCGTGCTGCTGAAAAGCATGAGGAGATCGTAGTTCGCAATCCATTCTCTACACGCCCATATCAGCATGTGCTGGAACCCTTGTATGCTTACTTGATGATTGCAATGAAGCAGTATGAGAATAGTAAATATGCAGACTATTATAACGTAGGTCCTGATGATTTGGATTGTTACCAGACGGGTACTCTCGTTGACCTCTTCGTATGCAAATGGGGCGAAGGCTTGAAATGGATAAACAAGTATGATGGCGGACCTCATGAGGCCAACTTCCTCAAACTTGATTGTTCTAAGCTGAAGACCACCTTCGGATGGACTCCTCGTTGGAATCTCGATGAAGCCATGGAGAAGATTGTCGAGTGGAGCAAGATTAGGATCACAGGTGGCGATGTACGTGCTTGTATGGACAAACAGATTGCTGAATATTTAAACGCATAAGGTATTGAAAAACGTTATAGTAACAGGTGCAAATGGTTTTATTGGCAGTTCCCTCATCAAGAAACTTGTTGAGAATGGCATAAAGGTAGTGGCTGTAGATATTTCTTTTGCGTCACCAAGAATTCCAGAGTCAGAACTCATCACCAAGATAGAATCTATTGTTGATGCATCTCTTGTAGATAAAATTTCTGATGGTGTATATGATGCTTTCTATCATCTCGCTTGGAGAGGCGTGAATGGAGCAGAAAAGGCAGATCCTACAGTTCAGTTGGCAAATATACAGATGGCTGTTGATTGTGCAAACGTCTGTAAAAAGATAAATTGCAAGAAAATCCTTTGTGCAGGAACCGTTGCCGAGAATGCCACATTCAGCCTTTCAAATCTCGAAAAGACCAGTGATGGTATGATGTATGGTGTTGCCAAACATGCTTGCCGACTGATTGTAGAAGATTACTGCAAGAACATCGGACTTCCTTTCGTCTGGATGCAGTTCTCTAATATTTATGGTGTAGGCAACAAGACAGGTAATCTCGTTAGCTATACGCTTGGTGAACTGATGGCGGGCAAAGAGGCTACATTCGGTCCTGCTCTCGAACCATACGACTTTATCTATGTGGAAAACCTCATAGAAGCTGTTTATCGCTTGGGTGCCAACGAAACAAAGAAGGCATTCTATTATATTGGTTCGGGTTCTCCTCGAATTTTGAAAGAATATCTCCTTCGTATTGGCGAACTTGCAGGTTATGCAGAGAAGGTAGGTATTGGCATTCGACCAGATGATTGCATCAAGTACAACATGGAGATGTTTGACAACAAGGATCTTGTATATGCTATTGGTGAGTATGTAAACACCCCATTCGATGAGGGCATCACAAAAACTATTAATTGGCTGAAAACATTGTAATATGATACAGAAATTTGAATTTCAGGAGCTGGATTTGAAAGGAGCATTTAAAATACAGTCTTTCTATGCTACCGACGAAAGAGGTGGTTTCGTGAAGGATTATAACGTTGATATGTTCAAATCAAATGGCATTGAGCATGAGTTGAAGGAAGTTTTCTACACTATTTCAAAGAAAGGTGTAATTCGTGCAACCCACTTCCAGTTGGTAAAGCAGCAGGCAAAACTCGTTCGTTGCATTAGCGGTCATGTGTATGATGTGATTGTGGATCTTCGACCGGATTCTCCAACCTTCGGTAAGTGGCAAGGATTTGACCTTACTGGTGAAAATCAGGTTGAGCTCTATGTGCCAAAGTACTTTGGCCATGGATACCTTGTATTGGAAGACTCAATTGTCAGCTATAAGTGTGGTGAAGTATTTTATGGCGAAGGGGATAGCGGTATTATGTACAATGATCCAGGCATCAATATACAGTGGCCTTTCGAGAAGATAGGTGGTATTGACAACTTGATTATCTCGGAGAAAGATAAGAATTTAAAGAGTTTAAAGGAATACGTTGATAGGTTAAAGTGATATGGGTTCAAATCTATGGTACTATGCCTTCCCTGTGGTCTTTATAATTATAGCTCTTTTAGGGTATAAAAAGCCAAGAACAGGACTCATCCTAATGTTAATTCTCTTGTTTTTCTCAATGTTCCGTGGTGATCATGTAGGGAATGATACAAATAATTACATGGACTTGGGTAGAATACAATATCGAGGAGGACACTTGGATATTAGTATAGTTGGATTTATTGCAAATATTGGCACTAACATTGAATTTGTCGATATATTAATTAATCGCTTAGTTTATACACTATCATTACCACCTAGACTTATTATCTATATTTATTCATTCATCACATTTCTATTTATGAATGTAGGGATGAAAAGATATTACACAAATAGGTCTATATGTTTGATTTTATATGTTCTATTATGTCTATATTTCTTCTCCCTTTCGGCCGCAAGACAAATGGCTGCTGTAAGCGTGTTGTTCTATGCAATGTCTTTTCTGATTACAAGATCAAAGAGAGATTCTATAAGATTTCTTATTTGGAATATAGTGGCGGCTTGTATTCATGCTTCATCATTATTTTTTCTTCCTTTATTTTTTTTGAAGTATTTGAGATTTCCAAGTCGAAGACTATCTATTATTGTTATGATTACGTTTATGCTAATCTTTGTAGTTTTATCAGTTAACATTTTGCCAATAGTACAGAACTATCTTAAAATTGACTATTTTTTGTCTACAATATATGAGTATGAGAATGGTTTTGGTAGATCTGCAATGGGGAAAATATTTGATTTGTTGAAATATTCATTTCTATTGTTTGTGTTCATCCAAAGGTCTAATGTTGAACAATCCCGTGTTTTTGATACCACCATATTGCCTAAAAAAAGAATTACAAATAATAGATTTGTTGACATATGGGATACATTATTTTTAGTTTCTTTTTGTTTTGCAGTTATATGCTCACCTATGCCAGGGCTAATTTCCCGAACTAGTTATTTTTTATTAGCGTATATTTGTGCATATGTTGGAAAATACTACAACTTTAAAAAAAAAGCAAATATAATACTATTCTTATTCTGGAGTATTATTATGTGTTATGACATTGGTGGCTTTGGCGCTAGCGCTTTAACCTCTGGTTATTATATGAATTTTAATTTTTAGCTTTATGAATATAATATCGACGACTTTCTTTGTTTCTTTTGTCGCATTTTTTGCCATCTATTGGTTACTAAAGAAAAAACCCAAGACTCAAAATGTATATGTCCTTTTGGCAAGTTATGCTTTCTACGCATTAATAGACTGGAGGTTTTGCGGGCTTTTGTTCTTTACATCCTTGATAACATTTTACTCAGGAGTAGCACTTGAGAAAATTACAGATTTCAAGAGGAAAAAAATAATACTTTTTTGTGAAATAATAATTAACATAGGCATATTGTTTGCCTTCAAGTACTATAATTTTTTCGCAGGAGAATTTGCTCGGCTTCTTGGTTTAAACCAGGATACAGTTATGCTAAATTTGATATTGCCAGTTGGAATATCATTCTACACATTTACGGCCATTGGATATGCTATAGATGTATATAAAGGAAAAACATTAGCTACCAAGGAAATCGTTCCGTTCCTGAGCTTTATATCTTTCTTCCCCTTGCTTTTATCCGGACCTATAGAGCGTTCTACAGGCTTGCTACCACAATTCAAGCAAGAGCGCAAATTTGATTATGCTTTAATGTCAGATGGCGTGCAGCAGATTATTTGGGGTGTCTTCAAAAAAGCAGTATTAGCTGATAATTGTGCAATGGTTGTTAATAATGCATTTGGTAATTATTCAAATCTGCCGGCTAGTTCTTTGGTAATTGGAGCCATTCTTTATTCCTTTCAAATTTATTTTGATTTTTCAGGATATTCAGATATGGCAATAGGTTTATCAAAACTGTTGGGATTTAGAGTTCGCATAAATTTCCACTTTCCGTATTTTGCTCTTAATGTATCCGATTTTTGGAGAAGATGGCACATGTCTTTACAAAGTTGGTTTATTGACTATATCTACTACCCTTTAGGAGGAAGTAGATGTTCTAAGGGTAGAACCATATTCAATACTTTTGTAGTTTTTGCTGTTTGTGGAATATGGCATGGTGCAAACTGGACATTTATATTATGGGGTCTATATCATGCAGTGCTGTTTGTTCCGTTAGTTCTTTTTTGTTCCAAAGGGTTTCGTAGAACAACAGTGAATGAAAATAAAGTTCTACCGACTTTTCGTGAACTTGTACTTATGTTTACAACCTTTGGGCTTATCACTATTGGATGGATTATCTTTAAAGCAGTATCAATTTCTGCAGCAATAGGGTATCTTCGCGGTATATTCTCTAGCTCATTGTTGTCCGCACCTACAGGTATAGGATTGGATGGTTTTACATATGTCTTTGCGCTGCTTGTTGTGGCCTTTGGATTCGAATGGACCCAAAGGACCAAGGAACATGCAATGCAATTTAATTCATCAGGGTGGGTAAAAATATTAATAATGTACATATTGATTGCACACGTTATATTTTGCAATGCTGCACAGTCTGATTTCATTTATTATCAATTCTAATCGATATGAAAAGATTTATTAAACGAGGAATTATTTACTCTGTGCCATTACTATTGGTGGTATTGGCGGTATACATAGTTGACCCATATTATTTGTTTACAAACGAAGAACCCTATAATGAGGTGAAATTCAATATTGGTTATTCGTTTGATCAAGGACGCAGGTACAAGATCTTTACCTATTGGAACGAACCGACAGACAAGATAATATTGGGCGCGTCAGAAATAAATGTAATAACTGAACACAATATACCTGAAGAAGGTTGGCACTCACTCTCTTTCGGAGGAGCACCTCTTCAGGAAAGTTTGCATTTGTACTGGGATGTAAGTCGCGAGCATAAACTCTCAAAAGTGATAATTGCACCAGAGTTTATAAAATATTATAATGCCATAAGTTCAGGTGATGGGGATCCGTATTATGCTAATTTTACCTATGCAACCTCTCAGTCGGCCACTTCCTTTAAAATTTACAACAACAAGCTGGATTATTTTATAGACAAGTATACTCTCAAAACCACTTGGCAATACTTATTATTTAAAGTTAGCGGCAATTCTTTGCAAAGCATTCCTAAAAAAAACAAAGCTGAATTCTGGAGAAGTCAGTTGGATTATGCACACGAAATATACGAAGGTAATGTCGTAATCAAAAGCAAGATTCCAGAAATAGTAAGTTTATTTGAACTAATTAAAAAGGATGCAGATATTAATGGAACTAAGGTAATTATTGTGATACCTGTGCAACATTTAGACTTGCTCAAAACAGAGTTTCAGGAAGGAGTATATGATACATATAAAGAATACATTAGGATGTTGGTGAAAACATTCGGAGAAGTGCATTATTTTGCATATACTGAAGGTGTATCAGAGGATGCAGAAGCATTTTCAGATCCTTTTCATTATCTTTCAGCAAATATATACATAGATAACATATTTGGCGAAGGAGATAGAAATATATTAACATTAGACAATGTTGAGATAAAATTAAATCAAATAAAGCAAAGGTTATATCCGAATGAATAAACCATTCTTTTCAATTGTAATACCCACCTATAACAGAGCAACATTGCTTAAACGCTGTCTTGATAGTATAGAATCTCAAACTTATACAAAATGGGAGGCAATCGTAGTTGATAATTTTTCAGAAGACAACACCGAAGAAATAGTTATGTCCTATAAGGATGATAGGATAAAGTTCGTTAAGAATCATAATTATGGTATCATTGCAGTTTCTCGTAATAAAGCCATTGACTTGGCATTGGGAGATTGGATATGTTTCTTAGATTCGGATGACCAGTGGATACCCAATAAGTTAGAATGCATAATACCACATTTGGATTCTTGTGACCTAATTTATCATGGATTAATTAAGGATATGAAAAAAGAGAGATGCTTCCAGCGCCTTACCACATATTTTTATCCTATTAAAGAAGTATCTGTTCCTTATGTCCTTAAAAGAGGTGATCCGATTAGCCCTTCTTGTTCAGCAGTATCTATACGTGCATTAGGGAATATAAGATTTGATGAAAGCAGAGAGTTGAGGGCTATTGAGGATTATGACTTCTTTTTACAGCTTATTGCAAAAGGTATTAGAATCAAGCACTTGAAAAAGGCACTTACCATATACGATATGTCAACAGGTTGTTCTCATGGAAGAGATGGTTTGGATAGAAGTCGCTATCTATACAATAAGTACTTTTCATATTTTTCAGATAATGATAAAAGAGATGTTCTAATGTATTATATGTGGGAAAAAGGATGTTATTTTTATTCTAACAAATATTATAAAGAGGCATTATCATGTTTCTGCGTATCATCATTCTCAAAGGTGTTATTAGTTAAGAAAAATTCAATTTATGCTATAATAAAGTCCTTAGTATTAATAATATTAGAACGGATACAATTAAAGAAATAATATTATGAACAATTTTGCTGTAGGGTTATTTAATATATACACCAAGTTTATAATGTGGATACCGTTTCATTTTATTCGACTTATTCATTTAAAAGTTTTTCTTGGACATCTTGGAGAATGTGTTTCAATAAGTAGAAATGTTGATTTGCGAAATATGAAGCATATATACATTGGAAATCATACGATAATTAATTCTGGTTGTATTTTAGATGCTAGAGGTGGTAATCTTTCTATTGGAAATAATGTTGACATAGCTCAGGATACATTCATTTGGACACTTCAACATGACTATAATGATGATAGTCATAGAGGGAAAGGCGCTAATATAGATATAGAAGATTATGTATGGATTGGGGCTAGGTCAAACATCCTTCCTGGTGTATTAATAGCAAAAGGTGCAGTTATTGGTACTTGTAGTGTTGTTACAAAGAAAGTGGAAGCAGGAAGCGTTGTTGTAGGTGTTCCTGCAAAAAAAGTGGCTGAAAGGAGAAATAGTTATACTTATACGTTAAATCACAGAATGTGGTTTGATTGAACTATGAAACGAATACTTTTTGTTGGTTATAGAGATCCATATCATTCTTCTGCAGGTGGGTATGATAAGATTACAAACTATCCTGGGGCAGATGTCTTGTTGGATATAGATGTTCCTTTTGGCTTCATCCCTATGCATCAACGAGGTAAGGTTATTAATACCATTTGTCTTGATATTATAGCAAGAAGTAGAAAAGACAAATATGATATAATACATTATTTCTATGGTGATATGCTACTGTTTCCTTTTCACAAGGTGGGTGGTGGCAAAGTAGTAGCAACTATTCACATGGATCTAAATCAAAGGGTAAAGCTTGCCAACGAATTCATAAAGACGTTACAGTCGTTAGATGGAGTAATCTCACTAAGCTCAAAACAAAAGGAGGAATTAAAAAGGTTTGGTATTAACTCGACCTTTATCCCTCATGGTTTTAATGAACCAATTTTTATCAAGAAAGATATGAAACTTGACAAAGATAAAATTAATATAGTTATATCGGGTTCAAACTATAGGGACGAAGAAACAATGTTGTCAGCAATCAATTATTGCAAAGAAAATAAACCAGAGGTGTATTTCCATCTATTGGGCCAATCAACTATTGTTAAGAATAGATTGTTAGGCTATATAAATTCGCATTGTTATCCAAGGTTGTCTGATGATGAATATTATTCGTTAATGTCAAGTTGTGACTATAATTTTTTACCATTAACATTCGCTACGGCAAATAATGCCTTGCTAGAGGCGGAGTTTCTTGGATTAAGAAGCATTCTCCCTAAAATTCCAGGTATAGAAGACTATGCAGCATCAGAGCCTATTAATATTTTTTATTCATCAAATGAAGATATTGAGAGACTGTTTGACGAATTGAAGAAAGAAGTTGAAAGTAAAGAGCTAAAAGACTATGCTCGACGGTTTTTATGGTCTAATATATATCCACAACTGGAGATCTTTTTTAATTCACTATAGTTTATGATTTCAGTATGTATGGCCACTCACAATGGTGAAAAATTTATTCGTGAACAGTTAGACTCAATATTATATCAGTTAAGTCCATCAGATGAAATCATTATATCAGATGATGGATCATCGGATCATACGCTTAACATTATTGATAGTTATAATGAAAAACGGATAAAGGTGTATTCATTTACACAACCTATCAAGTCTACACATTTGCACCTTTATGTGACTAAGAACTATCAGAATGCATTGATTCATGCAAAAGGAGACTATATTTTTTTGTCTGATCAGGATGACTATTGGATGCCAAATAAGGTTTCGAGATGTGTAAGAGAATTAGATCAATGTGATTTAGTGGTTCATAATCTTGGACTAGCGGATTTCCGGTTAATTTACAAAGGAGAGAATATGTATCCCCAAGGTTTTAAATTCAAAAACTACCTTGTTAGTGAAGGTGGTTATTACGGCTGTTCTATGGCATTTAAGCGTAGTGTTTTGTCTTTTGTCTTACCATTCCCGGATAAATTGCTTATTCATGATTATTGGATAGGCATTCTTGTCGAACATTTAGGTACTGTTCGTTATTTACAAGAGCCTTTAATAATATATCGTTTGTGTGATGAAAGTATATCTCATGAAGTAGTTAATCCATTATGGTTTAAATTAAGTTATAGAGTATATACCTTATTTTGTATGGTAAAGCGAATTCTTAATTTCAAGATAAATGGATCTACTGTCAAGAAATGATACTCCCCGCCGCAGAGCAGCGGGGTATCTTTAAAAAAAGAATTCTAGTTACACTCGCCCCAAGGGGCTGGGAATTTACCCATAGAGATTAAAAATCAAGTTTCGCAAGTAGTAAAAATCTTGTTTCTAAGGCATTAAAAATGGCAAATGGTCTTTCAGAAGTGTCTTAAATCAGTATGGTTGAAGTGATAAAAAAACAAATACTGAACAAAATGCCTAGACTTGAAAGTACAAACATTCTTTCAGAAAACAGCACTTTTTTCAGAGAAAAAGAGTAGTCTTGCAAACTTATACCGTACACATCTGGAGTTCTGTGGCCAGTCTGGGACGTCCATAGCGGCCTCAAAATAGGCGTCCTTGATCTTCTGCTTATTACACTTCCTTGCGCGTGCGTCTTCAGGATCATTTGTCATAATGCGTTCTTTGTTTTCTCATTATACACAAATTTAAGTTTTTATGCTTAACTCTGTGTTCAGGCTAAGTTAATAATTAACATTGAAATATCACCTATTATTTAAATTAATGAGTAAATCACCAATTAATAAAATACAGTCAATCCCAATAACTCAGGAGAATCCTATTGTACTAGATACGAACCAATATCCTCCATTTTCTATAGCCATGTCTGTGTATATTAAGGACAATGCAGCCTTTTTTGATTCAGCTCTTGCGAGTGTGATCAATCAATCATTAAAGCCGTCTGAAATTGTCCTCGTTGTTGATGGACCTGTTCATGATAGCATACAGAAAGTGATTGAAAAATATTCAGAAATTTGCATTGAGAAGGGGATAAGACTAATAACCAATAAGCTAGATGTTAATGGTGGCTTAGGAAACTCTCTTCGAATTGCAGTTGAAATTGCTGCTTATGACATAATAGCAAGAATGGATAGTGATGATATTGCTTCCTTTAACAGATTTGAGTTGCAATTAGAATATATGTTAAGTCATCCTGATGTGGATATAGTAGGAGGGCAAATTATAGAATTCCTTGGTTCATTTGAAAATATAGTAGGAAAACGTGTAGTACCTACTTCTGATATAGATTTAAAATATTATTTGAAATACAGATGCCCATTCAATCACATGACTGTAATGTTTAAAAAAAAAGAAATATTGATGGTAGGCAATTATCTTGATTGGCCTTACAACGAAGATTTCTATCTTTGGATCAGGATGGCTTTGGCAGGTTGCATATTTGCAAATTTACCTGATACATTAGTTTATGCTAGAGTGGGTAAAGATATGTATGACAGACGAGGTGGATGGAGATATTTCAAAAGTGAGGTCAAACTACAACGATTTATGCTAACAAACAAAGTTATATGCCTATCAAGCTACATATATAATGTAATTGGCAGGTTTATTATTCAAGTTCTCATGCCGAATAAACTCCGTGGATTTATTTTTCAGAAATTGTTCAGGAATTTATAATTGTAGTGCGTTTAGCGCGCAGATTGATTTCGGGTTAAGCCTGAGATGATGTTGAAAGATTGATATTATGGTACTTAAATGGTTATTCGATAGAATAGTGTCCTTCATCGGACTGATATGTTTGTCACCCGTTATTTTGATTGTGGCAATTCTTGTTGCCATCAAGATGCCGGGTGGCCCCGTGTTCTTCAAACAGAATAGAGTGGGAAGGAGCGGGAAATTGTTCACTATATTGAAGTTCCGTTCGATGACAGTGAATAACGGTGGCAGTTCTGTGTCTGTAGCAGGCGAGAGCCGCATTACTCCATTGGGTGCGCAGCTTCGCAAGTACAAGCTTGATGAGTTACCGGAATTGTGGAACGTGCTGCTTGGTGAGATGAGCTTTGTTGGTCCTCGTCCTGATGTCCCTGGTTATGCTGATACTTTGACAGGTGAGGACTGTGATGTTTTAAAGCTTCGGCCTGGCATTACAGGCCCGGCTTCTCTAAAGTATAGGAATGAGGAGGATATCTTGGCTAAGATGGATGATCCTCTGAAATACAATGATGAGGTTATCTTCCCTGATAAGGTAAGGATTAACTTATACTATCTGCATCATTATTCCTTCATCAAGGACATCGAGATGATTTTCGCTACTGTCCTTGGGAAGCATATGAATTATGGAGGGGAGGAGATATAATCTGAAAAAAATGAATAACACTCTAAATTGTTGTAAACAGGAACCAGAAGTTCAATGAATTCGGGAAATTTGACTATAGTGAATATAGGAACAATGTAACCATTCGGCTTACTACAAGTAGACCCTTTCAAATTTCTTAACCCGGAAGGTGTATTCTAAACTAACATAACACTAGTTCGATATGAATAAAAAAATATGGCTTTCTCTTGCTCATATGGGTGGCAGAGAACAAGAATTTATTAAAGAAGCATTTGATACAAACTGGGTGGTTCCGTTAGGTCCCAATGTAAATGCATTCGAAGAATCATTAATCAATTATATAGGCGAAGATAAGAAAGTAGTTGCCTTAAGTGCGGGTACTGCTGCTATTCATTTGGCATTGATCCAGTTGGGAGTAGGTCGGGATGATGAAGTGATTTGTCAATCGTTTACATTCTCAGCTTCAGCCAATCCAATCTGTTATTTAGGAGCAATGCCTGTGTTCATAGGTAGTGAACATGATACATGGAATATGGATCCTGTTTTGTTAGAGCAAGCCATAGTAGACAGAATAAAACAAACGGGAAAAAAACCCAAAGCGATTATTCCGGTTCATTTATACGGTATGCCTGCCAGGATGGACGAAATCATGAAAATTGCTTCACGTTATGATATTCCGGTATTGGAAGATGCAGCCGAGGCGTTAGGGTCAGAATTTAAGGGTCAAAAATGTGGAACTTTTGGTGAGTTTGCTTGTTTGTCATTTAATGGCAATAAAATCATAACTACTTCGGGTGGTGGAGCATTGGTTTGCTCTACAGAACAAGAGGCAAAGAAAGCCATGTTTTATGCTACACAAGCCCGGGATAAAGCACCCCATTACCAACATTCCGAGATAGGTTATAACTACCGTATGAGTAATATCTGCGCCGGTATAGGTCGTGGTCAAATGCTGGTTCTACAGGAACATATTGATAAAAGACGAGCCAATAATGCATTTTATCGGAAGGAGCTTGAATCAATAAAAGGAATATCTTTCCAAACAGAACCTGACAAACGGTTCTATTCTAACTATTGGTTAACAGCTATTTTAGTTGATTCAAAATTGACAGGTGGAAAGACCAGGGAAGATTTACGCCATGCATTGGAAGTTGAAAACATAGAATCACGACCTTTATGGAAACCTATGCATTTACAGCCTGTTTTTGCTCATTGTCCCTATTATGGGAATGGTACTTCGGAAAAGTTGTTTCAAGAAGGTTTGTGTATTCCTTCAAGTTCAATACTTACAGAAGATGATTTACAAAGAGTCGTGGCTGTGATTAAGGATTTTTTTGGAAAATGAAATAATGGTAGTCTTTAGGAAGTCGTTTATACTTGGTAGTTAGAAACAGGCTACAATACTTAGTTCAGAATTATAATAATAGACAAATAAAAAACGTAAAATTGAAGTTTTATAGAAAGATTGTAGCTTTAGAGTTGCAATCTTTTTGTTTTAATATTAAAAAATTCTAAGTTTCCGTCAAAAGCCGGACAGTACCTAAAGGAGAAAGAGTTTTTCGTCAGATTATGTTAAGCGATTTCGGCTGTCTGCCACATCATCAGTTCAAGAGGTTATAGTAGTTTTAATGGACAATGGATTAATTGACAGAACAATGAACAACTATTTTATAAGCGATCTGTTTTTTAGACGATTCATTGAAAATTACGTTTAGAAGCGTAACGCCTCAAAGCGTAATTACAACCACGATGATAATAAACAGTTGACACAGCGCATAGTTATCAGTTGAGAGTTGAGAGTCAGGGAATCAGTCAGTAGTAGGTAGTCGGAAGTTGGAAATGTAAATTTTATTTCGTAGTAAATTCAGCGATAAATAATAGTCCTCTATGCAAATCCAAAAGTTAGTTTTATATTTGCATGGTTGTCTAGTCCTGAAATAGGTTTACAAAAAAGTAAACAAAATTCAGGATTAGGAAAACAGATGAATGCATTGATTCCGCTTGTTCAAGTCTGAAAATATCTGATAAAAATTCTAAAAGTTATAATTGTTGTTGTTATTTCAATTGTAATTATTATATTTGCAATAATTATAAAAGCAATAATGGTATGTTCTTAAAAAATCCGTTTGTAATAAGTGGTTATGAATCTCCTTATTATTTTTGTGATAGGAGCGAAGAAACTCAAAATTTAGTACGCTATTTACTAAATGGTCGCAATGTAGCCGTCATTTCAACCCGTAGGATGGGAAAGACGGGATTGATTCGACATTGTTTTCAGCAGCCTGAAATAAAGGATAGGTATACTACTTTCTTTATTGATATTTATGCTACAAGCAGCCTGCGTGAATTTGTTTTTGCCTTGGGGAAAGAAATTTTTGAAGAACTGAAACCCCGTGAAAAGAAGTTTATGGATCAGTTCTTTTCTGTTATATCATCCCTTCGTGCTGCTTTCAGATTGGATAGTGTTACGGGCGAACCTTCATTTGAGATCGGGTTGGGGGATATTGTGGAAGCAAATACCACCCTGGATGAAATATTCCGTTATCTGGAACAAGCGAATAAACCTTGTATTGTTGCTATTGACGAGTTTCAACAGATTGCTCATTATGCAGAAGCTAATGTAGAAGTGGTTTTGCGGACTTTGATACAAAAATGCAAAAATACGAATTTCATTTTTGCCGGAAGTCAACATCATATTATGTCTACTATGTTTCAAAGTCCGGCACGACCGTTTTATCAAAGTGTGAGCATGATGCATCTTGAAAGCATTTCACTTGATAAGTATAAAGAATTTGTTTGTCAGCATTTTGAAAACAATAACCGACAAATAGAATCAGAAATAGTTGACAAGATTTACAGACAGTTTGATGGTCATACATGGTATCTTCAAATTATGTTCAATGAACTGTTTTCTTTAACAGATATCGGTACTAAATGTACTGTTTCTATGTTTGACGAAGCCTTAACAAACCTTCTTTCCGTTCAGGAGTTTACCTTTCAGGAAATATTATCACGGTTACCGGAAAAACAAAAGGAAATTTTAATAGCCATATCAAAAGAAGGAAAAGCAACTGCGGTTACTTCCGGTGATTTTGTACGTAAATACAGGCTTCATACACCCAGTTCAGTTCAATCTGCACTTAAGTATCTAATTGAAAAAGATTTAGTAACTCAACAAAAGAATGTTTTTCAGGTATACGATCGGTTTTTTGGAATATGGATAAAACAAAATTATTAGGCAGTTGGTTAATGGGTTAGTTGGTGGTTATTGAGTTATTGGTTAATTATCACATTATCAAATTACCACAGTAGTATTATTCAAAACAACAAATTATTTAAATAATGGATTCGGTTCTATGAGTCAAAAAGTCTTTAAAATGGAATTGCGCCCCGAAGATCAGCTTATACTTTCTGTTATAAAGTTACATCCTTCACCTGTTGAGATGGAACAGATCAATGGGTTGATTCCACTGGTTAAGGACTGGGATTATCTGATTAACACTATTATCAATAGGGGGATAGGGCCCTTGTTGTATAAAAAAACAGCACTATTGACAAACAGTACGCAGATACCCAAAGTTGTCAAAACCAAACTTCAACAAGTCTATTACAAGACCTTTAGCCGCAGTACACTGTTATACGAACATTTTCGTAAAATTGCAGAAGCTTTTACTTCCCAAAATATTCCGGTAATTGCATTAAAAGGGGTTTATCTATCCGAATGGTTGTATGAGGATATTGGACTGCGCCAATTCAGCGATATTGATTTGTTGGTAAAAGAGGAAGATTCTGCAACTTGTCTGGCTATTCTTGGAAAAATAGGTTACAAAGTTTCAACATCTAAGGATTATCTTTCAAAATTTGTTTTGTCACATTTCGAAAAAGATATAGTTCATTTTTCTCCCATGATAAAGGATGGAGTCTCTATAGAAATCCATATCAAACTGCATAGTAAAAACCAATCATATAATGTACTAATTCCAAAACTATGGACAAATGCTATACAGGCAACAGTAAACGGAGTTCCGATTCAGGCATTAAATGATTCTGATTTATTGATACATCTTTGTTTGCATTTGGATAAGCATTTTCGGGGAGGTCATGTTCAGTTTACTTGTTTCAATGATATCACCAATCTGTTGGAAAAGTATGCAAATACGATGGATTGGGAGAGCCTAACAGAAGCTTGTCGGTTCTATCGATGTGAGGAGATAGTTTACCTGTATATTGTAATGATACATAACTATATGCATGCTACTGTTCCAATAGCTATTATAGATAAATACGGTTATTTATTAACCCAAAAGGATGAACAATTGTTTTGTAAGTATTTAAAGGGCAATGTTGGAAATGACTCCAATGTGATGCTTTCCGGCCATTTTGAATATATGAAAAACACTCAGAATCTATCTGAAAAAATACGGTATATCAGGGATGTGCTTTTTCCTTCAAAGTCTTTTATGTTAAGCAGATATCAAATTAAATATCCTTCACTAGTGATGTTTTATTATCCATACCGGTGTTATATTGGGATCAGAGGGGTGGTAAACCATTTGAAGAAGTTGGTAGTTAATAGTTAATAGTTAATAGGTGGGAGAATAGATATGTCCTTAAAAACAGTGTAAACAAGAATTGTAGAATAAACTTTGTGAACTTTGTGGCTATAAGTTAGAATTGGAGAAGAATGTTTTTAGTTTTTATGTCAATACATATTTGTTGACACAATAAATGTTCAAATAAAGGTTTATTTGTTTTTATTTTCATAAAAACGATCAATGTAGATAATAAAGTATATCTTTGCAAGTTATTATGGTTGCTTACTTGTTGAGCCAATCGTGTATTTATAAGAAAAAGATCTTGAATCAATTTGAATTAATAACTTGAGAATATTGTTTTTGATTCAGATTTTTCAGTATTCTAAATGTATAATTTTGCGTTGAAAAAAAACTAAATATGTTATGAAAAAAATTGAGGAAAAACTTCGCTATCTCTTTAAAAAGATAATGGGATTGTCATTGATGAATCGATTAATAGTTTTTGAAATCGATATATTTTTGTGCATGATAGGATATGCTTTCGCTGTTTATATACAGAGCAAGGATATAAATTTTGAAATTTCAATTTCCAATACTATTTTGTTTGGGGTTGTCTTCCTTTTAATAAATGGATTTTCATTTTTCGCTTTAAAATCTTACCAGGGTCTTATACGTCACTCCAATTTTCTGGAAATGTGGCGTGTTTTTGTTTCTTTGTTGTTTTCAAGTGGAGTACTATACCTGTTGATTTTTCTGATGGGTTCTCGTATTGATCATCGCTATTTTTTTGTACAGGATATATTTATGATTAGCCTGATATTGCTGCTTATTATGAGATTCAGTATCGTTCTTATCTATAATTATACGGTTAATTATACAACAGAAGTTCGCAATAAGTCGTTAATTTATGAAATCGATTCGCATAGTATCGCTTTGGTACAATGGATTAACAAAACATCGGCTAATCAATATCAGGTGCAAGGCTTTGTAACGCGGAATAAAATAGCCAAGAGAACGCGTGTGCAGGACTTACCTGTATTTCATCTGAATGGTGATAATTTGGATTGGTTTTTACGAAAGAATGAAGTCTCAACTATTATTTTCCCCGATTATAATAGTCTTAGAAAAGAACAAACATTTATTTCAAAATGCATAGATAGGGGGCTCTCCGTTGTGGTCTCGCCTCCGTTCGATTGCCTGGATTCTAAAAATCAGGTTCGTTGCCAGATGAAACCAATTCAATTTGAGGACTTACTGGGAAGAGAAGAAATTAAGATTGATATGGCAAGAATTGCCAATCAAACTAACGACAAGGTTATCTTAATTTCGGGTGCAGCCGGGTCCATTGGAAGTGAATTAGTACGCCAGCTAGCAAAATTTAAACCTAAATTGCTTTTATTGTTCGATAATGCAGATCGGAAG
>Ga0209123_1000871_pt1 | contig 34443 bp, 27 predicted proteins | sample BarGraIncu00431A_FD_184500 | JGI IMG/M metagenome (GOLD analysis project Ga0209123, IMG submission 184500) | Arctic peat soil microbial communities from Barrow, Alaska, USA - Barrow Graham LP Incubations 004-31A (SPAdes) (version 2) | ecosystem: Environmental > Terrestrial > Soil > Wetlands >... | reverse complement strand
CGGATAAAATGATATATATCTACAAGGCTTTAGCCAAATTTTAAATACTATTTGGCTAAAGCCAATATGTTTTTTGCCATCAGCCCGTCCCATAAATGGGACGGCAATTGATACAAAAAATGCGACATTATATTGTTCACATTACTTATATGTCTTATTGTGAAGAATGCATTATTTAAACAACGAATTTTACTAATTGCACGAATTTAAGATTTAGGGTCTTATAATTCGTATCATTCGCGTCATTCGTGGTTTATATCTAATATCACGATTTTGAATATAATAATGTCGCACCTACAGCGCTCGGGATGTTCTGCGATTGGATTTTTTACCATACTATCGCCTCTCCGAGGCTAGAGAGCAATGCAAAATCCCTTAGGGATGATATTATGGTAGCCATGTATATAGCGTTGTTTTGTGAATCCCGTAGGGATGACATTATTTTCTTAATTCCGAGAAAAATACCTGATTCCAATATTTTTAGATGTTTTCTCCGGGAAAAATGTATGATTCCAATATTTCATGATGTTTTCTCCGAGAAAAATACCTGTTTCAAATATTTTCCGATGTTTTCTCCGGGAAAAATGTATGATTCCAATATTTTTCGATGTTTTCTCCGAGAAAAATGTATGATTCCAATATTTCATGATGTTTTCTCCGAGAAAAATACCTGTTTCCAATATTTTCCGATGTTTTCTCCGGGAAAAATGTATGATTCCAATATTTCATGATGTTTTCTCGCGGAAAAATACCTGTTTCCAATATTTTCAGATGTTTTCTCGCGGAAAAATACCTGATGCTAAAATTTTCCGATGTTTTCTCCGGGAAAAATGTATGTTTCCAATATTTTCTGATGTTTTCTTGCGGAAAAATACCTGATGCTAAAATTTTCCGATGTTTTCTCCGAGAAAAATGTATGTTTCCAATATTTTTCGATGTTTTCTTGCAGCAAAATCCCAAAACGAAAAAATAATAGTTGTTTTACCGATTCAAAATACGCATATCCCAAATTTGTCGTTAAGTATATACTGAAAACAGCGGATGATAAATTTATTTAGTTGACACTTCGACTGCGTTCAGTACAGGTAGTAGTAGGTAGTATTAGATGTTTTATTTACTGTTCACAGATAACTGTGTGTCACTTCTTATTGAAATAACTATTAACTGTCTCATTTATACTAATGTTAGTTAATAGCTTCCTTGTTTTTTTTATTTTTTTACAAATTCTACTTTATTTGTGAAAAATATATGTTACTTTTGTAGCCGATTTTGAAAGGTGCTTAGTTTAAGCTATAGATGCAGCAAAGGCCGCGGATTATGCTTTTTTACAACTACTTAAGAAAGTTCGTCAGGTGGCGAAAAGTAAGGATGATACATCTGCACCCAAAACCCCTGAAAAGTAAATAGAATATGAAACGAGCATTAAAACAGACGTTTAAACCAAAGACCATGTTCACTGCGAGTTCTCCGTCAATCGACGGACAAGCTATGCGACAACTGACTAAAAAATAAAAATGAACGCATGAAAAAGGAAGAATAGATTAACCTGATTTATTACTTTTTACTTAATAACTCCAGCTAAAGTATCAAGTAATCGTTCCAGCTTTCCTTTTCTAAGCTAAAGATGCTGCGGCAAACGATCTATACTTATTGTTCCGTAAAAACGGAATCTCGAAATACTCGATTTGTGTAAACTGGACAGTTAAAAAAAACTACAGTATTAATATTTAGTTCACTTTTTTTAATTAACTTTGCACCCTCAACAATTGAATTAAAACCCAAAAATGGATGCTTAACACACTAAATACTGTAGGGCTTGCATATAATACGGGCAACCGAAATACTTACTGAGCAAGCTGAAGTACCGACTTCAAACAAATAGAATGCATACTGAAGGACACGGTTCACAGAACCGCGCCATCGAGGGGCTGGCTCCTTCGGTAATACTAATGTTTATCCAGAATTTGAATAATATGAAGTACATAACAATAATACCAGCTCGAGGGGGGTCAAATAGGTTCCCTAATAAGAATATCTACCCATTGTCAGGACATCCATTGATTGTTCACTCTATTAAGTATTCGTTATCAAACGACCAGATTTCAGCAACTTACGTTTCTACAGATTCACCTGACATCAAAATAGTTAGTGAAAACTATGGCGCAACTGTTCTTGTTCGTCCCGATGAACTTGCTGGAGATTATGTTACTACTGCAGCTGTTCTTAAACATGTAGCTGAAACATTAATTTCTCAATGTGAAGAGTTTGACTTCATGGTTCTGCTTCAAGCTACGAATCCTTTGCGACCAATGAATATGCTTAAGGATGCAATCAATATTCTAGAAAGCGGAGATTTTGACAGTTTGATGACCGTAAATCGCGACCCTCGCAAGTTGGGACAGATTATTAAAAATAAGTTTGTTCCTTGGAACTATAAGTTCGGCATGAGAAGTCAGGATATGGATCCGCTCTACTATGAAAATGGTCTTCTCTATATTACATCTAAGGAACAGATACTTAATGGTAAAATCATGGGCGACAAGATGTATCCTATGATTATGGATCACATCTTTGGTGAAGTAGATATTGATACTAAAGATGATATGGCATACGCTGAGTATATCTTTTCTAAATACAACAAATAAAACAAACTAGATAATGGTTGACGTAATTGAAAGTCTTAAGAACTGCATGATAGTTTCATGTCAGTCAGAAGGTAATGATCCATTCAACGCTGATCCCGAGTACATGGCACTCTTTGCACGAGCAGCAGAGATGGGTGGTGCTAAAGGAATCCGTACACAAGGAATAGAAAAACTTAAAGCAATCAAGCGTGCGGTAAATCTGCCAGTGATCGGATTGTTGAAGTCCAAGTTCGAAGATGGAACTGTTCGCATAACAGGATCATTCAATGAAGTTGAACAACTTATTGAGGCTGGAAGTGACATTATTGCTATTGATGGCACATTCCGTAATAGAGAAGGATTTACAGGTCCGGATTTCATTGCAGAGGTAAAAATTAGGTATGGATGCCTTGTATTAGCAGATATTGCCACATACGAGGAGGCAATTGCGTGCGAGAAAGCTGGTGCAGATTGCATATCAACAACACTTAACGGATACACTCCAGATACACTGCAGTTCCATGACGGACCAAATTATGATGTACTTGCTACAATAGTTAAGGATGTAAAGGTTCCTTTATTTGCAGAAGGACGTTATAATACACCAACTGAAGCAAAGAAAGCTATGCAGTTAGGTGCTTATGCAGTCATTTCTGGTACAGTCATCACAAGACCAAGGGTTATAACATCTTGGTTTGTAGACGCAGTAAACGATGGAATAAAAAATTAATTGAATTATAATATGCAAAATATCAACCAATGGGTTAATTGGGGTGTGGCTAAGATGTCATCATTTTATTTTTTTACCAAAACTGATAAGGTTTTGGCTTAGAGTTTATCACTGTTGTGACATTCCTCTATCAGGCAAGATTAACAAAACTGTATATTTTAACCACAATGGTTTTCGGTATTGTAATTAATCCTAATGCCAAAATCCACGAACATGTAGATATACAACATTCTGTGACGATAAGATGACGATAGGAACAAAATATGGATCTCCTGTAGCTCCTGTAATTGGAAATTCAGCAAAGATTATTAGAAATTTAAAATTTAACTCATGAACAAGATTCAAGTAGGTCCTAATAGATGGATTGGTGAGGGTTGCGAACCCTATGTAATTGCAGAAATTGGTATTAACCATAATGGCAGTTTTGAACTCTGCAAAAAGATGATTGATGCAGCTGCGCATGCAGGTGTTGATGCAATCAAGATGCAGAAGCGTACTATAGAAGAAATGTACACAAAAGACGCGCTCGATGTACCATACAAAAAGCCATACGCATTTGGTAAGACTTATGGTGAGCACAAGCATGCTTTGGAATTTACTGACGAGCAGTATCTCGAACTTCAGGCATACACACATAGCAAGGGTGTTGAATTCCTTGTTAGTGGTTTTGATGCGACAAGCTTTGAATTTATCGAAAAGGTTCTTAACTGCCCCGTTTTCAAGGTTGCATCACCCTTTGTTACCGACTACCCTCTTCTAAAGCAGGTGGCTGATTATGGTAAGCCTATCTTTCTTTCAACTGGTATGCACTCAATGGAAGAAATCAAAGCATCAGTTGAATTCATCAAGAGGATTAACAACAAGATTATGGTTTTCCATGCTGTAACGATGTATCCTGTTCCTAGTGAGTTGGTAAACCTTAATGTTCTCACCACTTTCAAGCAGGAGTTGGGTACACTTGTTGGCTATTCTTCTCACGATTCTGGTGTTGCAATTACTGCAGCAGCCATTGCACTTGGAGCATGTGTAATTGAGAAACACTTTACACTTGATCGTACAATGATTGGTCCTGATCATGCTGCTTCTGTTGAACCTCGTGGTATGGAGCTTATTAAGAAATATGCAAATGTCGTTCAGCAGAGTCTTGGCTCATACGTACGCGACAATAATGAGCATGAAAGGACTGCACGCATCAAGTATGGTGTTTCTATCACATCAAGGCGTGATATTAAGGCAGGTCAGGTTATTTCAGAGGATGATATTATGGTTAAGTGCCCTGGTGGAGGTATTTCACCTGCACTCTTCTGGGATATGCTCGAAAAGAAAGCAACAAAAGATATTGTAGCTGATAAAACTATCTATGATGGCGATATCCAATGATGAATTGAAAGCCAAAGCTAAGAAGATCCGTTACTTCTTTACAGATGTTGATGGAACTTTAACTGATGGCTGCGTATATTACAGCCATGAAGGAGAACTTCTCAAAAAGTTCTCCCTTCGTGATGGTACAGGTTTTTTCATGCTTCGTTGTGCTGGTATTAAGTCTGGTATCATAACAGGTGAGAACTCACCTATCGTAGAGCAAAGAGCCAAGAAACTCAAAGTGGATAAACTCATCATGGGAGCAGTCCCCAAAGTTGAAGCATTAGGAAAGTTCTTGAAATCAAAAAGGCTCTCTTTTGAAAATATTGCATATATCGGTGATGATTTGAATGACATCAAACTGATGCGTGATTGCGGACTTTCATTTGCTGTAGGTGATGCTGATCCTAGAGCAATAGAAGCTGCTGATATTGTATGTAAGCATATTGGCGGAAATGGAGCTTTTAGAGAGTCAATAGAAAGAATATTGACACTAACAGAGTTTAGTATTGAAGATATTATCAACAATAAATTATAGGAGCCTCAATTTTTGCCGAATTTAAAACATTAGATGATAAAAAAACTGTATGGCTTCAAGTATAGAGAATAATAAAAGATTGGCTTTAAACACTATAGCACTATATGTAAGGACAGCAATGGTATTGCTTTTGTCATTATTTATAACACGACTGCTTTTAAAACAGCTAGGTATAGAAGATTTTGGACTCTACAACTTGGTTGGTAGTGTCGTTGTATTATTCTCATTTCTTAGTTCCGGCTTGATAATGTCAATTCAGAGATTTCTTTCTTATGAAATAGGTAGAGGTCGCGAGGATAAGCTAAATAAAGTATTTTCTATAAGTTTCCTTACACAGATTATTATTGTATTTTTCTTAATTATTCTTTGTGAAACGATAGGATTATATTTCCTAAATAATAAATTGAACATATCGGAAGATAGGGTTTATGCAGCAAACTATTTATTTCAAATATCTATTGCAATATTCTCGATAAACATCATACGAGGAGCATATGAGGCACTTGTAATTGCTTACGAAAGAATGAAAATATATGCATACGCAAGTATTGCAGATGCTGTCGCTAAATTATTAATAGTTATTTTACTTTGTGTTGGCAATGGTGACAAACTAATTTTGTATGCGAATTTATTATTATGCGAAACAATTCTATATTATATTATATACTATATTTATTGTAGGTCTGTTTTTCAATGTTGTAGAATTATATTTGTATGGGATAAACAATATTTTAAGAATATCATTTCATTTACAGGATGGAATGCATTTGGCAGCTTAGCAAATGTACTAACACAGAACGGATTTATATTTGTCATAAATATCTTTTTTGGTGTGGTAGCGAATGCAGCGCTTGGGATTGCAAATCAAGTGTCATCAGCATTAACATCATTCATCTCAAGTTTCCAGACTTCGTTCCGACCACAGATAGTTAAGGCTTATGCACAAAATGATAAACACTACCTAACCCGTCTTGTAATTGAAACATCAAAATTTTCGTACGTTTTGATCTTCTTGCCTTTCTTATTTGTTTTTACAAATATAGATTTTATACTCTCTCTCTGGTTAACTGTCGTACCACAAGGAACTTCTGACTTCTGTAGATTGATTTTAATAATCAGCCTGTTCGATGCTATTACTGGTTCATATAATTGTGCAATCTTAGCAACTGGGAAGATAAAAGGTTATCAAATAATTATCAGTTTAAGTTTCATTGCTGATTTGATAATTAGTTATTTGATTGCATTTTATGGTTGCCCTTTAAAATTTCTTTTGTTGCCTAGATTGTTCATGAGGGGCTTTGTGAATTGTGGGGTTGGGTTGTATTTCATGAGTAAACAAATTGGGTTTGATATAAAAACATATTTCTTTAAAGTTTTGCTTAAGATTATTTCATTTACTTTTATTTTTTTACTGGGATCAACTTTTTTATCAAATATTTTTTCTGATCTTATTTTATTTACATACTCAAGTGTAGCTATACTCCTACTAGTATGTCCAGCTCTTTATTTCTTGATTTTAGATAAAAATGAAAGAGCATATATTATAAACATCACAAAGAAGATTCTTCATGACTAACTTCGTTATATTTGCTCCGGATGTTGATTACTTTACATTGATGATGTTGGACATCCTGAAACTTTCAAATGTTCAATATATATCAAATATACCTCGTGATATGGGATTTAGTCCGTTAAAACGAGAATTATATGAATTACATAACAACCAATATTTGAATCACTTTTTTCCTTTACCATTTAAAGATCTTTGGTATAAGAGAATGTATAGTGTAGATAAATACCCAAACACCCCTAGGTGTTTTATTTTCTTTATGGATTATCTAAAGCCCTGGAACGAGCGTTTCTTTAGATACCTTAATAGTATTTATCCAAATTCTAAACTAGTTATTTATTTTGAAGATATTGTTGCTTCAAGAAACACCAAACATGGTAATGCACTTGCATTAGGTTTAATTGATAAATATTTTGATCTTGCTGTTACCTATGACAAAGGAGATGCTCTTAAATATGGCTTTGATTATTATCCTACTTTTATGTCAAAAATAGAATTGAACAATGAGTTAATTCCAATATATGACTTTCTTTTTTTAGGTGCAGATAAGGGGCGTTTAGAAATATTGGAAAAAATATATAAGGTTCTATCCTCAAAAGGTTATAGGTGCAAGTTTTCTGTTAGTCAAGTTGCTGAATACAAAAAGAATGAAGACATTGAAATATTAAAGAAGAACATATCATATCGTGACTATTTATCATTAATAAGCCAATCAAAATGTATAGTTGAAGTAGTACAGAATAATGCAACGGGCTATACACTACGTACATGGGAGTCTTTATTATATCAGAAGAAAATGATTACCAATAATAAATCGCTAAAGGAAACAGAATATTTTAATACAGATCATTTTTTTTGTTTTGACACCATTGCCGATTTAGATGATATTGATCGTTTTATGCAAGAAAAAATAAGGCTAAGAACATTCGACATTTCTCCTTTTAGATTTCTAGAATACATTGAACAAAAACTTCATTTGGATATATGATATATATATTAACCATATTTCTTATGATACTATCTATCTTCACCTATGTAAGCGGGGGGAAAAAATTGCATACTCCAAGTTTCTTGGTTTGTATCACATTTTGTTTTTCTTCGTTTTACTATATGATGAATTTGGATTTTGTAGGTCACGATATATCTTTTGCAACATTTTTTGTTATTGTTACAGGCATAGGAAGTTGGATTTTTGGTGAAATCCTAACAAGACGTCCTTTGGAACATAGTAGTGTAGTATATGAGAAGACGCCTGTTAAAATTCCAACAAAGTTGATCATCATAGCAAGTTTGCTAAGTTTTGCAGTTACTTATGGAAATTACTCAAGCTATATGAAGATCGGCAATTATCTTGGCGGTGATAGTGTTTTGACATCATATGCACTTGTTAGAGCCTATTCTATAAATGCAGATATGGCAGAGAGTGCCTTAAACAAACCTGCAATACTAAAATTGGTGGAAATAATATCAACGGCATTCAACTATCTTATATTCTATTATTATCTATATAATCGAGTTACGAGCAGAAAGAAAGGTTACTTTTTATACACAATACCTTTTATAGTTTCGTTACCGAGCTTATTTTTTACAACTTCGAGACAGGCGTTTATGGAGCCCGTATTTTTTGTTATTTTTCCATTACTTTTCTTTCTCTACAGTGAACGAAGTAAAATAGGTATTAATAAAAAGTTTAAGATATGGGGGGTAGTCATACTAGTTATTTGTATAGCGCTTTTCAAAATCAGTGGTGATGTTAGAGGAGGCGGCGAGATTGATAGTAAAGTAAGTATCATTGAGAGTATGGAGTCTTTAAATCATGACCTGTGTGTCTATGTGGCTTCCCCGATTTGCGGATTGGATTTTTTTTTGTCTGATGGTTATACGTACAAAGCAAGTTTTGGCAGTAATACTTTAGCTGGTATATATGATTTATTACGATTCGTTGGATTTACTATCAATGCTGATGAAGTAAATTTACAACAAAATTTCAAAATTGGACCTGCTCAATCAAATGTGTATTCTGGGTTTAAGGGTATTATTGAGGATTTTACTCTATTGGCATATATACCATATGTGCTATTTATCGGATTTTTTTGTGGGTTCTTATATAGAAAATTCACGATATCAGATTTTAAGCATTCTGCAGTGTTAGGTGTTATTGTGGCAAAACTATATGTATATATAAGCCTGTTTTATTTTTCTGACTTATTTCACATTATGTATGAGACAACGACAATTATATATATTGTATCTCTTTTTGTTATTAACAAATATATTTTAAAATCAAGTAAATATTAATATGAGAGTGGTTGTATTATTCCCAAGAGCACTAAAAGAACCGCAGGGTCTTAGTAAAGTGGTCAATATGTTCGCGACAAATGCTCATATCTTTAAGGAAAATGGGGTTGACTTAAAAGTAATTTCCAGAGATACCATCATTGGTAAGACGGTCACATATAGTCAAGCAAAAAATTCTTCCTATTCGCCATGTATTTCTTTCATAAGAAGGAATTTAATGGACGTTCTTGAATGGGCGTCTCATAAATGTAACTTTTTTGCAAGATACACTATAAATCATGCCTTCAAAAATTGGTCAAGAAAAGCTGTTGACTATTATGAAAGTATAGGCGAAACTGCAGATATCCTCTTATTTCATGATGTTTTTACATGCGCGGAATATTTAAAACGTAATTCAGCTGTAAATCATCAAAAATCTATATGTATGGTCCACTCAATAGGTATTCCAATGTATGGTTTAAAGCAACAATATCCTAAACTTGTTGGAACAAAATATTTTGCTGACTTAGAAACAGACGAAACCCTTGTAATGGAGAAAACTGATGCTTATGGCTTTGTATCATATAAATCAGAAGAGAATTTCTTGTCTTGCAAACCTGACTTTGACAAAGATCGTCTTTTCTTTGTCCATAATGGAGTCCCAAATTCTAATAATATATTCAAGGTAAAGAATAACTCAAGAATAAAGGAAATTGTATGCGTGGGAGGTATTAATAAACATAAAGGCCAAGAACGAATAATTGACGCTATGATTGAACTGTCTGCAGGTATTGATATTCTCCCCGATATTCATTTCACTTTTATTGGTTCTGGGGAACTAACAGACAAGCTTAAAGAAAAAGTATCGAGAAAGAATCTTAATGACTATTTTAGCTTTATTGGCCAAGTTAACAATGTTGATGATTATTTAGTTAGGAGTGATATATTTATATTGCCTTCATCAAATGATGGATTGCCTATGGCTATCATTGAAGCAATGAGAGCCTCTTTGCCGATTGTATCAACGAAGGTAGGTGGAATCCCGGAACTTATTGATGATAAGGTAACCGGACTATTAATTGAATCTTCGAAAGATGGAGTTAAGTCTTTCATTCAAAATATTGATGCATATGATTGGTTTGAAATGGGAAGAGCTTCAAGAGAAAAGTATTTAAAGGAATTCGCAATTGAATCAATGGTTTCAAAATATTGTAAAATATTTAATCAGATATATGAAAAATAATTATCGTAATGCAATTAACAACATCTCGAAACTGCTAGACATATTTTTGCGTGATGCTGTTAATACAGTAACATCTCTTATGCGCATGTTTGTACTTGTAAAACTTAAATGTGCGTTTAAGTCAAATAAATACTATAAATACAAAACAAAACATTGTTGTACTATCCTCGCTAATGGACCTTCGTTAAAAACCGCTTTTGAACTGGGTGAGGTCATGCTAGATGACCATGATGTTTTCTGTGTTAACATGTTTGTTGAAGCAGATGAATTTTGGATTTTAAAACCAAGATTTTACTGTTTAGTTGATGGAGAGTATTTTTGTCCAACTATGGAACATACTAAAAACCAAGTTGAATTTCTGAGGTCAGCTTTAAATAAAGTTGATTGGGATATGTTTTTGTATGTTTCTGCTAGTTGGACAAAAGGTGGAGTGCTTGATGGGTTGAATAATTCGCATATACAGATAATAGGATGGAATACAAACACATTTGATAGCTTTAAATGTGTTAGACATTATATATATCGACATGGTTTCGGAATGCCTCGTTGTCAAACTGTAACTAACTTTGCATTAACAGCCGCAATAAAGATGAAGTATAGAGAAATCAATTTATATGGAGCAGATCATACTTGGACGAGAGACCTAACAGTAAATAATGAAAATGTAGTATGTTACGGTGATCGACATGTTTATGCAATACAGCTTCAAAAAATTGAACTTGATTATTCAATAGCCACTGTGTTACGTGAATTTGCAAATATGTTCGAATCTCATTGGATTATTAATGAATTTGCAAAATCAATGAATATTAAAATATATAATTGTACGAATGGGTCTTTTGTTGATGCATATGAGCGGAAATACTAAACCCTGATTAAATGCTTATGTGATGAAAATGAGAGATGAAATAATAATAACGTTCATACCAGTCCAAGAAAATTTGGGACTGATATGAATAATGTAGCGCACCCTAAATAATTATTAAATGAATAATTTGCTTTCTTATATGTGGTCTAAGGTTATGAAAAAAATTAGGCTAAGTGCAATTTCAGATAGTATAATCCATAAGTCTTCAAAAATTGAATCTGGTTGCAATATTGTATCTGTAAAATTTGATCGTTATTCTTTTTGTGGCTACAATTGTGAAATAATTAATGCGGAAATAGGTGCATTTTGTTCAATTGCTAATAACGTTATCATAGGTGGAGCAATGCATCCGATAGAGTGGGCATCCACTTCACCTGTTTTTTATGCCGGCAGAGATAGTGTAAAAAAAAAATTTTCTCATTTTAATCGACCTGTCGATAAACAAACCATAATTGGAAATGACGTGTGGATAGGAGCTGGAGTTTTCATTAAGCAAGGAGTGACAATTGGCGATGGAGCCATTATTGGGATGGGGTCAGTTGTGACAAAAGATGTTGCTCCATATACAATTGTTGCAGGTAACCCTGCTCAATTTATTAAAAATCGTTTTGATAATAACACAATTGTTGCATTTATTGAAAGTAAATGGTGGAGTTGGCCTGATTCATTAATACAGGAACATGCGAAATATATTAAAGATCCGATAGAATTTTTAAAAAATGGAAACAAATAATTCAAGTTATGCGTAAGAAAACTTGTGCTGAGTTAAAGGTCAAATTAGCGGTCGAGTCGATTTAAAGTTTAAAGACAATCAGCGAGATTGCCTACATGTATGAAGTCCATCCAATCAGTGTATAGGCTTATCGTGAATGGAGATACACGGTAAAGGCAAACCGACCTACAGTAATTGCAGAAAGCAGAAAGCAGAAAGCAGAAAGCCAAGAATTAGTTATAACGCTGGACTGATATTGAACCGATCTTCTGGCATTTGAAACAAGAACACAGAATAAAGCGGAATTACCTGAAAGGAAACGTGGATGATTCGATCAATACCACGATGGCTGCAGCCGGAATCAACCTGAAGCAATGTCTAAACAAGGTAATTCTTGTCTTTAATCTGATTTACAAAATATTAACTACTAAGAATCTCAACTTTTTTGCATAAAACTGGAACAGGTTGACGATGCTACCTATTGGGATTGACTGCGAGAAAAGAGAGTTTTGGCAGGACTAACTAATTTAAATAAATAATAATAATATTCCTTTTATAGTATATGTATAAAGAAACAAGTCAGTATCAAATTTGCACCAACTGTGTACTTGATTCCCAAGATCCAAGTATTACGTTTGATGAACATGGTGTTTGTGATCAATGCAATGACTACAAGCAGAATGTTGAACCTACTCTAGATTGGGAGAAGAAAAAGATTGAGTTTGATGCAATGATTAAGAAGATAAAGGAAGATGGCAAAGGTCGTGACTTCGATTGTCTTCTCGGTATGAGTGGTGGTGTTGACTGCTCGTATATGTTGCATCTTGCCGTAAAGGAATTGGGGATTCGCCCACTTGTCTTCCATGTGGATGGTGGTTGGAATTCAGACTTAGCTGTGAACAACATCCAGATGATGGTTGAGAAACTTGGTCTTGACCTCTATACCGAAGTAATAAATTGGGAAGAAATGAAAGCGTTTCAGCTGGCATTGTTCAAGTCGGGAACACCAACTTTGGATGCTGCCCAGGATCTTGCATTCATGGGTGGTATGTATAAGTTTGCAGAAAAGAATAAGATTAAGTATATCTTGAATGGATATAACTATTCATCAGAATTTTGCTCTTATCCATCTATGTACTATTATCTTTCAGATACGGGATACTTTAATGATATTCGTGATAAGTTCTGCGATAACCCTATGAAGACCTTCCCAATGACATCGGTTTTCTATCGCAAGTTCTACATGAAATACATCAAGCGAAATACTTTCGTTAAGCTATTAACTTACTTCCCATATAGCAAGGATGAAGCAAAGGAAAAACTTGAGAAAGAGTATGGATGGAGGCCTTATCCTCAGAAACACTTTGAGTCTCGTTTTACTAGATTTTATGAAAGCTATTGGCTGCCTGAGCGCTTTGGGTATGATCCTCGTCGCGTTCAGTTTTCCAGTTTGATTCTTGCTGGACAGATGACTCGCGAACAGGCTATTGAAGAACTGAAGAAAAAGTCATACGACCCAGAGACAATTAAAGATGACTTCAAGTATGTTGCAACCAAGTTGGGTATTTCAGTTGAAGAACTTCAAGGATACTTCGATATGCCAAAGAAGTATTATTGGGACTATAAAAATAGTTCAAAGCTAATTGGATACCTCTCAAGGTTGGCAGTTAAATTACATTTAGGAAGGACTCAAACCAGATGATAACAATATTAGACTATGGATCGGGTAATATCAACGCCATCAAGAATATATATGAGCGTTTGAATATTTCCTATGAACTCGCGACAACGATAGAGCAAATTATCAAGGCGGATCACATCCTACTTCCAGGAGTTGGTGCATTTGATGAGACAATTTCCACTCTTAAGGAAAAAGGTTTTACAGAGGTGCTAAATAAGAAAGTACAGGAAGAAAAGGTGCCTGTACTTGGAATTTGTGTTGGAATGCAGATGCTTGCTGATACCAGTGAGGAAGGCACGTTGAATGGACTTGGATGGATTCACGGAAAAGTTAAGAAGTTCGACAAGAACCTTATTCCTGGCAAACCAAAGATTCCTCATCTTGGTTGGAACTCCATTGGGATATCTCGTAATTGTTCTCTCTTTAAGGATATTGATCCTGAGGTGGGTTTCTACTTCGTGCATTCTTATTATTTTGAATGTGCTGATGAAGCAGATGTTATCTGCAAAACTGTCTATGGCAAGACATTCCATTCTGCTGTGAATCGTGAAAATATTTATGGCGTTCAGTTTCATCCGGAAAAGAGTCACGACAACGGAATCCAATTACTAAGAAACTTTGCAAACCTATAATAGCCTATGTTAAGATCAAGAATTATCCCTTGTTTGCTGGTGCATAACAAAGGTCTGGTAAAGACACTGAAATTCAGCGTGGAAGATGGAAAGTATGTGGGCGATCCTATCAATGCTGTTAAGATATTCAATGAGAAGCAAGTAGATGAGATTATGGTCATAGATATTGATGCTACCGTACAAGGACGTGAGCCTGACTACGTAATGATCAAGAATGTGGCCACAGAATGTCGTATGCCATTGTGTTATGGTGGTGGTGTTACCTCTGTAGAACAGGTTCGCAAGATAATTAAGTTGGGAGCAGAGAAAGTCGCAATCAGTGCCGCCGCATTGGCTAATCCAGAATTGCTTTGTCAGATGAGTGAGGCTGTGGGTGCACAGAGTGTGGTGCTTGTTCTGGATATAGCGAAGAAGAAAGGTCTCTTCGGAGGTAGTCATTATGAGATTTTTACAAATAATGGAAAAAAGAAGACTGGAAAAAAACTTTACGAATTTCTGGAAGAAATAAAAGACATCTCATACGGAGAGCTTGTTATCAACAACATCGATTTGGATGGTGTAATGGAAGGTTATGATATGGAGATGTGTGATAAGGTGCGTAAATTGACAGATGTGCCTTTGACCTTCCTTGGAGGTGCTGGTTCGTACGAAGACTTGAAGAAACTCGTCTCTCGTTTTAAGGTGATAGGTGCTGCAGCCGGTAGTATCTTTGTTTTCAAAGGTGTATATAAAGCGGTGTTAATTAATTATCCCAAAAGGTCCGAAAAGGATGAACTGATTAAAGATAATTTTTCACATTAGATTTTTTTACCTGAATGAAATCGAAAATCAATCGTCAGGATTGGTTTTATAAAAATAATTACAATTTATGTTTAAAAATAAAATTTTATTAATCACCGGTGGTACCGGTTCATTTGGCAACGCTGTCCTCAAACGTTTTTTGGATACCGAGATCAAAGAAATTCGTATATTTAGTCGTGATGAAAAGAAGCAAGACGATATGCGTCATGCCCTTCAAAATCCGAAAGTGAAATTTTATATTGGTGACGTACGTAACAAACGCAGTGTGGATAATGCCATGCATAGTGTCGATTTTATCTTTCATGCTGCAGCATTAAAACAAGTGCCTTCTTGTGAGTTTTTTCCCATTGAAGCTGTAAATACAAATGTGTTAGGAACACAAAATGTACTAGATTCGGCTGTAGAGCATGGTGTGAAGCGGATGATAGTGCTTAGCACTGATAAAGCGGCATATCCAATTAATGCGATGGGAATCAGTAAAGCCATGATGGAGAAAGTTGCTATTGCTAAAGCGCGTTCGTTAGGAGACGATGCAAAAACTACTATTTGCTGCACGCGCTATGGTAATGTGATGGCCAGCCGAGGCTCGGTTATTCCCTTATTTGTAGATCAAATGGCGGCAGGAAAGGATTTGACTATAACTGATCCCAATATGACTCGTTTTATGATGACTTTGGATGATGCTGTTGATTTGGTGTTATATGCATTTGAACATGGCCAGAACGGAGATTTGTTTGTTCAAAAAGCACCGGCAGCTACTATCGAAGTGTTGGCAAAAGCTATTATTGATTTGTATCAGTCAAACAGTAAGGTTCGTGTCATTGGTACGCGCCATGGCGAAAAATTATACGAAACGTTGGTTACTCGTGAAGAAATGGCCAAATCGGAAGATATGGGAGATTACTTTAGGATACCTGCTGATAATCGTGATTTGAATTACGACAAGTACTTTGTGGAAGGACAAGAAGAAGTTTCAGTAATAGATGATTATCATTCGCATAACACGGCACGATTGGATGTGGAAGGAATGAAAAAGCTATTGTTGAAGTTAGATTTTGTAAGAGAAGGAATCAATAAATGAAAATACTTATAACAGGTGCAAAAGGTTTTGTAGGTAAAAACCTGGTAGTTGAATTGCGAAATCAAGGATTTGAGGATTTGATGGAATTTGACGTGGATACCGATCCCAACCAATTGGATAAGTATGCTAGTGAATGTGACTTTGTGTTTCATTTGGCTGGTGTCAATCGTCCAGAGAACCCGGCTGATTTTATGGCTGGGAATTTTGGCTTTACATCTCAACTATTGGATGCACTTAAAAAACACCATAGTAAAGCTCCGGTTCTAATAACATCATCTATTCAGGCAGCTCAAAAAAACCCATATGGTGAGAGCAAGAAGGCAGGAGAAGACTTGTTGTTTGATTATAGTAAAGAAACCGGCTCAAAAGTGTATGTTTATAGGTTATCAAACGTTTTTGGTAAATGGTGTCGACCTAATTACAATAGTGCGGTGGCAACTTTTTGTAATAATATTGCTCATAATCTTCCGATTCAGGTAAATGATCCCAATGTGATTTTGAACCTGGTATATGTGGATGATGTGATTAATTCGTTTATTGCAAAATTAAAAGTGGAAAGTCCTCTCGACCTAAGTAATCGTTTTGAGGAAGTGTCACCTGTTTATACAAAACCATTAGGTGAGATAGTAACGCTATTGAATCAATTTAAAGATAGTCGATCAACGTTACAACTCCCTGATATGGGTGATGCGTTTGTGAAGAAGCTTTATTCCACCTATCTGAGTTATTTGTCGGAGAGTGATTTTAGTTACCCTTTGAAGATGAACGTAGATCAACGAGGTTCTTTTACAGAGTTTATAAAAACAAGTGAACGTGGACAAGTATCCGTAAATATATCAAAGCCGCACATAACAAAGGGAAATCATTGGCATCATACTAAAAATGAGAAATTTTTGGTGGTGAGTGGAAAAGGAGTTATTCGGTTTCGTAAAATTGATTCGGAACAAATCATCGAATATCTTGTTTCGGGTGAAAAACTTGAAGTAGTGGATATTCCTGTTGGTTATACACACAATATCGAAAATTTGGGAGATACCGATATGGTAACCATTATGTGGGTAAACGAAGTTTTCGATAAAGAAAAACCGGATACATATTTTTTGAAAGTTTAAATTGCTATTCTTTGAAACATATAAATATGAAAAAATTAAAAGTACTAACTGTTGTTGGCACGAGACCTGAGATAATTCGTTTATCGTGTGTTTTACAAAAGCTGGATGCATCTGATGCCATAGAGCATGTATTAGTTCATACAGGTCAAAACTATGACTATGAATTGAATGAAGTGTTTTTTGAGGATCTAGGATTACGTAAACCGGACTATTTCTTGAACGCTGCCGGTAAAAATGCAACTGAAACTGCTGGCTTAATTCTTATAAATATTGATCCTGTACTGGAGGAAGTTCAGCCTGATGCGTTTTTAGTGTTGGGTGATACAAATTCATGCTTATGTGCAATTGCTGCTAAAAAGCGTCATATTCCTATTTTTCACATGGAAGCAGGTAATCGTTGCTTCGATCAACGGGTACCGGAAGAAAGCAATCGCAAAATAGTTGATCACACCGCTGATATCAACCTGACATATAGTGATATTGCTCGAGAATATTTGTTGGCCGAAGGTCTGCGACCGGATCGGATTATCAAGACGGGAAGCCCAATGTACGAAGTGCTTACTACTTATTTACCCAAGGTTAAAGCATCCAGCATTCTTCATAGCTTGGGGCTGGCAGCTGACAGCTTTTTTGTTGTTTCAGCTCATCGTGAAGAGAATATTGTATCTGAAAGAAACTTTTTTCATTTGGTGAAAATTTTAAATATGGTGGCCTCTACCTATAATTTACCGGTTATCGTTTCCACTCATCCACGTACCCGAAAAATGATTGAAAAACATGAAATCAAATTTCATGAGAATGTAAAGTTGATGAAACCAATGGGATTAAGTGATTACATTGCTCTACAAATGAATGCTAAAGCAGTTTTGTCAGATAGTGGAACTATAAGTGAAGAATCATCTATTCTTAATTTCAGAGCGCTTAATATAAGGGAAGCGCATGAGCGTCCGGAAGCAATGGAAGAAGCTTCGGTGATGATGGTGGGTCTAAATCCCGAACGTGTAATGCAAGGACTGGTGCAATTAGAAACCCAAAGAAAAGGTACTGAGCGTAATTTCAGACCTGTAGCAGATTATAGTATGCCAAATGTAAGTGATAAAGTGGTTAGGATAATTTTGTCATATACGGATTATATAAAACGAGTAGTTTGGAGCGAATGAAACATTTATTTGTTACTCAATATTTTTACCCTGAGGAATTTAGAGGTAATGAAATAGCCTTTGATTGGGCCAAAAGAGGAGATAAGGTTACGGTTATCACTGCTATTCCAAACTACCCAACTGGTAAATTCCACAAAGGATATGGATTTTTCACTAAAAGGAGTGAATTCTTTCAGGGAGTGAAAATAATTAGAATCCCTGTTATTCCAAGAGGGAGCGATAATAGCTTAATGTTAGTGCTTAACTATTTTAGTTTTGCCATTTTAGGTTCTATTTATGCTTTTTATTTAGCAATAACTCAAAAATTTGATAGTATTTTTGTTCAGCAACTTTCGCCTGTTACTATCGCCTTACCAGCTATAATTGTTAAGAAAATTCAGAAGATACCATTATATCTTTGGGTGTTGGATTTATGGCCCGAGAGCATTACCTCCACTACGAAAATTAATAATACAAAAATATTAAATCCCATAAACGCTATTGTTCGATTTATCTATAGAAATTCAGATAGAATTTTTATTAGTTCACAAGGTTTTGAAAGTTCTATAAAGACTAAAGGAGATTTTGCAAGTAAAATTGAACATTTTCCTAATTGGGCTGAAAATGAATTTTCACTGTCTGATAGATTCAATATTCCGATTATACCCAAAGGATTCATAGTTATGTTTGCCGGAAATTTGGGGGAGGCACAAGATTTTGAAAAAGTAATGAACGCAGCTTTGTTATTAAAGAATGATATTGATATTAAATTTGTAATTTTAGGAGATGGGCGTAAAAAGAAGTGGATCGATGAATTTTGTGCTCAAAATGATATGTCTGATACTGTTTTTTGTTTAGGAAGATTTCCTTTAGCTAGTATGCCAACATTTTTTGAAGAGGCTGATATTATGTTAGTATCTTTAATGGATAAAGAAATATTTAATTTAACACTACCTGCTAAGATACAAGCCTATATGGCTGCAGGGAAACCTATCGTTGGGATGATGAACGGTGATGGTGCAAAAGTTATTAGACAAGCAAAATGTGGTTTTTGTGTAGATGCAGCTGATTACACTGGACTAGCTAAACTGATAAAGGAGATTTCTTTGTTAAATCCTATAGAACTTTCTGTTCTAGGATTGAATGGAAAAAAATTTGCACAAGATAATTTTGATAGGACTACGCTATTAGATAATTTGTATTCCAAAATTTCTAAATTAAATTTATAGTTATGTAATAGTTGCATTTTTTATATTCAGGATTGTATTTGTATGATTGCTTGTTTAATAAGAAAAAGTGTTTTAAAAATAATTTGCAGGTATAGCTTGTATAAATTAGTTGAATGTGTTTAGAAATAGTTTAATACTCAGTATTTGTTTATTGTTGCTTTCTACAGTAGCTAAAGCCCAGAAGGATACGATAAAGTATGAAGTTGGCTTTACGGGAGTAGGTTCCACCGGGGCGTATGCTCCGTTTTGGTTACAGAGTGCTAACTATGGTCAGATTTCAGCTTCTCCAAATTCGGCTAATATGAATGTGGGGTTTAGCAAAGATTTTAATAACAGGTCAACAATCTTTGATTACGGTTTTAAAGCAGATGTGTTGCTACAGACTTACGATAACAAAACGAAGGCCTATTTTCACGAAGCCTATCTAAAAGCCCGCCTTTCTGTTTTTGATCTAGTTGTCGGGGCACGCGAAGAACATCTGGGTACTCAGGATTCCAGTTTGTCGTGCGGTGGTTTTCTGTTCTCCAAGAATGCCCGCCCCATGCCCAAAATCACTCTTGGAATAGAACATTTTACCTCCGTACCTTTTACCAAAGGGTATCTGGAAGTAAAAGGTGCTGTGGCGCATGGTTGGTTTACAGATAATATCTATGCAACTAATCTTTTCCTCCATCATAAATATATTTATTTTAGAGCAGGCGGAAGCTTACCCTTTCATTTTCAGTATGGGGTAGACCATGTGGCGCAATGGGGTGGCAATGAAGCTGGAATAGGGTAGTAACCTACTTCGTTAAGTGATTACCAGAGAATAGTAATGGGTAGCTCCGGTGGTAGTTCGGCTCCGCTCCCGCGCGATTGTATCGCGTGGGAATAAAGTTAATGGATTAAAATTTTTGTCACACGATACAATCGTACGGAAGCGTTGGGGATGTAGTATCAAAGTGACGAAGTCGATCCTCGATAGCTATCGGGATGGACTATATTGTTTGTGCAAACGGTATTACAAATCCGCGCCAGCGGGTGCAATTCGTAGTTTATAATCAGTAAAAACAGTAGTCAATAAATAGTAAAAAAAGTAGTAACCAATTATCTCATATCACTAACCAATGATCTATATCTTATTTTTTATACTTATATTTGCAGCAGAGTTGGCTTATTTTCGGTTGGCCGATCATTTTAATATTATTGATAAACCAAATCAGCGAAGTTCGCATACTTCCATCACTTTACGCGGTGGTGGAATTGTTTTTTATATAGGGGTTTTACTCTATTTTGCACTGGAAGGATTTCAATATCCCTGGTTCTATATGGGATTAACACTACTGTCTATTATTAGTTTTGCCGATGATATTCGTCCACAATCTTCAAAGCTAAGGTTAATAGTCCATTTTATGGCTATGGCATTGATGTTTTATCAGTGGGGATTATTAGAAATGCCATGGTATAATTCTGTAATCGCTCTGGTAATCTGCACCGGGATTTTAAATGCATATAATTTTATGGATGGTATCAATGGCTTAACCGGCGGATATAGTCTGGTAGTTATTGGAGCTTTGTGCTATATCAATTCTGTTCAACTGAATTTTGTGGATAATGGATTTATATATACTTTTATAATCGCTTTATTGGTTTTTAATTTTTTTAATTTCAGAAAAAAAGCACGATGTTTTGCAGGTGATATAGGAGCTATGTCAGCAGCTTTTATCATTGTATTTTTGCTGGGATTTCTGATCTTCAAAACCCGTGATTTTAGTTATATCGTTTTGTTGGCAGTTTATGGAGTAGATAGGGCTTTAACTGTTATTCACCGCCTGATATTACATGAGAATATTTTTGAAGCCCATCGTAAGCATTTATTTCAATTAATGGCAAATGAATTAAAAATGCCTCAATTGCTTGTAAGTTCTATTTATGGGCTGCTTCAAGGATTTATTGCCGTAGGACTCATCCTAGCTGGTTCTTTTGCGTATTTATATCTTATAATTGTAATATTTGTTTTATCAATTGTTTATATTGTTTTAATGAAAAAGTATTATTGCTTACATCAAATGAGCAGTAAAACAGAGGTTTAAAATAAATGGCAAGTTTACTGACAACCAATGGTGAACGATAGAAGACGAAAGACAAAAGTCAAATGAAACGGACAATTGATAGTTTACATTTTACAACGGTCACTGCAGGTAATCCTAAACATCATAAAATGCAAAACCTTTTCAAACACATAACTGCGTACTGTCCTAACTTATTCTCTTATATTGAAAATTCACCAAAATATAATTTATATGCGCCCTGAGGAACTTTTTATATTATCTTCCATACATGTGAGCCCATCACAGGAAGACTTGAAAAAAATGAATTTATTACTCACTCAAATTACTGATTGGAATTATCTCACTCAACTAGCCATCAGCAGGCAAGCAGGACCATTTATATTTAAGAAACTCCCTTTATTAAGTAATCAAAATTTAGTCCCCGAAGCTTCAAAAAAACAACTGCAACAAACTTGGTACAAAACATTGAGCAGAAGTATGGTCTTAATTGAACATTACATAAAAGTGGCCATAGAATTGAATATGGCTTCCATTCCTTTTATTGCTATGAAAGGGATTTATTTGTCGGAATGGCTCTATAAAGAAATTGGGTTACGACAGTTTAGTGATATTGATTTGTTGGTGAAAGAAGATGATGGAACAAAAGTCTTAGAAATACTAAAACAAATTGGATATATTTCCTGTTCTGAAATAAGCACATTGCCAGTATTTATAACAGAAAAATTTGAATATATTCATTATCCTCCTATGGTGCAAAATGGTGTGTCGATAGAAATACACACTAGGTTGCATTTAAATATTGCTCCTTATCGGGTAAATTTAGAGGACTTGTGGTTATCCACCGAAGAAAAACTTGTTCACAACGTACCAACTCGGGTATTTAATGCAGAACATTTGCTTATAACGCTCTGTATTCACTTAGATAAACATTTTGTATCTAAAAAATATCAATTTACATGTTTTTATGACATTACAAATTTACTTAATGAATTTGTAACAGAAATAAACTGGAATGATTTTCGTTCTGTGTGTACTAAATGGAAAGTCGATGAACAGGTATATCCCTATTTGTTTTTAGCAAATAAGTATTTTGGTGCACATTTACCTGAACAGATTTTACGAGATATACGTATTAATTCTAATGAAAAATTCGAAGAAATATTTATTAAATCGCTAGCTGGTATCGAAATGAAGGTAGAGCCATCAGTAAGTTATTTTAAAACTATTCAATTTTTTCATGGTACAAAAGCCAAGTTGAAATATGTTTTCACAATGATTTTTCCTCCACCCGCTTATTTGATGCAAAGTTATAAATTCAAAAATAAATACTTACTAATAGTTTACTATCCATATAGATTTTTTTTCGCAATTAAATTAGGAGTAAAGGTTATTTTATGTAAACTAAAGTTAGACTAATTTGTTGTTTTATAAGTTTTATATAGCAATGGTTTGTTATAAGTAATGGTCAAAATATAATTTCGTATTTTGAACGCTAAGTACGCTAAGACAGAAAGAAGCTAAGATATAGTCGATTAAGATTAATTTATTTTACGTCCACGATAGCTATCTGGATAGCATCTTTGCGCTTTTGCGTTGAAAAAATCTTTTTAAAATGTTAGATTATACCGTGCCCGCAAGGGCGTGATGTAACAAGCTCCATTTGTAGTGGGTAGTCCCGCAAGGGCGGGATGTTCCGATTCTCGGAATGTCGAAATACTCCATCGCAAGCTCCATAAACAGTTCAAAACAACGAATTACACAGATTCCACGAATAAGAAAGAGATTAATTCGTGTCATTGGGGTAATTCACCGTTTATTTTCATTAAAATACTAAGTAGTCCCGATAGATCGGGATGTCGCAAGCTTCATAAATTGCAAGTTATAACTTGTGTAAATCAGTTTAATGTGTTGAGAAATAGTTTAATACTCTGTGTTTGTTTATTGTTGCTTTCCACAGCGGCAGAAGCTCAAAGTGATACGATAAAGTATGAGGTAGGCTTTACTGGAGTAGGTTCTACTGGGGCGTATGCTCCATTTTGGTTGCAGAGTGCTAACTATGGTCAGATTTCGGCTTCTCCAAATTCTGCCAATGTGAATGTGGGGTTCAGCAAAGATTTCAACAACAGGTCAGCGGTATTTGATTATGGCTTTAAAGCCGATTTGTTGCTACAGAGTTACGATAACAAGACGAAGGCTTATTTTCACGAAGCCTATATGAAAGCCCGCCTTTCTGTTTTGGATCTAATCGTAGGGGCACGCGAAGAACATCTGGGTACTCAGGATTCCAGTTTGTCCTGCGGTGGTTTTCTATTTTCCAAAAATGCCCGCCCCATGCCCAAAATTACCCTTGGAATAGAACGTTTTACCCCCGTCCCTTTTACCAAAGGCTATCTGGAAGTAAAAGGAGCTGTGGCACACGGTTGGTTTACAGATAATATTGCCGTTACAAATCTCCTTCTACACCATAAATATATTTATTTTAGAGTGGGAGGGAGCTTGCCTTTCCATTTTCAGTATGGAGTTGATCATGTGGCGCAGTGGGGTGGTAGTAGCCCGGGAATTGGTCAACAACCGACTTCGCTAAGTGATTATCTGAGGATAGTAATGGGTAGTTCCGGAGGTAGCTCCGCACTTGAAACGGATCAAATCAATGCATTGGGTAATCATATTATATCGCAGAGTATGAAAGTAGAGTACCGTATTTCTGACTTCTCGATAAGTGGCTACTGGCAGAATATATCGGAGGACAGTCCTAAATTTATGACGAACACGATGAATAAACCCGATGGACTATGGGGTATTTCTATTCGGAACAATACATTCCCTATTATTAAAGGACTGGTCTATGAATACCTGAACAGCACCGATCAATCAGGTCCATTTCATGACCGAGATGGGATTGTGTATGGTGGTGCTGATAGCTACTTTCAGAATGGAGTCTACCAGAATGGTTGGACTTATTTTTCACGAACTATAGGTACACCTTTTTTGTCGTCACCGGTTTATAACAAAAATGGAGGAGTAGCTGTTGTGAATAGTCGTGTTCAGGTACATCATATAGGGCTGGAAGGAGAGGTGCAGGGGTATCAGTATAAAGCATTGTGCTCTTTTAGTAAAAACTATGGAACTTATGGGGCTCCTTATCCCGAGATGATCAGAAATACCTCTCTGCTGCTGGAAGTAAACAAACAATTTCCAAAACTATCGAATATAGAACTGGGATGCTCGGTGGGTGCCGATATCGGTAAACTGTATGGTAACTCGGTAGGGTGCATGGTGAGTGTAAGGAAGAGGGGAAATTTGTTTAGTAGGTAGATGGTAGACGGTAGTAAGTAGTAGTTAGTCCCGAAAAATCGGGATGTCGCAAGCTCCATAAACAGTTATCAGTAAACAGTAAGTAGTTATCAGTAAACAGTAATTTGTAGTTTTACTACTAAGTTCAGTAGATACATAGAAATTATACGGTAGTAAATTTAAAAACAACGAATTATACGGATTTTACGAATAAGAAAGACATTAATTCGTGTCATTGGCGTAATTCGTAGTTTATTCTCAATAAAACAGTAAGTAGTCCCGATAGATTAGGATGTCTCAAACTCCATAAACAGTAATACAAATGGCAGTACTTCCCGAACATATTTACTCCTTAATATCCAAAGGTGAAGGTCTTGAAATTGAGTTTAAAGAATCCTACGATAGTTTGTCGCGCAGTGTTTTTGAAACAATTTGTTCGTTTCTAAACCGAAATGGGGGTCATATTCTTCTAGGTGTAACTGACAGCGGGTTTGTAAAAGGAGTTAGTGAGGATTCTATTCAGCAACAGCTTGATGTGTTGGCACGGGATATGAATAATTCCCAAATAGTATCACCCGGTTTTTTTCTTTCTGCTGAAGTTGTAGCACTTAATAACAGCAAAATCATTTATATCTATGTGCCTGAAAGTTCGCAAGTTCATTCGTACAAGGGTTTTATATTTGATAGAAATGAGGATGGAGATTTCAAGTTAGTAAATCAACAGTTGATAGCCAATTTATATTTTCGGAAGCAAACCGGATATACAGAAAACAGAGTATTTCCTTATCTTGAAATGAAGGATTTTGAACCTTCAAACTTTGATTTAGTCCGTAATTTGGTACGCTTAACCCGTTCGGATCACCCATGGGTGAATATGACAGATGAGGACATTTTAAAGTCAGCCAGATTATTTTTAAAAGATCAACAGACAGGCCGTGAAGGTTATACTTTGGCCGCAGCATTGTTGTTTGGTAAAGAAAATACCTTAGCATCGGTTTTACCACATTACAAAACGGATGCAATATGCCGAAAGGTTGATGTTGAAAGGTATGATGATAGAGATGATATCCGTTGTAATTTAATTGAGTCCTATTCACGTCTGTTAGCTTTTATTCGTAAGCATCTACCGGATAGATTTTACTTGGAAGGTAATCAGAGAATTAGTATTCGAGAAGCTATTTTTAGAGAGGTAATCGCTAATCTTTTGGTACATCGTGAGTTTTCAAATTCGTTTCCGGCTACACTTATAATTTATAAAGATAAAGTAGTAACCGAAAACTGGAATAAGCCTGCCATGTTAGGGCTCATTAAGCCTTCAAATCTAAAACCACATCCCAAAAATCCTACTTTAGCAAATTTTTTCAGACAATTGGGCTGGGTTGAAGAGTTGGGGTCGGGTGTTCGTAATATGTTTAAATTTTGTCCTATTTATGTTACTAACTCGCTTCCAATAATTCAGGAAGGTGATATTTTTAAAATAATAATTCAGTACGAAGATAAAGATAAACAAGAGTTAGGGCAAGAGTTAGGGCAAGAGTTAGGGCAAGAGTTAGGGCAAGAGTTAGAACGTGAATTAAATGAAAAAACTCTATTTAGCTTTATTCTTCAGAAATTGGAAAACGGAGATCTGTCACGTAAAGAGATTGCCATATCTTTTGGTCAGAATAAAATATCCGGTTATATGAATAGGATGTTACCCCGACTGATTACTCTTCAGTTAATTGAAAATACCATACCTGATAATCTTAATCATCCGGCACAGAAATTCAAGCTTACAGAAAAAGGAAAAAAGTTCCTTCAATTAATAAACGGTTGATCAGTAAACAGTCATCAGCAATTTGTAGTTTTACCACTAAGATTACGTTGATTATGTGTTAGCAAATTTTAAACAACGAATTACATAGATTCCACGAATAAGAAAGAGATTAATTCGTGTGATTAGCGTATAAATTAGTAGTTTGTTGTAAGTAAGCAGTTATAAGTAATTTGTAGTTTTTATAACTAAGTCACTAAGTTCACATAGAAATACAAAGATTATTCGGTAATAAGAGTTCGGTATAAAAATAGTTATTATATCCACAAATAAGCTGAATGTTAGGGTTTTAATTGCCGCCCTTTTTAAAGGACGGTCAAAATAAAGAGAATTAGCCGGCTTTAGCCAAAACACACAGTTGAAATGTTTGGCTAAAGCCGATATAGAAATATGCATTGATATCCGTCCCATAAATGGGACGGCAATTGAAATAAATACATTTTCTCTATAAAATAGGACATTATTTACTTCCAGTTACTATAAATAAAAATAACAAGTTATAACTTGTATAAATCAGTTGAATGTGTTTAGAAATAGTTTAATAGTATGTGTTTGTTTATTGTTGCTTTCTACAGTAGCCGAAGCCCAAAACGATACGATAAAGTATGAAGTGGGTTTTACGGGAGTAGGTTCCACCGGGGTGTATGCTCCATTTTGGTTGCAGAGTGCTAACTATGGCCAGATTTCGGTTTCTCCAAATTCGGCTAATATCAATGTCGGGTTCAGCAAGGATTTCTACAACAGGTCAGCGGTTTTTGATTATGGCTTTAAAGCCGATGTGTTGCTACAGACCTATGATAACAAGACGAAGGCCTATTTTCACGAAGCCTATCTGAAAGTACGCCTTTCGGTTTTGGATCTAATCGTAGGGGCACGCGAAGAACATCTGGGGACTCAGGATTCCAGTTTGTCCTGCGGTGGTTTTCTGTTCTCTAAGAATGCCCGCCCGATGCCTAAAATCACCCTTGGAATAGAACGTTTCACCCCTGTACCCTTTACCAAAGGCTATCTGGAAGTAAAAGGTGCTGTGGCGCACGGTTGGTTTACAGATAATATTGCCGTTACAAATTTACTTCTCCATCATAAATACATTTACTTTAGAGTGGGAGGGAGTTTACCCTTTCATTTTCAGTATGGGGTGGATCATGTGGCGCAGTGGGGTGGTAATGTACCGGGAATAGGGCAGCAGCCTAGTTCATTGAGTGATTATCTGAGAATTGTAATGGGTAGCTCCGGTGGTAGTTCAGCACTTGAAACGGATCAGATCAATGCGTTGGGAAATCATATTCTTTCGCAGAGTATGAAGGTGGAATACCGCCTTTCAGACTTTACGATGAGTGGCTACTGGCAGAATATATCGGAGGATAGTCCTAAATTTATGACCAACACCATGAATAAACCCGATGGGTTATGGGGTATTTCTATTCGGAATAATGCGTTCCCTATCATTAAAGGACTGGTCTATGAGTACCTGAACACTACCGATCAATCGGGACCTTTTCACGATAGAGATGGAATTGTTTATGGTGGAGCAGATAGCTACTTTCAGAATGGAGTTTATCAAAACGGTTGGACGTATTTTTCCAGAACCATAGGTACGCCCTTTATATCGTCGCCTGTCTATAATAAAAATGGTGGGGTGTCTGTTGTAAATAACCGTGTGCAGGTTCATCATATAGGGCTGGAAGGCGATGTGCAGGGGTATCAGTACAAAGCTTTGTGTTCTTTTAGCAAAAACTATGGCAATTATGGGGCTCCGTATCCCGAAATGATTAGAAATACGTCTCTGTTGCTGGAAGTAAAGAAACAATTTCCTAAACTATCGAATATAGAACTGGGATGCTCGGTGGGTGCCGATATCGGTAAACTGTATGGTAACTCGGTAGGGTGCATGGTGAGTGTAAGGAAGAGGGGGAATTTGTTTAGTAGGTAGATTTTAGTCAGTAGTAAGTCGTAAGTAGTCCCGAAAAATCGGGATGTCGCAAGCTCCATAAATAGTGAAACAGTGTTTATATAATTAGCGTAATTCGGAGTTTATTTTTTTGATAAAAAAAATGTAAGTGTTAGAATCATGACCAAAGAAACAGCTATCAAGTTATTTAATGACAAAAAAATCCGAACACATTGGGATGAAGAACAAGAAAAATGGTATTTTTCTATTGTTGATGTTGTTGGTGTGCTAACTGAGAGCGTTGATGTTGCAGCGTATTGGCGTAAGCTAAAACAACGATTAAAGGCAGAAGGTAATGAAACCGTGACAAATTGTCACGGTTTGAAAATGCTTGCAGCCGATGGTAAAATGCGATTAACTGATGTGGCTGATACCGAACAGTTATTTCGATTAATACAATCCATTCCGTCGCCTAAAGCAGAACCATTTTTATGATCGATCCATTTTTTAGAAGATCTATTGAGAATTACGCTTAGAAGCGTAACGCCTCAAAGCGTAATTGCAACCGCAATGATAATGGATCAGTTTTCAGTAATTTTGTTTTACCATTATATCACTAATGTAACATCCTTATAATAAGTAGTTAATGTAGATGCGCAGAGATTATACGGTAGTAAATTTGAAACAACGAATTACACAGATTCCACGAATAAGAAAGAGATTAATTCGTGTCATTGGCGTAATTCGTAGTTTATTATCAATAAAAATCCCAAGGAGCAGTTTGTAAAGTAAGTAGCCCCGATAGATTGGGATGTCTCTCAAGCTTCATAATCAGTAAACAGTTATCAGTCATTAGTTATCCACTACCTACAACAAACTACTTCTACCTATACTGAGCGTAGTCGAAGTACCAACTATTTACTGCACACTACTATGACTAACATTTGTTTTGTGAGCAATTATTGTATATTATGATTGATGAATGAACTATTATTTGTAGTTTTGTCAATTATAATAGATAAAAACATCACAACTTAAATTCTTATCAATTATGATTGATGAAATATTGACAGCAAGACCTTATATTCCTCGTCCAATTTATACTGAACGAATAAAACCATTTATAGACAAGGAAATAATAAAAGTTATTTCAGGACAGAGAAGAGTGGGGAAAAGTTATATTCTTTTTCAATTGATAGAGGAGATAAAAAAGTCAAATCCGGAGGCTAATATTATTTATATCAATAAAGAGTTAAAGCCTTTTGAGCATATTATTAACGATGACATTCTTTATCAATACGTGAGAGAACATCTGAAAGCAGAAAGAAAAAATTATCTTTTTGTAGATGAAATCCAAGAGATTGACTATTTTGAAAAAGGATTGAGGAGTTTGTTGGCTGAGAATTGTTGTGATATATTTTGTAGTGGTAGTAACGCCAATATGCTCTCGGGAGAATTGGCTACATTTTTAGCCGGAAGATATATTGAATTTACCATTCATTCGCTTGGATATGGTGAGTTTCTCGATTTTTTTCAATTGGAGAATTCAGCTCAAAGTGTAAGTAAATACCTTACAGTTGGAGGTATGCCTTATTTAAAAGTGATAGGGTTGGACGAATTATCGGTTTTTGAATATTTGCGTAATGTTTATGCCTCCATTTTATTGAAAGATGTTGTGGCTCGCGAAGGAATACGAAATATTCACTTTTTAGAGTCGCTTATTGAGTTTCTTGCTGATAATGTTGGAAATCTATTTTCGGCCAATAATATAGCGAAATATATGAAGTCGCAACGCACTTCGGTTTCTACGCAGGCTGTATTGAATTATCTTAGACCTCTTACGAGCGCATTTTTTGTTTATAAGGTTTCTCGATTTGACATTACAGGGTTAAAAATATTTGAAATAGGAGAAAAATATTATTTTGAAGACCTGGGACTTCGAAATTGCATTCGTGGTTTTGACAGCCGAAAAGATATAAATAAGGTTATGGAGAACGCTGTATATCTTCATTTAATAAGGCTGGGTTTTAGGGTTTACGTTGGTCAATTAGGAACAATGGAAATCGATTTTGTAGCAGATAAGGGTGGTACATCAATTTATGTACAGGTGGCTTACATGCTTACAGATGAAAATACAATAAATAGAGAATTTGGAAATTTGTTGAAAATAGGCGATAACTATAGGAAATATGTCGTTACAATGGATGAATACAATGCAGGTAATAATTACAATGGCATAGAGCAACTGCATTTAAAAGACTTTTTATTACTAAACTTGTAATCAGTCATTAGTGAATAGTCCCAATAGATTGGGATATCGCAAGCTCCATAAACATTCATCATTCATCATTCAACAGACACCTTCGGGTACTAAGCGTAGTCGAATCACCAACTACTTCTACTAGCTATTCAATTATTCACTAGAAACTACTATCTACCTGCTACAAACTATATACACCTACTATGTCTAATAACAATTAACTAAAATATGAATTACATTTTCATTTTTCTTTTACTATTTGTAGCCGAGTTGGCTTATTTTAGAGTGGCTAATTATTTTAATATTATCGATAAGCCGAATCAACGCAGTTCGCATACGCGCATAACTTTGCGTGGTGGCGGAGTGGTGTTTTATATTGGCGCGTTACTTTATTTTGTATTACAGGGTTTTCAATATCCCTGGTTTTTTGGTGGGTTGACGATGCTGTCGCTTATTAGTTTTGCAGATGATGTTCGTCCGCAATCATCAAAACTCCGTCTGCTGGTTCATTTTACGGCTATGGGGTTGATGTTTTATCAGTGGGGATTGTTTGAATTGCCCTGGTACTTTAGCGTGTGTGCATTGGTAGTAAGCACAGGCATACTGAATGCGTATAACTTTATGGATGGTATCAATGGCATCACAGGCGGTTATAGTCTGGTGGTGGCAGTTGCATTGCTCTATATTAATATATATCGGGTGCAGTTTATTGATAACGAGTTGATATACTATGTGATACTGTCCTTGTTGGTGTTCAACTACTTTAATTTCAGAACCAAAGCCAGGTGTTTCGCTGGTGATGTGGGATCTATCTCTATTGCTTTTATTCTTTTGTTTTTGTTGGGCAAACTTATCATTAATACTAACGATATCAGTTATATTGTTTTGCTGGGGGTTTATGGTGTTGATACGGTACTGACCATTATTCGCCGCTTGTTATTAAAAGAAAATATCTTCGAAGCACACCGCAAACACGTCTATCAACTGCTGGCCAACGAAATGAAAATGCCGCACGTGTGGGTATCGTCAATCTACGTATCACTACAAGCGCTTATCATTGTTGGTTTTATGCTGTTGGAGCCTAATTCCTATTGGTATTTGGGTGTGGTGGTTGCTGTGCTGGCGATAGGATGGTATGCGGTTGTCAGATATCAGGTGTCAGTTAACAGTAAGCAGTAAACAGTTAGCAGTAGGTATATAAGGCTGTTTACTACTACCTAAGTAATGGTCAGAATATAATGTCGTATTTTTAAAAAAGCTGATTGTCAAAGCTATTCATTGCCGTCCTTTTTAAAGGACGGTAAAAAATAAAAAGAAATAGCTGGCTTTAGCCAAATATTTCATCTATACATTTTGGCTAAAGCCAACTCAGAAATTAGAATTCATTACCGTCACTTAAAAGTGACGGCAATGAAAGTTGAAAGTCCAATGTTTGAGGCATAACTTATCCTAAAATCAGGTTACTATCTAATCACTAATCACTGTTTACTGATAACTGCTTACTGTTTACTGCTCACTGTTAAATAGAACTCAACGATGGTTTCGATGCCTTTTTTGAATAAATCGAGCGGGAAGTTTTCGTTCGGTGAATGGATGGCGTCCGATTCGAGTCCAAAGCCCATTAGAATAGGTTTTACGTTCAGCACTTTCTCAAAAATAGGAATTACTCCAATGCTTCCCCCACGGCGAACCGGCAGGGGCTTGATTCCAAATACTTTTGTATAGGCTTTCTCAGCTGCTTTGTAGGCGTCGGAGTCGATAGGACAAACATAACTTTCCGCTCCATGCAAGGTGGTGACCTTTATGTCGATCTGTTTTGGAGCAATAGCAGCAAGATGTTCGGATACCAATCGTGCTATCTTTTCGTATTGTTGGTATGGAACCAATCGTGCTGATAGTTTGGCAAATGCTTTTGATGGCAATACTGTTTTAGATCCTTCGCCTGTATATCCTCCCCAAATACCGCAAATGTCTAGCGCCGGACGAATACCGGTGCGCTCGATGGTGCTGTAGCCTTTTTCACCGTAAACCTGCGAGATATTTAGGTTGCGTTTGTATTCTTCCTCGTCGAATGGAATTTGTGCGATAAGAGAGCGTTCGTAATCGGAAACTTCCTCCACATCGTCGTAGAAATGAGGGATGGTGATTTTACCATCTGCATTGGTGAGCTGCGCCAGGATTTTGCTAAGCTCCATAATAGGATTAGCCACTGCACCGCCAAAAATACCTGAGTGCAAATCGCGGGATGCCGCTGTGACTTCGATTTGCCAGTAAGCCAACCCACGCAATCCTGTGGTGATGCTCGGCGTATCTGCCGAAAGCATGCTGGTGTCCGAAACCAATATCATATCGCATTGAAGCAGTTCTTTGTTTTCGGCACAAAAGGCTTCCAGACTTGGCGAACCTATCTCTTCTTCTCCTTCGAGCAAGAACTTGACATTGCATTTCAATTGTTTGCTTCTAACCATGTATTCGAACGCTTTGGCATGCATAAAGGATTGACCTTTGTCGTCGTCGGCACCGCGTGCAAAGATTTTCCCGTCGCGAATTTCGGGTTCAAAAGCCGGTGATGTCCATAATTCTAATGGCTCTGCAGGCATCACATCGTAATGTCCGTAGACCATAATGGTCGGGTAGGTGCTATCCAGTGTTTTGGTAGCAAAAACCACAGGATTTCCTTTGGTTGGTAGTATTTGAGCTGTGTCTACACCTGCTTCGAGTAACATTTTTTGCCATTGGGTAGCACATTGTTGTATTTCGGGTTGGCGGTGTGCATGTGCACTAACACTGGGTATTCGGATTAAACTGAATAGTTCGTTTAAAAAACGATGTTGGTGTTCGGAGATATATTCTTTTGGATTCATAAATGGGTATGTGTTAGATATGCAAATCTAGCGAAGATGTGTAAATATGTAAGATAAAATGAGTCTGTTTTGATTGCTATCCTAATTATGGAATAAGTATTCATTGCCGTCCCATTTATGGGGCGGATTAAGTGATTAGGTTTCTCTTGGCTTTAGCCGAACATCAGCTATTAAGTAGTGGTCAGAATATAATGTCGTATTTTTAAAAGAGTATTGCTCAATTTAACATCGGTTCTCTTATCTGCGAAATTTGCGATATCTGCGGGCACTAAATAACAAATCTTTGGGGAAATCTCATAGACTATTTTCTCCCGCAAATTTCACAGATATAAGTAGTGGTAAGAATTAAAATCCGTTTATTTATACCGTTAAATCGGCATCTTCGATCCGCTAGACCAGTGTTTATCCGCGCCTACCTCTACCTACGGTAGATAAATGCGGTAGGCAGGTTCTATTCTTCTATTTATTTTAATTGGTATAGGCGCTTAGACCGCCCTTATTTGTGATAATAAAATTCAAAGAGCAACTCCAAAGGAGTTAAATATGAATAACCCCCAGTAAGCTTGCGTAACTGGGGGATGCGAATAACCCAGCATCTACAACCCCGAAGTGGGTTGAACATCAATGTCATAATAACATTCAACCCGCTTCGGGGTTGTGTATCTGAGGGT
>Ga0209123_1000869_pt1 | contig 34526 bp, 26 predicted proteins | sample BarGraIncu00431A_FD_184500 | JGI IMG/M metagenome (GOLD analysis project Ga0209123, IMG submission 184500) | Arctic peat soil microbial communities from Barrow, Alaska, USA - Barrow Graham LP Incubations 004-31A (SPAdes) (version 2) | ecosystem: Environmental > Terrestrial > Soil > Wetlands >... | reverse complement strand
ATCTTTTCGCAATGACATCTACTATTTGGGATCAAGCTCCATTATCCGGCAATACCTTTCTGCATCAACACAAGCGATCAAAGTTGTTCTACTGCTGCCAAAGATATCGCGGACTGTATTCTTCATAGCTCTGACAACAAACTCTACTGGGTTTCTGGACAAATAAAATGAGCAGATTTCGGACAATTAAACCGCCACCTGCTCAACCTTTAACCCTGAGTATTTATATTGCTGTCCATCTCTTTCAATCACCACACCATCACCATTTATTCCATCCTTATAGTTAATCCAGCGTTCAATAATAACCTGACAGTATTTCGGATCAAGCTCTGAGCCATAGCAAATTCTATCTGTATTATCGGCTGCTAGTAAAGTTGTCCCACTGCCAAGGAAAGTGTCCACAATAATATCGCCATATTTGCTGGAGTTCTTGATGATATATTCAATGAGCGGAATGGGTTTCATTGTTGGATGGACATCATTTACTCTTGGTCTATCGAAATTCCATATTGTAGTCTGCTTCCTATCTCCATTCCAATAATGTGTTCCGGTAGGCTTCCACCCAAAGAGAGCTGGTTCATGCTGCCACTGATAAGGTTGCCTTCCCATGACAAAGGTATTCTTTACCCAAATACAACATTGTGAGTGTTTGAAGCCTGAATCAACAAATGCTTTTCTGAACAATAATCCTTTAGCATCTGCATGAAAAATATAACTACTTGCTCCATCATCCGATATTTCATAAATTCTCTTGAAAGCTTCAAGAAGAAAATTATAGAATTCTTCATCACTCAAATTATCATTCTGAATTGTGAGAGCATCTTCCGTCTTACCAACATAGGAGATTCCATATGGTGGATCAAGCACAGTAAGTTTTGCTTTCTTCCCATCCATCAATTTCTCCAGATCATCTGCTTTTGTAGCATCGCCGCATATCAATCTGTGCTTACCCAAAAGAATAATATCTCCTGCTTTAATAACTGGTTCTTCCGGTACTTCAGGAAGTTCTTCTTCATCTTGCTCATCCTTTGACATGTACTCGTCCCATAGCTTTTCAGTTTCCTTCATATCAAAGCCACTCAGTTCAATATCATAGTCCTCTGTTTTCAAGTCATCCAACAACTTTGCTAATGATTCAAAGTCCCATTCACCTGAGATTTTATTCAGAGCAACATTGAGAGCTTTCTCTTTTGTCTTATCAATATCGATAATAACGCAGTCGATTTCAGTGTAACCTAACTCCTTGAGTACCTTTGCTCTCTGGTGGCCGCCAACGATTGTTAGATCACTATTTAGAATGATAGGATCACAATAGCCGAATTCTGTGATGCTATTTCTTATCTTCTCAAATTCTTTGTCCCCAGGCTTTAAGTCCTTTCTGGGATTATATTCGGCATGTTTTAAGTCTGATATGTTTATTTTCTTGAATTCCATCCATTCATCTCCTCATAATTTCTTGTATTATTTGGAACCAACTGTGCGATACTTGCTGATTTTGTTTCCGATCCAATGTACCAATCCTTCTATTAGATTAGTAATGGTCGATCCAATGAGATACACGATACCGATACCATATAGGCCAACACATAAATGTAATGCATTCTTTGCAATTACTTGTAATAAATCCATTGTTTTCTCCTCCTTTCAAAGCAAAAAGGAGCAGCAATCAGCCACTCCCTTGATTATCAATTCCATACTTCTCTCATATTAGATTTATCCCACCATCTGGTCTGAGCGCCAATACGATAATTTGACTCAAATTCTAAATAGCAATCATCTGGATTTAGAGCTTGTGCTTCACCCGTTACAAGATTAAGTAACACCAAGGAATTCTCATCATCTACAAAGACACGAAATCTGCTAGTCATGGTAACGCCTTGATCAAAAAATTAATCTTCAACACTCATATTTATTACCTCTTTCATTTTTCATTTCTCATTTCTGGACAAAAAAGGACTATAAACGATTCAAATAATATGATAGTAAATCTGTACCATTCACAATATCTAATCGATTTTAGACCCTCTTGAGTTGGAGAACACGATATGTTAATAAAGTGCATTCCTTTACCTATTTTAAAGACTTTATAAAGATTGAAATCCGATATATAATGAATAATCTGTAGCTATTTTTAGCACCTGAGAAAGGGGGAATTTAAATGAGTTTTACACCCCTAAGTAGTACTAACTCTACTCAAAGCCTCGCCAATATTATGTCGGCTCGATTACATGCTTTTACCAGTCGAAAATTGCCAACAAGAAAAGTAGTTCTGCCCACAAGTTCACGTACTACCACATCTGCATCAAAGAGTAGCTCTTCATTTAGTAGCCAATTAGCAACAGCTACTAAAACTTCTAGGACCAATGCTTTGGATACTTTAGTCACTAACGGCACTATTACACAAGATCAAGAGAATGCTATAGCTAGTGCACTTCAATCAGCTATGCAAGCACAAATAGATGGACAATCTAGTACAACCAGTTCAACAAGCACAACTAAGATCGATCCTTTGGCTGGTTTAGTGTCTAAGGGAGCAATAACCCAAGCGCAATCAAATGCTATTAAAGGTTTTTTTAAATCAGTGCATAATGCACATCCAATATCGGCAACTACCAATCCCCTAGACAGCTTGGTATCTAACGGTACGATCACCAAAGATCAAGAAACCGCTATTACTTCTGCGTTTAAATTAGCTTTTCAGACGAAATCTAGTACAACAAGCACAATAAGTACCCCTAGAGTAAATTCCTTGTCTAAATTAGTGGTTAGAGGTGTCATAACCCAAAAGCAAGCAGATGCAATTAACACTGCCTTTATAGCAGGAAATAAATCTAAGGCAAGGTATAAAACAGATCCTCTTGATAGCTTAGTATCTTCTGGGACAATTACTCAAAAACAATCTAATATAATAATTGATGCAATGAATTCTCAATCAAATATCCCCGTGAATAATGTTGGTTTGCTCTCGAGTGGAACAATTATACAAGCTCAAGAGGATACATTCGCGGCAGCTAGAAAAGCTTATGGCAATTAAACCATCTTACTTAAAAAGCTTTTCGTCTATTTTATTGTTGAGTGACCTGCCCAAGGCAGTTCACTAGCGGGGCTGAAAAGAAAAAATTTACTATTTGGATAATAATACTTCATTCCAGTCCTTCTTATTTTTTGGTCTTACTTCTATTATTTTATACTCCATTCCCAGATTAACTTTTACTTTGCTGATAAACTCACTTGCTGGAGCATCATTGTCCACCGCCAAAACTATCTTATTAACATTAGAATATGATTCCAGGAATTGTTTCAATGACTCCACAAACAGTCCACCCAACGCTAGAATACATTCATTTCCTTTCAGCTTATTTTTATAAATTGTGACAAATGATAAGGCATCAATCGGAGCCTCAGTAACAATTAGCATATTTGATGCATTTTGTGGTACTAATGACCAGCCATATTTAACATCACTATTTTTTGCTCGTCCTTTGAATGATTTATCTGTTAGAGTACCTCTGAGTATTGCCCCTCTCTCCAAACCTGACTTATCATAACAAGGGAATACACAATTTCCGCGCTTATCTTGATATAATAGCTTTTTGTCAATAAGATCAATAATTTTAGACTTTGGCAATCCTCTGGTTTTGGTCAAGTAACTAAACACTCTAGTATTATCAGGACTTTTCTCTGGGAGAGTTAATATATCTTTATCCTTTATACTATTTTTCTTTTTCAGTCCCGCCTTCCCGAAGCCATTGGCGAAGGGAATATAGTCTTCATCTTTAAATGATAATAATTCTCTAACTGCTTTATTAAAATCCAAACCTAAAACATCAGTACAAAAATCAATTGCATTACCACTTTCATTCGAACCAAATTGCTTAAAATAATTGTCTTTAATAATTAAGCCGGAATAGCCTATTAGTCTATAATTGCCAGACCCTTTATCTACCATATCCAACTGTTTATATTCACAATATTGTACTAGATCAGTTTGTCTAGCCTGTTCGATTATAGCTTGCTTTATGATTAACCCTCCCTTTAACTAAAAATAAAAACTGCCTACTCCTTAATGGAATAGACAGTTCAGACAGTTAAATTATTATGTTCTTTTCTTTTTCACCAACTCGATCTTATAAATTGTTCGTACCTCACAATTTAACGACCGACCTGCGCGAAAAGAAAAGAACCAAAAGAAACGCGCTCAAACAATTTTGTTTTCTTTTCTTGTACATAAACATATTCAGAAGTGAACTTATTGTATTATTATTTAGTTGTCACCTTTTCAAAACTCTATATAATAAGTTGCCATAGAGCCTATATTATATATAGAGTTTTGAAAAGGTGACAACTAAAATTCCAAATCCTCTTTGTATAGATCCTTCAAAACATCTTTCATTTCATCATCTTCTTCATTATCAATTAATTGTTTCACCATTTGTTTGCGCTCTATTTTCTTAGAGCTAACTATTTTTTGCTTGACCATTACTTCTCTGATATCTTTGAAATCTGAACTGAGGAGTGATTTGATTACATAGTCCACATAAATTAAGTAGTTGAAGTTTAATCTTTCTACGATAAATTTACCCCAGAATGGATTAGGCTTACCAAGATAACCCCCTACTTGCTCTTTTGTTCTTATTGGGATCTTGGCCAATTTCTCTTTAGTTCTTTCTTTGAAGAGTTCATTGATCTTGGCCCTACTGTTTTCCTGAATATTTTCACTCATTACCTTATTTTTGATTTTTATTTTGTATCCTACATAAACTTTATCGACATAAGCTATTTCCTGTATTACTAATTTTTCCACATCTGCGTAATATTCATTTCTTAACTTATCATTATATTGTAGTTTTTTCTTTGCCACTTGCATTTCTTCCAGCACTGAATTCTCTATTTTTCTAATAAGTGCTTCTTCTTCATCTCTGGCAGCTCTTGATTGATTATTGTAAACCAGCATATGTGCTTCCTCATAATCAATATAACCTTTCTCTGCTTGTCTTTTAAGTGATGAACGTATTATGCTTTTGATAGAGGTCTTAACTATTCCGAAAAAATCCCACATTGCTACCTTATTTATTACACCGTCCATTTCAGCATTAGTATAACTGTAATATTTATCCTTATAGCTAGATGCTACACTATAATTCCAGTTAATAAGTCCTGAAAGAAGTGATAATTGGTTTGTAGTAGTATATAAAATGGTTCCTTCATAATCCGCGAAGTGATTAGATAGGATTTGATCTATGTACTCTCCATAAATTTCATTGTTATTTCTGCTACCCTCAGAGGTTCCACTGTGACCTTTTCTATTATCAACTTTTCCCTCTGGTTCTAAATAGATCTCGGTTATGATAAATTTTTTGCCAACTCTAATGTATGTAAAATAGCGTTCCCAATCCTTAAGCTGCAATTGTTTACTTTTTCCTGTTTTGGGTCTTTCATCTAAAAACAAGCATAATTCCTTATAGTTCTTAAAGGATTGTCCTACACTTAAATTCTTTGTTTTGCTCTCCATTTGTTGTTCTGTGCCCCATTCTGCTACATATTTATTGCATCTTTAAATTGCTGATATTTTCCCATAGTGTCACGAAGTATGGGAGAGTCCTTAAAGATATAGATATTCCTATTTGAATCTTTCATATCCACCTTTTCACAAACTTTATGAAATCTATTAAACATTAACCACCCAGCCATTCTTTCCTGAGTAATTACAATTGTATCATTTCTCATGATTATTTTGACCTCCATTTAGATAGTAGTAATAGCACTATCACTATTCCACAAAAGTGGGGCTGGAAGCCCCACATATCAAAGTAAATTCAGTATCAATTTATTTCAGTAGCCGTTAATTTTAAGCTCTTTCGACTGGGAGCCACATTTACTAATATTTCAAATCTGATATTGGTACAATTCAGCAAGCTATACTCCTTGATCTGGAAGAACTCACTGAATACCTCTAACATATCTTTTTCATCCTTAACCAGGATTACTTTATTATCCAGCACCTTAATATCAAAAATGATATGACCATTAGCTTCTAATTCTGATTCAATCAATTCCACGACTCCATCATCCAAGACTCTAGCACGAACATCCACCTTAATATCGATTACCTTTAACCTACTCTTTTCTTCCAAATGTAAGTTTTTCACTATATCACTATTGTCTATGGCCTCAACCTGAATCTTCTTATATTTTTCATAGAGATAAGTAATGTCACCGTCTCCTGCTTTTTTATAGACACATCGGCTATTCTGTAGCTTAACATTCAAGTAGCCAAAAACTGGAAAGAACAAGTTGATAATGAAATCTTCAGTAGAATTCTTCAGATTCCCAATAGAGTTGGCAATAGTCACAATATCATATTTCTTCAGAATCTCATCAGCAACCACGATGTACTTGGCATCGATTTCCTTATACTGCTTGTACTTCTCGGATTTTAAATCTGATATAGTGGCATCATATTGACTTTCTTCCGATTGGCTCCAAGACGAATTTTCTATCGACCAATCCCGATGCTTGGTTTCCTTCCTTCTTTTGCTGTAGTTTTCTTTTTCGACCGCTTGTCTTTCTTCCGTGTAATCTTTATAGAGCTTTTCTATTTCTTCCAAACAAGTGGGGTAATCCGAGATACTATAATCACCATTTATTAATTTACCTTGTATCAACTCGGCTTTATTATCAAACTTGGTCATTACTCCATTGATTTCGCTCAACAGATTCTTATTGATTACACGTGAGATGCTATCTAGAAGCCCAAATGTATAAACATATTGGGAATCCACAACATCCGCTTTATTCTCCTTATACTGTAAGAACCTTGCCTTTCTCCCATACTTTTTATTGATGATTTCCATATCTTCTGGACTTGGGAAATATAATGTTTTTGGAGCATCGATTGATACCATGGCATTATAGAGAACAACATAAATGTCCTTCTCATTTTCATAGAATCTTTGCTTTATATGTTCCCGATGCTGCTCACTGGCACTATATGTTGTGATCCATTCGCCGCTCTCTACTTTTTCTTTGGCTAGTTTCTTTTCTTCCTCATCCAATTCCATATTCAGAATAAATTTGGCATTAGCTATATCGTAATAATCATAGGTTTGCTGGCTATTGGAGTTAATGCTGGCGCTTTTCAAAGCAATCTTTCCTATTAGATTTCCTGAAGCTCTATAGGTTGCTAAGAATCTATTATCCTGGGTATATTCCATTAATTCCTTATGTCCATCATCTTTATTGATGAAATACTTCCCGTCTTTAGGAGTTACGACTGCTGCTCGGATAATGTCTGAATCTATTACAGTGCAAGCATCGCCGTCACAATCGCCGGAGCTCATTAATGCTAGAATATCGCTCTTCTGATTAAAGTAAATTAGTTCTCGGCAAGAGCTTAAATAATTGTCCAGAAAGACATTTCTAACAAACTTTACATTGTGAACCTCGCTGTATGCACAGAGTGGATTCCTTGCGATAGTTCTTATATTTCCATCTATACAATCGGAACTATAGAATTCTCCTGCATTAAGTCCATTTTCGCCCTGATCTCGAAACATAGCAAAATTCATATAGGAAATGGGGTCAACTGCAATATACTGATACTTTGCCTTAGCAGTGACTTTACCACAGGCCAGTTCCCTGCACTTCTTTTCAATAAGCTTAGCTAAGTTATTCTTTACATACTTTAGGTTGATGAACTCCTCGGATACATTGAGTAGTTCTTCACATTTAGTGACCACATTAGTGGCCGTATTCACCGCTTCCTCTTGAAACTCATCGCTGTCTTCATCGTCACTTGTGATGATATTTTTAAAGAATAGCCTTATGGTATCGATATTCACAAGCCACTCATCTTTTTCGCTGTCCTTTAAGAATGGTTTTAAGATTTTTCTATATGTTTTAATATCCTCTTTCAACAAAGCCATGTAATCTTTTTTGCTCAATGCCAAGGCCGTGACCAACTGATAATTCAATCTTCTGTAGTCTTCAATATCCTCATCTCGTTTATTAACCTTTGTAACATATAGCTTTCCGATTATGTCCTTATATTTGGGGTCTACGCTAGCACTCCTTGATAAATAAGTTCCCATATTCTCACTATTTTCAGGTTTATAATACTTGGCTAATTTAACCATGGACTCATTAAGGAGCATTGTGTTGTCTGTAACCGGCTGCCACTCATTCCACATATCCAGCAGATAAAATTGATCATCAACCTTTTTACAATATTCGGTATCCACTTTACAAAAAATATTCAAGTATTTAATAATATTGAACCTCGTGATCATGCCTTTTATACCGATTCCATAACCTCTGATAATTGCAAACTCAACAGGGTAGTCGAGTCCAAGTTCATTTTGAATCTGATTAAACACCCTCGGAGTAGCAATAGCCCCTCCATCAAACACGTCAATATCATCATCAAAATGGTAATCCACCAATTTATAATTAACTCGGTCTACCATTTTGCCTTTTTTACCTTCAACTTGCTCCGTAAACTTTTCGATCGTCTTATAATCCTTGATAATGTGGAATGTCGGTTGCGGCAATACAATAAAATCAGGCATATCCCCAGCCATATGACAACTGCTTACGCCTAAAGAGAGACGGCTGAGAACGTCCTTATTTATACATATCTCTGCCTTGCTGGTTTCGATCTCCTTAAACTTACCCAGAGAGATCAATGCCTCGAATTCTGTAGCGAAGTTGACAAAATCTTCTCTTATAAAGAACGTTTCACACTTACCCCTTAAATTCTCTTGCTTCATACCGCCTGGGGTTGCGAACCAAGCAAAGTATACCTTGTCGTTAAGTACTAAGCCATGATCCCACTCTTCTTTTGCTTTTTCCTCAGAATTGGGGAGCATCACTTTTATTATTTCTTTTATCAGTTGCCCGTCTTCTATCTTTTCATTTCTGTAACATTCGAGAGCGAGCGTGAGAAAGCTTTCCGTTAGTGTTATTTCATTATCTTCCAAGTTCTCGGAAGTTATAATTTCATCTTTGATACATGACCTTCCAAAGCTGTACATTTTGATTTGTTTGGCCTTCATCTATGTTGACCCCCTATAATAAAAGAACTGAAAGATTGACCTTCAGTTCGAGAACTTTCTTTTTCATTATATCAGAAATATTTGCTTAGTTCGCCATGATATTCCATTATTGTTTTTTCTGAAGCAGTTCTGATATTTGCTGTCGATAATCATTCGCACCACCATTAGCCGGATGGGGTACAGAGGAGTGGTTGATTCCAAAATCAGATAAGGTATTGTGTGACTTCAAGCCAATAGTAATTATCGCCGCATTCTGAACTATGTCACGAAGCATATTCAAATATCTTATTCCTTCTTCCAGTTCAGCATCTGATGGAGTTCGGTTAGTTAATAAGTCTGTCTTATAAGGATGGAAAGGAAATATATTCCATAAAATCGCATCATTAGGATCTCTTTTATTATCAATTATTGACTCCCAAACTATTGTAGCAGTGGGCTCATTATATCCCAGTTTGGATTGTGTTTTCTTAATACCAATATGTTTCGGATTGCTTGTGCGCTGAGCCTTGCAGCCTATCACTAACGAAGGTTGAATAATTTTGTTCTTGTGATTACCTAATAATATTCGCTCAGATGTCATAGCTATACCTGAAAAATGCCCTCCCTGAAAACCTAAAGCCTCTGCCACAAAAATATATTTCGCATGAGGAACTCTAAGTCTAAGATAGTTTTCCAACTGTTCACATCTTATTTGAGGAGCTTCTTTCCCAATATCATAAACTCCATCGAAATTCCGCCATGGATTGTACACATTGAGCGAATTGGAGGATGTGTAAGATCCTATTGCTTGAATAAAGCTTTTAACATGTGGCAATAAATTCACAACCTTTCAAAACACTTAACCCTCATGAACTGTAAAGGCAATCCCAACGTTATCGACGAATTGTTGAACAAGCAATTGCAACCACACCTATTCTTATAAGAATAGACAATTGCGGTGTAGCGAGTGATAGTCATCACCTTGTTTCCTTAGTAATCAATTCCATCCATAAAATCCCTTAACTTCTTTAGTTCCTCCGCTGTCAATTGTAACACCATTGCCCGTCTTAGCATGATCAGGTGACCATTCTGTGGGCGCTCTCTCAACCATGAGTCAATGTAATCTGGAATTTCCACTTCATAGTTTGGATATTTACATTTAAGATATCTTAATACATTCTTATTCCTCACTTAACTCCAACTGCTCAGATTTCACCCTGTTTTTAACAAGATAAATAAAGCTTGAGTTTACACGAACTTCATCATGGGAAATAAGTACATACTGCCAAGGCTTACCTCCATTTTCACTGTTGAATTCTGTCGCTGACAGACAGTATTGGGAAGCTGCTTTCATTTTTTTAGTAACAACAGCATCTATTTTTCCAGTTACCATCCTGCTGTCTTTTGTTTCTACCATGTAGATACAGTCAACCGTTTCAACCACGAAATCCTGCTGGTACCTACTACTACTGTCTCTGTCGTAGTAGATGTTAAATTGCTTAATGTTTGGACACATCCATTTCAAAACATCATTATCACTTTCTAATACAATAGCCAGTGTCTTTTCGGTATTACTATCGAATTTGTAAAGAGAATGGCAGCTCTTTTTAAAGCCTTTGAAAATCTTGGATCTAATTTCGTTGGGCACGATATGGGCATTGTAATCATATATTTCATCAGAAAAATACTTTCCACCAAACCCAATCTCAATTTTACTGAACGGACGTATTTCAGAGGTCGTATAATTAGTTTCCTCTTTATAAAAATGCTCATTCATCTGTGAATAAATGTTATCCGCTAACTGTACTCTAAACTGCATCAACACTTTACTAACTTCATCTTCGTCTTTCAAGTATGTAAGCAAGTGCACCTTCAACTGTTCAATTAAAGAATAAACTAAATCTGAACACTCATCATAATCAATATTTTCATGGACTAAGATATTTTTCACGATACCGTTCTCTGGTGTGTCTTTTTGTTTAATGCTAGCAAAAGACATATCAACATTATATATGCCTCCACCATCTTTTAACTCTTTGCCGATCAAGGTGTTGTCATCAGAGGGCTGCCAGTTGATATTCCTTGTATCTAATTTAAATTCATGAAAACCTTGTTTGACTTCGGCAACGGCTTGTACTGTGGCGACAGGAATAGGAATAACAACATCGTTTAAAGCTTGTACGCTATTTTCAACTGCTTTTGTAACAACAGCAATAATGTCTTCATCCTTAAGATTCAGAGTAGGAAAGGCTTTTTTAGTCATAGAAGCAACTGAATTTCTAATTATTTTTTTGATTTCTGGAGTATTTACCTCTGCAATGTTTTTAACAAGTTTACTTACTTCCATTAAGGATTTGTTTGTACTTATAGATACAAACTTTGCTATATCTCGTTTTACTTCCTGTGGAGCAACTACAGTCTTTGCTACAAATAACATAAGCTGCTCCGTATAGGATTGATCGACTGCCATTTCATCAAATTTTGATGGCATTTCTACTGATTGTTTTTGATCACCGTCTTTGTTTTCTTCGGGATCAATAAAATAAACTCTACGAACAAGAGAATTAGGATCTTCTGCAAGCCTGATAATATCAGCATATCTATCATGGCTTACAACAGATAACCTATCAACTTTTTCATCACCTGTACGCTCACCATAAGGTAAACGTAAACCTCGCCCAATTGTCTGTTCTGTCAATGTTTCTGATGCAGAAGCGCGAAGTGGCACAATTGTATAAAGGTTGTTTACATCCCAACCTTCTTTTAACATATTAACATGAATTACAATCTCTATCTTATTATCCACGTTTTCAAGAGTGAGAAGCTGTGCAATATTCTCATCCTTTTCTGTTCCTCTTTGAGAAGAATTAATTTCAAGTACCTTTTCTTTGTAATAACCACCAAAAAAATCGTTAGAGGCAAGGTATTGTTTGATTTCCTTAGAATGCTCCGTATCCTTTGCTACTACTAATACAAATGGCTTTATAATTGGTTTACCATATGTACGGGCATAGGTATCTAATGCAGCTTTAGTATCGATATGTAACCTTATTCCATCCCCGAGCTTAATTCTATCTAATGCAATGGGATCATCTTTATACTGTTCTGGTTTAAAATCTCGACGAGTTACTACTGCAGGTACTTTTATATATTTTTCATCGTTAAGTGCGTGAGCAAGAGAGTATTCATATACCACATTCTTGAATTTAATTGCTTTTGCGCCTATTTGAATTTGTGGTGTGGCAGTTAGCTCAACTCCTAATATAGGTTTTAATTCATTAATAACGTTAAAGCTCTTATCTGCATGATAATGATGGCTTTCGTCCATAAGTATACAGAGATCTGATAGATTAGTTAGATATCCAAAATAAGACTCTCCCAATATCTCATTTAATCGTTTAATACGTGCCGGTTTCCCATCTTTGGTTTTACTTTCAGAATTCAATTTTGATATATTGAAAATATTGATTGTAATATCATTATATCCGAATGTCCCTTGTCTAAAGTCCTCATAGTTATCTCCATCAATAATTCTTGGCGGAGTAACAAAAGCATCCAACCCTTTAAACACATATTTGGAATTACTTGTGTTACCAAAGTCAGCTTTTAATTTATTATATATTGTTAAGTTAGGAGCCATAACAAAAAAGTTTTTAAACCCCTTTTCATAATATAAAAATGCCAAAAAAGCCCCCATTAGCCGAGTTTTCCCAATACCTGTTGCAAGAGAAAAACTAATGGATGGAAACGCTCGTTCAAAAGAAGTAAGAGTAGGGCATAACTCTTTAAGTTTTGCAAGCTCGCTATCTAAATTGACCTCTTTTTTCAGTTGTAGAGCAAGACATATTTTTTCAAAAATTGCTAGGCTTTCACTTTGTGGTTGCCGAAGGCAAAGAGTGTTATTAATATATTTTCGGGTATTAATCATCACTTTCTTCCCCGCTTTCAAGACCATTTACATTCATTATTTTTAAATCATATTCTCCGCTTTTACCAAATTCACATCTTTCAAGTACAGATTGAGGGATTTTCTTTATAGTGATGTTCTCATATCGATTATTTAGACCTGAATCGAAGGCAGGGCAACAAATTAGTAGATTTTCACCAAGCTGCATTTCGATGGACAGTAAATCAAGATATTTTGTAGTTACAAATTGAGTAGTCGTGAAAATGAAGCTGCTTTCGTGGCTTTTCCCCTGCTTCCAAAATACATTTTCATCGGGGCTGAATTTATAACCATTTAGCTTTGCTACAGCGGCAGCAAGCATATCAACATTGTAATAATCCTTATCTATTACCCAATTCCCGTACTTATCCTTTTTCAACAAAGACGGGGCAAGCTCAAAGAACTTGAAGCCACCACCACCCTGCCAATTGGCTGTTTTAGAAATACCACCTTGTTCACCATCAACTACCTTCTCTAGACGTGACTTACAATGGGTATAACAGTGATCACCTAATTCGATACCAATCCATTTTCGATTCATTTTATGGGCAACTGCCGCGGTAGTGCCAGAGCCAAGGAAAGAATCAAGAACGATGTCATTTTCATTCGATGCTATGTGAATTATTCTTTCCAATAGCCTTTCAGGCTTTGGTGTATCAAAAATATTATCTTTTTCGAAAATATTTAATATTTCTTTCTTAGCTTCATCTGTATTTCCTGTTTCGACGTGTGGCCACCATGTCCAAGGAACTGTTCCCTTTACTTCAGAAAGATACCTTATAGTATTTGGCTGACCATTATTGTCCTTTCCAAAATAGATGCGTCCCTCAGTATGAAGTTTTTCAAAAGCGTCTTTGGAATAGCGCCAACAGTTTCCAGGTGGTGGATTGAATTCTTTACCTCCAGGTGCAGTTATCGTGTAGAATTGAGATTTTGTCGCATGGCCAGCTTGCGCAGTAATTGGAATTGTTCTCCATGGCCCACGCGGATCATCATTAGAATTTTTATATATTTTTTTCTGTTCACTAGTTAGGGGTAGTAGATTTCTATGTTTTTTAAATGAATGCGGATTTTTTGCATAAACTAAAACATATTCGTGTACATCACCAATGGCTTCTCTGTTTTCGCGAGAGTATCTTTTTTACCAAACATTGCACGCAATAAAGTTACTACGTCCACAAACTTCGTCTAACAGAATACGCAAATATGGCATTTCATAATCATCAATGGATATCCAAAAAGAACCAGTGTCTTCATCTAATAAACGCCATAATAAATCTAGTCTTGGCTTCATTAAACTTAGCCAAGTAGAATGCTCCAAATTATCATCATAATGCTCAAAAGCACTGCCCGTATTATATGGTGGATCGATATAAATGCATTTTATCTTTCCTGCATATTCCTGCTCCAAAGCTTTCAAAGCTAGGAGGTTATCCCCATGGATTAGCATATTTTCAGTTTTCTCATCACCATATGATTTATCTTTATCATATAATAAAATTCTCGGTTCAAGCCGTGGTTCTTCACCCTTGCCAATCCATGTTAATTCAAGTTTTTGTTTATGATCCATCTATTTGGCCTCCTACACTATTTCAAAGCGTATGGTAAATACGTTTTCAACTATTGTTTTACCTTTAATACGCTGGCGCATTTCCGCTTGCAATTTTTCATTTTCCTGCTCAATTTTATCTTCTTCGTCATATAATTCTCGACGTTTTTTATCCCTTAACTTTTTCGACTTATTAATTTCCGCTTTCATATTAAGCATTTGTTCTAAGGTGCATTCAGTGCTGATAGAAAACTCCTTGTTTTTTTCTTTGATAACCTTGTCTAGGTCCTTAATATTCTGTTGCAGGGCATCCTTTTTATCCTCACTCCACTGATCAAGCTTCTCACATTCTTTTAAGAAAAACTCTTTATTGCTATTTTCTATTTCTTTTAAGGTATTTTCCTCCAATTGCTTTTTCTTGATCAAAATTTTGGAAGGAATACTTCCCTTGATTTCAGTTGAACTGAAAGCTGGTAGCTCCATTATCCTATCTACAATTTCATTTTCCAGTTCAGTTCCATCATCACATATCGCGGTAACGAGTATGTGTTCTTGTTCATCTAAGCTGTCATTTTTCATTTTATCAACCAAAATCCAACCACTTTTACTATCTAATACCTTAAGATAGCTGATAATTCTTCCAGAGTTTGTATAATCGAACATGACTTGTCCAAAAGGTGGTAGCACTCTAGATAAACATCTCTGCATTAGTTCCTGGCAAAGTGGATGTTCACGCCTTAGAAAATACTCATGTCTTTCTTCACTATCTTTCCACTTTAAATTGTAATATCCTCTATATTTGTCATCCCCACTGTAATATACTCTTGTGCCATCAAACGTATTTATTTTATCGCTACACTCACAAAGGATAAAATTGTAAAGCCATTTTTCGTATTGCCCAACACTCTTTAAAATATCTTCATTGCGAGTTTTAAGAAGTCCGCTGACTTCTTCATCAAAATTCTCAAACAAGGTCTGTCTTGCGTGCGAAATTGTAGCATCAATTCGATCTTTATACTCATCTTGGATTTTATCAAATGCCTTTTTAATCTGCTCAGCTGTTTTACAGTTTTGATATATATCTGCAATGCGTTTTTCAAAGTCAACACCCGATTCAATACTGCCAAGAACTTCATCAGATGAACCAAAAAGCCCATCAAAAAGCTTAAATCTCTGATCTAGTAATTCGTATACGCGTTTATCCGCTTCGTTTTTATTGTTTAAAAAATTAACAACTACTACGTCATTCTTCTGGCCATAGCGATGACAACGCCCAATACGTTGCTCAATCCTTTGAGGATTCCATGGTAGATCATAGTTGACAAGCAAGGAGCAAAATTGAAGGTTAATACCTTCTCCAGCCGCCTCTGTTCCAATCAATATACTTGCTCTATTTTTAAACTCCTCAACCATAGCAGCCTTCATGTCAGCCTGCTTAGATCCAGAGATCTTATCTTCTCCCTTGTGGCACTCCAACCACTCTTTATAAAACCGCTTGGAGTTTTCATCAGTATTGGAACCATTTAAGAATACTATGCTGCCAGCATATCCGTTATTAGAAAGCAAATTAAACAAATACTCCTGCGTTCGTCTCGATTCAGTGAAAATAACGGCTTTACGCTTACCACCACGCTTTTCTGTTTCTTCGAATCCTTTCTTTAATGCAGTAAGCAAGTTTTCTCCTTTAGCATTTGTTTTTATGCTTTTGGCGAGCTCTGTATAGCACTTTAATTTTTCCAGTTCAGCACTAATAGCTTGACGTTCCTTAAACATATCAATCTTAATTTCATCGGTTGTAACTTCACTTTCTTCGAACAGTTCATCAAGAGAATCATAGTCATCAAGATTTAACTCAGTATCTATGCCAATCAGCATATTTTCTAAGCGGTTTATCAATGAATCCAAAGTTCCAGAAATAGCAAATGACGAGGATGATAGCAATTTCCTCAGAATGATCGTCATCAATTTTCTTTGACTATTTGGCAAAGCATAGAGCGTGTCAGACTGGAGATATTCTGATACATCATTGTATAACTTTTCTTCTGCTTCTGACGGGGTATATTCCTCTAAGATTGCAATTCTTTTAGTATACGGCACATATTCGGTTACCTGTTTTCTTAACGTGCGCTTGCAAAATTGTTGAAGACGATCCTTTAAAAAGACATTGCGCGCTTCTTCGTTATCAACATTTACATATTTTTCTCTGAAAGTTTTTACATCGCTGAAAACTCGATCGTCAATAATACTGACCAAACCATAAAGCTCCATCAAATTGTTTTGAAGCGGGGTTGCCGTCAAGAGTAATTTATGTTTTCCCTCTAGAGCAGATTTAAGTTTATTTCCAGTTACATTACTGGCTTTGTATACGTTTCTCAATCTGTGGGCTTCATCAATAACTACCAAGTCCCACTCCACCCTAGAAACTTCTAATTGCTTTTGTGCCACGAAATTATAAGAACATATAATTACAAGATCTTTTTGCTCAAATGGATTAGACATGCCTAGTTTTTTCATTTGGTTAAAATTTTTGCTTTCTAATATCATTGAGTTTATGTAAAATTTCTCATCTAACTCTGAACGCCACTGATTTCGTAATGATGCTGGAACAATGAGCAGTATCTTTCTTTTTCGTTCAGCCCAATACTGTGCCAGAACAATACCAGCTTCAATTGTTTTTCCAAGCCCTACTTCATCGGCAAGCAAGACACCATTTGATAAAGGCGAGTTAAACGCAAATAATGCCGCATCAACTTGATGTGGATTTAAATCTACTCTCGCACCCGCCAAAGCTGGCGCAAGACTATTTATGCTATAACTTGGTCTCTTTAGTGTTAGTTGCTCTGCAAAATAACGCGCAGAATACGGGTTAAATCTATTCATTGTTTAGACCCCTCATTGTAATTATTATCATATCGATAATCTATAGGCATTTCATAATAAAAGTAATACCTTAGATATTCTACCATGGTCCCGGGACATTTTTCTTTAATCATTCCTCAGTACCATATATTTCCTTTAGCATAAACCAATGTTAGCATATCGTATAGCCTAATTCGTAACTTTTGAGATTTTTTCCGTATTAATCAACCCATATTAAAAGCACCTGCCGAAACAGATGCTTTTCTTATCCATCTTAACCAATTCATCCGATAAGGGAGTCACTTCCTCTATAAGTTAATATATCTAATAAATCTACAGGTAAGGATTTGATGAACTCGGTTTTATGATAATCATTCATATTATTTTTATTAAACAAATCAATTACCTGTTCTAAAATCCTTCTTTCTTCAGCCTCCCTGCTCCAAACAATAGACTCTGTCTTGTTTTTAATTAGTTTGATTTCACCTAAAAACATTTCCTTGTTATAAATATAAACATATTTGTATTTAACTTTTGTATCACTAAAAATGCTGTTGTCAAAAAACATTACATTACACTGTACCCCATTACATAGCTTTCTTGCACTGACTTCAATATAATCATCACATGATATATTTTCCATAAGTTCACTTGGATTTATACCTTTATTTAACCTTAGTTCTACCAATTCATTAACTTTTGAAATAATCTCATTACAATTTAATTCCATTTAAAATTCTCCTCAATTCAAGTTTTATTACATCTAGATGTTCCTCTGCTTTAATCAAATCTTCGATTTCCATCTCATCTCTACCAGCAAATTTAATTTTCAATTTAGTATTAATGTAAATAACTAGAACACCGTCGTTCTTAGTATTAGCCTTAACAAATGCGGGGATGTTTCTTTTAAATTTTGAATACAATTCAGTTCCTTTTTCTTGGATTTTGGATTCTGTAAGTAGTTCGATAGCAAATAACTCAATTTTTTCTTTGAGCATTTTCTTAATCATCTTTCGTCTTTCTAATGGTCTTTTTTCATTATAAATTTTATTTAGCTCATCAGACTTTTTCCTTGTTCTACTCTTCGCCAAGTTATCAATTACAACTTTGATGTCCTCACTATCCCAGCCTAACGATTCTAATTCTTGTCTCTTTTTAGCAACTTCATCATTAATTAAGAATTTAGCTTTTTCATATTCTTCATTAAAATCAATGATTGTGCTGTAGGAATCCCTAAATTCAACAACTTCCCCTTCAACAATGGTTTTACCATAAATAATTTCTCTCTTTTCATAATCTGTATCACTAAACTCTATCTCTCTAATTTTTTTATAATTATCTATTATCTCAGATTCTTTTCTAAAATAATTCCATAATTCATCCATGCCTAATTCTTTATGGTAGATAACGATTGCATTATTATCAATTTCGTATGCAGTTATTTTTTCATCTGGAATTGCTCTCAAAACTCTTCCAATAATTTGTGCAAACATATTTAAGCTTTTATATGGTCTGAATAAAGCTGCAATAGTCAGATATTGATGGTCATATCCTTCTCCCATCATTCCGACATTAATTACAACATCACATTTATTCAAATCTATGTCTTTAAACTTCTCATCTTGAATATTTTTGGGCATTTTACTATGTATCAGAATAGCCGTCATACCTTCGCTTGTATATAATTCATGTAATCTTTCGGCATGTTTTATCCCACAAGCCGATGCCATAATTTTATGAGGTACGTCAGGAGAATGTCTTTTTAATTCTCTTAATTCTTGGATGCTACATCTTATTACCTCCAAAGAACATTCATCCGACAACGCTACTGATCGTTGCACCCATTCTTCATTATGTAATTCCTTTGCTTCCTCGATACTAAGCGTCTTACCTTGGTCATCTATAAAGTATATTTCAGATGAACTCAAGGTCTTGTTTCTAAGCCATTTAACATACCTTGCTTCCATAACTTCTGATAGTTTTGTTTCATGTATTAATTTACCTGGAACTTTTACTTCATCTCCTCTATACGGAGTACCTGTGACGTGTAATACTTTAGCATCATTAAAATATCCGAGTGCCTCCTGCCATGTATTTGCTGGTGCATGATGAGCTTCATCAACAATTATCATATCAAAAAAATCGGGCGCTACTCTATTTAACAAAGAGTTTGGGTAATTCTTATTCAGTTTTTGGACATTTGTATATACAATATTAGCTGCGATCAATTCTGAATCTAAGACTTCGTTTTCATAAGGAACAAGTATTGGTACTTCCTCTATATTGAATATAACGTCCATATTTATCCAAAAATTATCCTCAAGCATTTCCATAGTTTTAGCAATACTTTTCTTTGTAACCGTTCCAGGTGTAATTATAAGAACTCTTCCTTCACAAACACCAAAGGGAGCTATTGCTATCAAGCCACTTTTTCCCGTTCCTGTTGGCAAAACCACCAAAGCTTCTTCTTTCGGATTCGTTTTAAAATGAGCTAAAATTTTCAAATACGCTTCCATTTGTGGCTTTCTTAATTTATTGTTTCCCTCTATATAACAGGTAGTATCCATAAAATACATTTAAGAAATCACCTCAACTCCACAAAATATAATCATATTCTATCACATATAAATTAAGTTTGGATATATTTTCTAAATTATACGCATTTATTCACTAAAAAAGCACCTAACCGATTTAATGTGTACCCTATAGAGTAAACACACTTTAATTGGCAGATGCCCTTTATAATGCTTAAATATGTTTTTCTTATTCATCCCAACCTCGACTGTAATCTTCTTGCCCTTTTCCCCTACCGTATAATCCTTGTGATATAGCAATACACAGGTCTCCACGTTCCTTGTCAGCATAATATTGCCAGTGACCAGGGTGCCTTGAGAATACAAAAAGGATGACAGGGGAGCAGGGTACCCCCTTGGCGTCATCTGACAGGTAGGGAATACTCAGTAAACGCTTACCTATTTCATTACACCGTGGAAATAAGCAGATTGCTAAATACTTATATTTTTTACAATAGCATACTTTTCGGATAATACTCTAGGTATTGTTGGTAAGCTTTTTAATTCATATTTATTAGATACATATTTACGCACTGGTAATCCATTAGAGGGAGAATAATCAACTATAGCATAGTTATAATTCCCAAATAAATGACCCAATGTATTTTTTACATAACTTTTATGTTGAATATTTTGATTAAGAATGAGTAATTCAGAATATTTCGAAACTATATATATAATAATATCGTGCTTTTCTTCTGGGGATAATTCTTTGAACTGATTATCAAATTCATTATATTCACTATCATCTTTATTATGAAACATCAAAATTATAGATTCGTATTTTAATGGAAATAAACAAATATATAAACTTTTCATTTTAATTTTTTTATTATAATTTGTTATATCATTGATTATATTTCCTTTCATATCATAATTTAATGCGACATTATGTTGAAAAGCAATAGGAATAACATAAGGTAATTTGCTCCAGTGCGTTATCTTGTAATTTATACTTTCGTTATCTGTACTCTCATTCATAAGTCTATCAAATTCCTTCATATGGTCAATAAGGTTCAAATCCAAGGGAGTTTTAAATAATTCAAAGCCATGAACTATCTCTTGATTTTTGTTGAACTGTTCTTCTCTACAAATTCTATTAATCTCTTTGTAGTAAATTGTATCATTAATATTATATAACGTATTTTTTAAAGCAATCTCATGTAACATTTTTTGTGTAGGATATATTAATAATCTAGATTCATCTTCATAATCAGAAAATAATGTACTATCACAATTTTCACAAATGATTCTAAAGATATTTATCTCATTCATACCTAAAATTTTATTTGTAAGATTACTATTATCATATGACATTGTGTATTCAAATTTACCATCGTTTTCAATATTTCTCAAAACAAATTGTGGTATCGTATGAGAATTACAAAAATCCGTAGTGCATTTTCCGCAGATGAAACACTTATTTTGTTTTGTTTCTTTTTGTGAGCGATGCTTTATATTGCTATATATTTTTCTATGCTTTATAGTACTCTCTAACATCTGTTCAGTCCCCTCTAATTTTTATAAAGACTTTAAAATTATATAAATATACTTATTTATCCACTCGCGTTTTAGCATAGCTTAATAATAGGACGCAAAGAGAGAGTTGTCTATATTCAATTGAATATAGACTACTATGAATCAGAAGCACTATCTCTTCCACCCTCATCCCACTCATTAAGATTAAAAACAAAATGCGCTGGTAAGAGAATTTCTGATCTCTGACCAGCGCATTAAATATTGTTAATCAAATTCAAAGCCAAAAATATCTTACAATGAAGTAACGCCAACGTGCGTGGACACCCCACATCGGCTTGATAGAAAGCACGTTGACACCCCATATTGGCTCTACAGAAAACGTTTGGCATTATCAATTATAGTCGCATTTTAAGAATAACTGGAAGTTCAAGAAACAGTAGAACCTTCTGCTGAGGACAATGGACGAATCTAATTAGTGCTTAAATAATTCGAAACTATTACCAATCTTCCGTTGATGGTTGCTGCTGCCCCGTATGATGTGTGAGGAACCTTAAAGGGGTTCCATTTTAGAGTTGAAACCTAAAAACAGCAAGTAAGTTTCTTATAAGAAGGCCTAAGGGTCATACCCCCTAGGCAAATCATTCTTATTTGATTCAACAAATACTATCTCAATTGTATTATGGTTTGGTCTTCAAAATTTTCCTGTATATTAATAGGTCCGAATCCGGGTAATATTCTTAAAGTTCTCCACTACTAAAAATACTTGAACTGTAAGTTATACCAGTAGATAATGGATCGTTAATTAGTGGAGAAGGAAGTCTTGCTGCTTCAAAGTTCATCGGACTAGGACGGAAAACACCATTCGTGGAACTTACTACAGCGACATTCACTTCATCTCCTGCTGTTAATTGTAGGATGGCAGAAACACTCGTCACATCACCATTCTTAATTTCACCAAAAAAATCGTTATCAGCAACTACAGGGTTTCCGTTTATCTGGATATATATTAACACTCTATAATTTGATGGAAAAATATCAGGGAAAAAATTAACACTTGCAATAATCGAATATACTCCATCTTGTTTTGGAGTATATGTCGATGTAACTGGTTCATATTCATTGTTTAAGTCAAATATTTCAGTTGGATACAGAACTGGGACTACAAGAGTATCTGCAGTAACGATTTGTTGAGTAGTATTATTGACTGCTCTAAAGGCTGAAGGTTTAACACTATTTTTTTCCTTATTACAACAGTTTGTATTTAGGTTTAAAATCTGAACTATCTTTTTTACATCACAATTAGAATCATGCTTCTCTTTACCCATAATAACCAGCTCCTTTCGTCTTCTGCTATTAGCATATGTCGGAGATGGCGTGTTGGACAACACTACGACTGGCAGGGCAAAGCATGAGAAAAAGACAAAAATAAACAGCTGAGATAGTTAAATTAATCCAATTAAAAGCGTCGAAAACAGTTTGATTGTTTTTGGCGCTTTTAATTGGATTAAAAATACTAATCTGACTAATTTCTTTCAAGGATTGCTGAAAATGCAGGGCCTACACCGGTGGGGGCGGTAGACAAAACCTTGTCTCTTTTAGTATCTATTATCGACAGGCTATTGCTCAAATAATTTGAAACTATTACCAATCTCCCACTGGTCGTTGCTGTTGCCCCGTAAGGTTCTATTTCTACCTCTATTTTTGTTATCTCACTGTGAGAGAACACATCTATTACAGATACATTATTCTCAAAACGGTTTGCAACATATAACTTTCTACCGCCAGTGCTGAAGGCAAGTCCTACCGGGGAATTTCCAGTTCCGATATTAGTGGTTGACGGTTCTGCCAGTTTGGTATTTACTGGAGTAACACTATTATTAGACTGATTTGAGATAAATACAAGGGGACTTGTCGGCGATATCTTAACATCTTCAGCGCCACTTCCCGTATCAATAACCTTCACTACAAGGTTTACATTAAGGTCAACTACTGCAGCTTTAGCAAAATTTCGTAGGGATACAAAGGCACGGCTGCCGCCTTTTGTTATATCAATCTGGAATCCAGGGGAAGGTAGGGGTATCTTCGTTACGACCTCCAATTTATATGCATCCAATACGTAAATGAAGGGTTCACCATAGTGTACTACATATACAAACCTCCCATCCTTTGACACCTTTACCCCTGCAGGACTGCTGCCGACCAACACAGTATCTACTACTTTGTTATCTGCAGTATTGATTACTGAAAGGGTATTGGCAAAGAAATTCGTCACATATGCATAATTATTCTTTTTACTGATATCAATGGATAAGGCACCATCGCCGACTTTTATTTCCATAAGCTTTACAGCATCAACTATATCTACAACTGAGACAGTACCGCCTATAAAATCACATATATAAGCCAGGGGATGTCTCAAGCATTTTACATTATCAATGTGTTTATATCCTTCATTTATAAACACATTATTATTTTTACGGTTTTCTTCTTTGAGCTTAAGATATTCTTCTCTGTTTGTTATTCTAATGGGGCCTTTTATCTCATCTCTTGTATTATTATCACTCATAATTAGTTCTCCACCACTGAAAAAACTTGAACTGTAAGTTATACCAGTAGATAATGGATCATTAATTAGCGGAGAAGGAAGTCTTGCTGCTTCAAAGTGCATAATCAGTGGATTACCACGGAGCTCACTATTCGTGGAACTAGCGGCAGCGACATTCACTTCATCTCCTGCTGTTAATTGTAGAATGGCAGAAACACTTGTCGCATCACTAAACGGAATTTCACCCCAAAAATCGTTATCAACAACTACAGGATTTCCGTTTATCAGGATATATATTAACACTCTATAATTTATCGTATCAACAGAGGCAAAATTAACACTTGCAATAATCGAATATACTCCATCTTGTTTTGGAGTAAAGGTCGATGTCACCGGTTCATATTCATTGTTTAAGTCAAATATTTCATCTGGATACAGAACTGGGCGTACAAGAGTATCTGCAGTAACACTTTGTTCAGCAGTATTATTGACTGCTCTAAAGGCTGATGGTCGAACACTCTTGTTTTCCTTATTACAACAGTCTATATTCAGGTTAAAAATCTGAACAATCTTTTTTACATCACAATTAGAATCGTGCTTCTCTTTATCCATAATAACCAACTCCTTTCATCATCTGCTATTAGCATATGTCGGAGATGGCGTGTTGGACAAATCTTCAGTGCAGATAATATAAAGAGCAAAGAAGGCAGTTAACGAAGCTGAACTGAACCCGTGAAGCGAGCGTTGGAAAGGAGAGAATAGCGTGGCAGGTAGGCCACCCAAGCCGATAGATGTGGTTGTATTGGAAGGAAAAAACACCTTGCAAAGCGGAGATTGAGGCTTGGAGAGCACTTGAAAATAAATATTAACACAAGATGGACAATGGGCGGAAAATTATGATCCTTTTCACGTTTACAGGTTGGCCCCAAAATAAATAGTTAATTAGGTAGTCTGGACGCCACGGGAATGTTCAGAACGCAAAATGCCACATCGTTAAGCAGAGGGTACCAAAAATGGTGCCCTCTTTGCTTGGCCTATTTAGATAAGTTCGATATGTTGGGTCTTTAGCGAAGTTAAGTTGCCATACTTTTGATAAGCAATCTAGAAGGTACAGTAAGTAAAGACTTCAGAGCTTATACCCGAGACGGCATGATAGTCCTACAAAAGATGGGTTGTGCACGTCCCCTTAGTACCATTTGGATATAATTAACATATATTATAAAATAGACAAGCTGAAAGGATGATTATTATGAGAGGAACAAAGCTGGCTTTTAGAACTGAACCAGGGCAAATAATTCCACTTGGTACAATCACGGATTTGACAAAAGATCTGTACAACGGCATACCTGTCAAATCATACCCGACGATCAGAGTCGTGTGCGGTAATTATAAGGGCTCAGAGACTGATGTTACTTTCTATATCACAATAAATCAAGAAGGCGAACTTGTAGATCAACTAGATACCGTGACATTGTCACCAGGAAACTCTTTCACCAACACATATGATGTTCCAGGTATTGGATTAACGATTCTGGCTGAAGCAGCGGCAGGCTCGGGATCGGATAAAGTAAGAGTACTTGCATTTGTCTATGGATTTTCACCCTTTGCACATAAAAATAATCACTGTGATTAGTATAATGATGAAGGAAATTGTTCTTGCGATGTCGTGGATGAAGTGGAAGTTGACAGAACACCCACACATCAAAAACACCGTAATCCTGCTTTAGTGACCGATTTCGGTGTTTTTATTTTCTGGTTTTTCGGGCTGATTTTAACGTGTTTTAATCCTAAGTATCAATTTTTTCAGTTTGCTCTGTTTTACTATGGTATCCATTGTAGAATATATCTCTAAATCCTGCGACAGTCAAACTTGCCTAATTACCTGTCGCAGTTGCGGCGGTTTGGAACGTTATTTGGTTAGTTAAACTCCCATTTAGAGATGGTTTCAGAGACCAGTTGAGTTCCCATGAAAATAGAACACCATTAGGATTCTAACTTCGCATTATCCTACCAATGCATCACATAATAAGAATTGGAAGCTGACTCCGCTTCCGGACATTTGGGCGATTTGTGCATAGAACCCAATTTCTAGACAGCCTCTCCAGGTCAAATGAGCCGTCATGATTGATGTTCATTTGACCTGGAGAGACGCTCCCAATTTATGTGAGCAATCCTATCTTTCTCATCTGGACTGAGAGCTGCTTCATCCAAGAAACGCCGGGGACCACCACCAGGTCGATACTGAAAGGGATAGTCGGTTGAGAACAGAATACGGTCAACACCAACAATTTCAATTGAACGTTGAAGATAGGACTGGCTATACATACCGCTCGATGTCACGTAAAGATTCTGACGCATGTAGTCAACAATGGGCCGTTGCAGTTTTGCAAACCTGTCCAGAGCATTCAGACGTTCGGTGTAGAATAATATGACTTCACCCCAGTGGCCGAGAATGACCTGTAGGTCCGGGAATCGGTCAAATACACCAGCCAGAACCAACCGTAGAAAATGAATCCCGCTCTCATAGTGCCATCCGAGACCAAAGGTAGCAAAGGCAAGGTCCACTTGACTGCTGAAACCAGAATAGTAAGCATCTTGTACAGCACGTTGCGGGATTTGAGGATGGATGAACAGCGGGACGCGCAAACTTTCTGCCGCCTCAAAAATTGGTAGAAAATCACTATGATCAAGGTTCTTTTCCCGCGTCCTGCCGCAAAGCATGGCTCCTTTCAATCCGAGATAGCGGATGCTTCGGTCGAGTTCCCGGGCAGCCTCGCTGGGAGAAGAGGTAGGAAGCGTAGCAAGCCCTTCAAAACGATCAGGTCGAAGTGCCACCGTCGCGGACACTAGGTCGTTGGTTTGCCTGGCTAAGTCAACACTTTCGACACTATCAAGGTTGTGCAAGCCAGGTGAGGTGAGTGATAGAACCTGCACATCGACTCCGCTTTCATCCATGAGCCGTATACGACCATCACTTAGGTCCTCCAACCGCTTCTCCACTTATCCCATGTGCAGAATTTGAACACTATCCTGATCCGCGTCATTTAAAGTCGACCAGGCGTTGCTGACACTATTGGTAAGGAAATGTTCTTCAATTCCTACGATTTTCATTGATATCATCGCTCCTTTAATTTTACCGACTTTTGAAGCACCAACCAGTGATTATTAATTCACCTGGTGAAAGCGAGATAGTCTTTTCCTTTGCCCTACTTCCTTGAAAGGTTTATCATTATTTTCCATTGTAACATGGGTTGAGCCTGTCAGCTACCTCATTGCTAACAGGCTTTTTGGCATGTCTTATTGCTTATTTTACAATTTTGCGGCGTTGGGCAAAATTACTCTAATAAGAATAACTGGAAGTTCGAGAAACCGCAAAACCTTCTACTGAGTACAATGGACGAACCTAATTGGTGGATACCCTATCTTTCGCGGATCAGTAGGTATCGTCTGTTCATCTTGATAAGTTTCAAATTTGGAGTCTAAAGAAAAATTCAACATAATTTCAATGATGGGGCCCTGGATAAAGCAGGCAATCGTTTAGTGTGAATATCCACAGATACACAGCAGGTAATAAGAAAAACGGTCAAGCGATATCAACAAATCCCTCAGTCATCTGATATAGTGCGGGTTATAGGGCACGAAAGAAATTATCTTAAACTAACGAAGGTTTTTTTGCTGTCAAATTCCAGTATTAGTAGTTTTGATTCGACTTTGGATTCTATCCAACAGAGTTTCTCCACTTTCTACCGTTAAAAAAGTAAAAACCCAAAAGGTAAAATATGACCACCAATATGAACGAATATGTATGCTTCCAATGTCTAAAGTGATACCACCCTACCCATACCGCAATCGGCTGAATGATGTATGCTCCAAATATTCCAAGTCCGATGGCCTTAATAATGGGATTTGCCCTTGGCTTATACTGTAAGGTAAACATCGCCATGACTGGTATAATACAGAAATCCCACGAAAAGTAAGGAGGTATTATTGGAAAACACTCCGTTGGGTATGACCACAAACCGAGGGCAACACCGATCGTATCCATGTAATATGTTAGCAAAAGTATGATAAATCCTCCGTACAACAAACGGGCAGTACTTTCCTTTTTTCTCCACTTTATCCACACTGCCAATGAGACGATTGTTAGGGCTATTAGAAGCCACCATCTCCAAGTAAACACAATAGTCTTTATCCACACATCAAGGATGGTGACATTTGCTTGATGTAACAAATCGCTGGCCTTTATCACTCCTGGGTTTTTGTAACGAGTCAAAGATTAACTCCTCCAGTTTTAATAAAGTTAATTACAAGAAATTATCAACCTTGACCAGGCTACTCACATTGCAAGTCCCAAGAGTTTCTAGTATATAGATAATTCGAAACCAGATAAACAGCAATTACAAACGGTAATGAGTAAAAATGCCTCCAGCTCTTTGGATCATAAAGCCCGAGCCAAACACTTACGGTTGAAACATAAAAGAGCCAAAAATTGAGAGGATGACACTCTTTAACTTTGGGTTCCAAGCTGGTTTTACCTGAAGAAAAAACATAGTTGAAACCGGAATTATAGTTAAGTCAAAAGTAAAAAAAGGCGGTATTAAGGGCAAAATTTTTGTTGGGTAATACCACAAACCTAATGCCATGCCTATGGTATCCAGGAAAGTAGCGCATATTGCTGTGAAAGCGCCGGCCGGCAATAATTTATCTGTATTTTTTTATCATGGAAAATCATCCAGGCTACCCAACATAGAACTGATACTAAAACTTCTAACCACCAACGCCAGCCAAAAACTATTGTATTGAGCCATGTATTAAACAACAAAATATGTAGCTCGTGCACCATGTCATAGGCTTTTTCCACACCTGAATTAATATATCCACCCAAGTTCTACACCTCCAAAACACTGCCGAAATAAATGTTCGTTATTCTCCAGATTTAATTTTCTAACACCAAGAGCATGGTTTTCCCACAGTAAGTCTTTTACCATCTTAAAGAATGAAACTGCAGTGATATGGCTTAAATTAACTTATGACTTAAAAGAGACTGTTTGGAGTTAGTAATTAGAGTTTCTGATATTGCAGGTTGAGATATATCCTCGTCCGCTAAAAGAGAACCAAGAACCTTCAGTTGTTCATCTGCAATTTGTTTGGTATCAGACAGATAGTTCCTTACCTTTTCAGACTAATGGATATTTCGGTGTGGCAGAGCCACAAATATGTTCTGTGCTGAGCCACTGTTTCGGTGAACTCAATCTTCTAGCTCGTCTTCTGTCTTTTTATCGGATTTAGGGTAGCATAGCTAATCGAAGTAATACTTACTTTTTCTTAGTTTCCTTGATTATGACTAATCACCCCTAATCGCGACTACCAGAACGGATACTGCATTGTCAAAATCACTGTAAGTGAAAACCATACGCCATTTGAGGATCGTAGTTCGCATTCACTTTAATTACCCCATCTTATCAACTTTCATACCAGGTGGTCTTATTTAGCGGCTTGTCCAATAACATTTTGTGGCTTCTTCTCTTCGGTTGTTGGTATAGTTGGTTTAATGTAATCGTTTTGAGGTTTAGCGTCAAATAAAGAATCATCCCCAAGTTTAGAAATTAGAAAAGCTGTTACCATGCCATATATACCACTTGCGGCAACATGAGAAAGATTACTGTTCGCATCTTTAGGCTTAACCTTATTCATAGCGAATCCGTTTGTTAAACCAGTTATTATAGCCCCAAACGATATACCGAACATTAACCCTTTTGGGATTATTTTGTCTCGTCCATATTTAGTAAGAATACTAACTTTTACCGCCCCACCCATCATAGCTAATGCTAACGTCATTATTGCACCTAAAACATGCCCGCTTCTTGATTTTGCTTGACGCTTACTACCAACCCAAACCCCTGCAGATGTTTCAGCATAAAGGCGCTTTGATAATCCCATAGAATAAGAAATTCTATCGACAATCACCATACACAATCCACCTACTAACCCTGCAATACCCCCTAAATATTGTCTGTCTTTGATCTTCTCCATTTATTAATCTCCTCGCTATAGTCGTTAATCTCTCTTATTCTCTGTATATAACAGGAAATAAATTCTGACAAATATATGGTAAAAAGCAATATGAACAGAGAAACAATATGCAGAATATCAGAAATCGAAAGTGTGAATATTAAAATGGAATTAAATAATAATTGGGGGGATTGAATATGAACAATTTAGAGCAGGGTGCTAACAGTGGTGCTGAGCAAATTCCGTATAGCATTATTCAACATAACGTAGATGATATCAGTCTAACATCTTCAGAAATTAGTCAACTTTGGGCAACCTATATGGCTCAAAGCATGTCTAAATGTATGGTCCCTTATTTCGTCGAGAAATGTAAAGACCCTGATATACGTTCCGTGTTGCAATTAGTTTTAGATGTATCTAATCGACACATTAATTCTATAACAGAGACACTCAATAAGGCCAATTTTCCCATCCCCCATGGTTTCACGGATGAAGATTTTGATGTAAAAGCAAAACAACTGTATTCAGATACTTTTATGTTGATGTATTCAAGCTTCATGGCAAAGTATGGTTTGATTAATTTCGGTTTTGCATTTACAGCTTCAACCCGTCCCGACATCTGTGGATTCTTTGAGGGATGTTTACATGATTTTATAGAAATACGTAAAAAAGCAAATAATGTACTTTTATCAAAAGGACTTCTTGTAAGGACACCTTACATTCCAATACCTGATAGGGTAGATTATGTACATGCTGAAACCAAATTTTTCAAAGGTTTAATGGGAGATAAACGACCGCTCAACGCATTGGAAATTCAGCATATTTTTATAAATGCTTATTCAAGACAATTAGAAGATTCATTGATGCTAGGATTTGGTCAGGTCGTAAAATCTAAAAAACTCAAAGATTATTTTTCCAGGGGAAAACAAATTGCTGATAAGCAGATAGGGGTTCTTGGTTCACTTTTGGAAGATGAGGACCTGCCGAAACCTATAAGTTACAATTCTCATGTAACCGATTCTACAGAATCTCCCTATAGCGATAAATTGATAATGTTCCATACAACTGTATTTTTAGCGTATAGTATCTCAGGAATTGGCCTCGCATTAGCGAATTGTGCAAGACCAGATGTTATAGCGGCTTTTAGTCGTCTCGTTTCTGAAGTTGGTGATTATGTAAAAGATGGTCTTGATTTAATGATTGAAAATGGTTGGTTAGAAAGAGTTCCCGAAACTGCTAACCGAAAAGAATTAAGGGTAACGAATAATTAACGATGCCAAATAGATAAAGATAAACAATAGCACCAGCATCCTATGATGGAGAGAATGCTGGTGCTATTGTCATAACATTTAGAGATTTGTGGGGTGAGTAGATAGAGAAATAGCCATTGATTACCTCAATGGCTTAATGGAACATAATTAGTCGGTGCAGAATACTGAACCTCATGAATCTCCTGTTGTACTGAATCGCTGTCGAACGGTCTTATGGGAATTCAATCTTTTCCATTTGGGTTATCAATTTTCTGGGTAACGATGGGGGTGAGGTCTACCCAATTTTAGGGGCTTGGCTTAGTATTTTAGTTACAAAAGGAAATTGCCCTTTGTAACAAAGATAGGTAGTTTCACGTAGCTATTCAATTTCACAGCGATCAAGCACTTGAGGCCGTAGCCAAAGAATTAGGAACAAGAATCGTAATAACATCAGTACTTCCACAGGAACGGCAGGCTTTAGAGTCTTTAGAGTCTTTAGAGTCTTTCGGTACTTTAATAGATAGGGGCAAGGGCTTGCTTCCTGTCAGCTTCATGCACTTAGAAAGCTTTGACTTAATATTTCGGCTGCAAAGCAGACCATAATGTCTGATCTTAACAAAGCGATTCGGCAGAACATGGAGAAGAAAAAGTCTGGAAAACTCAGCAGCATCAAGAGTCATGACTTTGGATTTATAATCCCTCCAGACAAAGCTAACTGATTCACCGTCAAATGCCTGAATTCTAGAGTTACTAATCGCGACTCTGTGAGTGTAGCGCCCAAGACATGTCTGAAATGATCATCTGTAAGTCTTGTTGCTGCAATATTCCTATTAATCATTCGATTGATATGTTGCATTAACACTAAGCACCACAATACAGGTAATGATTATCCCAAACACATACCATTTAACGTAACTCCTTTTATTATTCATTTGATACTCCTCTCATACTTTTTAGTCTAGCCTGCTAATTCCGCGCCAGGACGGCGAGGCCTTGCGACCAATTTTATATAACTTCGGGATTGCCGAAATCACTTTCGGTTAATCTCCTAAATCCTATGAATACACGAAAGTAATTTCTGAGATTTGTCCTTTAGTCACACCATGTTACAGGAATACTAAAATCATTCGTCGATGATGGAACTCTTACCTTTATCTTACATTCATCAGTGTGTCATGAAAGGAATTGATTTCAAAATCGATTCCTTTCATGACACACTGATGAATGTGAGCTTTATTTTACTTATATATTTATTTATAGTGTCCGATAACAGACATTAATCAACTTCTAGTTATCCTACGAATGCCGTCCAAAGGCATAGAGGCCGGACGGCATTCGTACTACTGGTTTACTAAAAAAAATGCGAACTGACGATAGTCCATCCATGTAACATCCCAAGGCTTTGCGACGTCGGGTTCCTATATTCATATTCTCTCCGATATTAGCAAACACGCTGTTATCGGATGGACTGTGCCCAACGGAACCATGGCAGGCGGAGCGTCCTCTCCGTAGCCCACCTTTAAAATCTCAATTTACTTTTCCTTTGAACTTTTAGTAAAGCGCTATGAACACCACCATCATTTTGGAATTCAAACCTTTCATCTTTTATCAAATGATTCAACAATTCTTCTTCATTAAAGCTTAGATATCCCTCAACAATTAATTGACAATATACATCATCTAAACTTCTTGCTTTCCGTTTACCTTTTAGATAATCGTAACAAAAATCTGAAACTTCATCGTTCAATCTTATAACTTCTGGAACTGAAACCCATTTAAAGTCTCTTTCACTTTTCCCCAATGCAAACAAGGCGTCTAAAATTGAATACTCGAAATCACCGTAATCTGGATTTTTTCTATACAACGGTGTGAAATAATCAATTGCTTTTTTGTACTCTTTACATAAAATATATGCCTCTCCCAATCGCCATTGTGCATAGATATCAGCAGGGTGACTCTTCGCAACTGCTTGTCTATGTCTTTTCAATCCTATGTAATCCTCTTTGCTGATGAGGTTATGGTCATCTTCCCAATCTTCAAATCCATTCATGTCAAAGTCATCATCGAGCCTTTTTCTTCGACTTTTCATGTCAATAATCTTGTTGTCATTATCCAAATAGATCACCTCCATGTAACTGCTTTTCAACTTCCAACCCATTAGTGAACCAAGGCAAACGGCTGTTCTGGGTGATTGCAACCTCGGGTTAAAACAGTCTCCTATATAATAATCCGAATCTTCTCATCTTCAATTTTAAATATATTCTTCATTAATTTACGATTATCCTACTAATACATTAACCATGGTTAGCTTTAACTTCTATTTTGGTAATCTGTTACCTCTTGCAAGTTAAGTCAACACTACTTGCAAGGAGATGATTATTTAATGCAATCAAATAAAACTTGTCCACTCGTTGAACAGTACCTAGGGTATCTTGTCGTTATAAAAGGCAGATCAGAAAACACAGTTAAGGAATACCGAATGGATTTGCTTATGTTTTTCAGCTTTGTAATAGTATCCAGAAGCACGCCTATATCTGACAAAATCTTTGTAGGGGTAAACTTGGAATTTATCAAAACAATATCTCTTAACGACATGTATACATTTATTGCCCATTGTCAAACTGAATTACATGCTGCCGCTGGTACTAGAGCAAGAAAGATCGTATCTATCCGACAATTTTGGAAGTATCTCAAAACTAAGGCTCATCTTATTGATAACAATATTGCCGAAGAATTGGAGACTCCAAAACTTCCTAAAAGAATACCGAAATACCTAAGTCTCGAAGAATCAGTCAGGCTTCTAATTCAATGCGAGAAGTCAGCACGCGATCATAGCATAATAACCATTTTTCTTAATTGTGCTTTACGTTTATCTGAGTTAGCAAGCTTAAATATCGACCAAGTAGATAATGAAGTAATTAGCGTAGTTGGCAAAGGGAATAAGGAACGAAGAATCTATTTGACGCCTGCTGCCAAAAAGTCGATTTATACATGGATTCAAATTCGGAGATCACTCGACGTACCTACTGATGCGCTGTTTATCTCAAGAAACAGCAATCATGACAAAGCCATTCAAAATGTCGTTAAGAAATATGTTGTTGCTTCTGGTCTTGACTCCAAATCCATATCAACCCATAAGCTTCGCCATTATGTGGAGTCACAGGTTATGGGGAGTGTTACCCGAAAATGCTATTATTTGGGCCTTTTTCATGAAAACACTCCCCATAATACTTTTTACTCACATAAAGATTTTAGCCATCTCATCAAATCGCCGTCTTCTT
>Ga0209123_1000868_pt1 | contig 34564 bp, 29 predicted proteins | sample BarGraIncu00431A_FD_184500 | JGI IMG/M metagenome (GOLD analysis project Ga0209123, IMG submission 184500) | Arctic peat soil microbial communities from Barrow, Alaska, USA - Barrow Graham LP Incubations 004-31A (SPAdes) (version 2) | ecosystem: Environmental > Terrestrial > Soil > Wetlands >... | reverse complement strand
CAGCCGGATCTCCTTCTGGGAGTTCCTGATAAATGGTCCAGATATAAGGTTGACGGCGAATACTTACCGGCCGGAGGGTATGGGAGTTACAGGCTCCTTATAACCGGACTGGCTAATAAGAAATCGGTCACTGTGGATATACCGGATTTTGACGGTGCTTACCGGATATATTTGGATGGTCAGCTGACTGCCGAAACCGGTATCCTATCCAAAGACTCACAGGCGGTCTACACAAATCCCACTATCGGGCACTATCCGGTCACTTTGTCAGAAAAGCCAGAACATGAAGTCATTATTGAAGTGGCTACCAGCCGATTCGCCGGACTTTACAAGACACCTGTTTTGAGTGATTACCACCAGACCGTTCTGGAGGCAGCCAATAGAACGGATGCCCGATTCATTTTATTCGGAATTGCTGTGTTTTCATTTATCAGCCTGCTTACGACAACTGCTGCAATGGTTCATCTGAAGTTTCATTCCTTCTGGATGCCCGTTATGCTCTTCTTTATCCTGCTTCGCATCATGCTGACTTCTGAATTCTACGGGTTTTGGCAGCCCTTGTTATTTTTTAACATGCCGTATGAATCCATGCATGAACTTATGTACTTTACAACATTTGTCATGAAATATTTGATGCTATTCCTGATTCAGGAGCAGTCCGGCATCCGTATTACCGGAAGGGCAAAACTCGGTTTCCTTGGATTTTACCTGATTCTTTTTCTGATATTCCTGATAACACCTGATCAGATTTACGGCAATTATTTGTCAAATGTCATTCCCGTACTGACCTATGTCCTGGATATTTTTCTGTTTGTGAAAATCTACCGGGGGCGGTCAAAGATAGAAAAGTTTGGTTTGATTGTGATTTTGAGTTCGGTGCTGGTTACGATTGGGCTGAGCATTGACAGCTATTACCTAAGCGGCGTCATTTATATGAACATGTCCATGGCATTGTTAATCTGCCTGTCATTATTTCTGCTGCTGATGAACGGTGTATATACCCTGCGGGTCAGGGACCTCTATGGTGATTACATCCAGTCCGGGATGCAGCTTGATTTCGCCAACAAAATGACCACTGTTCAGAAGCATTATTATGCTGCAGTGAACGATCAGATGGCTGAAGTCCGCGAGATCAAGCATGATTTCCGCCACATTATCGGGGCTATGAGCAGGTTGACGGAAGAAAAACGATTTGATGAATTGACTGCTTTTTTAAACGAATACAGTCAAAAAACAGATATGGAACAACTGCCGGTTTTCTGTGAAAATATCATCGCAAATTCGATCATAGGGTATTATTGCATTAAGTCAAAAGAAAAAGGCATTTCCTTCGAGAGCCTGTGCAGCATCGACAGCCAAAATACTGTCACCGACAGTGACCTTTGTATTATTTTGGGAAACGCTTTGGAAAATGCCGTTGAAGCCTGCAGTAGAATGCAGGCCGGGGATCATCCGTTCCTTTCGATCAGCATGCATACGGTGAATAAACAGCAATTATTGAAGGTGAAGAATTCATATCGCGGTGCACTTAAAACTTCGGACGGAAGATTAAGTACTTTAAAAGAAGAAAAATCACACGGCTTGGGGCTGCAGAATATTGAAAGAATTGTGGCTTCTTACGGCGGCTTTATAAAAATTGAATATAGCGAGTCTGATTTTACTCTAATGGCCGCTATACCGGAAAAAGGAGTCTGAAATCTTCCCTTAATTTAACAGTATTTTGTAAAATTGTTCAATTACGCCATTAAGCAGGTCAATATCGCCTTGCGGCAAAATAGTATCTTTTTCTGAATATAATGAAACCAACGAGGAAACCTTCAAGGGATTACCCGGATGATCGCATTATAAATAAATCATCAGAAAAAAATCAATTTTGGGAGGGCAGAATATGAGTTACATTTTCACTGCCGGAGTTGCGTTCACTTTCATTATTGTCATTCTGACATGGGCTATACGGGCATTTCTATTGGATCAGGAATAACGATTCATAATTGGAAGGAGCCATCTCTGCGGTTTTACAACTACGCAGAAGATGGCTCCTTTTCAATGTTCGCAAAATTATTGAGACTTACGTTAATGATCGCCAAAAGAAGGGTGCAGTTTATGTGTATCAATGGTTTTGCGGTTGAAGGTTCTTATGGCGAAGGTGCTGCTCTTTCCGTTTGAAATCCAGTCAGATTATTGAATTCCCATCAGAAGGTTCATCACATACATCTCTAATCCCTCAAAGTCTCTTGCTTCTACGCACTTCTTCTGGAATGCATAATCAAATCTTCCGGCTTTTTCTTCCAATGCCCTCACAATATTCAGGCTGTTTTCCAGATGTTTATAGCTGTCTTCATCTGTTGTCGTTCTCATGGCTTTTACATCCATACCGACATATTCACCGTTTGAGCCATAATTGTTCTCCAAAAGGACCTTTACCTGGTTGAAAGCCTGTCGCAGATTCTCCACGCCAAATGATTTATCCTGATCAAATTTGATCCCGTTCTGGTCATTCAGATGGACACCCCATAATTTACCCATTGCAAGACCAAAACCAATCTCGTGTGACGGATCCAGGCCGGCAAGTATAGCATGTGCTGACTCTAACAGGCCGCCCACTCTGGAAGGATCGATTGTCGCTGCCGATACGCCGATAACATGACCGATTGTTCCGCAAATACTTCTGTCGATAGGCTCGTTCGGCTTAGGCTCAATTAATATCCTGATGTCTGCGTCATACTCGAGCATTTTATTGATGGAGGCTACCAAATTTTTTGTAGCATCTACTGGACTCTTGGATTCTGCACAAAGGGTTCCTTCACGGGCAAGCCAAAGGACAATCTTGCTGCATCCCAGTGCATTTGCAATATCAATGGAACGGTAAGCTCTCCACATTGCGAAATCCCTGTCCACATGTGATGTAGACATAAAGCCGCCGTCAATTGTGTGGGGATCCTGCCACAGCCTTGGTGCTACAAATTCTGCTGCCATGTTGTATTTATCCAGGATTGCTTTGACCTTTTTTGCTTCCGCAATAATCTCTTCTGTGCTTAATTCATTCATATTAGGCACAGCATCGTCGTCGTGGAACTGAACCGCGCTAAAACCCATCTCTGCAAACTTTTTCACCTTTTCCTCAAAAGGAATTTCTTTTCTTGTTGCCGGTCCGTAAGAATCTGCCCCATTGTGTACGTTCCAGGGTCCTACTGAGAATTTAAATTTTGACATGTTATCTCCTTTACCTGCGTTTTTCCCGCTTGATGGTGCAGCGAGGGCTCTCTTTGCTCAGCATAGCTTTTTCATCAGAAATTAATTGATAAACTTGTCTGCAAAAAACGACAATCTTGCTATTTCACGGTATTCTGTCATAATTGGACATGTAAATGCAGCCCCATAGTCTTTCTATTCGGAAACAGCAGGAAATAACATATGTTGAAGTCAAAAGACGAATACGAGATCATTGATTACTCTCAACTGAAATATTTAAAAATATTTTTAGTCAATCTTGCTTATCGCACGCCTCATCTTCATTCTGTTTTCGAAATGGGTCTGGTACTTAAGGGTTCTGTCCATGTCATTACAAAAACCCGGGATATAGAAATGAATCAAGGATCCCTTTTCATTATCAACTCTTATCAAGCCCATGAGCTGTATGGAAAAGACAATGCACTCATACTTTCATTCCAGATTTCTGCTGCTTTTTGCAAGGATTACTTTCCGCTGTTTAAGAATATAGTATTTGATTGTACTCATTTGGACGCAGTGCTTTCTGAGTCTGAACTTAATCCGATAAAACATGTAATCTTTAATACGGCTTCTTCTTATTTCAACAAAAATATTGGATATGAATTCAAGTGTTTTGCAAATATCAATCATATTTTTTCCGGGTTAATGAATTCGATTCCTTATCATTTTATCCAGGAAAACGAATATTTGATGGTTAAAGATAAAAATGCACGCATACGACGAATTATTAACTACATGGAAGAACACTTTACAGGCAGAATCTCCGAAACGGAAATTGCAAAAAGCGAAGGTATCTCATCAACTTATCTTTCCCATTTCTTCCGTGATAACCTTAACATTTCTTTTCAGGATTATGTTAATAATCTGCGGTTTGATAAAGCCGTACAATTACTTATGCATCCCGAACTGCGTCTGATTGACATCAGTATGGAGAGCGGGTTCTCCGATTCTAAATATCTGAACAAGATGTTTTTGAAGAACTATGGCTTATTACCAAAAGAATTCCGTAAGGAGTCCAGAAAATTCCGGAATATCACAAATAAGTCTGCCGCCCTATTGGGAGCGCAGCATATCTATTCTCATGACGAAAGTCAAAAAATCCTTGAAGGATTACAATGCTCTTTTGTTTTTTAGGTTTTTTGACATCCATTGATAAGTCCGTTATGCTCATAAATACAATGCTGATAGAATATATAACAGAAAAAATATAGAGTTTCTATGAAACAGAGAGGTGTGCAGGTTATGAGTATTTATGATTTTAAAGTTGAAGATTCTTATGGCGAAGAAGCTGCCCTTTCCGATTACAAAGGAAAAGTCATGCTCATCGTCAACACCGCCAGTAAATGTGGATTTACCCCGCAGTTCGAGGGCCTGGAAAAGCTCTATACAGAACTTGAGGACCAGGGTTTAACCATACTTGGTTTCCCCTGCAACCAGTTTGCCAACCAGGATCCGGGTACAAATGAAGAAATCAGGAATTTCTGCCTGATGAACTACGGTGTGTCCTTTCCGATGTTTGCGAAAATTGACGTAAACGGGGAAACAGCTTCACCTCTCTACAAGTATTTGAAGAAAGAACAGGAGGGCAGCCTGGGAAGTGCCATTAAATGGAATTTCACGAAGTTCCTTGTCGACCGCGACGGCAATGTCGTCCAGCGCTTTGCCCCGACTGTAAAACCTGAAGACATCAAAGATGATATAATCAAGCTTCTATAAAGGAATCGATAAAGGAATCGATCAGATAATAAAGGAATCGATCCGGATTCAATCATTATCTGCTGAGGAAGGGCAAAATCAGATGAATGTTACCGTTTATACTACCGCTGACTGCAATATGTGCAAGGCGGCCAAGGAATATTTAAGTGCCAATAACATTGAATTTACCGAGAAAGATGTCTCTAAAAGCAGGATCTTTGCGACGGAAATGGTTAGAATCACCGGCCAGCGGGCACTTCCCGTAATCGATATCGACGGCAAATTTATTATCGGTTATGACCAGGACAAGCTTGAGGAGGCGCTGGGTCTTTGACCGCAGACTAAAGACCGATGAAAAAGATTGCTGTTAAATGACCGCAAAGCATGGGCAGGTGATGAAAGTGGAAAAAACGACAATGCAAGTGGATTTGCTGATCATCGGCGGCGGACCGGCCGGTCTGGCCGCGGCGATTTATGCTGCCCGTGCGAAGATCAATATGGTCCTTCTGGAAACAAAGCTTCCCGGCGGGCAGCTTCTTGACAGTTATGCCATCGAAAATTATCCCGGATTTGAATCAATATCCGGCAACGACCTGGCAGAACGTATGGCTGCGCAGGCAAAAAAGCTGGGGGCCGTCATGGAGCGTTTCAGCAAGATTGTCAGCATTCATTTAGAGGACGGCGGCAAGACGGTTGAAACCAAAAAAATAATTTGCAAACCCCGAACGGTCATTATCTGCACCGGCGCGTCACCTAAAAAACTTCCGCTCGAAAATGAGCCGAAATTCTCCGGTAAAGGAATTCATTATTGTGCAGTCTGTGACGGGATTATGTACGAAGGCGGTGTCGTCGGCGTAGTAGGCGGCGGAAACGCTGCTTTGGAAGACGCATTATATCTGACCAAATTCGCATCCAAGGTCATCATGATCAGACGGTACGATTACTTCAAAGGTGAAAAAATGATGCTTGACCAGGTGCTCTCGCATCCCAAAATCGAGGTCATGTACAACAGCGACCTTATTGATGTGGAAGGCGATGAATTTGTAAGCCGCGCGCTGATCAAAGATACCAAAACAGGTGACCGGAAAACGATCGAATTAAATGCTGTCTTCGGGTACATCGGTACTGAGCCGAAGACGGACCTTTTCAAAGATTATCTGCGCCTGACGCCGGACGGCTACATCATGACAGATGACCTGATGCAAACCAATATCCAGGGTGTATATGCAGCCGGCGATGTCAGGAAACAGCCTTACCGCCAGATCACAACCGCCGTGGCGGATGGAACCATAGCGGCCCTGACTGCTGAGAAATATCTTCAGCATCACAATGTTTAAAGTCTTTTCTTGTTGAATGCCAGAATGGCACCGGTTAAAGAGATTGCTGTCAGAACCAATGTTACTATGATCGATGCGGTAAAGTCTGACGGGTTCATCGCACCTGTCAGCATAGTCTGGGAGGAGAGCAGCTGTGTCGGCAGATAACTGGAAAGCTTCGGCACCATACTGATCAGATAACTGACAACAAAGATTCCTCCTGTAAACAGAAGCACAGCTGAATTATTGTTAACGAAAGAAGAAGCGCATAAGACAAGTGATATCATCCAGATACCCAGCAGATAAATGCAGAACGCACTCAGGAATAAATGGGCCGCAATGCCGTTGTCCCAGTAATAATCATTGTAGACATAGGTGATACCGTAACTGAGCCAGTAACAAAGTGTCCAGACCGACACCATAGAGGTGAACTTGGCGGCAATGACCTTCCACCTGGAAAGTCCTTTGGTCAGCATATTTATCAGCGTGCCTCTCTGGTATTCCGTTGTAAGGATTCCTCCGAACATAATCACAAATACAATCAGAAGCATGGGTACATTTTTATAGAACTGATTCCATGAGGTCATCGCGTTTACTTCGATTTTAGATATCGTCATTCCTGCCTCCGCAAGGCTGTCGGATACCATATTCATTATCCAGGGGGTCAGCTTGGCAAACGCGGGATTCATGATACCGAACAGGATAAAAACAATCGTAAGAATCAGAAGCTTTCCGGTACGGCAGAGCTCGATAAATTCCTTTTTGGTGAATGCAGTCAATTGCTTCATTTGCCAACCACCTCCATGAACAGGGATTCCAGTGTCGGTTCCGACATTTCAATCCGCAGCGGATGAAGCTGGTTATCCAACAGAATATGCATAGCGTCCATCATATCTTCTTCGCTTTTTTTGCGGTAGAAAAGCTGGGTCCTGCCGGTCCGCTCTCCGCCGGACAGCTTTTCTGCGAAGATGTCCGTTTCCTCCGGCCTGCGGAATTCCAATTCAAAGCCGTCGCCCCGGTGTTTTCGTTTGATTTCATCAATCGAACCGGTCAGTGCCAGCTTTCCGCCGTGAAGCAGTCCGATTTTGGTGCATATCCTTTCAACATCCGAAAGAATATGTGTGGAGAATATGACGGTAGTACGTTCTTTGACTGCAGAAAGAATATCAAGGATTTCTTTGCGCCCGATGGGATCAAGTGCAGATGTCGGTTCATCGCATATGAGCAGTCTCGGACTGTTCAGAAGTGCCTGCGCAATACCGAGGCGCTGTTTCATGCCGCGGGAGAAGCCCTGGATCCGCTTGTTTGCTTTTTCAAGTCCGACCAGTTCCAGAAGTTCCGACGATTTGTGCCGCGTTTCCTGTGCCGTCATTCCCGTGATTTCGCCGCACAATGTCAGGTATTCCATAGGAGTCATATAGCCATAAAATTCAGGAACGTCCGGCAGATAACCGATAAAGCGGTTGGTTTTGTTCTGCCCGTACGTTACTTTTTCACCATTTACCAGAATCTCACCGCTGTTCACTTCGTACAGGCCGAGAATCATTTTCATTGTGGTGGTTTTTCCTGCGCCGTTCTCTCCGATAAAGCCGTAAACCGTATGCTCCGGGACGGATAAGCTCAGGCCGTCTATAATTCTGTTCGTACCGAATGATTTTGATATATCAGACAAGACCAGCATATCCATTTAGTTGTCCTCTTTTCCGAGCAGAAAATATGCAATCGGACCCCATAACTCAAAGCCGACAAGGACGATAATTACCCACAGAGTACGGGTTCCCCGTTTGTAATGGTCATGGGTAAAAATATGACGGAGGCTGACAATCAGAAGAATTACTTCAAGGACGATCAAGGGAATCAGGAACGGCAACATGTCAGTTAGATTCATAGTAAACACCTCTTTCTTTTAATGTTTTTTTCATTCTTATATATGCCTCCATTTGTGACAGCGGAGCAAATACCGGATTCTCAACAGCCTGGACAATGCTGGAAAATATGAGCTTCTTATCCCTGGGTGCTTCGGCTCCCAGATCGAACCTGTCAAACCATTCATCAAGTGCGTTGAAATAGTCGTCGCCGTGCAAAGTCAACCCGTTCTCGATAAGGGAAAGACTGATCGAAATAAATTTGTGCAGCCGTTCCATCGCCTCGTCGTTTTTCTGCTGCATACAAAAACATATCGCCGACTGATAGGTAAAGATGGCCGCCGTATTCGGATGCAGATTTTCCATATGAAAGATGTCGATAAGCTTTTCTGTGCGCCGGATCGTTTCTTCACACAGTTTTGCGTCCTGCATGTGCAAAGTCAGATATTGCGATGCGCCGCCGACCAGGGCAAGTAAAGTTTTGAACATGCTGATCTGTGAATGCTGATTTGCTTTTTTGCTGTCGCCGGTCATCTGATACGCCTGTATCAGCAGCATATCGGCCTGGCTGGTAAGGCGGTCCGGATTCAGTTCATCTTCCAGTGCTTCGATGACTTCCTTTGGTTTGGAGAGCTGCAGTTCAGCCATTGCTTTAAGGATCAGTGCGTCGCTGCATGTGCCGACATCCTTACATCCGACACGGATATGTTCACATATGCTGATCATATCATTCATGATTGCTGTTTGCCGTTCCGGATCTTTAGCCAGCGTGCAGTGGTTCAGCCACAGCACACAGATCTGCAGAAGAAATGCATAGCAGGAGTAATATTCCTTGACGAGAGCCTTGCTTTTCTGCATGACTTCTTCAAACGGCTGTCCGGCAAAATCCGAAGCCAGGCCATGATAGCATTTTTTGATTTGCTCTTTACTCATCTGCGGCTCGTAGCCGAGCAGTTCATCGATACTAACATCAAAATAGGAGGCGATCTGGGGCAGCAGCATAATGTCGGGAAAACTCTGCCTGTTCTCCCATTTGGAAACAGATGCTTTGGTAACATTTAGAAATGCTGCAAGTTCATCCTGCGTCACACCCCTCTTGCGGCGGAGTTCAAGTAAGTGTTCAGATAATCTCATCGGATTCATGGGTTTTTTCTCCCTTCAAACAAAAGGAAAGCCTTTGCATATTTGAAGTATAACCAAACTTTATATACACATCAATGGATTTGCAGTTGATATCGCGATACAAAATCAACCAAATGGAAACTTTGTCATTCTGCGTTCATACCGTTTTGAACGGGTCGCCGGATGAGCGAAAAAATTCTTTTTGTTTATATGGGATAAAAAATAGTAAGATAGAGATAAAAAGAATTCTTTAGCATCAAAGGAGACAGGTGACATGCAAAGTTTTAATTTCCACTCGCCTACCGAAGTTATATTCGGAAAAAATTCGAAACTTCAAACTGCACAGAAAGTGAAGGAGTACGGCGGATCACGTGTCCTTATCGTGTACGGAGGCGGCAGTGTCATAAAAAGCGGACTCCTGGCTGAAATGGAACAATCATTAACGGATGCCGGCCTTGCCGTTGAATCACTTGGCGGCGTACAGCCGAATCCGCGTCTTTCGTTCGCGCAAAAGGGAATAGAAAAGGCGAAGATTTTTGGAGCGGATTTTATACTGGCAGTCGGCGGAGGAAGTGTCATTGATTCCGCCAAAGCTATCGCACACGGCACGGCTAATCCGGATACGGATATCTGGTCTTTCTGGACGGGCAAAAAAATAATAGAAAAGAGCCTTCCTGTTGGGGTTGTTCTCACCATCTCGGCAGCCGGAAGTGAGACATCTGATTCTGCCGTTCTGACCAACGAAAAAACTCACACGAAAATAGGATTGTCATGTAGTTTTAACCGCCCGAGATTTGCGGTGATGAACCCGGAACTAACCTATACACTTCCCGATTTTCAAGTAACCTGCGGGATTGTGGACATCATGATGCATACTCTTGACCGGTATTTTACACCGACGGAAGGAAACGAGATAACGGATGAGATTGCCGAAGCGATTCTGCGCGTCACAATAAGGAACGGCAAGATTGCGATGAAGGATAAACACAATTATCAGGCTATGAGTGAACTGATGTGGTGCGGCAGCCTTTCCCATAACGGGCTGACCGGACTGGGGGCCGTCAGGGATTTTGCACCGCATAAACTGGGACATGAACTGAGTGCCAAATTTGATGCTGTCCACGGTGCCAGCCTTTCTACTATATGGGGATCCTGGGCAGAGTATGCCTGTCAGCAAAAAATTGCACGATTTGTTCAATTTGCAGACAAGGTCTGGGGAATTAAAAAAGCCAGTGATGAAGAAACGGCCCGTGCCGCCATTGATGCCACGGTTGCTTACTTTGCTTCGCTTGGCATGCCGACTTGTTTTTCTGAATTGGGCATTGGCGTGCAAAGTGAGGAAACACTTCGTGACATGGCTGACCGCAGCGTCTCCTATGGATCGGCCACAATCGGCGGCTTCAAACTGCTCGGCAAAGAGGATAATTATTTGATTTACAAACTAGCCAACCATTAACTTGAGGAGGCAAGGCGGATGATGGAAAGATGTTCCTGGTGCGGCACAGATGTGCAGTATGTGAAGTATCATGATGAAGAATGGGGCGTACCGGTCCATGATGATAAAAAACATTTTGAATTTCTTGTGCTCGAATCGGCTCAGGCAGGTCTCAGTTGGCTTACCATACTTAAAAAAAGAGAAAACTACAGGCTGGCCTATGATGATTTTGATGTCGTAAAGGTTTCAAATTATGATGAAATAAAATACAATGAACTTCTGAACAACAAAGGAATCGTGCGGAATAGACTGAAGATCACAGCATCGATAAACAATGCACGGCATTTTCTTGAAATTCAGGAAGAATTCGGCAGCTTTGACAGATATATCTGGAATTTTACGAACAATAAGCCTGTTGAGAACAAATGGGATTCCATAACGGAAATACCAGCGACATCAGAGTTGGCAGACAGGATCAGTGCGGACTTAAAGGCCAGAGGTTTCAAGTTTCTGGGGCCGACTATCGTATACGCTCATTTACAGGCAACAGGATTAATAAATGATCACATTACGAGTTGTTTCAGATATACAGATAGTAAGCAACTACAGTGATCGGAATCAGCAAAGAAAGAAGGGTACATAATGAATCCGGAAAAAGTAATATGTAAATGCAAAAAGGTCACTAAGGGAGATATTCTGAAAGCTATGAAAAAAGGCGCTTCATCGTACAAAGACATCAGGGAAAAGACCGGCGCCGGATCCAAGTGCGGAAAATGCGAAGAAGACATCAAAAAATTTATAAAGAAGCATAAAGATGAGGTTGAGTGAGTTTTTCCGGGGCCTGATCGCGTCATGCGGCAAAACCTCCGGACACGTGTGATAAGTTCAAAAAACAAAGCCGTGACGGTAAACGAAAATAAGTATGGACTATGTATAATATATAGCGAAAATATTGCTGTAATATCTTTGAAAAATATCAAATTCAGTTGACAAAGTCGAGCTTCGGAACGATAATTACTATGTAAACCACGTAAATGAATGAGTACACAGCAAACCTGATGTATGCATATGATTCGAAAAGAGTAGTATCAGAAATAAGCGGGCAGCGCACGCGTGTTTTTTATAACACAATTTCTAAAATTCCAACAAAAAGTAAGTCCAGTATTCCACATCTGTTAGGTGTTCTTTTTTCCGATGGGTGTAACGGATGAGTGGGCCTTTTTTTATCATTTCGACTCGATTTATTTTTAAATAGAATTCAAGTTTGCCCGATAAATCAGCTTGGTTTATTTTGATACTCCGATTTTATAAAGTCGTTACGTATGTTTATCCATCTTCTTGATGATTACCCATTCAGTTATTTCCGTATAACGATGCTGAATGATTGTTTTAAGGGGGGCAAAAAAATGGCTATACAATTCAACAAATGCGTACAGCTTCGGGATTTAAGGGAACTTATCAGTTATTCGACTAAAAAGTACGGGACCAAAACCGCCTTCAAAGAAATAGATGAAAAGCATGAAATAACAGAACATACCTTTAATGAATTAAAGTCGGATTCGGAAGCTTTGGGCGCAAGGCTTATTGCAGAAGGAATGAAAGGCAGGCATATTGCCCTGATCGGCGGGAACTCATACAACTATGTTGTCTGCTATCTTGCAACCGTCAACTGGGTTGGCGTCATTGTTCCCATCGACAAAGAGATGTTATGTGAAGATATAATTAAATTACTCAATAAGAGTAATTCCGAAGGGATTTTTTTCTCTGACTCAGTCTCTTCCATTATCCCCTATATTCTGGAACAGTGTCCGGATATTTCATTCACGGTCAATATAAGCCCTGCTGCCCGATGCAGCCTGTATCCCTGCCTGAAGGAAATTATCAGCAGCGGACAGGAATTGATCGATCAGGGGAAAACAGATTTTTTGAATATGTATCTGGATGAGAACAAACTCTGCACAATTCTGTTTACTTCAGGGACAACAGGTGCCAACAAGGGAGTTATGCTGTGCCATAGAAATATTACGGCATGCCTGTTTGGAGCCATGTCGCTGATTGTTGTACCTGAGACATCCTTTTCCGTACTGCCGATCAACCATGCCTATGAATTTAATATTCATGTCCTGGGTACTATCTATGGCGGGGCGGCAATGTGTTTCAACAATTCCATCAAACATGTCAAAGATAATCTTAAGATTTTCAAGCCGCATATGAGCGTTATGGTACCGATGATTGTCGACAGTCTTTATACAGGAATTTGGAAAGAGGCGGAAAAAAATGGTCTGGCAGGTCATTTGAGATTCGGCATCATGTTCAGTAAAATAGTCAGAAAAATCGGCATTGATAATAGAAGGCTATTATTTTACCCGATTTATAACAGTCTTGGGGGGAATCTCCGGACGATAGTCTGCGGAGGCGCCCCGCTCAACCCGGAACTGATCAGGGGGTTTGATGATATTGGGATCAGTGTTTACAACGGCTATGGAATTACCGAATGTTCCCCCCTGATTTCATCCAACAGTCCGGTATTCAATTGTCCGGGAAGCGTTGGCGTGGTTGTGCCCGGCTGTGAGGTCAGGATTGGAGATATAAATCCGGATGGTATTGGAGAAATCCAGGTAAGGGGCAAAAATGTCATGCTTGGTTATTACAAGGATGATGAAGCCACCATCCAGTCGTTCACTCAGGACGGGTGGTTTAAGACCGGTGACCTGGGATATATGAAGAAAGGAGGAATCATCTATATTACAGGCCGTGCCAAAAATCTGATTATTCTTTCCAACGGTAAAAATATTCATCCTGAAGAATTGGAGGAACATCTGGTCAATTGTATTCCCTATATCCGCGAAGTTGTGGTTTTTTCACAGGTGGACGGGAAGGGGAACGACTGCACAATTACTGCTTTAGCTTTTCTTGATGAGCAGTTTACCTGCGAGGTAGGGATGAATAAGGCGCAGCAGATATTTGCAGACGATGTCAATAAAGTGAACAAGCATCTGGCAGCATATAAGAGAATAGCCGTGGCCAAAATTCGCGAAGCAGAGTTTGAAAAGACGACTACCAAAAAAATCAAACGGAATAATATTAATCTGGGGGTATCAAAAAATGCTTAATATCATTGTTAAGACTTTGATGGAGTACGTGGATGTTGATGAGAGCACGATAACTGAAAAAACACAGCCGGTGACTGACCTGCAAATGAATTCCTATGATTTCATCAGCCTGGTGGGCAGGCTCGAAGACGATCTTGGAATTACGATTTCCGAAAGGGAACTCAGAAACATGACAACACTGGGGGATTTGGATGAATACATCCAAAAGAAAATGCTGAAATGATAAGCATTGTCCTTTCAAATGAACAGCACTTCAATACTCTGGAAGAACAGCAGAAAATGGCTGCGGCGCTTCTTCGGGAGGAGATGCAGAATGAGTATTGTTTTGATGTTGATTGGGGATGCATCCGGAAAAATGCCTGGGGTAAACCATATCTCAGTGATCGTCCGGATATTCATTACAGCATCAGTCACTGCCGGGGCGGTGTTGCTTTATCCGTATCATCAGGGAAAACGGGAATTGATATAGAAAATGTCCGTGCATTTTCCATGACAACCGCCCGGAAAGTTCTTTCTGATGATGAAATGTTCATGATAACCCGTTCTGTATGTCCTGAACGGGAATTCTTCAAATTATGGACACTTAAGGAAAGCTATGTGAAAGCTATCGGCACAGGGCTGTCTTATCCTTTGAAGAATATTAATTTTTCTATTGATCAGGATTTGACTGTTCGATGCAACAGGAAAGGCTGCCTTTTTTGTATCTTTGAGAAGGATCCCCGTTTTGTCGCCGCTGTATGCTGCCTGACTAAAGAGGATCGGATTAAAGAAACGGTAAGGTATCGCGTACTGCCGTAAGAGGAGACATTCAATGGATGATTACATCAAATTCGAGAATGTTAAGAAAATATATAAAATGGGGGAAAGCGAAATTGAGGCGCTGGCCGGAATATCTTTCTCCATAAGTAAAGGCCAGTTTGTCATCATTGCCGGAGCCAGCGGCGCAGGTAAAAGTACCATACTGAACATTCTCGGAGGAATGGACAGTGTAACTTCCGGCAAGATTTTTGTAGATAACCGGGAAATAAGCAAATTCAAATCAAAGGAATTGGTTGCTTATCGACGTTTCGATGTCGGCTTTGTTTTCCAGTTTTATAATCTTGTCCAAAACCTTACCGCCAAGGAAAATATTGAGCTGGCATCCCAGATCTGCAGGAACCCGATGAAGATTGATGACGTCATCGAAGGTGTGGGACTCAGTGACCGAAAGAAGAATTTCCCGTCCCAGCTGTCCGGAGGTGAGCAGCAAAGGGTAGCCATTGCCAGGGCTTTGGCAAAGAATCCCAAATTGATGCTCTGTGACGAACCGACGGGAGCACTCGACTATAATACCGGACGATCTATTCTGAAACTTCTTCAGGATACCTGCCGGAACAATGGAATGACGGTAGTAGTTATTACGCATAATCTTGCCCTGACACCCATGGGAGATCAGGTAATCCGGGTCAAGAGCGGTCTGATCGACTCCATTGTGCATAATGAGGAACCATTAAGTATTGATAGAATCGAGTGGTAGAATATGAAATATTCACTTTTTAAGGATACTTTCAGAGAAATAGTGAAGAGCCCCAACCGGTTTCTCTCCATATTTTTGATTGTTGCACTCGGAACAGGTTTTTTTGCAGGGATAAAGGCAGCGGCACCCGACATGAAAAACACCGCCGACCATTATTATGATAACTACAACATGATGGACATCCGGGTACTGTCCACAATGGGCCTTACGGACGAAGACATAGCGGCTATGAGGGAAGTTGAAGGTGTTGAGACGGTTCAGCCTTCGTATTTTGCGGATGTAGTTACGACAATCAGTTCCAATGAGTTCGTATTTCGTGTTCATGCCCTTCCTGCCGATGCACTGGCATCCGGTTCAGAAGCATACTTGAATAAACCCAAGCTTGTATCCGGAAGACTTCCTGAAAAATCCGGTGAATGCATTATTGAAGAATCAAAAAACGTAGACCTGGGACTCAAAATCGGCGACACAATAAAAGTATCCTCCGGGAAAAAGGAGGATTTGACAAATGTCCTTGCAACAGATACTTTCACGATTGTCGGGACGGCGCTTTCCACATATTACCTGACATATGATAAAGATTCGTCCGATATTGGAAGCGGGAAAGTAAATTTCTTCATGATGATCCTGTCTACGGATTTTAGTTACCCTGTCTACACGGAAGCACTTATTACCGTTAAGGGCGCCAAGGCCCTGAATTCATATACCCCGGAGTACCAGAAGCTGGTGGATAATTCCCAGTATCAGTTGGATAATATTGTCGCGGAACGTTCTGTTGTCCGGTTGGCCGACATGAAACAAATGGCGACGGATCAGCTGAATGAAAAGAAGGAGGAGCTTGCAGTAAGTGAGCAGGACTTTGACACACAGATAGCCGATGGACAAAAACAGCTCGATGACTCCCGGGATCAGCTTGTGGATGCTCAGGCAACACTGGACACGGAAAAAATGAACTATGAGACACAAATTGCGGAAGCACAAAAGCAGATTGTCCAGGGGGAAATTGATCTCAAAAACGGCCAGGCAGAATATGATGCAGCCGTTGTGAAGAATAATGACGCAAAAAAGCAATACGGCGGAATGCTAACGTCACTTGATCAGGCCACGACAGCACTTAATAATATTAATTCAGACTCCCAGGCGCAGATTGACTCCATTGATGCCCAATTGAATACGGACACATCCCTGACAGATGCACAGAAGGCGGATTTATTGAATCAAAAGGCCAACCTTATGAAGAATAAGGATAACGCCACCTCAGGACTTCAGGATTTGAATGATATGAATAATTCGGCGAAGAGTTCCATGGCAGATGCCGACGCCCAGCTGGCCGCAGCTAAAAAGAAGCTTGATAATGCAAAAGTTAAACTGGCAAAGTCAAAGCAGGATCTGGCAAATGGTAAAGTGGAGGCCGCCGCAAAATTTGCAAAAGCAGAGCAGGATATTGCAGACGGAACAGCAAAATATAATGCAGCTAAATCTGACTTTGACACAAAAAAAGCCGACGGGGAAGTAAAGATACAAGATGGAAAAGAACAGGTAATCCGCGGGGAGAATCAGATCGAACTTCTCTCGAAGCCCAGTTATTATGTACTGGACCGCAGCAAGCTTTATAGTTATGCCGACTATGCGGCTACGGCAGACAGAATGGACGCCATCGCCAGGATTTTCCCGGTATTCTTCTTCCTTGTAGCCGTATTGGTATGCCTGACAACAATGACCAGAATGGTTGATGAGCAGCGCGGAACGATAGGCACATACAAAGCTCTCGGTTATACCAACGGAGAAATAGTCTATAAATACGTGAATTACGCAGTGCTTGCCAGTACGATGGGCGGTATTCTGGGAGTGTTTATTGGCATAAATGTTTTCCCCAAGCTCATTTTTGATTCCTGGTCAATGATGTATTCCCTTCCTCCCATGGAAGCAGTACCGCAGATACCGCTGATGATCCTCGCCGTTCTGACAGGAATTATTGTTACAACGGTCTCTGCTTATGTGGCGTGCAACCAGGAACTTATAACAACACCGTCCCTTCTTATGAGGCCGAAAGCCCCTAAAGCCGGGAAAACAATTGTAGTTGAAAAAATAAAGATACTATGGAATCACTTAAGTTTTAGTCAAAAGGTAACTGCAAGAAATATCTTCCGCTACAAGAAGCGTTTCTTCATGACAATCTTTGGCATAGCCGGCTGCTCGGCGCTGCTTGTTGCCGGGTTGGGACTCAGTAATTCGATAGGCCAGATTGTGGACAGGCAGTTTACAAAGATTTTTACATATAATTTGAGTATAAAATACATCCCTGCCGCTGATGATACTCAAAAAAATTCAGTTATCGCAAATTTGAGTAAAGACACGGAAGTACTGTCAACGCTGAAGGCGACAGAAATGAATGCAAAAATAAGCAGCAGCGGTGATGAAATAGCCATGACCATGATCTGCCCCGACAACAGTGATGATTTTTTAAATTACATTTCCCTTCAGGACAGAGTCACACAGCACAAAATGACTCTTCCGACCACCGGACTGATCATTACCGAGAAGCTGTCCAAGGAACTCGGGGTTGGGGTCGGAGACGCTGTAACGGTGGATAATGGTGACGATGCTGTTAAGAAGCTGGAGATTTCCGGGATCACTGAAAACTATATTTTTCATTACGGATATATCAGCAAAGAATATTACACGAAGATTTTCCGGCTTGCTCCCGAATTCAACAGCCTGCTGATTAAGCTGAATCAGCCAACTATGGAGATGGAAACGAAGCTGGGAAGTGAACTGATCTCTTCGGGTAATGTAGCATCTGTTGTATATTATTCCGATGCCGCTGAGAAGTTCCATGAAACCGTCAAGAGCCTTAATGCCATTGTACTGGCAATCATCGGAAGTGCGGGACTTCTTGCATTTGTCGTACTTTATAACCTCACGAACATTAACTTAAGTGAACGAATACGGGAAATTGCGACAATCAAGGTACTTGGGTTCTACAACAGGGAAGTCGCTGCCTATGTGTACAGGGAGAATGTCATTCTTTCGATGGTCGGGGCAGCTTCAGGCCTGATTGTAGGTATTTATCTTCATAGAATCATCATGTCCTCCATCGAACAGAACGGAATCATGTTCGGTAATTACATTTCGAACACGAGCTTTCTGCTTGCGTTTGCCATCACAATGGTCTTTACCATGCTGGTCAATGTCTTCATGTATAGGAGACTCCGGAATATTCCCATGGTTGAATCCCTGAAAACAATTGAATAGAAACAGGCAACAGAAAGAGCGCGAAAACGCAGGAGGAGTAAAATGGAAAATAGGAAAACATATTCATTATCAGCAGGTCAAAAACTAGTACTACTGTCAGAGAAGTATACAATACACAAACAGTTGATGAATGTACCGACTTCCTGCTTTTTGGATGCCGAACTTGACTTAGATATCCTGAAGAAAGCGGCGGCGGAAGCCGTGCAAAGAAATGATGTCTTTGGTGTACGCATTACAAAAATCGGCAAAGAGGATGCACAGTATTTTACAGATAGAAATGTACTTACTCTGGAAACAGTGGATTTCAGCGGCCAAACAGTTGAAGCCATGGAGAAATTTCTTGTTAAAATTGGCAGGACAAAAATGAAAATGTTTGACAACCCGCTTTGCAGGATTTATATCGTTAAATCCCCGGACGGGAAAAGCGGCCTGTTTGTCTGCAACTCCCACATAATCATGGATTCATGGGCTGTCAGCATGTTCTATAAGGATATTTTTGAAGTTTATTATGCGCTTAAGAACAATACACCCATGCCCAAGCCGATACCAAGTTATGAAGCGGCCCTGCAAAAAGAACTTGCCTATCCGACATCAGAAAAACATGAAAAGGATATTGAATTCTGGAAACAAGAGCTGTCTGTATCCACGCCGATATTTACGCATGTTAACGGACGCCGGATGCTTGAGAAATGGCGCAAATTCAAGAGGGATCCGGATCACAGGTTTGGCCGGAGCATATATTTCAGGACAACGGCAAAGCATGTTGTTCATATGGTTGATAAAAAAGACGTAGAAGCAATGAGAACATTCTGTGAGGAGAACAGAATACCCTCTCCTCAGGTGCTGTTTTTCATGGGCGTAAGAACGGCCATTGCCATATTGAATGACAGGGAGAAGGATGTGTCCCTGTTTCTGATAGCGGCTCGACGGGCCACACTGGAAGAGAAATCATGCGGCGGAACGAGGGCCCTGTCCCTGCCTTTGCGATCGATCATGGAAGACGACCTCACATTCCTCGATGCCCTGAATATGCTGCTGGACAAGCAGAATATCCTGTTCCGGCATGCAGATCTCGATACAGTGGAGTTTTTTAAACTGCAGCGCAGCATTATCAATATGGCAGTGGGAGAGACATATATAGCCCTGCACTTTACTTTCCAACCTGTTCAACTAACTTTACATGACGGCATAAAAACCAATACAAAATGGTACTGTAATGGCGCAGCAGCCTCGAATTTGGGACTGTCCGTAATGGACGGCGATGGCACGGGGTCGCTGCGCTGCTATTACGAATATCTGGATAAGGTAATTAAGCCGCAGACGCTGGATATTTTGCACAGTTATATGTTGAAGGTAATCATGACAGGAATCCAAAACCCGTCCATTCAGATGAAGGATTTGATGGATGCAGTGGTGAAGTAGGAAAAATTATTCCAGATACCTGCGCATGTACATTCCGATTTCCCTCCATGCCGTTTTTGCTTCAGGGATCAGTGCATCAGCAAGCTGAAAAGCGTGAAACATACCGGGCCATTCTTTGAACTCGGCCTTACAGCCTGCTTCAATCGCTTTGCTGTATACGGCTGCTGCATCATCATGAAGCATCTCATACTCGCCGACGTGGATCAGCATCGGCGGCAAACCGGAAAAATCACCGAAAACAGGCGACAGATAGGGCTCTTTCAGGTCATGGCCGGCTGCATAGACTTCGCTGATTGTCGTTCTCATGTCGTCGGCAGGAGGCGGGAGAATGCGGCCGAACATCGGATCCATATAATACCGCGCAGCATATGAATCACCTGTACATGTCAGATCAGCCCAGGGAGACATAAGGACAATGGCACGGAAAGAACCGATCCCTTTGTCCCTCATCAGCATCGAAAGGGCGAGTATCAGACCTGCCCCTGCTGATTCGCCGATGGCAATTACTGATTCCGGAGGAATCCCCTTCATACGCTTCAGCCATTCCACAGCCTGGAGCGAATCATCCAGGGCGGCCGGGTAAGGATGTTCCGGAGCTACACGGTAATCAAGTGAAAATACAGGTATCCGGCCGGCGAGCCTGGCCAGCTTTGTGGAACGGCGCTGGAATATCGGTAAAAAGCCGAGTGTATATCCGCCTCCATGAATTTGCAGGACGGCAGCATCCGTACGGGTGCTGTTTTTGGGGGTCAGAAACTGCCCGAGCGCCCCCTTGGTCAGGTTAATCTTCTCAAGCTTCCAGCCACGGGGCGGAAACCAGATTAAGTGATGGGATTTTGCGTGCTTTTTGCCGACAGCGATAATATCACCGCCTGTTGCTTTCACACCGGCGGCAATTAATTCCCGAAGCCAGACACCCCGCCGGGACGGGCGGCCTTGCGGCTGTTCAGAAGTCGTGATTTTATCCGTCTGAATCATGGCATTCTCCGATTTTGCTATGAAAGCAGTTCTTCATGATGTAAGAAGAACCACAATTTCTACCGGTGGAACTTATTCCAATTATACGTCTATTTTGCAGGAAACTGTTCATTCAGAATGAAAAAACAGGCATGAAATAATCATTTAGGGAGATTGTCGTTGACACGGTAATAGGTATATGGACTATTATATAGGGGCGTACATACACAGAAGCTTTTCAGCGTGTGGAATATCACGGATCTTGAGGGGCAGAATATTTGGGGTGCAGTGTGTTGAAGGTAATGATTGCCGATGACGAGAGTAAAGTCTGCCAATTGATCTCCAATCTGATCGATTGGGCTTCTTTCGATATGGAGATTATTGGAATTGCAAATGACGGAATAGAGGCTCTGGAACTGATCAGAAAACATGAACCGGATCTTGTGATCACGGATATCCGCATGCCGGGCTATGACGGTATTGAGATGATACGGCGTGCCAAGGAAATAAAGTCGGATGTTGAATTTATCATTATAAGCGGATACCGTCATTTCGAATATGCGCAGAGTGCAATTCGTTATGGAGTCAGCGATTATCTTTTAAAGCCGGTCAAGAAAACCGAGCTCGAAAATACCCTCCTCAAAATGACGCAGCGCTACAAAGAAAAAATGTCGCAGCTTACCCGGGAGGAGGCGCTTACGTCCCGGCTCAAAAACGACACGTCCCGACTCAGGGCAAACCTTTTTTCGGATATCCTTCTTCCGGATGCCCCGGAGAATGAAGGCCTGGACATTGAGCAGATCGACCGAAATTATCACTATACATTTAAAGCGGGACTTTTCCGTGTGATTGTCATTAAGCCGGACATCGGGTGTGATGCGACATACGACAACAGCATGCAGTTCCTTGAGGACAAAATTCAGGAACAGATCGTTAAGCACCTCAAGCCCGCCTGCATTGATATGGATGCCTTCTTCTATTTGAATCATGCATACTGCGTGCTCAATTATACAGAGGATGACAGGGAACACCTTCGCAAAGTGTATAAATCACTATTTGATGAGATCATGCTGCAAAGCAATCTTTTTGAGGGCCTTGAGGTCAGTATGGGTTTGGGTGTGGTGGTTGAAGACAGTAAAAATCTTCGCAGTTCCTGCATGAGCGCACTGTCGGCAATTGGAACCAGGTTCTTTACCGGAACCGGCAAACTTATCGAGGGAGTACCGGATACGGAAATCTCTCCCGTTACGACGCTTCTTTCTGCCGAAGAGAGTAAACGGGTGGAACAGGCTGCGGAAGTCCTGGATGTTGCCGGTGCACGTGCAGTCATTGCAAGAATCAAAAATACTGCAAAAAACCTGCATGCCGCCGACGGGGTACAGATCCTGCCTTCCGTTATCAATCTTTTCAGTCTTTTCCTGTACCAGCTGCGCAGCAACCAGTTTGAAGTTGAAGATGAACGGGGCCTGTTTGCTGATTTCACGGTTCATGCGAACAGGTGTTCTTCTATCGACTCTCTTTTCGGGTATCTCGACGGTAAAGTGGAATCGGTATTTTCTAAGATTATTCAGGAGAAAAAGCAGGCGGACACGCGCCCGATCCGCCTGGCCAAGCAGTATATCCAGGAAAATTATATGAAGCAGCTGACTTTGACGGATGTAAGCGCACAGGTTGGATTCAATATGTCCTATTTCAGCACCCTGTTCAAAACGGAGACAAATCAGAATTTTGTCGAATACCTTTCCGAGGTACGCATGGAAAAGGCCAAGGAACTGCTGAAGGAGACAACGCTCAGCATAGCCGCCATCTGTGAAGCAGTTGGCTACAGCGATCTGAAATATTTTACCAAGGGCTTTATCCGATACGCAGGAATCAAACCGACGGAATATAGAAAACTATACTCTTAAAGGGAGAATAACATGCAGTATAAATTATATAACCGGAAACTTACCGTAATCATAGACAGCCTGGGCGGGGAAATCAAAGGGATGCTTTCCGCGGACGGCACGGAGTATCTCTGGAACGGGAACCCGAAATACTGGGACGGGCAATCACCCAATCTATTTCCGTTTGTCGGAAGACTGACCGGAGGACACTATACTTTTGAGGGACGTGAGTACCGTATGGATATTCATGGGTTTTTGAAATCACAGCAAATGACATGCAGGGAGAGCAGTACATCGAGACTGGTTTTATCCCTTACGGATAATTCGAAAACACGGGAGGAATATCCGTTCGCCTTTGATTTTACGATCATATACGAACTGCATGAGGACAAGCTGAGTATTTGCTTCCAGGTTGAAAATACGGACGATAAACGGATGTATTTCGGCCTTGGCGGCCATCCTGGGTTTCACGTGCCGCTCGATAAAACCCAATCCTTTGAAGATTATTATCTGGAGTTTGACAGCGCAGAAGATGTGAAGGCTGTTGTCCTGACAAAAGAATGCTTTGTAACAAGGCAAAGAATCCCGTTCCTGCCTCAGGACGGGAAAATACTTTGGCTCAAACACAGTCTTTTTGATAATGATGCTATTGTCCTCACGGGGATGAGTCCCGCAGTAACACTTAAGAGCAATACAAGCAGCCGCAGTATCCGGGTCGAGTATCCCGCCATGCCCTATCTGGGACTTTGGCATATGCCAAAAACAGATGCACCGTACCTGTGCATCGAGCCCTGGCTCAGCCTGCCGTCCGAAGCGGATACAGTTACGGCGTTCGAAGATAAAGAAGATCTGGTCTGCCTGCAGCCAGGTAAAACATACAGGAATACCTGGTCGATTACCTGCCGGGAATAAAGCCGGCGCAGCCGGGAAAAGCCGGGAACAGCCGGGAACAGGAATTGCAAAAAAGTGCCGGCTTTGCAGCCGGCACTTTCCATTTTCAGACCCGGGGGGGAAGACAGACGGCCAGCTGGATTCTGCTGCCGCTGGATACTTCGTACCGGCCAACCGCATTGTGAGGGAGGAAAAAATACGATCCCTTCCTGACAGGGATGACTTCCTTGTTTCCGCGGAGCACCCCTTCGCCTTCGGTCACAAGATAAAGTGCCGGGCCTTCGGTAAGAACAGAGGATCCGTCTGAGACAGTGATCCGCTTGACGCAAAAACACGGTGTATCCCGGTAGGTCAGCAAATCTTCCAGATGTACATGGTCATCCCTGAAAGTCGTCCTGGGTTCTTTTTTGCTGAGCAGGATGCTCCGGGGGCCAAATACATCATAATCAAAACAATCGAGGGCTTCGGATTTGCTGACGCCCAGATACATTTCGTATTCGCTGAGCAAATGTTCCCCGCACCAGTATTCCGGCTGAATGGTGAAGTCCGTCGGCTCCTGGACCTCCAGGAGGAGACACCCGTATCCGATGGCATGGACGCATTTAGCAGGAACAAGATAGACCTCTCCCGGCTGTACAGCAATTTCGTTTAAAAGGGAAGTCATGATGTTCTTGTCGCTGCGGCTCTTTTCAACTGCATCAGCAAATTCTTCCTTCGTCAGTTTTGACTGGAATCCGAAGTACACGCGGGCATTTTCGCGTGCTGCGAGAATAAGCCACATTTCCGTCTTCCCATATTCGCTGTGGAAGTATTTCCGGGAGAATTCTTTGTCGGGGTGAGCCTGCAGGGGCAGCCGGATAGCGCTGTCAAGGACTTTCACGAGCACGTCATATTTCTTGCGGCTGCCAAGCATAAGCAAGGGCTCCTTTTCAAGAAGTTCGCTGAAGGTCAGATCCTGACCTTTGACGATACTCAGGCCTTCCCTGGGACTGGATACTTCCATATTCATTGCACGAACCGTGGAGGCAACCCATTCTTCCGGATAATTACCGTCAACGGGTTCATCACCGAAAAAATCACCGAAAAGTTTACCGCCCTCATAGACGCGGTAGACACGGTTGCGTTCAAAAAAGACAGGCCTGGAAGCCAGATATGCTGTATCCGTATTCATAATTCTTCTCCTTTGGTCTGATATCTGATTTTTTGCTGTGCTTGTGCAAGGGTGCTGCAAACACCGCCGGCGACAAGGCAGAACAGAGCGGCCCCATATGCGGCTTCTTCCTCATACAGAGGGATTCTCAGCGGGAGTCCGAATGTGTCTGAAATAATCCTCTGGAGCAGCGGGCTTCTTCGGATTCCGTTCCCGGATCCGATCAGGCCGGTGCGGGGTGCATCCGACGGGAATTGCTTGTAGAATGCGAACAGTTCACTGCAGATTCCTGTCAAAACGCCAAGGCATAAATGACCGGGAGTCAGATTAGCCGGCGAAATATTTTCGATGCGGCCTCGGATACCCGGGTCTTCACGGGTGCCCCGAAAACGCGTGTCGATCTGAAGCGGCTGTGCCGCAGGATAAAGGTCCTGTGCTGCAGTGTCCATTCTGTGATATAGATCCGACGGCTGCGCACCCAGCATGGAGGCTGCCTGTGTGAAAAACTCCTTGAGGACAGAATAGGAATACCCGCCGCACAATGGGCTGCCGACGCAGATCCTGTCATTTTCAGCAAGGGGCCTGATCTGGAGGCCCGCCGCTATCCTCTTGTCTCCCGCGGAATCCGTACCGCTTGTCCGTGCGGATACCTGGCTGCCGGTGCCGACATTTACCAGAATGGCATCGGAATCACAGACACTTCCAAGAAAACTGGCCTGGTTGTCGCCGATTGCCGCCGCGACACTCATACCGTCAGATGTCGAACCGAGCGCCCGTGTCTCCTTTGTGACTTCGGGAAGAAGGGCCCCGTCCATTCCGGCACGCTTCATGGCCTCCAAATCAAACATATTCCTTTCGCCGTCAAAGAGTCCGAAGCTTGCTGCATCGGATATATGAACCAGCGGCGAGGAAGCCCCTGCAAAAACCATCGCTGCATAATCCTGTATGGTACAAAAAACTGCGGCTTTTTCAGGTACCAGGGATTTGCGGACCATATAAAAATGAGTTGTCAGCCCGTAACCTGTCGCCATGGAATACCCGGTAACGCGGGTAAGGAAAGACGCGTACGTATCCGTATCCGACAAGGGCTGGTTGCCGCGCTCATCCTGCCATGTGTATAGCGGACTCACCGGCTCTCCGGATGAATCAAGGTATAAGATTCCATGCATCTGTCCGGTAATGCCGATACAGGTAATGTCACCTGCGATTTCGCGGAATTCCTGCAGGATACTTTGGCAGTGTGCAAGGATTGCATGCGGATCCTGACATTTTTCCCAGGATGCCGTATCGGCAATAGTACTGTCATTGCCCCGCGTACGGGTTTCCAGAAGCCTGCCGCTATCCGAATCAATCAGGATGCCGCAGATTTTAGTCGTACCGATGTCGAGTCCGATCGCCTTCATATGTACCTCCTAACAAACGGTAGATTTCAGATCCAGCCTGCATATGATATCCTGCTGGATTTCCGGGGAAAGGTCCAGGAAATTGACGAAGGTTCCATGGATGCGCATGATGTAGACACCGCTGGGCGCATATTTTTTGGGATTGGCCAGTACCTTGCGCAGCGTCTCCGGGGTCGTGACATTCAGGTAAAGGTAGAACGGGGCTGTCTTACCGGAGGATGATAAGAAAAACAGAGGCTCCATAATTCTGGTTTTGAAGCTCAGGCCCTTTTTTGCAAGGCTTTCTTCTGTAAAATACTTCGGGTCCAGCCCGATGTGCGAAGCATAGCCGCCGTTGAATTTTTCAAAAGGAAGGCGCAGCGTGGACAGCACCCTGAAGCCCAGGCCGTTCTGTGCCTCGCCGTATAAAGGGTCAATGCCGTAATTGAGCATCTCCCTTGCTTTGCGTCCGTCCGGAGTGGCACCGACCCAGTATCCGTAAAGCAAGTGGGTCGAAGGAGTGGACCAGTCGGGACGAAATGGATTCCCCAGATAATTTTTAAGGGACGCAATCCTGTCGGAAATACGTGAAGCGACTTCAGCTGTCTCAAGATCGACGGACTTAATGTGATTTCCGAATTTGGGCGCAGAACGCAAAAACCGGCGAATTTCATCATCGCCTTCAAAGTTGTTTTTCAGGGCCGTGAGCAGGCGTTCGGACTGGCCGGGATATTCCTTCAAATAAGAGTCGATTGCACAGAAACTGTCGGCAATCACGCTGAGCCCGTGAATCAGGCAGCCGCTTCCGTTGTAGACCGTTCCCTGCGCAGACCGGCTTCGCGTATCAATTCCGCTCTTAAGTCCGCCCATGAAGCAGGAAAGAAACGGAACGGGAAGGTGGGACAGCGCCTTTGAGGCACCGTTCGCCGCTTCGCACATCCTGTCCGTATAATCATCAACAGCACGATAGAAATAGCTCCTGATATTTGACAGCAGGGTGAGCGCATCCGGGGCGTCCGTACCGGCTCCGATTTTTTTGCCGCTTATTTCCGAGTATCCGTTCTGCAGGGTGAGCTCGAGGATTTTCGGGAGATTAAGCCAGCTGTTGGTTGTATTGCCATTGTCTTTGCCCATGATAAGCGGTTCCTGGCATCCTGCAATCGAGTAATCCTCCAAATCCTGAGGAGCAACACCATGCTTTTCCAATACACCAAACAACGCATCATCATTAAACAGGGAAGGAGTCAGGCATCCGGGCGTGAAAAAGAAGCGCCCCATTTCCTCATACAATGCATCCGGCGTGTTGTGGTGCAGCTTGACCGAAAGGATCGGCTGAGGAAGGTTCATTGCAAAATAGGCATCGAGAAGGGCATAGGAGGACAGGGAAGTCAAATCTGTTCCGTACTGATTCTTGCCGCCGATCAGAATGTTCTGGGAAATGGCCCAGCTCCTGTCGCCTACATTGAAAAACACAAGGAAATGCTTGAACAGGCCGGAGGCTTCTTCCCGGGAAAGATCTTCTATTGCCCGGTAGGGCTCGAAAATCCGGTCGGCATTCCCGACTGAAAATGCGAACGGGTTCGGTGCCTGCTCAAGGCACATGACCTGCCAGAGAATAATAAAAAGCTGCAGGGATTCATACAGGTTTTTGGCTCCGTAAACAGGAGCGTCATGCAGTGCTGTTATCATTCTCTGCAAATTGGATTTGCGGGGTTCAGAGGATGTAAGTAATTGCGCTTCGGCGATTTGTGCATAACGCCGGCTAAGGACGAGCACGGTTTCCAGTGAAACCGCCATCGCTTCATACTGCTGTTTTTTCACGGCGGATGTCTCGGCTGCACCGCGTTCACGGGCCTCCTGAAGGAGTGCGGACACGCCGTTTTTGAGGGCTGTCCGGAAATCAGGGATCAGGTGCCCTGTGACCTGTTCTACAAAAAAAGCGACTTCTTCCGTATCGGTTTTTGCCTCCTCATATACTTTGGAAAGTTCCCGGACGAAAGGGCTTTTACGGGCCGTCTCCCGCAGTGTTTCAATACGTCCGGAAGGAATCTCTTCACAAGGCTCGATGTCATCGTATACGGCAGTCGGATCGCAATAGCCGTTAAAAGTACTGACCTTGAAATTCGGATTGATCAGCGCATAACTTCGCGCAAAAGCATCCCTTTGCGTGCCGGCAAAAACAGCATGGGTGCTGATCGAAAGGGGAAGCACTTTTACTGCTTCCTGAAGGGCTTTTGCCGTCCGGATTACCGAAGGCTCCCCGGAGTGTGATTCCTCATACGCAGAAGAGGCCTCCCGGAGCAGAAACCATCCATCCAGACGGATGATTTTGCGTTCTTCTGCAAAAAGGGCCTTGGCCGATGATTCCAGCTCAGCGGGGGTATAGTATTTGGAAATGGACATATGGGTTCCTCCTTTATGTGCGTACGACCGTCAGGCCGCCGCTTTTGTATATATCCGTATATTCAGAATAGAGTGTATCCGTTATAAAACCGTCTTTCATCGTATAGGGAAGTCCGCAGGCCGCCCATTTTTCCCGCCCGAATTCGTGATATTTCAGTAATTCAAAACTTGCATTACTGTGGTCGAACTGTGTGTAAAACCGGACGAACTGTTTTGCGGTATCCGTATCGGCATTAAAACCGTTGACCAGGGCTGTCCGGATCAGGACGCGGCTGTGTTCCGACATAGCCCTTTGCATATTCTGCAGAATGATCTTGTTTGACACCCCGGTTACCTGCCGATGAATGCTGTCGTCGATGTGTTTGCAGTCCATGATAAGAAAATCGATAAGAGGAAAGAGCTCGGGAAGCTTCGGATGGGTGGCGTTCGTCTCCATGGCGGTATGAATCCCGCATGCTTTCAGTCCCCGGAGCAACTCCTTCAGTGATTCAAACTGCATCGTCGGCTCACCGCCGGTCAAAGTTACTCCGCCTCCGTCAAAAAAAAGGGGGCGGCTGTCATTTGCTTCTTCCAGCAAATCCTCTGTTTTTTGAGATGTGAAGGAAATATGCGTGCCGGTTGCCGGGTCTTCCAAGAGAAAGCCTTCCGGAGCCGTACTCTCCGGATTGGCGCACCACGGACAATGCATATTGCAGCCCTGAAGGTGATATACCAGCCGGTTACCCGGACCGTCCTGTGAATAGTTGAAGCCTTTCTGAATCACTCGAAGGATCATATACCATACCTCTCAATTGTGTTTGTCAGCTTGAGTATATGAGCAGCGGACGAGTTTGTCAATCCGTTTTACAAACTACAAATATTAATATACTGAAATATCACAGGCATACTGCCGGCCAGAGGAAATATGGGTATTCGTACAGCTTGTACAGCCTTATTTACCGGGAGTTGTTATAATGGTATCCTGTGACTGATATTCGATGACTCTGCAGGCAATACCCTGTCAGGCCAATATAAATCAATCGCGGCAAAACGGAGGGTCTTAATGAAGCATGTCACACTGAATGCAGCCGAAATGAAGTCTTTCAACCGGCGTCTCATTATGGAACACCTGAGGCAGCAGGGCGCATCGCGTGCGGAATTGTCCCGCAAAACAGGGCTGACGCGTGCAGCCATCGGAGTGATTGCAGATCAGCTTCTCCAGGAGGGCATCCTGCGTGAAGGACGTACGCAGCAGGCATACGGCGGTATCGGCCGTAAGTCGATGGAGCTGGAAATCCAGCCGGATACATTTTATTCCGTCGGCCTGAATATTAGCCGCCTCAATTTTTCAATCGGACTTTCAGATTTTGCAGGAAATATACACAGCCATGTGATGCAGGCCTTCGATCCTTTTGTATCCGTACAGGAGATACTAGGAAGGATCTGCACGGAACTGGAAAAACTGATATCTCCGCCGGCCCTTCCCGGTAAACTTCTTGGTATGGGCATTACGACTCCGGGACCTATCGATGCACGCCGCGGCGTGATTTTGAACCCGCCCAATTTTGAAAAATGGTCGGATGTTCCGGTTGTTGATTATTTTTCAGATAAAATCCGCGGGAAAGTGCTCCTGGAAAATAACGCAAACGCCCTGGCACTGGCTGAAAAAACATATGGGCTGAAGGGTAAGTATGTCTCTTTCCTTGAACTTGTGGTTGATACCGGCGTCGGTGCAGGGCTGATTATTAACAATGAACTCTACAAAGGCACGGAGGGTTTCGGCAACGAAATCGGACACACGACAATACAGATCAACGGTGCGCGCTGCAGCTGCGGTAATTACGGCTGCGTCGAGCTGTATGCTTCCATCCCGAACCTGATCTCTGCGGTCAGTAAAACCGATGCAACGCTTGTTTCCTGGGAGGCCATTACAGACCTGGCATCTGCCGGCAGCCCCATGGCACGTGCGGCAATGGACCTGGAAGCAGAATATATTGCCTGTGCCATTGTGAATGCCGTTAATGTCCTGGATGTGCAGGCCGTTATTCTCTCAGGTGATATTGCCTATCACGCAGACGAACTCAACAGGAGTATCAGCCGTAAAGTGAATGAACGTTTTATTGCGAGAAAAGCCAAAAGAATAGAAATTCTATCCTCTGCACTCGCACAGGATCCGGTTATTCTTTCCAGTGCAAATCTGATCATGGAAGACTACATCAGGAACGGGTAACAGCAAAACGGGAGGACGGGCTATGGGAAGTCGCAAAAGGAGAAGCCTTTCTGCAAGAAGCGCGATACTGTTCGGCCTGCTGATAGGTGTCTGTATCATTCAGTTTGCCGTTATTGTTCTCTATGCATCCGGAATAACTACAACACCTTACATTTTGATTTTCTTTGTCGTGATGCAGGCGGGACTTACCTACGGTTTCTACCGTTTCGTATACCTGCCCTACTGCGAGACGACCCGCATTCTCAGACTTTTCAACAAGGGTTACACATTCGAGGAAATATATCATATCCGCTACCCGTTCAGTGAGGATATGGAAGAAGCCATACACAAATTCAGTGAGATGATTAATACGCAGGAACTCATCAGCGTATCCAAAAAACAGGCGGAATACCTGGCGCTCCAGAATCAGATCAACCCGCATTTCCTTTACAATACGCTTGAGGGAATCCGGGGGGAGGCTTTAAGTGCAGGCGTCACAAGCATCGCTGAGATGACCGAGGCCCTTGCCACGTTTTTTCGCTATACAATCTCAAATGTGGAGAACCTGGTTACGCTTGAAGATGAACTTGCCAATATTGAGAATTATTTTATTATTCAGCAGTACCGTTTCGGGGAGAGGCTGAACATGTCCATTGAAATCGATTCGGAGGAAGAGAAAAGTAAGATTCTTTCCTATCATCTCCCCAAGCTGACTTTGCAGCCGATCATTGAAAACTCAATCAACCACGGACTGGAACGTAAACTCGGCAGGGGGAACTTGAAAGTCAAGGTTGAGACGACGCAGAAACGTCTTCTGATTACCGTCTCGGATGACGGCCTGGGCTTTGAAGAAGACCGGCTTACAGAACTTAACCGGAAACTGAACAGCACATCGATGGATTACGTGAAGCCTGATACAGAGAAGAAGGGCGGTATTGCCGTTATCAATGTCAACAGCAGAATCAAGCTGCTTTTCGGGGAGGAATACGGCATCTATATATACAGCACCCCGAACGTCGGCACGGATGTTGAGATCACCCTTCCGCTTATCACGGATAATATAGCCGGGAAAATCATATGAAAAAAGAGATCATCCGACTGCAGAATGTCACCAAGAAGATTGGTGATGTGACATATCTGGACAACATGAACCTGCATATTTACAAGGGCGAGATCATGGGCCTTTTTACGCTGAACACGCTGGGGAAAGAGGAGCTCCTGGATATCCTGCTCAGCAGGTCCGTCCCCAACCGCGGCAAAATTTATTTTGACGAGGAACTTCTCCGCTATAATATTTCTACCCAGTCCATGCAGAACAAGGTCTATATGATCGAAAAAACAAGCAAACTCTCAAGGAACCTGACCGTTGCCGATAATATTTTTGTAATGAGGAGAGGCTTCAAAAAATACATTATCCAGCCGCGCGTGCTGAATGCACAGGCGCAGCTTTTCCTGAAGGAAATCAAAGTCGGCATACGCGCACAGACTCGGGCCGAAGAGCTCTCCCCGCTGGAACGCTGCATCGTCGAAATCATTAAGGCAGCTGCCATGGGGGCCAGGCTTATCATACTTAATGATGTAAGCGCCTTCCTGAGTTCTGCCCAGTGGAACCGCTTCTTCGAAGTTGTTAACATATACAGGAACAAAGGCTTTTCGTTCCTGTGCGTGGAAAGTTCCCACGATGCACTTCTGCGCACGGCGGGACGTATCGCTCTCATGCGCAACGGGAATATTATAAAGGTACTCGATGTAGACGCCGACACAAGGGAGAAAATCCTTCCGTTCATCATAGAACCTGCTGTTGTAACGTACGCCGGAGACAGTCCGGTCCGCCAGTTTCCCGTCCTGATCATGAACGAAGTCACAACCGCCAACCTGCAGGGTTTCTCAATGCAGATTCACCGGGGGGAGTGCGTTGTAATTACCGACTTGAATAACACGATTATTCAGGACTTCATACAGATTTTTTCCGGACAGCTTGCCATTGACGCAGGATCCCTCGAGTTATGCGGCAAAATTTACAGGAAAAAAATACGGATATCCTCACCGATCCGGCACGGTGTGTGCGTCCTGAATGAGCATCCGACACAGAGTATGCTTTTCCGCGATTTGAGCTACGTAGAAAATCTCTGTTTTGTGTCGGACGGAAAAATCAGGAATCTCTGGAGCAAACGCCGGGTACACAAAAGCCTTGTCGACGAATACTATCCGCTTGCCGGCGAGAACCTGAACCTGACGAATATTACTGAGCTTGATGAAACCGGAAAATACGACCTGATTTATTACCGGATACATCTCCTGAATCCAAAACTTCTCATATGTATACAGCCCTTCTCCGGTGCAGATATGTACCTTCGTTCCCATATTACGGGACTTTTGAATTTTCTGCGGCTGCGGGGAATTGCCATCCTGATCCTGACGGTTAACCCGGCAGATACACTTCCGCTGGCCGACCGGCTGATACTGGTCAGAAACGGGAAACAGACCAGGGAATACAACAGGGATGCCTTCTCACGGATCGATCCGGGCGAGCTTTTCTTTGGTAATGTTGAACAAAAATAAGTATGATATTTTGAATTCATTGTGGATAAAAACAAAAAGATCCAAAATATGCCCCCCAAAATCCAAAGGCAGCCACCTTTTCAGCTTTTGCAAAGATGGTAAGCTTTACGTAGGACAAAACGCAAAGCGAAACTTCGGAAGGATCGGGCATATGCAAGAATACATTGTCGAGTTTGAACATCTTACAAAATCGTTTCCGGGAGTCAAGGCACTGGACGATGTGTCATTCAATCTCAAAAGCGGAGAAGTACTGGCACTTCTTGGAGAAAACGGTGCCGGCAAGTCAACGCTGGTCAAAATATTGAGCGGAGTATATACCAGGGACTCAGGTACTCTCAAAGTATTTGACAGGGAGATGGAGGATCTGTCGCCCAAATCAGCACAGGAACTCGGCATTGCCATTATTCATCAGGAACTTAACATGTGTGCGCATCTTACGGTCGCCGAAAATATTTTCCTTGCCCGTGAGGAACTGCATATGAGAGTCCTTAACAACCGTAAAATGAATGCGGATGCCAAAGCGATTCTTGATGAGCTTCATATTAATATCCCGCCGGATATGATCGTAGGAAACCTGGCAGTATCCCAGCAGCAGATGGTGGAAATTGCCAAGGCGCTTTCGACCAAGGCTAAAATTCTTATTATGGATGAGCCGACTTCCGCACTTACCTCCAAAGAAATAAACGACCTGTTTATTCTGATCCGCCAGCTTAAGAATCAGGGATGCGGAATCATATATATTTCCCATCGACTTGAGGAACTTGAACACATCGTCGACCGGGTTACCATACTGCGGGACGGAAAATTCGTAACAAGTATGAACTTTGCAGATACTTCCCTGCCGGAGATTATTTCCAATATGGTCGGCCGTGAGATTAAAGAGAAATTCCCCCGTACTCCTTCGAAGCGCGGCAGAAAAATTCTTGAGGTCAAAGGCCTGAATGCAGGAAGACTTGTCAGGGATATTAACTTTGACCTTTATGAGGGCGAAATTATAGGATTTGCAGGGCTGATGGGCGCAGGGCGCACCGAGCTGACCCGCGCGATTTTCGGGGCGAATCCCAAAGAGTCCGGTGAAATTATTCTGGACGGCAAGACCCTGCACATCAGGAACCCGGAAGACTCAATCCGCGCCGGAATTGTATGTGCACCGGAAGACCGTAAAAAGGAAGATC
>Ga0209123_1000867_pt1 | contig 34657 bp, 27 predicted proteins | sample BarGraIncu00431A_FD_184500 | JGI IMG/M metagenome (GOLD analysis project Ga0209123, IMG submission 184500) | Arctic peat soil microbial communities from Barrow, Alaska, USA - Barrow Graham LP Incubations 004-31A (SPAdes) (version 2) | ecosystem: Environmental > Terrestrial > Soil > Wetlands >... | reverse complement strand
ATAATGACTGTCCTCATTCCAATGTGGCATAAAGTCAAAATCAACTAACGCTAAAGATGATAAATCAGATAATCCAACTATATCCTTATCACCAAATTGTGCTGTTGCTATGTCTTTTGCCATGATAATCGCACCTGCGCTTAATCCTATAATATATCCTCCATTTTCAACATACTTTCTTAGTCTGGTTATTAAATATCTTTTCTTTAGGTTATTTAAAAAGTAGTAGGTATTTCCACCTGATAGATATATTATTTCTGATTTAAATATCTTCTCTATTTTATCTACATTACAAAAATCATCGATATCAAAATATTTAAATTGGAAATTCCCATATTCACTTAATTTGCTTTTTGTTCTTTCAAAGTATTTTAATTTTCTATCCGACATTGAAGGTATATAGCTTATAGTATATTTTTTATCTAAAAATATTTCTCTCATCTTTCGCTTCAAATTCGCATTATCGTTTTCGGTAAAATCACTGAGCAGAATCAAGGCTCCCATATTATCATCTCACTTCCTCATTACTCCATAGGTCTTGCTGCTGATGCCTCTTAAATCATCGCATGTTGTGCTGATATATTTTTCCAGTCTATATCATTTATTCCGCAGCCACCTATATATTTGTTATCCGCTATTGTCTCTATGGCGAAACTGTATTTTTCCTTAATTGCTGATAAACCTTCAAACCATTTCTGCTCGTCTTCAAAGGTGTATAAATAAGGAATTCCCGGGTGTAAGAGTCTTTTCACCTCAGGATCATTTATAAAGCATTGAGCTAACTTCACGTCTTCTCTTTTATATTCTCTCAATTTAGTTTTTTCTCCAGTATACATTATTAAAATCCTCCCCCTTATTATATATTGTACCTAGCCATAAGATATTCATCCTCATATTTTCCATTTCTAATAATTGCATATTTTTTTGTACCTTCTATTTTAAAACCTAGAGATTTATATAGGTTTATTGCTTTCTCATTGTCGGTAAAAGCTCCTAATTCAATTCTAATAAGCATCAACCAATTATCCCCTATATCAATTAAATGGGTCATTAAAGCTTTACCTATGCCCATTCTATGGTAGTCTCTATCCACCATTAATCCTATGCTAGCAGAATGTCTTACTCTATTTGATCTATTTACTGATAAAGTGGCAACTCCAACTACTCTTTTAACTCCATCTTCTTCTACCTCGGCTACTAGCATATGGTCATTATCAGTCAGTCCACTTATGAAGCTTTGTGTTCTTGTAACTCTTTCACTAGTAATACCCATTATATTTTCTCTAACCCCATCTTGCCGTCTTATTTCATTTATAAATATAGCATCTTCAATCTTTACTGGCCTTATTATAAAATTCATACCTAAGCCCCCTTATATTTCCCTGGGGAGTAGGTAGCAATTAGTAATCGCTACCTACTCCCCGATATATTAATATTAAACAAAAAAAGCTCCACGAAATCACTTTGGAAGTGACTCCGTAGAGTTATCTACGTGTAGGATGGTTCCCTGTACCGCTAACAATTTGTTAGGTACACTCACTGTATATATTATATATTATGTCATTGTCAATATAATGTCAATATAAAACAATAAAATTGTAAAATTCTCTCAATTATTTATTTTATAAACTACATTACCTTTTCTTTAACTTATTATTTATATTGCATTCTAAAAAACATATCTGTTAACTAGCTTTTGTTTTAATGCTGAAACGCTGTTTTGTTGACATTCTAAATAATGCATGTATAATTAGAATTAAATAGTGAAATAATATAATTTAAACATAAATGCAATGAAAGAGAAAAGTACGTATATTTCAATTTAAAGAGAGCCAATGTTGGTGGAAATTTGGTGTTTGGAACTACAGAAAGAAGCTCTGGAGCAGTGGACTGAAATTTTTGAGTAAGTCCAACGGGAGCTTTCCGTTAAAAAGTACAGTATGATTTGTACTGTTAATGAGTGGATTAAGGTATTGTAAGATGCCTTTACATCAATTTAGGTGGTACCGCGGAAGTTTACCTTTCGTCCTATTATAATATAGGATGAGAGGTTTTTTTTGCGATGAAATAATATTAAAGAAAGGATGATTAAAATGGATAACATAAAACTAGCAGATTTACTACTTCCCAACGTAGACAAAACTCCAGAATATTATACTAATCTTTACCCAGAAAGAAACCTTAAAGAGGGCGCTATGGTTACAAGATATGCCCCTAGCCCAACTGGTTTTCAGCATCTTGGAGGAGTATTCGCTGCTCTTATATCTGAGCGAACGGCTCATCAGAGTGAAGGAATATTCTACTTTAGAGTAGAAGACACTGATAAGAAAAGAGAGGTAGTTGGTGCCATTGAGGATAGTATTAACACTCTACGCGATTTTGGAATTTTCTTTGATGAAGGAGTTGTTGATTCTAATAGTGAAAAAGGTGCTTATGGACCTTACAAGCAAAGCGATAGGATGGAAATATATCATGCCTTCGTAAAAGATTTAATAAAAAAAGGCTTAGCTTACCCTTGTTTTTGCACGGAAGAAGAATTGGATGAAACCAGAAAAATTCAACAAGAACTTAAAATTAATACCGGATATCATGGAAAATGGGCTATTCACAGAAATGCTACTTTCGATGAAATTAATGAGGATTTATCAAAAGGCAAACCTTTTGTTATAAGACTTAAATCTCCTGGTGATCCAAATAAAAGAGTAATTTGTAATGATTTAATCAAAGGTGATATAAGTATGCCAGAAAATGATCAAGATATTGTAATCCTTAAAACTAATGGTCTTCCAACCTACCATTTAGCCCATGCTGTAGATGACCATTTAATGAGAACAACTCATGTTATACGTGGGGAAGAATGGTTCTCTTCTCTACCTATACATTTGCAATTATTTGAAATGTTAGGCTTTACCGCTCCAAAATATGCTCACATTCCTACAATAATGAAAATGGATGGAACATCAAAACGTAAACTTAGTAAAAGAAAAGATCCAGAAATACGTGTAGATTATTATAAATCTGAAGGTTATCCTCTTATATCTGTAACTGAATATCTTTCAAATTTAGTTAATTCTAATTTTCAAGAATGGAGAACAGACCATGCAGATGAGCCTTGTACAAACTTTACTATTAACCTTGAAAATATGAGCAAAAGCGGTGCACTATTTGATATTTTAAAACTTAACGATATGAGTAAAGATATTATAGCTGCTATGAGCGCTGGCACCGTTTATGACTTATACCTTGCTTGGGTCAAAGATAATGATACCGAAATTGCTGATATACTTACTAAAAATGAGGATTATGCAAAGCAAATATTTAATATTGAAAGAGAAAATGAAAAACCCAGAAAAGATTTTGTAAAATGGTTAGATGTAAAAGAACATATTGAATATTTCTTTGATGATTTTTATAAAAATAGTATTAGTGCTGGCACTAATTTCCCTGAGCATATACTAAGTGAAGATGTGAAAATAATCCTTGCGGACTATATAGCTATATATAATCATAGTGATGATGCAGATACTTGGTTTTCACGAGTTAAAGAGCTTTCTGAAAAACTTGGATATGCAAAAAACGGAAGAGTTTATAAGAAGAACCCCGATTTGTATAAAGGTTTAGTTTCTGATGTTGCAGCCGTTATCAGAGTGGCTTTAACTAATAGAACACAAACTCAGGATTTATATGAAGTAATGCAGGTTATGGGTGAAAAACGTGTTATTGAAAGATTAAGTCAAGAATTTGTATAGAAAATAAAAGGTGCCACCCACGTGGCAAGTGGCAAGTTTTTCTTGCCATTTGCCGTTGGTGGCACCCTCTTTATTTTAATTTTCTCAGCTATTCCTTATTTCCTTTTGAATTTTTTTTAATGCCTTCTTAGAGCCTCTCTCAATGTCTCTTTTTAATTTTCGCTTATGATAATCTACAAATAATGTATTAAAATCATAATCTGCTGGGTATAAATCCTCTGCCTTTAGCTCTAGCCTTAGCCTTTTTTCGTTAACCTCTAGGAAATCATCTTTATATAATACTGTTATATTATTGAAATTGTCCACCGGCTTATACACAATGGCAAAGTCGCTATACTCCAAAAGAAGCACCTTATCACCTATTTTATACGCATAAGTTTTTATGCAGTTAATGTCTTCATCATCTTTTTTCTTTTTAACCTTACTATCTTTTATTAAATCCAAATTATAGTTCTTATCTTCTGCATATTTTTTTGCCTTTTCAAGAATAGAATCCCTTATGCCCATTTTCTTAGAGATCCAAAGTGCATTACTTTCTCCTGATTTGCCTGTAATTAGCTTATACAGTGGCTCCAATGTATTGTTTTCAAACTGCATCGCAGCATTTTCAAAGTCACTATGAATATTAGAAAAATTCTTAATTTCTCCATAATGAGTGGTGGCCATTATAATGCACCCTTTATGATAAAGCTCCTCTAATATTGCAATAGCAAGACCAGCGCCCTCGTTAGGCTCAGTTCCACTTCCTATCTCATCGCATAATATTAAGGTCGATCTATTGCTACTGTTAATTATCTCAGCTAAATTTTTAACATGTGAAGAAAAGGTGCTTAAAGAATTCTCTATGCTTTGATCGTCTCCAATATCTACGAATATCTTTTCAAACACAGATATTTCAGTACCATTTTTAGCTGCAATATGAAGCCCTGATTGCACTGCTAAAGTTAAAAGACCAACAGTTTTTAGCACTACAGTTTTTCCCCCTGCATTAGGACCTGTAATTATTAAAGCTCTATAATCTATGCCGATATTAAAGTCTAGTGGTACTATATGTCCTTTTAACAGTGGATGCTTGCCGCCAACAATATTTATATAACCATAGTCATTTATTTTTGGCTTTATTCCCTCTATGGCTCTACTATATTTAGCCTTAGCAAAAATCATATCATACTCTGCTATTACCTCTATATTAATTTTAATTTCCTTTGAATTATCAAATATTAACCCAGTTAAATGAGATAATATTTTGTATTCTTCCATGTACTCTTCTGATTTTAATTGTACTAACTCTGCAGTATTTTTTGATATAACACTAGGCTCTATAAATACGGTACATCCTTTAGATGAAGTTTCTACAATTGTCCCTGTAACTTGATTTTTAAAAGCTGTCTTTATAGGAATTGTATATCTACCATTCCTCTTGCTCACAAAAAATTCTTGTATATATGCTTTGTTTGTACTATTTTTTAAAAACTTGTCTAACTGTTCTTGTATTTTACTTTCTGCATTTTCTATATATCTTCTTATTTTTTTAAGCTCTTTACTAGCATTTGAATCTACTAAGCTGCCCCTTATAGAAAATTCAATTTCTTCCTCTATAGATTTAAATTCTGTAATTGAATTTCCATAGCTGCTTAAAGTTGGAGCATAAACTTCTTTTCCCTTCATAAAATCTTTGATTTTTCTACAGCCTCTTAAAAAATTACAAAGCTTAGTTAATTCCTCTGGCTCTAAGATTGCCCCTTTTTCAATATTCTCTATTATGCTCTTTATATTAAATATTCCCTCTAATGGAATGTGCCCCACAGTATCTAATAAAGCTCTTCCCTCACTAGTTTCATTAAGCCAATTCTCTACAACTTTCAGACTGGTGCTTGGTTGCAATCTATCTATTAGGTCTTTTCCTAACCCACTTACACAATAAGCCTTTACTATTTCCTTTAACTCATTATATTGCAATTTATTAAAAGTATTTATATTCATTTTTACCTCTCCTCATAATGAACTTCTTGTTCAATGAAGATACTAATTCCTGGATAGATTTCATTACCATTCTCTAAATAGGAATGGAGTTAAGTTATTTTACAAATATTTTAATTTATTTGCAAAATAAAAAGCCGTGGATACCACCACAGCTAAAAATACGTAACTTCATAAAAGATAGAACAATCTATCTCTTATTACTATAACGGTACTTTGCGGAATTGTATCTTCATAGATCTTACTAAATAAACCCGTAACAAATAAAGGTACACTTTGCCCCTTTTGAATGATTTATTTAATTATAAAATTTAATCTATTTGGATACTAACACGCTCATAAAGCACCTCATTCTTTTATTTTAACAAAATCTATCTAATACTATTTTATTACATTTTTATGTGTATTGTCAACTAGCTTAATCTTGCCACCTGGTTGTCACCTATTTAGAAAATTTATATTTTGAAATTCCCCATCCTGTTATCTTCTCAGTTTCAAAGAATACTCTAAAATAATGATTATCAATAGCATATTCATATGCAAATCCTATATTAGTTTTGTGTTTGCTATAACCTTTCCCATATAATCCTTCAATTTTTTCTATAGAATCTCCGTTTTTTAAACCTAATGATGTTGATAAATCTCCATTAACATTGATATTATATAATTTATTGTTTTTATCAAATGAAAAACTAATCCCCTTAGCCCACACTTGTTTATTTCCCCACTCAGGATCATCTTTACTTGTGGTTATTTCAATTTCATTTATAACCTCTACCTTCATTTTATCCAACTTTGCCACAACCTCTTCTTTTGACATACCAAAGGGAAAGGTTGAAGTTTTGTCTATGAATTTTTCCTTTATAATAATTTGAGGATCAGTGGATGGTGTAGTAACTGTATTTTCAGCATTTAATATCACACTTACTATTTCCGGCCTATTAAATATTCTTTGAGGAGCGATACTATTGCCAAGGCCTCTACTTAATACCATAGTAGTATTATTTTTTGTGTACATACCTTTATAATACTTTGGCCAAAAGCCTTGACTAGGTGCGAAAACTCCACCTATAAAAGGAATAATAACTTGCCCACCATGGGCATGACCAGTAAAAGCAACCTCTATATTATTTTGAACATAAAGATCAAACATCTCAGGTCTGTGCGAAAGCAATATTCTAAAATATTTTTTATTATTAACCTGGAGCAATTCATTTTTCATGGTATCTTCAGATTTACTAGAAATATTAAAAACAGGGTCATCTACTCCTAAAATCAGGATTTTCTCTTTACCTTTTTCATAAAAAACAGATACATTCCTTAAAACGAATACTCCATTTTCTTTAAGCTTTTTTTCTAAAGATGCAAATTTTCCAGCCCATCCCTCATGGTTTCCATTAACATAATATATTGGAGCTATGAATTTTATTTTATCTATAAAGGATAGTGCATTTTCTTCATCATATTTTCGCCTATCCACTAAATCTCCGGTAATAACTATAATATTCGGCTTTTGTGCTTTTATTTTAGCTACAAGAGTATTGTTATTTTTATAAAAAACTTTGTTATGTAAATCTGAAATTTGAACTATCTTTAAATTGTTAAAGGCTTTAGGGAGTGTTTCACTTTTTATATTGTAATTAGAAATTACTATGTTATTATTTTCAAAATAAGAAAAACAAACTAAAAATAAAATGATGGCAATGAATATTATATATTTTTTAAGAATAAATTTTTTAATCATAATAAATTCCCTGTCCTTTCATTTTATATACAATTGTCCACAATAAATAGATAACATTTTGAACTCTTTTTAATTATATGCTAAAAATTTACTTTTTAAAAGTACTACAATTAGAAGAAAATCCTATTGTTGATTTTAATCCTTTGTACAATTTAAAGTCCGTAGAAATAAGAAAAGTAGTATAGCAAAAAGGCCTTTGCCAATTATTAACCAACTCAGTTACTTATCCATATTATATATAAATAAAGAATTTAGGAGGAACATATGGATATAGACATTAACCTATGCCCACTTACATTAAATACTACAAGGATTTGCGGAAAAAGTTCTATAGATTTTGCCACTGAAATATCTAAAATAGGTTTTTCTAGTATGAAACCTAATGCAGTAATACTTATAAACAAAAATGAAGTTTTTGATGGAATAGCATCTTCTCCCTTAGTTCATTTCCCTATAAATGCCCCCATATTACTTACGGACCCATATAATTTACCGAGAGAAACCATAAATGAAATTCTAAGATTATCTCCCAAAGGCCATAATGGTATCCAAATAATATTAGTAGGAAATATTTCTACTAATATTGTAAATCAATTGAAAATTGCTGGTCTTAAAAGTAAACTTATAACTGGAAATGACCATTATGAAACTGCATGCAAAATACCTGCCCAAAGAAAAGATTTTAAAAATGTCCTAATAGTTTCTGGAGAGGATTATTCCGAAGGTATAGTTGCTTCCTACTGGTCTGCACATCATGGCGACCCTATACTTTTTGTAAGAAAAAATAATATTCCATCTTGTACCTTTAATGTTATTAGAAAAATGAATGATATAAATATATATTTAATAGGTTCACAAAAAACTATATCTACTACAGTTGAAGAAGCATTATCTAAACTAGCAAACGTAAAGCAGCTTGTTAGAATAACTGGTAATACTCCTTATGAAATAGCTGTAAACTTTGCAAAATATAAAAGCACTACAAGTGAATTTGGTTGGTCAAGAGATTATAAAGAAGGTCATGCCTTTGCCTTCGGCACACTATATAAACCCATGGAAATCGTTACTTCTGTAATTTTGGCTCATATGGGAAAGCATTCACCCTTGCTTTTAATAAAAGGCGATAGTGTTCCTGAGGAAACATCAAACTATCTTAAAGAGGTAAAACCAATACCTCCAAAGAATATGCCAGGACCTCCGTTTATGCATGGGTTTATACTAGGAAACACTTGTAATATAACTTTTGAGACACAAAATAAAATAGAAAATATTGTTTCTTTAGAGCACTAAATAGTAATGTAGCTAGGTTTGTTTAAACAAATCTAGCTACATTCTTTTTTTATATGTAGATATCTACATATTAGCCATCTTTCTACATTCACCTGCACATTGATTGCAAGTATCCGCACATGACTGACAATGTTGGTCTTTGAATATATCACACTCTGTAGCACATTTTTCACATATTGTAGCACACACATTGCATATTTCTTTAATATTCCCGCTGCTTCTTGACATATAGCAAGCTGCAGTAGAACAAATTTCTGCACAATCCTGTAATGTCTTAATACAATTCATTCTTGCTTTAATATCAGCTTCTTGTAAGCATAGATTAATACACTCCTCACATATTTGTACGCACTTACTACAGGAATCAATACATATCTGCATTGGATTTCCTCCTGAAATTAATGAAGTTACTGGTCTATTCATAGTTGCCTGCATAATTAATACCTCCCAATGTTTTAGTTAATTTACAAAACATATTTTACACTTAAATAATTATTCTATGCATTAAATGTAATTTTGTATATCAGGATAGCATATCAATACATAACACTTATATTACCTATAAAATAAAACAAGCCTTCAGCTCATTTTTTTGCTGAAAGCTTGTTTTATTTATTCAACTTAACACTTGCCACGTGGGAGGCACCATTCCTCCCCTAGGAAACCACCGCTTTACTTTCCAGTTCTTTTTCCTCAAGCAACTGATTTGTATAAAGGGTATAATAGTAACCTTTTTTTCTAAGAAGCTCTCTATGAGTTCCTGATTCTGTTATCTTTCCATGTCTTATAACAAGAATTTTGTCTGCAGACACTATGGTAGAAAGTCTATGGGCAACCACGAAACTAGTTCTATCTGAAAGAACTTTCTCTATGGCATTTTGTATCATTCTTTCTGTTTCAGTATCTATAGAGGATGTGGCTTCATCAAGAACGAATAGCGCTGGATTTGCTACAATAGCTCTAGCAAAGGAAATAAGTTGTTTCTCTCCTGTGGATAGATTTCCGCCACCTTCACCAACCTCTGAATCGTAGCCTTTTTCTAGTTTACTTATAAAACTATGAGCATTTACAAGCTTTGCTGCATTTTCAATTTCTTCTTGCGTTGCATCTAGCTTTCCATACATAATATTATCTCTGATATTTCCACTAAATAAATGTGGGCTTTGAAGTACATAGCCAATATTTGATTGAAGCCACAATAATGATCTTTCTCTATAGTCACTTCCGTCAATTAATATTTCTCCACTACTTGGCTCATAAAATCTACAAAGTAAATTAACTAATGTACTTTTACCAGAACCTGTTTCTCCAACTAAAGCAATAGTGTCTCCCTTTTTCACTTTTAGATTGAAGTTTTGAAATACCTTTTCTCCGTTTTTATAGGAAAAGCATACATCTTTAAACTCAATGTCTCCATGTATTTGTTCAAAGTTTTCTTCTTTTGGATTAAATAAATCTCCATACTTGTCAATTACATCTTTTCTATCCCATATATCTGGCTCAGTTTCTATTAATGTTATTATTCTTTCTGCAGATGCCTGGGCATTCTGAAGTTCTGCAATGGTTCCAGCGAGTTGACTTACAGGGTCAAAAAACTGCACTGTATAAGCAATAAACATTACAAAAGTACCATAGGATAGTGATTGTGATATAACACTTTTTCCTCCTATCCAAAGAACAAAACCTGCGCCTAGGCTTCCCATGGATATAACAATTGGAAGAAACAGAGCAGAAAACATAGCTGCCTTTACAGAAGACTTCCTCATATGCCCTGCATCTCGTTTAAATTCACTTAGGTTTTCTTCTTCACGAACAAGAGTTTTTGTAGTTTTAGCTCCAGATACCTCTTCACTAAAATCAGCAGTTAATTGTGAATTTAATTTTCTCACCTTTCTATAGGATTTTAAGATTTTCTTTTGAAAAAACATTCCTATTAAAAATAGTGGTGGTACAACACTCATACATATAAGAGTTAGTTTTACATTATTATAAAGCATTACTCCTATAAATCCAGTCATCATAACCGAAGCCCAAACCATGTCAATTAATCCCCAAGATATTATTTCACTAAGCCTTGCTACATCCGAAGTCATTCTTGCCATAAGCCACCCTACCGAAGAGTTATCATAATATGAAAAGGATAACTGTTGAAGCCTTTTAAAACCCAGCTTTCTTATATGATAAGCGAGATGTGTTTCTATCTTACCTGCATTTATTATAAATAATCTTACATTTAATGCTTGAAAAACAATTATGCAAAAGTAAAGTGCTGCAAATATGGTAAGCCCTTCTGTTGTTTTCTTAACTATAAAATTATCAATGGCATACCTTGTGAGTAGTGGCATTACTACATCTATACCTGCCACTCCCACCATAAGGAAAGCCAAAAATGCAAGTCCCTTTTTAAATTCTGTAAGGTATTTAAAGAGCCTTCTCCATATACCTATATTTATTTTTTCTGTTGATTTATTTTCTACTGATTTGTTTTCATCTATTCTAGACACAATATCACTTCCCTTGAATATTTAGTGTACCTACTGTACACTGATTTACTCATTACACACCTGTTTTTCATCATCTAAGGCATCCAATGATGTCTGTATTTCCCATATTCTTTTATAGATACCATCTACTTTAATAAGCGTTTTATGGCTTCCTATGCTTTCAATCTTTCCATGATTTAATACTATAATTTTATCTGCAGCCATAACAGTTGAAATTCTATGAGATATTATAAAGGTAGTATTTCCTTTACTTTTCTTTTTAAGTTCTCCCCTTATAATTCTATCCGTTTCAGCGTCTACCGCACTTAATGAATCATCAAATATCAATATTGGCATATCCTTTATAAGTGTTCTTGCTATGGCAACTCTTTGTCTTTGTCCTCCTGATAAGGTAACACCCTTTTCTCCCACTATTGTGTCATACCCCTTTTCAAAGGAAGTTATAACATTATGCACAGCAGCTACGGATGCTGCATTATGGATTTCTATATCCTTTGAGTCTATCTTCGCCATTTTGATGTTTTCTTTTATAGTTCTAGAATAGAGAAAGGGTTCTTGAAGCACTATTCCTACATTATTCCTCATATGCTTTCTTTCAATATCCTTAAGCTCTATTCCATCAACTTTTATTGAACCACTATCATAGTCATAAAGTCTTAATAAAAGATGCACTAATGAGGATTTACCTGAACCTGTTGGTCCAACAATAGCCACTGTTTCGCCTTTCTTTACTGTAAAACTTATATCCTTAAGAATTTCATTATCACTCTCATATTCAAAGTTTACATTTTCAAAGCTTATTTCTCCTTTAATCTCTGGCTTTAGTGCCTTCCCATATTCTTGTTCCACTGGCACATCAATAATGTTTGTTATTCTTTGAAGAGATACTGACATTTTACCCATATCTGATAGGATTCTACCAAGTTGTCTTACTGGCCATAATAACATTCCTTCATAGGTGTTAAATACTACCAAAGTACCCAAACTTATTTCTCCATTAACTGCAAAATATATGCCCGATACTAAAACCAGACCTATTTGAGTCATGCAAAGAATATCTGATGTAGACCAATAAGTTGAAAGTAGCTTTACTAAATTAAAATTTAAATCCCTATATTTCATGTTTTCTTTGTCGTATTTATCAATTTCAAAATTCTGTCTTCCGAAAGCTTTTACAACTCTAACTCCACTTAAATTTTCTTGAAGCACTGATGTTAAAACTCCCTCTTGAGCATCCGCTTTTTCAAAAGTGTTTTTTATTTTATAGAAAAATACATATGAAAATATAAATATAATAGGTACTATTACCATGGCTATTACGGTCATCTTTTTATTAAGTGATAACATCATAATAATTGCAAAGGATACTATAAAAAATGCTCTTCCTATTTCCACCATTTGAGCCGCAAAGAATTTTCTAACGGTCTCCACGTCAGAAGTACATCTTTGAATTAAATCCCCTGATTCTGCCTTTACATGATATTCGTAGGGTAAATTCTGAATATGATCATAAAGCTTTACTCTCATATTCTTTGCAATGTTTTCAGCTGCCTCTGCAGATAACTTTCCTCTTAAAAATAAGAAAACTCCTCTTATGCAAGTTAATAATACAAGACTCAACGAACATATCCATAAATTTCTGAAAAGTACCGTTGTTCCCCCTACCATCATAATTAGTTTCTCTATAGGTGCAGGAACATCCAATGGTTTATTTCCTATTACTGAATCTATTGTGACTTTTATAATCATAGGCTCTAGCATTGCTATAAATGTAGCTGCTGCTATAGAAAGTATTGCTGCAGTATATAATAACCTATTTCCCTTAGTTAACTTTAAAAGTTTCTTCATATAAATCCCCCCCTGTGGCCCTTTTTACCATTATTTTAAAAACTCATGTGTAAAATTTAAAATTCCAGCCCCTAAATTTCCTGCAAAAATAATTTTTAATCATTTCCAAATCACTCCTTCTTTTTAATTGAACAAAAACTTATCTATAAAAAATTAAAAAGCCGAAGAATATATATTCTACGGCTTTTTGCACACAAAATTAGCTATTACAGTACTTGTATTTTTACATAACAATACAAATACCTGCAAACACTAACTAAAAAAAGCCGTAGGTACACAACCTCCGGCTTAGATAATTAATATAAATAACAAAATTTATTAATATTAAAAACTTATTCCAAGATCGTGTTTAGATAGTTCATTAAATTTTACTATAGTGTTCACACTCTTTAATGCAAATCTTCTTCTCAACATAGTCTCACGACCTCCTTTTAATATTAGTTGCTTCCAACAAAATAATTATATAACACTATTACATATTTTACAATGTGAATTCCATAAAAATTTAGATATATCTAAGAATTCCCTTCAATTCTATTATTTTCATTTTCCTTCTATATATTTTATAGTCTCCTCTTCAGCGTTAATATATGCCTTCCTCATTTTATATCCAAACTCATCTTCACTAGTACAAAAGTCTGGAATGCCCAAGGTTTTTATAACACCATGCTTAACTTCAGGTGATACATAAGAAAAAACCATATTTAATACCTCTTTATCTATTCCATTTGAATTCTCAAATTCTCTTTTCAAATCCGCAATAGTTTTTTTTGACTTAAGCTGTTTTTTTATTTTTCTTTTAATTTTATCGCTTTCATTTCCACTTCTTAAAATCCTCAAGGCTTTTAAAAATTCTTCTTTGTCCATTCCTCTCAATTTTAAAATTACAAAGGGATCTTTATCAAATTCAAGTCCAAGCATATAATGAACTGCCGCTATATGTTTACAGGGATTTGCAGCATCCGGACATGAACATTCAGTTATTAAATGTATTTGTTTTTTAGGGAAAAGAAAAACTCCCGCTTCTTTAAAAGCTTCCTCTATATTTTCTGGCATTTCTCCATTTAAAATCATGGCACAAAATATAGCCTTTTGTGCCATAATATTCATAATATTTTCCCACTCCTGCTTTGAAAAAATATCAATCTCCATATTTACTTTATAAGGTGTTAATCTACCACCCTGAACTTCGGCAATGATTTGTCCCTTCAAAACTTCCATACTCAGCACATTGCCAGTTCTTGCGTATTCACGCCCTTTATCTATTCTAGAACTTATAGTAAAGCTTGAAATTGCATTATTCCATTTTTTTGACCACCAATTAACACCAAATTCATTTCTTATTCTTCCAGTCACAAAGGTTACATCTCCTCGCCATATCTATATGAAATAATAATCCATTTTAACTACTAATTCTATTTATACATTATTAACTTTAAACCATCAACTATTAACTCTCAACTATGCTATCATGCTCTAGTATAAATAATTCTTTAAGCTCTTTATTGCTCATTTCTGAAATCCAGTTCTCATTTGTGGAAACTATACTTTCAGCAAGTGCCTGTTTCCTTTCTAGCATCTCATCTATTTTTTCCTCTAGGGTTCCCATACATATGAATTTATGCACATGAACATTTTTAATTTGCCCTATTCTAAATGCTCTATCTGTTGCTTGATTTTCTACAGCAGGATTCCACCATCTATCAAAATGAAAAACATGATTAGCTTTTGTAAGGTTTAGCCCAAGTCCTCCAGCCTTTAAAGATAATACAAACACCATAGGTTCACCAGTTTCATTTTGAAAAATATTAATCAATTCTTCTCTTTTCTTTCTACTGGTTCCTCCATGTAAAAATAATGTTTTTACCCCTAGTTTTTTCTCAATTTCCGATTGTAAAATGTGTCCCATTTCTGCAAACTGAGTAAATACTAATGACCTATCCCCTTCTTCTATAACAATTTCTAGCATTTCGAGTAGCCTTTCAAGTTTTCCAGAGCGACCTTCAATTTCACCATTGTCTTTTAAAAACTGGACAGGATGATTACAAATTTGTTTAAACTTTGTTAAGGATGCAATAATTAAGCCTCGCCTTTGCATACCCTCAGAACTATCGATTTTATTTAAGCAATCATTTACTACCGCTTGATATAGTGTCGCCTGCTCCTTTGTTAACGGTGCATATTCCTTAGTCTCAATTTTGTCTGGTAAATCTTTGATAATATTTGCATCAGTTTTAAGTCTTCGTAGTACAAAAGGAGAAATTATCTTTTTTAGTTTACTACTTTTTTTAGGATCTCCTTCCCTCTCTATAGGAACTGCAAACTCACGCCTAAAGGTTGACCAATTGTATAAATATCCACTATTCAAAAAGTCCATAATGGACCATAAATCTGAAAGTCTATTTTCAACTGGTGTTCCTGTTAATGCAACCTTATATTCTGCTTTAAGGGCTTTTATATGTTGAGTTTGTTTTGATGAGCTATTTTTAATATTCTGCGCTTCGTCTAATATAATTCCTGCCCATTGTTCCTTTTGAAATAAATTCTTATCTCTTACTATTAGGGCATAGGTTGTAATAACAACTTCATTTTTATGTATTTCCTTGCTGAAGTTTTCATAACTCCACCTACTATTTCCATGATGAATTGCAGTTTTAAGACCAGGCGCAAATTTTTCAATTTCCTTTTCCCAATTTCCCACAACTGAAGTAGGACATATTATTAAAGTAGGTTTATCCGTTAGCTTATTTTCCCGTTCGTAAAGTAACAGGCATATGCTTTGTATTGTTTTTCCGAGACCCATATCATCAGCAAGGCAAGCACCTATACCATGATCTCGCAGAAAAGTTAGCCAGTAAAACCCTCTCTTTTGATATTCCCTTAGGGTACCACTAAATCCTTGCGGAATATCAACTTTTTCTATACTATTAAGATTAAATAATTTCTCAAAAAAATGTCCCACTGCTTCTTGATTGTCTATATTATCAACACTAATTCCAGGGATTATTTCCTCGTCGCTTAAATTAAGTCTTAATAATTCTCCAACGGGTATTTTTCCGTTTAAGCCTTTGTTCATTTTCATCTTTGATAATGATTTGATTTGATGTATATCAACCTGTACCCACTGACCTCTTAATTGAATAAATGGTACCTTTAAATTTGATATCCTATCAAATTCTTTCTCACTTATCTCATCTCCGTCTAAGGCTAACTTCCAATCATATTCAAGAATAGTATCCATATTAAATGTACTCTTTGTTGCTAAGTTAGTATTTGTACTATGGTTTTTATCCTTTAATTTAACTGAAAGCTTTGAAGGCTTTCTCCACCAAGCTGGTGCAATAATGCCAAAGCCTTTTTCCTTTAGAAAATAAGCTGATTCTCTTAAAAACGAATATGCTTCTTCCATAGATAGCTTGCACTCTATAGGTACTGCATCATAAAGACTCCTTTCAATTGGAATAAATACTTTTGATGCAACTGCTAAATCTTCTAGAAGTCTTTCTTGTGGATTATTAAATTTTTTATTTAAATAGGTTATTGTATCCAAAGATTCTTCAAAAATCATTTTTGCCGGTAACATGAGGCTGGGGTCATCCTTTGCTTGAAGTAAATATTCAATTGTCCACTTCTCGCCCCGGCTAGGTGGAACAACCTTAAAGCAAGTACGAAACTTGAAATTACTTTTTTTAATCTTTAGTGGACCAATCCATTTTTTATATTCATTTAACATTTTAATCTGATCACTTGTATCAATAGGTATCTCAGGTAATTCTGAAAAAAGAGAATGTATCCAACTACTTCCCAAGTTAGTAAACTCTTTTCCTAAGTAATCATGTTCTTTATTTATTTCACTAGAGCTCCATCTCACCATACTATCAATCATAGAATCCATAAAATCACTTACAAGTTTAGTCGTATTTGTGTATTTAAATTCTTCATTTTCTAAAGGAAAATATGCCTTACAATCTGTGGGCATATTACCACATAACATCTTTTTTTTGTCGATATATTCAGAATCGCTTGTGTGCCATCTCCATTGAGAATTTACTTTTTTACGTACTCTATCGATGGTTAAGGAAGGCAAATATTTATGCTTTATAATTAGCTCAGCCGTAAATTTTGCAACTGTAATCCAAAACTTTAATTCCTGTGACAACTCTATTCCATCTATGTGTTTTCTATCTATATTTAAAATCATATGAAATGAATCCAAATTATTAAAAGTAATGCCTCTAATTTCTCTCTTAAGAAGCTGCTTTTTTATTGCATCATATTTGTATTTTCCACATTTAATTTCTAGTGCTGGATTATTAATTTTACTACGCAACTCTTGGACTGAAGCCATTTCTTCATATAGTGGAAGTGCATTTTTAGGTGTTCTGCCTCTTCTTGTACATTTAGTCTCCCCACCCTGACCCCAGAATATAAATGTGTGTATACCTTCTGTAGTTTCTATCCATCCGCCATTTAATATCATTTAACTTCACCCTCTAATAATGCGTTAATATTTTACTGCTACTATACAGTTTACCATATTTAGCTTATAAATTTCACTTTTATATCTTGTTTTATTACTTTTAAATTTAATTTCAACAATAAATCATCAATTTTACATTTTAACATAAAGTTATGAAGGTTTTCTTCGAAATATAAAATACATACAATTTTTTATAAAACTCTGTGTTTATAACCATTTGAAAGCGAGGTAAAGTATGAATAATAATATACTATTAGAATCTGGAACTGGTGAACTTGAAATATTAGAATTTGTAATAAATGATAAGCATTATGCAATTAACATTATAAAAGTTAAAGAAGTAATAAACGCCACTAACTTAACTAAACTACCTGATTCACACCCCGCCATAGCAGGACTTACATTATATAGAGATAAAATAATAACATTAATAGATCTAAAATATGTTTTAGAAAAACAACATAAAAATGAAGTTGATGCAAAAATTATTCTTTGTCAATTTAATAAAATTGAGGTTGCCTTTAGTATTGATAATATTGTAGGTGTTCATCGTATTAAATGGGACAAGATAACCAAGCCTGATGACATATCTATTAATTCACTAGTTATAGGAAATATTGTTTTAAGCAATAAAATAATACTACTTCTAGATTTCGAAAAAATAGTTACTGATATAAGTCCTTCTACTGGAATTAGTGAAGATAAAATCGTTGATATAGCTTATAAAGATAGATCTAAAATCAACCTTGTTTTAGCTGATGATTCTCCACTAATTAGAAGATTATTAAAGGATACTCTTATTAAGGCTGGTTTTAATAATTTAAAGATATTTGATGATGGAAAGCAAGCTTTAGATTATTTATTTGATTTAGTCGAGCAGAAAAAAGATAAATTTATGGAGGATGTTCACGTACTTATAACTGACATTGAAATGCCGCAAATGGATGGTCATACACTGACAAGAAAAATCAAAGAACATAGCATTCTTAAAAGATTGCCAGTTATACTGTTCTCATCATTAATTACAGGAGATTTAAAACATAAGGGAGAATCTGTCGGTGCAGATGCACAACTAAGCAAACCAGAAATAGGAGAGCTCGTAACTTGTATTGATGGCTTCACTAGCAATGCACATAAATAAAAACTCAAAACTAAGCTTATTCATGACTTAGGGAGTCATAGTCGATCTTTAACAAGATATAAAAGGCTAATTGCAAATATTGCAATTAGCCTTTTATTAATTCATTTGCTTAAAAAAAATTAATTTATCATGGCTCGTTATATAAATAATAAATAATAAATTCGATATACTAATTACTATACTTTAAATTTATATCTGTAATATTTTTTATTTTACATTACAACTTTTATTAAAGTTTAACTTATAAAAAATGCGAAGGGAAAATGAATTCTTATGAATAAATATATAAAATATATAAGTTCAATGCTAATTGTGGAATTATTATCATGTAATTCAATATGTTACGCTAAAACAAACATTGGTAAACAAATAAAAAATGATCAACTAATATTAAAAGAGCCGATACCTCAATTAGAAACAAATGAATATAAAAGTGATGTATTACCCTTTGAAGGCGTAAATCTAAAATACAATGATAGAGGCATCTGTATACTTGCATATCACTGCATTGGTTATGAAAAAAATAATGGATTAAAGGTCCAAAAGCAGCAGTTTAGACAACAAATGAAATATATAAAAGATAATTGTTATACTACTATTACCCTCCAGCAGCTATCTAAATTCATATTAGAAAATAAACCCATACCTCAAAAATCTGTGGTCATTACCTTTGACGATGGTTATGTAGACAATTATCAATATGCATATCCTATTCTTAAAGAATTTAATCTTAATGCTACAGTATTTATTATTTCTAAAACCATAGATAAAAGAAAGAACTATATGACTTCAAATCAGCTTAAAGAACTTCAATCAAATGGAATAGATATCCAAAGCCATACATTAGATCATGAGGAATTAACAACTCTTTCTTATAAAAAGCAGCTAAATACTTTAAAAGAATCAAAAAAAAATTTGGAGAACATTTTAGGTAAAAAGGTAAATTACATAGCTTATCCATTTGCAAAGTACAACTCTAATACAATAAAAGCGGCAAAGGATGCCGGATATATTATGGGGTTTATACTTGGAGGCAGAGTAGCAAGAAAAAATGATGGGATTTATACTTTGCACAGGATATGTGTAGTTCCTAGTGATAGCATGGAAGTGTTAAAAGCAAGATTGAACACCCGTTAATTGCTATATTAAGAAGAAAATATTAGCCATAATTAATAAATATTGGAGGGTAAGAAATTGAAAAATAAATTAAAACTATTTTTATACTTTATAATCACATTTTTAATAATTTTAACCTATAAAGAAAATGTAATGGGTATTGTAATACAAAATTCTACTTGGCCAATTGAAGACCTTAATACATCAATGAAAAATATTAATCAAGAAAAGAGAGTAATTTATTTAACTTTTGATGATGGTCCTAGCATAATTACAGGTAAAGTCTTAGACATCTTAAAAGAAAATGATGTTAAAGCTACCTTTTTTATTATTGGTAATCAAATTAATGGATTTGAGAATGTGATAAAAAGAATTCATGATGATGGTCATAGTATTGGTTTACATACTTATACTCATAAATTTAAGCGTATTTATTCCAGTAGAGATGCTTTTATAAAGGAAATGCTAGACTGTCGTAATGAAATAAATAAATTAACTGGAATTTCACCTAATATAATTAGATTTCCTGGAGGAAGTAGAAAACGCCTGACTAATACTTATTTAACTAAATTGCATAGTTATAATTTTAAAATATATGATTGGAATATGGTAACTTCAGATGGAATAAACTCAAATACATCTCCAAATCGATTATATAGAGATGCTACAGAAGGTAATGAAAAACTATCCCCCATTATATTACTTTTACATTGTGACTATATGCATAAAAACTCATGTAAAGCATTGCCTAATATAATCAAATATTATAAAGAAAAAGGTTATGAATTCAAAATCATTTCTGATAATACGCCAGAACTTTATTTTCCAATAAAAAAATGAATTTTAAATCCTAGTCTCATTTTCTGTTACCATAAAACTAATTGAAAATTTTGTAATTAGTCTTATGGCATTAGTTCTTTTATCATGCATCATAATTATTGTGGAGGTCTTGCACCATCTAAAAGTTGCTCAGTACTTAATCCAAAAGAATATTGAAAGTGTGGCAAATCAACAATACTAATGCTATAAGTTTTCCAATTCCCCCCCCACTCTAATCCAACTTGTTGCCTAGATTACCCATTTGATTAAACTTATCAGTAGCATTCCAAGCAACCACACCGTTTACCACAGGTGCACAATCAAATGCTAATCCCCAGTTATGATATGAATCTCCTCCTTCAGCATCAGTTACTATAGCCCCTGTCCGAGTTCTGCCTTGAGCATATAATGCATCCTGATCATTCCAACTTCTAAATGTTACTATGATAGTAACATTTAAGTTATTTGCAGTACATAAACCAAGGAATTTTTTTGCGAGTGATGCAACATATGGATTTAATGCGCTTAAATTTTTTGAGCTCGGACGTATAATATAATTATCTTTTGGATTTGGATTAAATAATTGTTGTCTTGTTCTTGGGTTTACAACACCATCCATAATAAGACCATTAACACTTTGAAATCTTTTTACAGCATTTATCGTCTTAGGACCAAACACTCCATCGGGAAATCCAGAATTAAAATATAAAGAATTTAGTTTGTTTTGTATTTTTATAACTTTTCCTAGTAAAGCACTCCAAGTAACTGGTCCAACAATACCATCCGATACTAATTTATTCTCAGTCTGGAAATCTCTTACTACCTCGTCAGTTAATAAATCAAATACTCCGTTAATTTGAATACCATTATAATTAAAATTTAATCCATGTAAATCCATCTGAAGTAATCTCACGGATGGTCCTTGATAATATAATCTTAATATTGGCAATGCAGCCATCAACTTTCTCCTTTTAAAAATATTTATAAAATTATACTATGTTCTATTAAATATAATGTGAAAAAGCTCATAGGTTTCATCATTAAAATATAGTGTAAATATAAAAACTCCCAATCATATATTAATCTATAATATTATATTTTTGGAGGAAGTAGTTATGTATATTAATAAATCAATGATTAGTGAAGTATCACCCTATCTCAGTTATGGTTATCGATGAGGTTGCAGTCCAAAGGTTAGTGAACCTTCCGAAAAAGGACTTTTATATTGGAATCCCCCTAACTTTATTCCCACTATATATAAAGCAAAAGCTCTTGGTAACACAAAAACACCTGGTACAAATATTCTTAGCCAATCAACAATCGACCACTGCATGAAAAAATATATGTATCTTTGGTTAAATAACGGCACAGAATTTTGGTCCGTACCTATATTTGTCAGGAATAATTATATTTATATATGGATTTGGAACGAGTCTAAATGGGCGTATTATGTAATGTCTTTAGAAAATATTGATAGCTTTATATGCTACTAACCTACTTCTCAGGTTTGAAAACGGCTATTTTTCTAGCTTCTTAATATTATTTATGGTTAGGAGGAGCATAAGCTCCTCCTTTACAAAAAATTTATTCATTATAATTTGAAAGTGTAGTAATCTAATGCTTTACTTATTCTTTTGATAATATATTAAATTTGTAATTAAAAAGGCTAAACATGAGTAGTGCATCTATTGCCCATTGCAGCGCCGTAATCCACCATAAGGCTGTAACTGGGTACTTTAAAAGATGTATAAAATAATATGTTAATGGTAATCTTATAATCCAACTTGTAAAGCAAGAAATAAAAAAGGGTGTCTTAACATCTCCAAGTCCCTTTAATGCACCAGCAAAGACTAGCGACATACCTATAAACGGTTGCTCTACAGCTCCGATGGCAAGGCACCTACCCGCTAAATAAGCAACTTTCTTTTCATTTTCACCCACAAAAAGATTCACCAGAAGGTTTGGCATAAATAAGAATATTATTGCAAATATACTCATCATAAACACTGCATAAAAAGCACAGTTATTGGCAATTGATTTTGCTTTTTTATAGTCTTTCTTCCCAGTATTAAGCCCTACTAATGTAATAACTGCAATTCCAAATCCGATACCAGGCATAACTGAAATTCCTTCAATCATATTAGCTATTTCATCAGCTGCAAAGGAAATACTGCCAGATTTGATTATAATAGCAACACATATTAATTTGCTAATACTGAAGGCTGCTTCTTCCAATGAACAGGGAATAGCTAATTTTAATATCTTTTTAATATCTTTAGAAGAAATTCTGAAGATAAAAAAGTGTTTAATCACAATTTTCGCCTTAGACGCAGTATGGTAAAAAGAAAAAATAAAACCACATAAATAAGCAATTGTAGAGGCTATAGCGGATCCATCTATGCCCCTGGCCTTAAATATAATTCCAAAAATCAATAAATAATTAAAAATAATTTTTAAAGAAAATACAATCAAAGAACATATAAATGGTATAAAAGTGTTTCCATATCCTATTAAAATAGAATTTAAAAGCATCATATTCATACAAAAGAATAAAGCTATAGAATTAATTTTTATAAAAGAATAACCTATTTTTAAAATTTCATTCCTAGCTCCAAGTATGTAAAGAAGTTCTTTTCCAAAATAATAAAATAAAATTGTGATAATCAAACAAATTATAGCACCTAAAATAAGCCCTATGACCGCGAATTTTTCCGCAATTTTATACTGTCTTGCACCCACGAGTCTTGAAACTAGTGAAACAATACTTATACAAACTCCGCCTGAAATAAATATACCTATAAATGCATTTGTTAAACTATTACTTATTCCCACAGCACTTACTGCTATATTTCCCCCATATTTACCAATCATCATTAAATCGAAAATAGACATTAAAGTATATATTGTTATCTCCGCTACTACAGGTAACGAAGTATTTAGAACGTCATTGATCGTATATTTATTCACCATACATAAGCTACCTCACAAAAATTAACTACCATTATTAAGTATATTAGTAAAATTTGTTTTGATGAATAACTTTCCAAGGTTTCAAAGTAATTCATCTTTTATTTTTGCAAGAAATCTTATTAATGTGGAATACTAAATTAGTACTTATTTTGTTAACTGTTCACATAATTTGGAGGTGTATAAATTTATGAAAAATCCTATTCACAAAACTGGGATGTCTATTATTATTTTATCTTTTACTTTATTAACGTGTTTGCTTTTCTATAAATTCAATGATTTTTACACCAATAAAGATATGACTATTTCAACAATAGCTGTTATAGATCCGGATCAAACTGAAATCACAATGTTACTTGAAAATATTTATAAGGATCGTTGTTCCATGTTTATAACTAGAGATCTTACGAATTTGTCTAGTTATTATGATCTCTCTCAAAAACTTGGAAAGTGGAGTTTAGAGCATGAAGTAAAAAGATTTAAATATTTTAATGATTGGTCAAGTCAAAGAGGTATGAATTTTATAAAAGTTGAATCTACACCCAAAGTTAGAAAAATAACTGCCACCAAAAGAGGCCTTCGCCTATTGGTGGATGAATATTATAAATTTGATTATACATATAAAAATGATATAACCCCTACTACAAATACTTTTGGCGTAGGGTTAATCCACTCAATGGAACTAATAAAAAATGAAGGAAAATGGATAATTTATTCTGATTGGTATTTAGATTGCTTTGAGGATGCTCTGAAAGCTTATTTGGGAGAATTAAAAGACATGAAGCTTGATACTACAAAAAAAACTATTTATGCCCTAGGTAATTGTCCTAATATACCATCTGAGGTAAAGACCATTCCCAAAGGTCATTATAATAAAATAAATGCTATTAAATATGCTGATACATATTGTGGAATACCATGGGCCAATGGGAGTTTAACAAAATATAATAAAAAGTACACAAACTATACAGGCATTGGTGGAAATTGCACTAATTACGTATCCCAATCAATTGGAGATAGTGAAGGTGGTGGTTTACAATTTGATAGTACTTGGCATTGTACTTATAAAAAATATGGTGGAGCTGACGGAAGCTCAGCATGGGTTAATGCTGATGCCTTTAAAAAGTATTTAATTTATAGTGGTAGAGGAAAAATACTAGGAAAAGGAACATTCAAAGAGTTAATTGCTCCCCTTCCTGGCTATCCATGTGGAGTAGTACAAAAATTGGATATAGGCGATCTTATTTGTTATGCAAAAGGTAGAGATATAGATCATTTTGCTATAGTAACAGGTTTTGATAATCATGGTTATCCTCTTGTTAACACACACACAATTGATAGATATCATGTGCCTTGGGATTTAGGCTGGGGAGATAAAAATATTAATTTTTACTTAATACATTTAAAATAAGGGTGCCAAATTTGGTACCCTTATTTTTGATATTTTCCTATAATTTTTAAAATTAATATTTTATTAAATTATTTATTTTATTGTTTATGCCATCAATATCTACAGAATTTATTATATCATCTTTTAATTTATATTTTTGTTTTAGACTTAATATCCTATAAACACTTTGATCTATGCTTTGCAGGGATATATCTCCCTTTAGTACTGCGTTTTTAAGTGCATTAATTACTGCTACTTCATTATCATAACTGTGGCACACGAGCACTATATCAGTTCCTGCCTTTACTGATTTAATAGCAGCTTCAGAAATATTATAGTTTTTAACTATAGCTCCCATAGTCATATCGTCAGTGATTATAACTCCATCAAAATTAAGATCTTTTCTTAAGATATCAGTAATAATTATTTTTGACAAAGAAGAGGGATTTTTACTATCTATTTTAGGCAAAAGTATATGTGCAATCATTATTGCATCTGCATTATTTTTTATTGCATCTGCAAAAGGTATTAGCTCAAAACTCTTTAATCTCTCTAAGTCATTATTTACAGTAGGTAGCCCCATGTGAGAATCAACGGAGGTATCACCATGCCCTGGAAAATGTTTCACAACAGGTATAATGTTTAGTGATTGAATTCCTTTCATAGTTTGAATACCTAAGCGGCTTACAATATTTACATTTGATCCAAAGGACCTGTTACCTATAACTGGATTATTAGGATTACTGTTAACATCAAGAACTGGTGCAAAGTCCATATTAAAGCCAAAAGAGCCTATCTCACACGCTATAGTGCTACCTATCTTATACGATAAGGTCTCATCATTTATCTTTCCTATTGCTTTATTTGTTGGAAATTTTTTAAACTCTTTAGGCATTCTTGTAACCCTACCACCTTCTTCATCAACGGATAAAAATAACGGTATTTTATTTTGCACATTTACTTTTTTCAAAGAATTTAATAAATTAAGTAGCTGACTCGCATCTTGAACATTGTTTGAGAATAATATAACTCCTCCCACCTTAGACTTTTCGAGAAGACTTTTGGTATTGTCATTTACATCATAGCCCTCAATTCCTACTACAATCATTTGGCCAATCTTCTCATCTATACTCATTTTACTTATTTGCTCTATGACTGGATCTATTTTTTGAGGCTCTACTATCACTTCTAAATCTTGTGAATCATTACCTTTTATTGCCTCTTCCTGTGCTTCAGTATTATCTGAATCTTGATTATTACCCTTCTTAATTATATTGCAAGCAGACATAATTGGTATAATCAATATTAACGCTAGAATTAGAGTAATTTTTTTAAACAATCCAATGCCCCCTATCTTTATAATATATAAACATTAAACACAATATATATTTCCTTCTTCAATTATACAGAATATTTTTATAGGTTTCAAATATTTAACATAATATATGTAAATCACCTTTCTGATTTTAACCATGATTCTATTCCTTTTATAATTATCTATCAAAATAAGTTGAAAGGTAGTAACATTAACAGTATAATATATGAAATATTCGAAGGTGTAATTTTTTTAACTAACATATAAAAATAGCAGCAGAATAATTACTAGATAATAGGAGTTGATATTTTGTCAAACAGAAAGATATATTTACTAATGATTTTATCCGCGTTTTTTTGGGCTGGGGCCTTTATTGCTGGGAAACTTTCCGTACCTTTTATTCCAACCTTTACTTTAACTTTTTTAAGGTTTTTCATTGCAACAACTATTCTTTATTTTATAGTAAAATCTAAGGACAAAAGCAACTATAAATTAACTAAAAATGATATCCCTATATTTCTATTTACAGGGATAGTAGGAATGTTTGGGTATCATGTTTTCTTTTTTACCGCCTTAAAATATACTACTGCAATTAATTCTTCACTAATAGGAGCCACAAATCCCATAATAACAACAATTTTATGTATTATATTCCTGAAAGATAAAATAACCTTTAAAAGAACTATTGGAATACTTCTATCATTTACAGGCGTTTTTTTAACTATAACAAATGCAAATCTATCCATAATGCATAACCTCTCCTTAAACAAAGGTGACTTATTAATGCTTGTAGCTGTTTGTTTGTGGGCTGCCTATTCTGTTTTTAGTAAATTGGTTTTGCATAAATTTTCACCCCTAATACTAACCTTTTACAGTTTTTTATTTTGCAGCGTTTTTTTAATTCCTTTTGTTATATACGAAAGACCTTGGACTTTTATAAATCAAGTTCCCTACTACTCATTTTTAGCCGTTGTATATATGAGTATATTCGCATCTGTTATAGGATATTTAGTTCAGCAAATCTCCATCAAACAAATAGGTCCAAGCAAAACTTCAATCTTTATCAATTTAGTACCTATTTTTTCTATTATACTATCAGTAACCATATTAAAAGAAAGTATATCAGTTGTAAAAATTTTTACTACACTTCTTATAATTACAGGAGTGTATATATGCCAAAAGAACTAATAATCTTATTAAAAATGCAAAAATAGATAGTGTATGTTTTATTATATAAATGCTATCATTCGTTGCATATTAGAGGTATTATAGTACTTATGCAGTATGCATAAATTTAAAAGTATATTTATTAGGAGGATAATTTCATGGGATTTTTAGATGGATTAATGGGCAATGCTTCTGAGGTTGATATTAAGCAAGTTCAAAAGGAGTATGAGAATGTTTTGGCACCTACAGAAAGTATAGAAAAAGCATATAAGCTAATTAGAGATATGTTTATTTTTACAAATAAAAGACTTATATTAGTAGACAAACAAGGTATTACCGGTAAAAAAGTAGACTATCACTCCATTCCTTATAAAAATATTACCCACTTCAGCATAGAAACAGCAGGAAACTTTGATTTAGATGCAGAGCTTAAAATATGGATATCTGGTACCCCGCAGCCAATACAAAAGCAGTTTAATAAAAATCTAAGTATATATGAATTGCAAAGTGTATTAGCTGCATATGTTTTAAAATAATCTGCTGAGGAAAACCTATTAAGCTTAAGTAAATTCAAAATGAAAAGTGCTAGCTCTAAGAGTTAGCACTTTCCATTTACAATTGTATTTATAACTCTATTGTCTACCGCTAAAAAAATATCAATCATACATCTAATATTAAATTCCACTACCTCTTAATCTAAGGTTTTTCTAAATTGAACTATGCTTAATGTTAATAAAATTAGTCCTATAGAAAATAGAATAAACACATCCTTATACAGTACCTCCATGCCTACTCCTTTTAACACAATGCCTCTTAATATATTCAAGAAATAAGTAAGTGGTATAATGCCCCCTAAAAACTGAATTATTTTTGGCATTGATTCTCTTGGAAAAATGAAACCAGACAAAAGAATGCTTGGAAGTAGTACTAGAAAACTAAGTTGCATTGCTTGAAGTTGAGTTTTTGCGGCAGTAGATATTAGAATTCCTATAGCTAGTGCACAAATTACAAATCCTAAACCTAGAAGTAATAACAGTGGCAAACTTCCCATAACAGGTACTGAGAACCATCCCACACCTAATGACAGAGCAAAAATAAAATCTAAAAACCCAATGACAACGTAAGGCACAAGTTTTCCTAAGATTAATTCTGGAGCTGTTACTGGCGAAACCATTAACTGTTCTATGGTTCCTCGTTCCTTTTCTCTAACTAATGCAAAGGCTGTTAATAGTATAGTTATATTTTGCATTATGAGCCCTACAAGTCCAGGAATTACAAAGTTTTGATTTCGCAAACTGGGATTATAGAGTACTCTAGTATTAACCTCTACTCCTCCTAGTTCGGCTTTGCTTGGGTACTTCTCCATGGACTCCTTCCAAAACTTAACACCATATCTTTCTCCTGTTAAAACCCCACTGCTAAAAACTGTCCTAGCCGTAGTTGGATCTGAACCATCAATTAGAAATTGTACTGCGGGCTTTTCCCCTTTAAGTATTTTACTGCTATAATCTGGTGGAATTATTATTGCTGCATGAACGAGTCCACTGTCCATTTCACTCTGAACACTTTCTATGTTATTTTCTTCTTTAGTTATATTAAAATATCCAGTGTTTTCAAAACTCTTTATAAATTCTCTACTCTCTTTAGTATGGTTTTGGTCTATTACTACTGTAGCTATATTATCCAGTTCTGTAGTTACAGCATATCCAAAGAGCACCATCATAACTATAGGCATCATAATTGCTATTCCAAAACTAGCTTTATCTCTTTTAATTTGAATAAATTCCTTTTTAATTATTGAAATAAATCGTTGCATATTCATAATCTATTACTCCTCTCCAAGAGCAAATTTTATATCTTCAAAGGAGCTTTCAATTTTCTCGTTGCTCTCTATTTCAACGTATTTTATAAAAACATCTTCTAAATTATTTACCCCTTCTTTTTCTATTAGCTCCTTTGGAGTTCCACTTGCAATAATTTTACCATTAAAAATAAAGCTTACCATATCACAACTAGCTGCCTCATCCATATAGTGTGTTGTAACCAGCACTGTTATTCCACGGTTTGCTAGGGAATAAATTATTTGCCAAAATACTCTTCTTGAAACTGGATCAACTCCAGCTGTAGGCTCATCTAAAACTAAAAGTTTAGGTTTATGTATCAGTGCACACCCTAAAGCAAGCCGTTGTTTCCATCCGCCTGATAGATTTTTAGTCATAGTTTTTTCCCGCCCCACAAGACCAGCCATTTTGATTATTCCTTTTTTTCTCTCATCCCTTTCTTTTTTACTTAGACCATATATTCCTGCGTAAAAATCCAAATTTTCATTTACAGTTAATTCTTCATATAAGCTGAATTTTTGAGACATATACCCTATATTCTGTTTTATTTTTTCTCCCTCTTTAAATACATCGTAGCCCAGAACCTTAGCACTTCCGGAACTAGGAGTTAAAACCCCACATAGCATTCTAATAGTAGTGGATTTCCCAGAACCATTTGGTCCTAAAAATCCAAATATTTTTCCCTTTGGTACATGAAAGCTAATATTATTTACTGCAGCAAAGTCTCCAAACTTTTTTGTAAGATTATTTACCTCTATTGCCATATCCATACTACTCACCAACTTTCAGTATTACATCTACCATCATTCCTGGCACAATATTTTCATTGTCTATTATTGAAAGTTTAACTTGAAACACAGTCTTTTCTTTTCCTGCTTTTGTTTCAGTATTTTTAGGCGTGAACTCTGATACCGGTGAAATAAATGTTATCTTTCCAATGCCTATTTCCTTTTCATTGAAATAAATACCTAACTCTTCACCTAGTTTAATTTCATGTCTTTTTGACTCTTCAACATATATTTGAGCAAATTTTTCACTATTATTTATTATCTTTGCAATATTCATTCCTGGTGTTATCATTTCGCCTTTGTTTACATAAACCTCTGTAACTACACCGTTAAATTCACTCTTTATAGTAGCTTTTTCTATCTGAAGCTGAGCTAGGTCCACAGCATTTTGTGATGCTTCAATTCCATTCTCAGCTTGTTTTATCATATTATCTGGAGCCGTGCTCGGTAATCCCTCTTTTTTAAGCTTTGCAGAATTCATTGCTATTTCTGCTTGTTTCTTTTGAAGTTCATAGAGTTTTGTTTCAAGTTGAGCAGTCTTGTGACCTTGCTTTATTTCTTGTCCTTGCACTAAATTTATCTGACGTAGTTTACCACCTATTTCCGAAGAAATATTATAGCTATTACTCTCTACAGTTGCAGTGTATCTATTATCTTCTGCTTGATTAAGTGTATTACATCCTGTGAACATAAAAATTATTAATAAACTTATCAATGTCAAACTGATTTTTTTCATTATACTTCTCCTTTTGAATTTTATTTCTTTGTTAAATTTTATTTCTGCTTTTAAAGTCTGTTTCTACTACTGCATTTTATTTACAGCAAGTCCATTTAAGAATAATTCAATCATTTCATCTACCTCTTGCTCATTTCCAATTAGTTTGTTTTCACCCATAATTTTCTTTTGAATTATGTAAGCCATAAAACTACCGAGTAGCGCTCTGCTAACTACTATTGAATCAAAATTTTTAAATCGGCCTTTTGCAATGCCACTTTCAATAAATCCTCCTAATACATCCTTAACTTTAAATACTACATTCACAAAAAAGCTTTCTCTAATATCCTTATGAAACTGAATTTCAGTAATAATAACTTGTATAATATCCCAGTATTTATTAAACATTTCTAACCTATCCATGAGTAGCATTTTTAGTATATCAGCATCATCTTTGTCCTTATTTTTTTTTAAAATTTCCCCTACAGGATTTGCTATAAGCTCTTCGCTCATAACTTCAATAAGCTTACTCATAACTCTAATTAAAAGATGCTTTTTTGTTTTATAGTATCTAAAAACCGTCCCCTCAGCTACACCTGCATCTTTTGCAATTTCACTAGTAGTTGTTGCACTAAAACCCTTTTTAGAAAATAGCACTATTGCAGATTCCAGTATTTTTTCTTCTTTGTTTTCTTTAGCCATTTATCTTCTTCCCTCCACTATACTATGTAATGAGTGATTACTCACTTATTATATTTTATACAATTTAATATGTAAAGATATTTTTTACCTTTCAATGATTTAATAATAGTTATCATATATTAATGCATATTATTTACAATTAATTCCCATTAATATCTATTTTTGATTATCAATTGATAATATTATTTATGTTATTATTTCTTAAAAAAGCTTAACATTTCTATGTTTATAGCATATAATAATTAATGTACCAATTATTAATTGATAATGAGGTGTAATAAATGGAAAATAAATTATTAAAGGGTTTGAATAATGAAGAGGTAAAGACCCTTAGAGAGAAATATGGATTTAATGAGCTTATAAAAATTAAAAAGTCTAATCCTATATTAAAATTTTTAAGTGTATTCAAAGAGCCTATGTTTTTATTATTAGCAGGAGCCGCAACCTTATATTTTATATTAGGTGAACCTCGCGAAGGTAGTATTATGCTTATTTTTGTTATTTTTGTTGCTACCATAACTTTCGTTCAGGAATGGAAAACCGAAAAAACTATGGATGCACTAAAAGATTTGACTTCACCGCATGTTACCGCTATGAGGAATGGTAAAAAACAAGTAATCAAAAGTTCAGAGCTTGTACCTTCTGATATAATTTTTTTATCCGAGGGAAACCGCATTCCTGCAGATTGTGAAGTTATAGAGGAATCAAATTTCTCAGTAGATGAGTCATCCCTTACTGGGGAAAGTGAACCCGTATACAAGGTAGTAGTCGGAACTATAGATTCCTCAAAAGACTATTGGAAACAGGATTATTTATATGCTGGTACATTGTCTAATTTCGGAAAATGTACTGCTAAAGTAAAGACAATAGGCTTTGAGACAGAGTATGGGAAAATAGGGAAAGCAATAAGTGAAACAAAAGAAGAACTTTCTCCTCTTCAGAAGAAAGTAGCTTATTTAGTAAAAACCTTAGCTATTGCCGGTTTCATACTATGCATTTTAGTAATAGGGTTTTCCTATATATATACTGGTAAGTTTGTTAAGAGCATCCTTGCAGGTATAACCTTAGCTATGGCAATTATACCAGAGGAATTCCCAGTGGTGCTTACAATATTTTTATCCCTAGGCGCTTTTAGGTTAGCTAAAAAGAACACTTTAATTCGTAAAATCCCTGCAGTAGAAACTTTAGGTTCTACTACAGTGCTTTGCGTAGATAAAACAGGAACAATTACACAAAATATTATGCGAGCAAAAACTATATATAGCAATGGATTCATAGACTCTGATAAAATGAAGGATAAAGATTTAGCTAAGCTTTTAGTTTTAGCTTGTGAAAAAGACCCCTACGATCCTATGGAAAAAGCTATAGTAGATGCTGGTAGGTCTAAAATAAATATGAGCGAGCTTTACAATCTTGAGCTAACTAAAAAATTTGCTTTTGATTCTAAAACTAAAAGAATGGCAAATATTTATAATGAAAATGATGCCTATTATGTCGCGGCTAAAGGTTCCCCAGAAACTATATTACCCCTATGTAATTTAACCCAAAATGAAGAGGCAAAAATTTTAGATATTATAGACAGTATGGCTAGCAAAGGATTAAGGGTTCTTGCACTGGCAGATTTAGTAACTAATACCCTCAATGATAATTTAGACCAATATTGTTTATGTTTTAAGGGATTAATTGGACTTCAGGACCCACCAAAAGATGGTGTACGGGATGCTATAAATCAATGTAAAAAAGCTGGTGTAAGAATAATGATGATAACAGGAGATTATTCTAAAACAGCTATAGCCATAGGGAATGAAATAGGTCTTAATTCTAATAATTGTGCTATTACTGGAGATGAAATTGATGCTATGACGGTTGATGAACTTTGCGAGGCAGTTAAGCATTGTGATATTTTCTCAAGAGTAATTCCAGAACATAAAATGAAGATTGTTAAGGCACTTAAAAAGAATGGTGAAATTGTTGCAATGACTGGAGATGGTGTAAATGATGCCCCTGCACTAAAAAATGCTAATATAGGTATTGCAATGGGAAAAAGAGGAACAGAGGTTGCAAAAGAAGCTGCAGATATGATACTAATGGATGATAATTTCACAACTATTGTTCACTCCATAGAAGATGGAAGAAGAGTTTTTGATAACATCAGAAAAGCTATGGTATATATAATGATAATCCACATTCCTATTATGACTTTAGCATTATTTTCTCCTATTTTTAACTTACCACAAATATTACTACCCGTTCATATTGTACTTTTAGAGCTAATTTTGGATCCAACCTGTTCTATAGTTTTTGAAGGTGAACCAGCAGAAGATTATATAATGGAGCAGCCCCCACGTTCTCCAGAAGAACCACTACTTACTAAAGGCTTAACAAGAAAGGTAATATTACAGGGTACAACAATGTTTTTAGCAACATTTTTACCGTTCCACTATATGGTGGATTCAGGTTTAACTGCAGACTATGCAAGAACTTTTTCACTAATGGTCTTGATAGTTGGAAATGTAGTTCTAGTCTTAGTTAATAGATCTAACACTAAGTATTTAATTAGTATTTTCAAAGAAAAAGGTAGTAAAGCTAGATTTTATATTAATAGCTTAGCCTTAGTAATGTTATTTTCTATAATGTATATTCCAGCTGCCCACCCTATTTTTAAAACTGTAGCTTTAGATTTTAAAACAGCTATTCTCGCCTGCATTCTTGGTGCTGCTTCTACCGGATGGTGGGAAATTGTTAAGTTTTTTGATAACTCAAAGTGCAATAAAACAGAAGAAAATTCTAAAATCCATATAATTAAAAAATTAAATGATTTGTCCTAGATACTAAAAAAGGGGCTGTCTCAAAATAGAAAGTGATTTCTAGGGCGAGATGGCTCTTTTTTCTTTTTCAAATGCAAAAGTGGATTCCGAGGAATCCACTTTTGGTGTATAATTCAAATATGATAAATAAAGAAATTACACAAAAGAATTATACCAATAATTGCGAGGTTTATCAATTAGTTTTTCCTATTGAAACAGGAATTTTGATACCCGAAGATGATTCAGTGAGACTGCTAAGCCAAATATTGGAGGAATTATATTATAAAAAATTAA
>Ga0209123_1000866_pt1 | contig 34666 bp, 30 predicted proteins | sample BarGraIncu00431A_FD_184500 | JGI IMG/M metagenome (GOLD analysis project Ga0209123, IMG submission 184500) | Arctic peat soil microbial communities from Barrow, Alaska, USA - Barrow Graham LP Incubations 004-31A (SPAdes) (version 2) | ecosystem: Environmental > Terrestrial > Soil > Wetlands >... | reverse complement strand
TGGTCGACTTCCTCAGACCGAGAAGATTCTATTGGTTGTATGTACCAAATAAGGTTCATATTTACTTAACGGATACGATCAAAATACCCCCTTGACAAACAGAAATTATTTTAATGCAACGCTAGTGACTTTATCTGACATAAGAATCGTTTTTTAACAACAGTCTCCGCTTTTTGACAGAGCAACAACTGGACAATAGAAAAGGTAGCTATCCAAAAAACAGGAGTTACTTGGATACTACCTCGCTAACTATACTTAAAAACCTTCACTGGTACCTCCGCGTACTATTATTACAATATTTGAACTTGACCACATATGCACCAAAGTCTATTTATCATCAACTGATTTGTCCTAATACTTTTTCAATAAATACACTGACCAATTCGGGATCAAATTGAATACCTGCATTTTTTTCTAATTCCTCTATTCCAACTTTCTCTGGTAGCCCTGTTCGATAACTTCTATCACTAGTCATGGCAGTATAGGCATCCACTATAGTTATGATTCTTGACACAAAGGGGATCCCGTCCCCTTTTAAGCCTTTTGGATATCCTTTTCCATCCCATCTTTCATGATGATACAATACGTAGTCAGCCATGTCGGACATATCATTTACTGTTTTAAGAATTCTATAGCCTATTTCTGGATGGCGCTTAATTTCTTCCCATTCACCATCTGTCAGTCTTCCAAGCTTATTGAGTATCTTTTCATCTATAGCAATTTTCCCTATATCGTGAAGTAATCCAACTGCCTTGAGTTCCTCAATTTTGTGTTCAGACAGTCCAAGAACTTCGCCCATACTTTTGCATAGTGCTGAAACTATTTGGGAGTGTTGTTCTTCCTTTTGGTTTTTTTCATTAAGGGTGCTAATGATAGCACTGATAGTTTTCTTTCTCATACTTGGACTCTCAAAAAGCTTTTTCTTATACATATGATCTTCTGCTTTCGTAAATATTTCTTCAATCCTTTCTATCTCATGCTTCTTAGTTTCCCATCCAAAAGAAATAGAAATATTAATGGCTCCTACTTTTTCTTTTAATGACAAATCATTGATACGTTCAATGATCTGCTCTGTTTCAAACGCATCCGTTTTAGGTAAGATAATAACAAATTCATCCCCTCCGAGCCTAGCAATAATATCATCAACTCGGCATCCCTTCGTGATGACTTCTGCTACTTTCTTAAGAAGCTCATCGCCCATGACATGTCCAAAGGAATCATTGATAAGTTTCAACCCGTTTACATCACCCATAACAATGGTCAGCGGAAGATTTCTTTTTGTATCAAGTCTCTTTAACTCTTCTACGTAAAATCTGCGATTATATAGCCCAGTAAGTTGGTCGTGATAACTCAAATATTCAATTTTTTGTTGCTTTTGCCTTTTATCAGAGAAGTCTCTAAACACTAATACAACACCTATAATTTCTCCGTTTTCTTGCACGATAGGTGCGGCACTTTCTTCAATAGGTCGCTCAATACCCTCTTTGGAAATCAATATAGTATGGTTAACAAATTCGAGTCTCATTCCGCTTTCAAGTGCTTTTTCTACTATATTTTCACCCTTTTCGCGTGTAAACTCATTGACAATATTAACTACTTCTTCAATCCCTCTTCCTCTTGCCGCTTCTTGCGTCCAACCAGTTAGGAATTCAGCAACTCTATTCAAAAACACAATGGAATCTCATCTGCATTTAGAGGGGTACACCCATCTTCATTATAATGATTATAGTATTCTGTCCATTTATCCTTTGCTAGTTTCTTGGCATCCATACCATGCCAGTCCCTTGCTGTACTATTAAAAAGGGTCAGCTTCCCTTCAGTATCACAGGCTATGATACCTACCTGAATATTCTCAATCAGAGCATCTTTGAAAGCCAGCTCACGTTGCAAAGCCTCTTCTGTTTTGATATGTTCAAGTATTTCTTGTTCCAGCATCACATTGCATTCTTCGAGTTGGTATGTTCGCTCAGCTACACCCTTCTCCAGGACAATATTCTCGGCTTTGAGTTTATTACTATAAATCTTGCTGTCAGATATATCCCATATAATAGAATGCAGTAAATTCTGCCCTTCGAAAGTGATAGGTGTTGAATTAACTTCTACATCTCTAATTTGTCCATTTGATAGTCTATGCTTAAAATAGAAATGATTACTCTTCTCCGCTTTGGCAAAACTCATTTCTCTAACGACTTGCTGCTCCGTTAGTGAGTTAATATCAGTTATTTTCAATTTCAGCATTTCATTATAAGAATAACCATAAAAGGAGCAGGCTGAAAGGTTGCAATCTACAATTTCAAATGTTTCTGGATTAATCAAAAGCATAATTGCCCGATTGTTGGTAAATAGGTTTCTATAAGAGCATTCATTATTATTCATGTATTTATTCCCCCAAATCCAAAACTTAGGAGTTCTTTGTATTCCACATCATTCGGTTAAAAATTCGATAGCTCTATTATTTTCGCTGTGAATCTACAATTTTCCTCCTGCCAAGGAGAATAATCCCAGGGAAATAACTATATACTATTAACCCAATAGCGCGCCATTAGGTTAATAGTAAGCCCTCTCCTTTAAATAATTATCGACTAGGAGAGGGCTCTCTTTTTATAAATTAAGGCTTTTCTTTATTTCATGTAGAAATATGAATTCCCTTACTCTATTATTTCTACAAGTGTAATGTTGATATCTTGTAAAGAGCCATTTCGATAATAAGTGAGTTTCACATTATCTCCAGGGCTATATTTAAATAATTCATGAGTCAATCCTGCCGAACCAGCAATTACTTTATCATTAACTTTTGTAATTATATCGCCCTGCTTTAAGCCCGCTTGATCTGCCGCTCCACTTGCAACAACCTTGGCAATATATGCTCCTGCTGGCAATCCTTTCTGTGCTGCATACTCCTTTGTGTATTGACTAGTAATCTGTACATTCAACCCAGCGTGACTGGCATGACCACTTTGAATTAGCTGCTGAATTGTTGGCAATGCATCCGTAATTGGAATGGCAAATCCCATTCCTTCAAACCCTGTTTCCTGGAATTTAGCTGAATTAATACCTATTACTTGACCAAGATAGTTAACTAACGGTCCTCCGCTATTACCAGGATTTATTGCGGCATCGGTTTGAATCAAGTTGAAACTTGATTCCCCTTGAAGCTCTAAAATCCGATTTGTTGCTGAGACCACACCTGCGGTCACTGAACCAGCAAACTCTTCTCCACCTGGATTACCAATAGCTACTACTGGCTCCCCTACCTGAAGTTTTGAAGAATCTCCGAGCACGACAGCTGTTAAATTGCTGGTATCACTTATCTTGATTACTGCTAAATCTGTACGCGAATCAGCGCCTACTAATTTAGCTTCTACATTTCTTCCATCGGCTAAACCGACAGACAGTTTTTGGGCGCCTTCAATTACGTGGTTATTGGTCACAATATACCCATTATTTGCATCGATGATAAATCCGGAACCGCTGGCTACTTCCACCATGTTATTGCCGCTACCATTGCTAGAATTACCGCCTCCAAATACAAATCCCTGACTATTCGCAGACTGGAAATTTGAAATAGTTACTACCGCTGGTCCAACATTTTTTGCTACGTCTACTACCGGATACGAAGAAGAAGAATTATAATCGACTTTGATTGATTTTGGTGATTGTTGTCCCAGAACCACAGGAAGAATCGGTTTTGTTTGAACCTTGTTGGTGTACACTGAAATAACAATCCCAGTGGAAAGTAATCCACCTATAAAGGCGCCGACTAATCCTGTGACAAGTATGGTTGTCATGTGGGAATGACGCCGACCAATAATGGCTTTGGGATAATCCCGGGAAATCCTAAATTTGTATTTATTCTTGCTGCAATGACTCATTCTCTTACCTCCATTCTTTGGTCATATTTATAGTTCATCACTAATGTCAGCGAAGACGGAATTGGCATTTTAAAACCTAAATGATGAACTATAGGGTTGCTTTTGAATGATTATATAAAAATATTTTGGTAAAATAATGAATAATTTATTAAGAATTTGTCAAGACAAACGTCTTTGATTTCATAACTCATATTCCGCACCTTTCTCAAGAAACCTCGATGCTGTGCGACTTTCAGATTTTTACCTAATTTTTACCAAAACCTGAAAACCCGCCTAAATCAAGGTTTTTGACTAAAGGTGCGGAATGTGGGCCATTATTTAGTGTTAGCCACAACAAAACAAACCCTCCATGCAAAAATACAGCTGAAAACTATAATGTTTTCTAGCTGTATTTTGCATAGGATCGGCCTATAATTTAAAATAATCCGAGTGGAAATTCGAGGAACCTGCGCACATTGCGCTGATTTATGGGTAAACCCTTAGCTCCATAAGCATCTCTATACCAAGGTTCGAACGGATTTCTCCCGCTCCCATTGGCGTGTCTTTGCCGCAATAATAAATGCGTCTTTGTCGTTAGTATTCACAATGCCCGAGTCTTGTCCGACATGCGCTGTTTTTAAAAGCGCCTGGCCACCCTTGTCGACGGCGATTGCCTTGAGGTGCCCGAAAGCATCTCGTACAAAATCGATCGCGGCGCTTTCCATCGACAATACCGTTGCACCTTCGTCGGAGAGGATGACTCCGACTGCGTCGAAGAACACAGAGGGAGTACCCGCTAGTTGTTTGTCAGCAACTAGTATCGAACCATCGGCAAGCTTCACTCCCCCCACTTTGGGAGCAATAATCTTTACGGTGGCGCCCGCATCCGTCACGGCCTTTTTCAAGCTCTCGATAATCGTACCGTCTGAACCATCCGCGATCAAGATGCCAACTGCACGTCCCATGAGTGTGTAGGTCATCTTCCCGATGATTTGCAATGCAGGCGAAGGCTCCATCTCCTTAACGGGCACTGCAGCCACCGGCGCATCCGGGATTATATCGAGTGCTAGTCCCGTGGCGACCCGGTTGGCAAGTTTCTCTTCGATATGTCGTAGGTGACCGACAATCGCCTTTCTTATGTGCACGTTTTCTACTTTGGAAAGCTCAAACACTAAGGCCGAGGCGATGTGCGCCTGTTCGTGCACAGTCTGACTGAGATAGAATTGCCGTGCCTGACTGTAATGGTCGCTAAAGCTCTCCGCACGAATCCTGCCTTTTGCACCCTTTTCTGTTACTGCAGAACTATGAAAACCGTTGGCTGGCGTTTCACGTGGCGAGTTTCCAGACAAGGAGTTAGGCTCATACGCAACACGTCCCGCCGGTTGCTCCATTTGCATGTGTCCGTCACGTTGCTGGTTGGAGAATGGGCACTTAGGAGCGTTGATCGGGATCTGGTGGAAATTGGGCGAACCCAGGCGCAAAAGTTGAGTGTCTTGATAGGAAAATAAGCGGCCTTGCAACAGTGGATCATTAGAGAAATCAATGCCTGGTACGACGTTAGAGGCACAGTAAGCAACTTGTTCAGTTTCTGAGAAGAAATTGTTTGGCCAGCGATCCAGCACCATCCGTCCGATCACTCTCAAGGGCACCAGTTCTTCGGGAATCAGCTTCGTCGCGTCCAGATGATCGAACGGAAATCGGTCCGCTTCCTCCTGCGTGAAAAGCTGAACCGCGAATTCCCACTCGGGCAAATTACCCGAGGTAATGGCTTCGAACATATCTCGACGGTGATAGTCTGGATCAGCGCCGGCGATCTTGACAGCCTCATCCCAAATAGTAGACTGCAAGCCGAGCTTGGGACGCCAATGGAACTTGACGAACGTTGATTCACCAGCTTTGTTAATCAACCGGAAACTATGCACGCCGAAACCTTCGATCATCCGTAGCGAACGCGGTATTGTGCGATCAGACATGATCCACATTACCATATGCATAGATTCAGGCGTGAGAGAAATGAAATCCCAGAATGTGTCATGCGCGGTTGCCGATTGCGGAAAACCGCGGTCTGGTTCCATTTTTAAGGCATGGATGAGATCCGGGAATTTGAGGGCATCCTGGATGAAAAAAACCGGGATGTTATTGCCGACCAGGTCCCAGTTACCATCCTTAGTATAGAACTTGACGGCAAATCCCCGGACGTCACGAGGGGTATCTACCGAACCTGCGCCGCCTGCGACAGTTGATAAGCGGGTAAACACGGGTGTCTTCTCACCGACCTCGGTCAGTATCCGGGCAGAAGTATATTGTTGTAGCGAGTCAGTCAGCTCGAAGAAGCCATGCACACCCGTCCCGCGCGCGTGAACGACGCGCTCAGGAATGCGCTCATGATCAAAATGCGTAATTTTTTCACGAAAGATGAAATCCTCCAGAAGCGTAGGGCCTTTTGGATTGGCCTTGAGCGAGTTTTGATTATCGGAAATCCCGACGCCCTGGTTCGTGGTAAGCGCGTTGTGCTTTCCACCATCAGTCTGGTGCAACTCGCCACCAGAACCGGGTTGAGTATCTCCGCTAGAAGCTGTGCTCCTAACCTGACTATGTATTCCAGTATCACTAAACTTGTTTGTTTCGCTCATGGCTATAACCTCCCACTCTTCCTTGATGTGAGATTATCTTTCCACAAAACACCATTATTTTATACCAATCTCTTTGGGCAGAATAAACGTGCTTACTCTAGTTTCTCTACTTCAATAAGCTTTCAGCCAAACGGGGATTCCTCTTCAATTCTTGTTATTGCTGCTGGTGAGGGGTTTACCTCTTGGATTACTTTCGGTGACATGACAGCCAAAACCCCTCCCCCAACGACGAAGATTCCCCCCGCCACTTGTAAAAGGGTTAGACTTTCATTTAACATAATAACACCTAAACTAACTGTCATCACAGGTTCCATGGTACTTATAATCGATGCAGACGTGGCACCGATACGTTTCATACCCTCAAAAAAAGTCAATATTGCAATAACGGTTGAGAAAAAGGCAATGCCCCCGATCCCCAACCACGTGCCCCAGGAGAGATTCCAGGTAGCCCCACCTATTGGCAGACCAATTATTCCGTATGTAAGAGCTGCTGATGTAGAAATCAAGGTTGTACTTACTAGCGGAGTCGTTGTCTGCAACACCCTATTTCCTACGAGAATATAAAGAGCATAAACTAAGGCAGCCCCAAGAGCCAGCGTAACCCCAAAGGGATTAATACCTTTCAAAGCTACTCCCAAGACTAGAACTAAGCCAAATGTGGAGAGCAATAATCCAACGAGTTTATACCTAGAAAACTTCTCTTGCTTGGTCAATACAGCTATAACAGTGACGATTATAGGATAAGCGTACAAGAGTAATGCGGCTAAAGAAGCAGGAATAAAAAGTACTGCGGTTAAGTAAAGTCCCGACATTAAAGAGTACCCTATCCCCCCCATTCCCCATAAGACAAGCCATGTTTTTAAGGTCAGTCGAGGTAATCCTTCTCGCCAAATAGTTATCATCCAAAAAACGAGTGCTGCTATTGTAAAGCGGACAAATAATATTGTAGTGAGACTGGCACCTCCAGCAAATATATATTTCCCGAAAATAGGATATACGCTGAACCCCAAGGTGGAAATTAGGATTAATATTACTCCGAATTGATTATTTTGTTTTTGCCTATCATTCATGCCTTTTTCTCCAATTGTGTTTAATTTGAGTCCCAATTTGGTTGATGATTCCTGTTCATCCCCTCGGTTATTTGATGCTTCTATTTTATAGGATTCAGGCAAATATTTCATCAACAATTTACCGACATTCCACTTCTGCTCTTGAAAAATTTTGCCACGCTCTAAAGAAGGTGAAATGAGAACGGCTTCAACGCTCGAGGGGTCGGGGTCCGCAAATTAAGCAGCTAATTCATGTAATTGATCAATAGCAACATTTCGAATTCCCTTATAATTTCAGGTAAAATGCGGTTGCTCTCCTTTCACGTTAACCACTAACCTACATAGGATGTGAAGAAAGGAGTGGATAGATTTGTCTCATCACCACGATCATGGTCATTCCCTTTGCCCTGTTTTAAGAGAAGGTTCCTCAGGTCCTGCGGTTAAGAAATTGCAAAAGTGTTTATTAGATTTTGGTTATAATCCTGGGAAAATTGATGGCGTTTTTGGATCACTAACGAAAACAGCGGTGTTGTCTTTTCAAAAGAGCAGGAAATTAGTACCAGACGGAATCGTCGGTATTAGGACCTGGGCCGCACTCGGTGCAAATTGTTAATAACCATACCGTATACTTCTCTACATTAAATCGAAAGCCGGATACCACTTTTAGTGGTTCCGGCTGAAGCTGAATCTGACTCTATACTTTTGCATTTTCTAAAAGAAGCACCTTTTCGATAAACACTTTGACGATCTTAGGGTCAAACTGGATACCAGAATTTTTTTGCAGTTTTTCAACAGCAACTTCTTTTGGTAAGGCACTGCGGTAGCTTCTTTCGCTGGTCATAGCATCATAGGCATCAGCTATGGCAATAATTCTTGATTCAAAGGGTATTTCTCCCTCCTTTAAACCTTTAGGATACCCCGTTCCATCCCATCTTTCATGATGGCATAGGACGTATTCCGCCATTTCCGACATATCATTGACCGTACTGAGTATTCTATATCCAATTTCTGGATGACGTTTTATTTCTTCCCACTCAACCTCTGATAGTATTCCTTGCTTATTGAGTGTACTCTCCTCGATTGCTATTTTCCCGATATCATGAAGTAAGCCGACTGTTTTAAGTTCCTCAATTTTTCCGTCAGCTAAACCAAGAGCCTCCCCTATACTATTACATAACACCGATACTCTATGGGAGTGCTGCTCTTCACGCTTATTTTTTTCGTGTAGGGTATTTATGATAGCATTAATGGTTTTCCCCCTCATACTTGGGCCTTCAAAGAGTTTTTTCTTGTACATATAATCTTCCGCTTTTTTGAGTACTTCCTGAATGTCTTCCTCCTCATTATTCTTAGATTCCCAACCAAACGAAATTGAGATTTCGATGGAGCCTACTTTTTCCTTTAAGGCCTGAGCTTTAATTCGTTTAACGATTTCTTCTGTTTCATTGATATCGGTCTTCGGTAACAGTATGACAAATTCGTCTCCGCCAAGTCGTGCCACAATATCATCCGATCGACATGCTTCTATGATCACTTCGCCTACCTTCTTCAGGAGTTCATCTCCCATGGCATGACCAAAGGAATCATTGATCAGCTTTAAGCCGTTAACATCTGCCATAACAAGGGTCAGCGGTAAATTTCTCGGAACATTTAGTCGCTTTAATTCCTCTTCAAAAAATCTTCGATTGTATAGGCCCGTTAGGACGTCGTTATAACTTAAATATTCTAGTTTCTGTTCCAGACGTTTACGTTCACTAACATCTCTCATTAAGGCATGCAAAACCTGTTTGCCATTGAGTAGTATAGACGTCATCATAATCTCAACTGGGAAATCGAGGCCATTTTCTTGTTTATGCCACCATTCAAATTTACATTTACCTATTTTTTGGACCTCCTTAGTAAGACCGAGCGCTTTTTCTATAGAAGAAATACCCTCAGGTTGATTTTCAGGAGAAAGCTCCCAGGAGGTCTTCCCAATAATACTTTCCTTGGAAGCATATCCTAGTAATTCGACTGCAGCAGGATTACAATTAATGACTCTATGATCTTCGACAATTAATATGGCATCGGACGAACCCTCAAATAACCTTCGAAAGGTATGTTCACTGGCTCTCAAGGCATCCTCATTTAATTTCTGATCCGTAATATCTTCTATCATACATATTTCGTTCGCGTTGTTTTTATAGTCCGACAAACCAGCAACCGTAATTTTCGCCCAAACCTCAGCGCCATTTGGCTTTATATATCGTTTCTTCATATTAAAACTCTTAATCTTTCGGTTATTAATTAACGATATACTCTTCATGTTTTCTTTAATATCATCTGGATGAGTGATAGCCATCCAGTCAATGTTAACTACTTCTTCCATTGATCTTCCGATAATTTCAGCAAATTTTGAATTTATTTTATGAATTTGTCCCGTATACGAATCACATATTGCAATACCTAAGGGTGCTTGTTCGAACATCGTTCTAAATTTTTCTTCACTTTCACCTAACTTCTTTTCACTTTCAATATTTTGATAATATTGAAATCTCATTTCTTCTTGAGCTGCTGTTACTTGCTGTATATAGGCCTGAAGTTCCTCATTTTTTCTGTGCAAATCATGCGTAATGCTAATGTCTTGCATTACCAAAATAATACCTAAAAAATCATGTAAATCGTCATAAACATGTTTGCAAGAAATATTTACAGGAATTCTTTCACCATCATTTGTCAATAAATTGATATCATTAAAGTTGGAGTCATCATTATTGTCTATAATTTGACTTATGGAAAATTTTCCTTTGGAATGATCCTCTATGATAGAATCAATATCTTGGTTCAATAACTGTTTCTCTTCAAATTTCAAGATAGCTAAAGTATGTTTAGAAATTCTTATAATCTTTCCGCTGTCATTTAGCAATAAAACGATATCCATGATTTCTTTAAAAACTTCTTCAAAGATAAACTTCTCTGGAAGTGCTAATAATTTATATTTAGAAATCACTCTATAAGTACCCGTAATCATAATGATCGAATACAATTGTCCCATAAGTGGGAATTGGGAATATCCAATTAAAGGCAGTATATCTTGAGATAATAGATTTAAAACAAATGGAATAATACTAGAAATCACTAAGATTTTGGACTGCTTTTTAGTTCTTACATTATTTGCTTTCAATCCCCAAACAAATAAAATAAAGATACTTAATAAAAGAAATATAAAATTATATAAAAAATCGCCAATATAGAAGATATTGGATACTATTATTGAGGTTTTTATATCCGCACCGAATAAAAATACTGCCATATAAAAAGATATAAGTGCAGGTAGAAATATTAAAATCTTGACAATTCTATTGTTATTCATAATTTGATTTTCAGTTATTAATAGAACTAAATATAAGGTAAGCGCACTAAAACTGCACCATCCTATCGCTGCTATTTTATTCCATAACGAAAATACATGTTTATCGTGGGACAAATAGGCAAAAGCATAAGCGAAGGACCATACGGCATAACTACTACATAAAAACAAAAAAATCCGATTAACCATAGATTTCGGATTTAAGGTAAACGTATACACACCAATGTAAACATAAATAATGACGGAAACTAATGATAATGCAGAAAATAAACTACTTATATCCAAAATTACTCTCTCCCAAAAACAATGATAACGATAATGAATTATATCACTATTACGTGGAAGATTTGTACTTTTTTATTTTGCAAGATTATTGCGAATTAGGAGGAGCCCTTTGCCCATAGAGGCGAAAGGCTCCTTTTGTAGCATCCGCCAGCTCTAGGAGGCTCAAGTTCTAAGTACTGATAATTCTCTCATTTAATAGGGTTCATTGTTCAGTTGACAAGTGACGAACTTAACTGTTCTGCGAAACCATTCTGAGGGAAAACGTAGCCAGCGTGATTTCCTGGGAAGTCCACAATCTTCACTCCAAGACGGTCGGCAAGTATATTCGCACAATGATATGGAAAATGATCTTTTGAAGTCTTACCACCAGCAAGAATAACCCTAGTTGCTGAGATATTCAAAGCGATCTTTAGGGCGTCAATGTCCAGCATATAGAGGCGTATTGCAGGTACCTCATTAGTTATAAAATACTTTGTGTTGTTGACCATTTGTTCCCGTTGTTCAGGGCTTACTTGATGGTCATGATCGTCATGATCGTCAAAACTCCCCATACCTAGAGAAGCAGCGAACTTTCCTAATGCTTGAAGTGCACCCATCGAAGTGTAATCGGCTTCGAGGTCCTTCATGATTCTTAGTGCCCGCTCTCGTTCCGCTTCGGGCAATAACTGCGTCAAAGGCGGCTCATGGGGGATCAATGTCCGAACCTGTTCTGGGTGGCGAATGGCTAAATCGAGTCCAATTACCGCACCAGAACTGCTACCAAATACATACGCTGGTTCTGCAGTCAACTCAGACAACAATCGGTGAGCATCGTCACTATGAGTCTCCACAAGATATTTTTCATTTGGATTGTCAAGCTTACTGCGAGAGTGCCCCCGTCTGTCGTAGGTTACGACCGTGAAACTTTCTGCTAGCTTGTCAACAACGGCATAGAATACGTTAGCATCACCATTTCCTCCGTGAATCATCAGAAGAATAGGTCCTGATCCTCGCACCTCATAGTAGAGGTTTGCACCTGGTACAGTTAATTTATTAATTTTCTGTATGTTATTCACCTTCTCCTTTGTCCCTCAAAATTAGATACTCCATTACATGCATTTTCCCATACCTTTAGTCAATTAATTCCGTTTCCTTCATCATACCCAGCTTCAAGCACGCCTACCCGCTATATCTTCATTTAACGCTCACCATTAATCGAAATTTTACAGGAAATCTCAGGCAGACAATGCCCTTCTTTTCTTTGCAGGATCACTGGGTTAATAGCTTTCTGGTCTTTACAGACTAGCTAATTCCGAATGCATTTGCGACCTTGTTTTGTGACCAACAATTGCAACTGACACATTTGTCCGCTCCGATATAAAGCACCCTTTATCTATAAATCCAATATAATATCAATGAAGCCAGAAGGGAACTCGCTTACGCTAAAGCTGAACATCAAGGCTTCGGTGGGGGAGTCTACCCCCACCGAAGTGGAAATAGGAACACCCACTTATAGAAGTGGGTGTCTTGGAATTGATAAACTTTCTGCTCGTTTAATGATTCTCAAAGGTTAGGCTTAATTTTTGTTTAGTGGGGGATTATAAAATGAATAAGTTAAAACGTATTTCTAAAGTGTTTGCATCAGCAGAAGAAATTCCTTTTGACGACTCCTCTAGGATTATATTAATGAGTGACGTCCATCGGGGGGATGGAAGCTGGGCAGATGATTTCTCAAAGAACCAAAATCTATATTTTGCAGCCTTAACTCATTACTATAATGAAAATTATACCTATATAGAGATTGGTGATGGTGACGAACTTTGGAAAAACAAAAACCTTTCCGACATTATCTATGTACACAGTGATGCATTTTGGCTTCTTTCAAAATTTTTCAATGAAGGTAGGCTTTATCTAATTTTCGGGAACCACGATATGGTCAAGAGAGAAGACAAATTTGCAAGAAACAACTTGTACGAATATTTTAATGAACAAGAGAAAAAGTATATTCCGTTATTCGAGAACATTAAGGTTCATGAAGGGTTGGTTTTAAGGCATAAGGTGAGCGCTCAAAAGATACTTTTGATTCACGGGCATCAAGCAAGTTTCTTAGATTATGACATGTGGAAGTTAAGGAGATTTCTAGTTAGGTATTTATGGAGGCCACTTGAGTCATTTGGCGTTAATGATCCAACGAGTACCGCTAAAAATTATAATAAAAAAGATGCCATAGAGAAAAAGCTTACTGAGTGGGTAACACGCGAAAAGCATATGCTTATCGCCGGCCATACTCATCGGCCTATGTTTCCTGAAGTGGGTAATCCCCTATATTTTAATGACGGGACTAGTATCCATCCTCGCTGTATAACAGGGATTGAAATTGCGAATGGTAATATTACGCTTGTCAAATGGAATGCTAAAACAAAGAATGATGGCACATTGTTCATAGGCAGAGAAGTGCTGGCAGGACCAAGAAAATTGCAGGATTACTTTTCTCAGCAGTAGATCTCTCAAAAGTATATGCCAAGTCAAGTAGGCTAGATCTCTTCTTCACTGCAAGTATTGCTCGCGCCGATATCCGCAAGATAGCTGAGAAAGTGAATTCGTTATATGCCAAAAAGGCAAGGTTTAAACCCTGCCTTTCTATGCTTAATTCTTGCGTTTATTTTAATGAACTCTTATCTTTTGTCCAGGATGAATTAGATGAGGATTACGGATATGAGGATTTAGGCATATTAATTTACGAACCGTCTTTCCATGTTTCTTGGCTATTTTGTAAATGCAATCTCCACGACGAACTGTATGGTACATCGTTTGATTTCCCCCTTCCAATATAGTCTATATTATGTCAGGGCAATCTCTTAATGTGTCAGTACTCACAATCTAAATAGGAACAAAAAGTGTTTTTGAAACGAGGGTTATTTACTTCGGCGGTCTTTTCCCATTTTGAAGGTCATAAGGGGTTAATCCAAAGGTGTATTGAAAATGTGGCAAATCAACAATTGATTTAAACCGGCCGCCCCATTCTAGACCAACTTTTTCTCCCAAATGGCCCATTAGATTAAACTGTGTTTGATCATTAGATATGAGGTTATTTTCAAAAGGTGCAGCGTCAAATGCTAATCCCCAATTATGATAGGAGTCTCCAGCTCTGGCATTAGTGACTATTGAGCCAGGCTCAGTTCTGCCTAAAGCATATAGCCTATCTGACTCATCCCAACTTCTAAAGGCAGCAGTGACTAAAACCTCCAAGTGATTTGCGCTACATAAGCGCAGAAATTCACTGGCTAGAAAGGCAACGTATGGGTCAAGGGAACTTAAAGCAGTTGAGCTTGGCCGACTTTCGAAATTGTCTATTGGATGAGGGTTGAACAATTTCACCCGAGTTCTTGGGATTACAATCCCTTCTTGAACAAGTCCATGATCGGCTTGGAATCTTTTTACCGCATTTGTGGTTTTTAGGCCAAACCAGCCATCGGGAATTCCAGAATTATATCCTAATGAATTTAGTTTTACTTGTATCATCTTAACTCTTGCGATTAGACTAGCCCATGTGGCAGGACCGACAATACCATCACGAGTTAATTTCACATCATCTTGGAAATTCTTGACTGCATCTTCTGTTTTTCGGTCAAAAATGGTATCAATTATAAAGTTATTATAATTTTTGCTCAAGCCGTTTAAGTTCATCTCTAACCTTTTTACATATAGTCCATTAGATCCTGACCTTATGACTGGTAAATTTGGCATGTCAAAGACACCTTTCTTTTCGACATTGCTATTCGTATTTTCATACTATGTAAGAAGAAAGGAAAGGTTCGATTGGCCGGATTCAGACACAGTACTAGAGAACATCTTGTAATTTCCTGGTCTAGCAGTTAGGATGTGAGTATCTAATTACATAGAAGGAGGGGTATTTATTAAACTTGACATTCAAACCCTTGCTTTTATCCTGAGCCTAACCTTTGTCGCCCAGGTTATCGCTCTTTTCGTCCAATATAGAATTAATAGAACCTACCGTGGGATTGGATTGTGGTTACTAGGTTCTGCCTTAATGGCACTAGGGGTTATCTTCATGCCCATGGTAACTGTAAAATCACTCGTAATGCTCGCAAGGATCGCCAATCCGCTGCTGGCTTTAGGACAAATCTTCCTTTATCTGAGTATTATGCAGTTCCTGGATGAGAAAGAGAATCGTTGGATACTAAGTTCGATTTATATTGTTTTTGTCTTTTTTTATTATTTTTACATGTATGTCGATAATGACATTTCCTCACGTACAATTGTTATAAATGCTACGGTAGCTATTATTTCATCAATGACTGCATACAAGCTTTTTTTTAACAAGGACAGACGTATCTCTAGCTCAGCCCATTTTACCGCCGCTGTTTTTCTCACCTATGGATGTTTTATAACAATGCGTTTCTTGGCGGCATTTTTGTTACCTCCGATGCACTCGTATTTTGACCAAGCCCCGATTCTTATAGCTGGCTTTGCAGTTCCAATCTTCGCCAGTACGCTCTGGACATTTGGGTTCATCATCATGATTAATCAGCGCTTAAATGCCGAAAATCGCGAAGAAAAAGATAAGTTGCAACTCATTTTTGACGCCAGCCCGGATGCGGCAATAATAACTCGACTGAATGACAGTTTATTTGTTGACGTCAATGGTGGATTTTTAGTAATGACCAGATACACTCGTGACGAGGTAGTTGGAGATTTCGCCTTAAAGATTAGTCTCTGGCATAATATAGCTGATCGACAACTATTTCTAACGGAGTTAGAGGATAAAGGAATTTGTTCAAACCTGGAATTTGACTTTCAACGCAAAGATGGAAGTCAGTTTGTCGGTTCGATCTCAGCCAGAATCATTATAATTAGTGCTGTGCCTCATATCCTTAGCGTGATTCAGGACATAACTGAGCGCAAGCAGACTGAAGAGGCGCTTATAGAAAGCGAAGAAAAATATCGTTCTATCCTCAACGCCTCTCCTGATGATATCACGATCACAGATCTAGAGGGGCGCATCCTAATGATTTCTCCGGCTGCAAAAAGGATGTTTGGTTACGAACCAAATTATGATCAATTTATTGGCCTGCATATCCTTGACTTTATAGTGCCCGAGGATGTTGAGAGAGCACAATCCAACGTCCTGCTAATGTACCAAGGCGCTCATCTACCGCCCAATGAATACCGTGGAATACGGCAGGATCGAAGCATCTTTGATATAGAGGTAAACAGTGGGTTTGTTCACAACGCCAACGGCCAACCGATCAAAATGGTATTTATTGTCCGTGACATCACAGAACGCAAGCTGGCAGAGCAGAAAATACAAGAGCTGATTAAACAGCTTGAAATCGAGAAGAACACCGCTCACTTGAATTCGATTACTGACAGTCTGACCGGGTTGGCCAATCGCCGCTATTTTGATGAGGTTCTCCGAACAGAGTTTTTCAGGTTGAAGCGTTCTGGGTCTACTTTGTCGCTAATCATGCTAGATATCGATTATTTTAAAAAGTTCAATGACAGCTATGGGCATTTAGCTGGCGACGATTGTTTGCGCCAGATTGGAACTACGCTTGAATCGATTGTCGGGCGAGCACCTGACATTGTTGCTCGCTATGGTGGAGAAGAATTTGTTGTGATACTGCCCGAAACAAAAGGCCTCGGGGCGGCAACCTTGGCGGAACGAATCCGCAAAGCAATTGAATTGCTCGCTATTCCCCACTCTGCATCCAACATTTCGGAATATGTTACGGTCAGCCTCGGGGTGGTAACCGTTTATACGACCGGGCTAACATCACCAGAACAAGTTCTGGGACTTGCTGATGAAGCTCTATATTGTGCTAAAAACAGCGGACGTAATCGGATTATAGTCGCCACTGATAATGTAGCTACCCAGATGCTTAACTCGTTACATATGAACATACGTATTTAAGCAAAATAAAAAGTGGATTCAAATCCCTAGTCAGCAATGATACAAAAACAAATCCGATTGTCCTTACATTTTATCTAACGTTTCAGGATCAATGGGATAGCCTATCTCTCGTGCTGTATCCATCATCGCTTCAATATTTCTAAACGGCGTTTCTACCGGCAGACTACAGCCTGACATAATAACATATCCTTTAGGCGCATCCCAAGCTTGCTGCACGCATTTGATAACCGCCTCACGTACAAGAGCAGGGGTACCAGCATACATCACGGATGAAGGATCCACATGTCCCAATATTTTAACCCTATCGCCAATTTGTTCCTTGCATTTTTGGAGATTTACTACATTGTCAACACTGAATCCTGCGACACCCATAGCGACTACATCTTCCCATATTTTTTCCGTTTTACCACAAATATGCATTGTCACTGGCTTTCCTTTAGAATTGATATATTGCACTAACTTTTGCAAATACGGCGCACCAAATTCACGGAAATGTTTGGGGTTTACAACCGTGCTGGAAGACATGGGCTCGGAAATTGTCGGGGTCAGTCCAACGTCAATAATCGCCTGAGCATATCTGATACAAGTTTCCAATGAAACCTCGCAAGCACGATGAACGACATCAGGATTAGTGAATAATAACTTGCTCATCTTTTCAATTCCTAATAAGAAAAAGGCATTGGTGAAAGGGCCTACAACTCCTCCCGCACAAGAAACATCTTGTCCTAATTCATCGATTAGGTATTTCATGGCTTCTATATGGATAGGCAACCGACCGTCTTTATAGGGATCAGCAGATTTTAAGCTATTAATTTGGCTGATGTCGTCAACAGCCGGAGCAGCGAGGTCGGCTGTATTATCTATAGGAAAATTAATTTTTGCTCCCATTGCTTCTGCCCAGGGAAATAAATCTGTAAATATTCTCACACCGTCATATCCAAATCGGCGATAAGCTGCGATTTGGGCATCAGCAATGGTCCTAGCACTACGATTGAATTCAGATATTTTACAGCCATAAATCCGAGCAACCCCATTGGCTATATTTGGATTGCAGGGGAGGCGATCCACCCTTTCCCCTCTTGCTAAGGCCTTAGATCGTTCAACTGGGGTCATCTTATCCTTCATCATCGTTGAGCCCTCCCGCACACCAAATCTTGGGCTAATTTAGCGGCCTTAGATGCGTCTGTTGCATAATAGGCACCGATTTTATCGGCGAAACTTTTTGAAATTGGCCCTCCACCGATCATAACTTTGATCTTGTCCTGCAACTTATCTCTTTCTATTAGATGCATCACTTCTGCCATACCTTCCATTGTCGTTGTCATCAAGGTGGATAAAGCAATAATTTCTGCCTTAATTTCTTTGGCTTTCTCGACAAAATCTGCCGGCGGCACATCTCTTCCTAAATCCACTACCTCGAAACCCAGTGTTTCCAGCATTATTTTAACGAGATTCTTACCAATATCATGCGTATCACCTTCGACAACCCCAATGACAACTGTATGTTTATCTCCAAGTTCTGCCTGCTTTAAATGAGGTCTTAGTACGTCCAGTCCCGCATACATTGCATCTGAACACATCAACAACTCCGGAATATAGTATTCTTCCTCTTCGTACAATTTACCAGCTCGATCCATCCCATTTGCTAATCCTTTATTAATGGCTTCATAGGGATCAAAACTATTCTCAATATACGTTTGGGCAAGTTCTACTGTTAAGATTTCTTCCATATTCACGACCGAATCAGATAATTGAATTAATAGCTTTTGCTTTAAATCTGACATGTTCTTTCTCCCCTTCCACAGTAATGCTAATTATTGATAGTCCAACGCAACATTCTGCCTTTCATTATATCGAACAGATACATTATCCCAACCAATATAAGCGCCATAAAGATAAAGCCGGCAATTACAAGATCAAAGCGTGCGAAATCAGAGTAATATTGGACAAAATAGCCCATGCCGGAAGTAGCTCCGAACATTTCCGCCACTACGAGCATTACAAAAGAGAATTTGAGTGCAATAGTGCACCCAGAAAGTATAGTAGGAGAAGCAGCAGGTAAAATCACACGGAACAGTTTTTCTACTTTGCCTATTTCCAGCGTAGCTGCGCTTTCCAAATATTTCTTATCGATTGTCATTACTGCATTTACAGTTGTACCCAGTGTTGGCCAAAATGCGCCTATAAATATAATAAAAATAGCCGCAGATCGAAATGATGGAAAAATGTGAATTGCAAAAGGTGTTAAAAGAGGCGCAGGTATGGCACTGAACGCATTGATAAATGGGGTTATATTTTTACGCAATACCATTTTCAAACCAATGAGCACGCCAAGGCTTATTCCACCAACTGTCGCCATAATATATGCCGGAATCAACAATTGTAGAGAACTTATCAGCCCTTTCATCAGAATGCCAAAATGTGAGCTGAACACTGGTATGACCTTGCTAAGTCCACGGAATAAGAACGGATCCAGTATGCCGAAAACATCGGTTAAAAGCTCGTAGGCGATTACCAATCCGACGAATAACAGCATTATACCCAACCTGTCTTTTACAAGTTTTTTCATGGTAAAGCTCCTTTGAATACAAAATATTCTATGGCAATTTCTAAGACTCACGTAAACGGCATACTTGCATGCGTCTTTATGCCAAGTATGCCGTTGTGTCATTAAAAACTAAAATTACAGGTTAAATTCGTTGAACTCTTTCTGCTTTTCCTTATAGAAGTTACTATTAGGATACTTTGCCTGCAAATAGTCCAAAGCAGCTTTATAATTAGTAGTATCGATATGATCTTGAATTTTAACCTTAGGATCAACGATATAACCGAATTTCTGCATCTTGTCCCACATCTTTACTACGCTATTCTTATATGGGTCAGTTTCATATTTAATATGAGGGCTTAGCAAAAAGCTTTTTGCAGTTTCAACTGACATATCCAAATTTTTGACGGTTAGTTCTACAACGCGATCCATATTGGTCGGCATAATTTCTTCCGCCCTCAAATATGCACGAAGCAGTCTCTGTACTGCTTCTGGATTTTCTTTAAGCCAACTTGTTTTTGCAACCATACGGCAACAGGAGTGATTTGGCCACAATTCATCTGGCCACATAACAATGTTCATACCCGCTTCTTTAATTTGAAGTTCAAACCCTGTGGATACAGCACCAAAATCCGCTTGACCACTGCGTACTGCTTCCATTACATCTGTATTCTTTTTCATTTCGATAAAGGTAACATCTTTTTTCAGGTCGAAGCCTGCGTCAAACAAAATACCCTTAAGTACGATGTCCGGAGTGCCGCCTCTCATTATAGCAATCTTTTTGCCACGGAAATCTTCTACGCTATTATATTTTGTGCCAGGCATAGCGAAGACAGGGGTTGCGCCGATAATCATATAGCCACCGAAAATGGTAAATTCTTGACCATTTGCAATTTGAATTAGAGGGCCACCAGTACCATAGGTAGAAATAACATCTACCTTGCCGGAACTTAAAGCAGAAAAGGCGTCTGTTCCATTGTTAATATAGCTGAGATCAACATCAATACCCTCTTCGTCCAAATATCCTTTGTCTTTTGCGAGATATTGGAATACTTGACCTGATGTTGCCTGTGCCGCTAAGGTTACCTTTAACTTCTTTGCTGGTTCGGTCTTGCTACTAGTGCCGACAGAACCTTGGGAACAGCCTGTCAACAGCATCATTCCTACCATTAAGAGCGTAATTAATTTTACTACTTTTTTCATTCATCTCTCTCCTTAGATCTTATATATAATTTCCATTTTATAAATTAGACGATTTTATTCTAACCTCATTATGAATAATCTTGATTAGACTATTCCGTAGTTGCATAGTCTGCGGATCGTCGAACATCGTAGTTCTGTCTGATTTTGACTTATCCTTAAATGAATAATTATAAATAACTTTGCTGGGTGATTGCCCAATTACAAAAATATCCGTTGCCAAAAGCAACGCCTCATCCACATCATGGGTAACAAAGAAAATGGTCTTTCGGTTTTCAGTCTCCTTATTCCACAAATCAAAAACCAGATCTTGCAGTTTAGCTCTTGTTACAGCATCTAACGCGCCAAAGGGCTCATCCATCAAAAGAATCGGTGGATCTATGCCAAAGGCGCGGGCTATTGCACAACGTTGCTTCATGCCACCGGAAAGTTCTTTAGGTAGCTTATCAAAAACTGACTCTGGAAGCTCAACATCCTTGAGTCTTCTTAGGGCTTCGGCTTTACGCTCACTGAAGCTCATATTCTTAAATCTCTGTTTAAGTGCTATCATAATATTCTCTCCAGCACTCATCCATGGGAAGAGACCGTAATCCTGAAACACAACCCCCCTTTGCAGACCTGGTTTCATTACTGGTGCATCATCCACAAGAATTTCACCCGAGCTTGGTTTTTCCAAACCTGCTAGTAAACGAAGGAACGTGCTTTTTCCGCAACCAGACTGCCCAAGCAAGCAGACAAAGGCTCCAGCTTCGACTTTGATATTAATGTCTTCTAATATCAAATCCTTGTCATAAGAAAAGCTTACATGGTTTACCGATACCTCTAGCATAAATTCCCTCCCATGAAATCGCCATTAATGTTAAAAGTGCCTATTCCCCAGAACAACAACCAGCCTCTACAATCGACCCCTTTTGTTTATCTTCCATTTGGGTCATCGGTTTTGCTTGCTTTGAGGTAGTAATCTTAGTGCCTTGGACCTTATTTGAAGCACATCCCGAAAGCAATATGGTGAAGGCTGAAACTATTAATATCATGGCAGACACAATTTTCATTTTCATCCCTTGCCATCCCATCTTATATATTTGTACTTAACATTATTTCATTTAGTTTATCAATTTGAGAATTCACACCTAAACAACATAAGGCATCTGAAAGAAAATAACAAGTCAAAGATGCCTTGGATATTTTGCGTCAGACAAGGCGGTACGTTCACCTCATAGCGGAACTATTAGGTGAACATGCCAACGCAGTATGACACAAAATAGACTGGCATATTAACTGGTCATTTTCTTGAATGTGCCTAATCCTAAATCGTCCGATACCAATGTATTCGCGAACGTAATAGAGCTTAGCTGATCATTTCTAGGAATGCCTCAATCCGAACCTTTAATTGTTCCACATCAGACTCTGAATAATCTGTTTCGATTTGTAAAAATGGAAGGTTTATCTTATCCTGGAGGTATTTCTTCAAGCTATGCGACTCTATGTTATAGGTATGACATCCTTGCCAAGTGAGATCCACAATTCCATCCACGTTAAACTCGTCCGCTAATCTCTCGACAAGTTCAAACCGAGCGGTGTTTGGAGACATACAGGAACAAGGCGTTCTTAGATATTTTTCGGCAATCGCTAAGAGAGGTTCTTTCGCTTCATCAACCTGGTCAACAACGCCTTTATACGCTCCGCAGCTCTCGAAACAAACAACATTTCCGCCATTCTCTTCAATAATTTGTACAACCTTATCAGAGCCGACACCCACAGGAACTCCCGTTAAGAGTATTCTTGGCGTCTTCGTATTAAATGGGGTCACTCCCTGTCTGTGCAATTCCTTCAATTCTAAGGTTAAGCGATCAACCATGACCACGACTTCCTTTTTGTCAATACTAAAGCCTCGATTATATAGGGCCATCAGTAAATCCATGCCACTGATCGGTGAGGGCTTAAGTTTAGCAATATCCTGTAAGTCCTTAAGTGCACGTCGTTCTTCATTCATGAGTTGAATGGACTCACGTAAATCTTGATCGGTGATCGTTACACTAAATTCGGCTTCCAGACGATCTTTCATCTTAATTACTTCTCCATACCAATACTGTAAAGCCTCTTCATCCTGCTTTTGGGGAAGTTGGAGTAAATGAAGGGGCTTTAGATCGGATAGCAGTTCATACATTTTTTTCTTGCCGTCACAGGTCGTTTCTGCAATAAGAAGATCGGAAAAATTAAAGTAGGGACACGTACCGGCCGCCGCAAACCCATAACTTGATTTAATAAGGGGACAAAGATTTCTTGGCAGAACCTTTTCGGCTACTGCAATAGGGTCCTGTCTTGTACCACACAGCGAAATAGGGATAGCCCCTGCCGCCATGATTATTTCTGCAGGCGAATACAGACAGTACATCCCTACAACTTTCCTGCCCTCTTCTTTAGCTGCAAGTATCGAAATAATACTTTTTGCACGCAAATTCTCAAATTCGCTTAATATATTGGGTTCCATTTTAGATTCCATCCTTAATTCCTCCTTAATTATATTGTTTCGAAGCCTACGATTGCAGCACCAAGCGCACCTACAATCTGAGGCTGATCGGGAATATTAAATTTAGCACCGAAGACTGAGGACAAAATAGCACAAATTTCCGGATTGTTAGCCACTCCGCCAGAAAAAGTAATCTCTTCTAGACAGGGAACTCTAGAGGTTAATCCAATCATTTTGTTAGCAATGGTTTGGACTATCCCTGAAGCAATAGCCTCTTTAGTCACCTCTTGGGCAAGGAGGCCAATGATCTCTGACTCGGCAAAAACGGTGCACATACTGTTAATACTTGCAGGTTTGCTGCCTGATGCCATTTGTCCCAATTCATCTAAAGTAATATCAAGAATTCCCGTCATGACTTGTAAGAATCGTCCTGTACCAGCAGCACATTTATCATTCATGATGAAATCGGCAACCGAGCCATCTTCAGCTACCGCAATCACTTTGCTATCCTGACCTCCAATGTCAATGATTGTTCTGGTCTGCGGAAAGAGAAATCTGGCACCCTTAGCATGACAGGTGATCTCTGTCACTTTCTTATCGATAAACGAAAGTGACACACGACCATAGCCGGTCCCAACGATCCTATCTATATCGCGCTCTTGTAAGCCAGCCTTAATTAAAGCTTCATTAAATACGTTTCGGCCCGCTTCTTTGGGATTCCAACCAGTTGGAGCAATAGCCATACTTCTAATCGTTCCATCAAAAATGACAACCTTTGTTGCAGTGGAACCGACATCAATTCCTGCGCTTATCACCACTTCACCTCCCTTCATGTTCAAGCAGACTTAATTTAAGTAATGCTTTGTTTGGATATGGATTATAGTTTTCCAATGATTACATTTCTACACAGTTATTTAAAAACCCTTTATGTATAATTAATTAATTATTTTTATATATAATTAATTAATTATTATAATAAATAGAACGAAATTAAAAGAACGAATCCTAAATTCCCCTTAGGATCCGCTCCCTAACGTTCGCGTACAACACGCAAGACGACTGACAACACTTAATTCCATTCAAATCAGACGATAAGCAAATTGGTGATCACTAATACCGTTCTTAGTCTCAGTAACGAAGTGATTATATTTCTATTGGTTCTAGGTCATCATTTACAATCAAGGCCCCATAGTGTTTTATTTGGGGAAGAGATAGTTGAATAGAATCCACTAGAACTACGCCAACCCTTCCAGGGTAATACCTTAGAAATTTATCTATAATTTCAATGGACTCTGATTTAATAATTACTGGTCTTTTAATATAGACACCCAATATGCTAACAAATCCCCATACATCAAAGGTTTCTTTCCTATTACCAAAATCCAATAAGAAATAATCTACGCTTTCTGATTTATAGTCTCTTATCAAGTTGATAAAATCGCCGTTGTTCAACATATTCGCAGCGTTTTCTTCATTCAGAGAAAGCTTTCTCACTGAATATTCCTGTTCTTTAGAAAGAATTAGGTGATTATAGGCAGAAGCAATTGTTGAACTGGATTTCGGCTCTAACTCTGGACTCTCGATCTCATCGAGCTTTTTCCTTATCGCGCTAATATATTCCGGGGTGGTTCCACAACATCCGCCAATCAATCTTACTCCATTCTCTACAAATTCCTTTGTATATGAGCTAAATTGTTCTGGTGTTTGTTTGTATACTACCTCTCCATTCACTAGCTCAGGCATCCCAGCATTTGCTTTTACTGAAAGAGGAACTGAGGCAACAGCATTCATTCTTTTAATGGGTTCAAGTAAACTATCTGGACCCCCAGAACAATTAGCGCCCACTACTTCCACGCCTAGTGATTGACACACAATAGCACATACCTCTGCTGAGTTACCAGACATCGTTTTACTGTTGGCGTGAAATGTTACTGAAGCAATAATAGGTAGCTTTGTAGTTTCTTTAGCTGCCAATATAGCTGCCCTTAATTCGTTTAAATCCGAAAAAGTTTCAAAGTTTACAATATCTGCACCTGCATCTTCAATTGCCCTTAATTGCTCTTGATAAATACTATACGCCCTATCAAAGCTTAAATTGCCAGATGGTTCTAAGAGCAAACCCGTAGGGCCAACTGAAGCCGCAACATAAATAGTATCAGCAGCAATTTCTTTAGCTAATTTCACACCTTCAAAGTTTATCTGATAAGTTTTATCCCCTAAACTATGTTTTTCTAAGGTAACTCTATTGCCTGGAAAAGTATTTGTTTGAATGACATCAGAACCTGCTTGTTTGTATAGATTATAGAGATTTTTAACCTCCTCTGGTTTTGACAAGTTCCAGGATTCAGAAGCTTCCATTCCTTTTAAACCTCTCATTTGGAGCATAACACCTTTAGACCCATCATATAATAGAACCCTTTCCTGGATTGAACTCAAAATACTTTTCATGATGCGACCTCCTAATAATTGTAAGCTAGATACTTAGAATCTTCTCTTTACTTGGTCCAGTTGTCGTGTAGTGGTTCCCTTATCTGACTGCTTTACTTACCTTCCGAAGCCTGCCCTTAATTGGAGTGTTTTGCAGATCTTGCAGCACCAACTCGCCTTTATTGTTTAATATTTCCACAAAGGTTGAGACATCTAAGATATTGATGATCCCAATATCAGCAGCAGTTATGCCTTGGATACTGCAAAGTGTACCGACAATATCGACCGGTCTCATCTTTGTTTTCTTCCCGGCATTGATATGAATTTTTATAATTTCAGTGCCCAGCTGCGCACCTTTTGATTCTTTAATTTCTGGCAACGTATTGATTTTGGCCATAAAGTCTTGTTTTGACTGATCCACCGTTTCTTTTGCCGGTCTTACCTGCAAAGGGATTTCTTTGCCAATGTAGTCTTGAATATCCTTTAAAAACTTCTCTTCATGTTTGGCTACAAACGTTATGGCTTTCCCAATTTTGTTGACACGGCCTGTTCTTCCAATTCGGTGAACATAGCTTTCTCGGTCATATGGGATATCATAATTAATGACCAAGGTAATGTCCTCGATATCCAGACCTCTCGCAGCAACATCTGTCGCACATAGATATCTAAAAAATCCTTGTTTAAAATCATTCATGACATTCAAGCGGTCTCGTTGTTCCATTCCGCCATGAAGCTTCTCACAAGAATAGTTCAACTTCAGGAGTTCAGAGTAAACTTCATCGACCGTTTGTTTGGTATTACAAAATATCAGGCAGCTATCCGGGTTTTCGACAATCGTTAAATCTCGCAGAAGCTGCATCTTATCTATTTGCTCGACGTGATACCTTTCCTGAACGATCCGATCAGCCGCTGGATTTTGTTCTTCGATTTCGATGCGGATAGGATCTTTCATAATTTTACTGCATAAAACATGAATGTCTTGGGGCATTGTCGCTGACAATAGAATGGTCACCCGTTCTTGAGGTAAGCTGGTAATAATGGTTTCGATTTGCTCAATGAAGCCCATATTCAGCATTTCATCTGCTTCATCGATGACGAGATATTTAATATTGGATGTATCAAAGGTCCTCTGTTCGATATGATCGATCAACCGACCCGGAGTTCCAACCACGACATGGGTTTTTTGTTTAAGTACCTTTTCCTGAACATGAAAAGGGTACTTTCCATAAATCACTGCTATTTTAAGCCTTTTAAATCTGCCAATAAGGAACATATCTTCTCTGACCTGGACTGCAAGTTCTCTGGTTGGTGTAATCACTATGGCTTGCGGTTTATTCTGTTCCCAATCCACTAATTCGCAAATAGGAATCGCAAAAGCTGCTGTCTTTCCGCTTCCAGTCTGAGACTTGACGATGATATCCTTTTGTGCCAATACAGCCGGGATCACTTGCGCCTGGACTTTGGTGGGACTGATGAAATTTAACAAGCCAATTGCTTTTAATAACTCACTGCTTAATTGATACTCGTTGAAATTGCCATTGATCATATTCTTTAGTCATCTCTTTCATTATTACGATTCCTAATGCACGCGGAGGTACCCAAACAAACCGGCTTCGCAAAATCTCCCCCCATCCATTGGAGCTAAAACTATCAATAGCCCTTGTTTAACATATCCAAATGAACTATTCGATAATATAATTGATAAAAAGAGTCCGCTCATGCACGAGATCGTACTCGAGAACCCGCACTTGCTTAAGATTTATCTTGCCTTCAAAAACACGTACGATTGGACGCATAGGTAACCCTTTGTTTTGTCCGACAATAACCCCGGTTTCTCCATTATTAAGCTTAACGGTGTATCCAGTAGGATAAGCAGCAATATACTTTAAAAAGATGTGAATCAACTCATGGCGGAAACGTACTCCGGCAGTTGCCACCAGTATTTCGCAGGCTACATGTGGTAATACTCGAGGAATACTAGGTGCACCATGGACAAGGCAATCATAGAAGTCTGCTACCGCAACAATCTCCGCCAAAGGGTGAATAGCTGCACCTTTTAATTGTCGCGGATAACCTTTGCCGTTTGTCCATTCATGGTGTTGAAACGCTATGTGGGCAGTGATAAGACTGGTTTCAGTTTTTTTACGGATAAGCTCATAGCCCTGCGTCGTATGACTTTGGTATAACTCCTTTTCTTCCTTCGTTAAGGCCCCTCTTTTATTAATAACCTCTTTAGGCAAATTTACAATTCCCACATCATGGAGCAGCGCACCGAGCGCAAGCTCATTGAGCTTGTCTACCGGTAAGCCAAGCCCTTTGCCTAGAACGGTAGATAATACGCAGACGTTCACAGAATGAGCGTATACTCGGTTATCTGCGTTGCGCATATCCATGAGGCTAATCATTATTTCCTTTTGGAAGAGAATATCCTGCACGATATTGTTTATCGATTTTTGCACATCTATTTCAGTATCCTTTTCGTTTTGGAAGGTTTTACAAGATTTTTCAACGGCCGCCATAGCCTCGTAACGGTGTTTATCCGATATAACATCCTCGATGATAATATCACTGGTAAACTCATCCTCAATATAAATACCACTCATACCTAAATCCCGCAATCGAGTAATATACTGAGATTTCAGAACCACGCCCTTACCTAGTAATATTTTACCGTTTGAGGAGTAAATTTCTTTTGCAAGAACATCTCCTTCGTTAAGGCGCTGAACACTTACTTCTCGCACTTTGTTTCCTCTTTTCTTCCGATAAGTATATTTTTGTCGAGACAGACCCTTAAAAGCGGAATAATAATACTAATTCGATATTGAAGATGTTATACCCTTTAACCCCGATTATTTTGTGTATTATTACTATCGCCTCATTAATTTAATTGATTTTTTCCGATATTCAAGTTATCCTTGTTATTATTAGATTTCTATTTCTACTGTCACTCCTGAAAGGATTTAGGAGTGGTTTCATTTTGAGAAGGGAGTATTACCAATCATGCAACTCTTAAAGGATAAGATTCGTTCCAACGCAAAAATAATTGAAAATCGAATTATCCAAGTTGATAATTTTTTGAATCATCAATTAGATATTACCTTGTTTAATGAAATAGGTAAGGAATTCAAACGAAGGTTTTCAAATAAAGAAATAACAAAGATAGTAACCATCGAAACCTCGGGTATTGCCATTGCAAGTATAACTGCTCAGTACTTTAACAATGTACCCGTTGTATTTGCGAAGAAACACGCAGGTATAAATATGAACCAAGACGTTTACGAGGCAAAAGTTTATTCTTATACTAAAGATCAGGAATATACAATTAAAATATCCAAAGAGTTCTTATCTCCGAATGACAAAGTATTGCTTATTGATGATTTCTTAGCCAGTGGTAGTGCCCTCCTGGGATTGATCAGTTTAATATCTCAAAGTGGTGCGGAGATTTCTGGAGCGGGTATCGTCATAGAAAAAACATTTCAAGAGGGTAGAAAACTAATCCAAGAAAAAGACATCCAGTTAGAGTCTTTAGCCATCATCGGGTCAATCAGCGATGGCCAAGTCTTCTTTAATTAAATAACGCCTCAACAAGGTGTTCCGCACAACATGCGAAACACCTTGTTTCTTTATGAGGAATTATCAACATCGGCTTATTCGAACCGAACAAAGAGGTACCGGTTTTGAGTTAAACAGACTTACAAGCGTTTGAACCATTCCCTTTGACAAGAACATACGTTTCATATTATAGTATTTAATAGGCGCAAAGTTAGGCGGTGTTAAATATTGATATTTATGATAAATTGACGATCTTGTCCGATTCAGCCAAATACGATGTGGCCTGCACCTCCAGCGGTGTTGACAGAAGTGGCAAGCTAGGCAGTCTAGGTAGCGCTACAAAAGCTGGAATTTGTCATAGTTTTTCGGCAGATGGGCGGTGCATATCGTTACTAAAAGTGCTGATGACTAATGTCTGCATCTTTGATTGCAAATACTGTGTCAATCGGGTTTCAAACGACATCTTAAGAGTGGGGTTTACGCCGATAGAACTTGCCGAACTTACGCTCAACTTCTATCGACGTAATTACATAGAAGGACTATTTCTTAGTTCGGGGGTGATTATTAGCCCAAACAATACGATTGAGCAAATGATCAAGGCTCTTGAGTTATTGCGTAACGTTTACCACTTTGGCGGTTACATTCATGTCAAGGCCATACCCGGAGCAGATAGTGAGCTCATTACTCGCTTAGGATTGTTGACCGACCGGATGAGTATCAATATTGAGCTACCCTCTGAGGAGAGTCTAAAGCTCTTAGCCCCAGACAAGACGAAGGAGTCCATTCTGCGTCCGATGGGACTGATTAGTACTAAGATCCAAGAAAGCCGTACTGACCTTGTAAAGTTTCGTCATGCTGTCAAATTTGTGCCGGCAGGACAGAGTACACAGCTTATTGTGGGGGCTACTCCCGACACAGATCATAAGATATTAACCCTAACCGAAGGGCTTTACCAAAAATACCATCTTAAAAGGGTCTTTTTTTCTGCCTATATGCCCGTAGCTGAGCATTCACTTCTGCCTTCTATAGATATCAAGCCACCTCTCCTGCGTGAGCATCGGCTTTATCAAGCCGACTGGCTTTTGCGGTTTTATGGCTTTGAAGCAAAAGAACTGCTGGATGAACAAAATCCTAATTTCAGTTTACAGGTGGATCCCAAATGCAATTGGGCACTCAACCATTTGGAGAAGTTTCCACTCGAGATTAACAAAGCGCCGTATGAGATGCTATTACGAGTGCCTGGAATCGGCGTGACCAGTGCCATGCGTATTGTTACGGTTAGGAGAAATGGCCCAATTGATTTTTCCGGACTTAAAAAGATAGGGGTTGTACTGAAACGCGCTCAGTATTTCATTACCTGTAAGGGAAAGATCATGGAAGGCTTAAAAATAGCGTCTGATGACGCCATTAGAGCGCTTATGACGGATCAGTACAGGCTTACATCTCCGGCTCCTGAACAGCTGTCACTTTTTAATGAGCCTTTCATTACGAGAGAGGATGTGCAGCAATGCCTGACCGAACAGATTTAGTTTACGCTTATGATGGTAGCTTTGAAGGACTGATGTGTTGCGTTTTTGAAAGCTACGAGCAAAAGGAGATTCCCAGCATCATCCGTCCCCCTGGTATACAGCAGAGCCTTTTTGACACGGCAAAATGGATTGAGTCGGACCAGCCTAAAGCGGACAGAGTTTATAACTCAATTCCTTTGAAGATTTCATCCCAAGCACAGGAGTTGGTGAAGCTCGGTTTTTTAACGTGTGCTCCTGACAAAGAATTGCTAATCTATCGTTTCCTACGTTTGGGGTTTAAGTATGGGAGCCAGGTCATGACGATGCTCACTGATGATACGGTTAATTCTCTCCAAAACTCAGTACGTCACTTAACGTCAGAAAGCCAAAAGTTCAAGGGATTTGTTCGCTTTTCCGTTTATGGTGAGGTGCTTGTGGCAGTGATAGAACCAAAAAACTTCGTATTGCCGCTTCTATCACTGCATTTTTGTGACCGATTCCGTAACGAAGCGTTTATGATTTATGATAAAACCCACAGTATGGCCTTGATTTATCGGTCACAAAAAGCAGCGTTGGTGTATGTCGATGAGCTAACACTGCCAGAAGTCGATAGTACTGAAATCGAGTACCGCCGCTTATGGAAGCAATTCTATAAAACGATCGCCATTGAAGGTAGAAATAACCCACGGTGTCGTATGACTCTGATGCCGAAACGATATTGGAGTCAAATGACCGAATTCGATAAACGTAATGAACAAGAGAAATCTAAAGAACCAATTCAATGGCAGGTGGCGGAATCTGCCACTCAAATTATACCAACTTCAATAAGTCCTATAGATTCCACGTTCCAATATCCGAGTAGAAGGACGAGATAATCAGTGAACTCGATAAATAGTTTTTAGGATTATTCCTCTAATAAAGGAAAGTCTCTATAAAGTGCTTTAATCTTATTGTTTATTGGCTGAGGATCTACTGACTTCATTATCCCATCAGAGAGTGCATACTTCAGTTTTAACGTTAAGACTTTGTAAACACTTTGTTCTAGCCTATCCATTGAAATATCCCCATTCTCTGTAGCCTTTTGAATTGCTTTAATAACTGCCTCTTCCTTAAGGTAGTCACTAATTGCCCAACTTTTTCCTCTAAGCTCATCGCCTTAATATGTGTCTGAACATAGTCAAGGGCAACCTTATTACTATATAGAATTATTATCTATCGGCTTGTTTTGGCCGCTTTGTGTGCTCCATATCCTAGGGTGATTAGTATAATGGCGACAATTAGCAAAATCAGGTGTCGTTTACGCATATTTCGTATGGTTCCTTCCTAAGACCATTCTTTTGCCAAGAGTATTGTCAACCGTTATATTTGACACTTATCGTTATTATGTCAAACTCTACGAGATTAAATCTTGATTGCCTTTAACTTTTCCACTAGTGGAATATCTGCGGGGGCAAAGTCATATAAGTCCATATCATGGCTATAAACCCAGGCTATGTGACTGTGCACATTCAAAGTGAATTCTCCCGAAATCCACTTGCACCAGAAGGCTACCAGCTTGATTGTTCCGCTATGGTACGCATAGACGCTTTCACCGAAAAGAGCTAAGACTTCTATATCAACTTCCAACTCCTCTCTTATTTCTCGTTTTAAACATTCCTGTGAAGTCTCACCAGGTTCAGTTTTGCCACCTGGGAACTCCCATTTACCTGCTAAATTCTCACTTGGTGCCCGTTGGGCGATCAGTACTTTATTATCCTTCATGATAATTGCTGCTGTTACTTCTTTCATACTTCTCATCCTTTAGTTTAATATTCTATTGCAAGCAAACCCTTAAGCTGAGGAAAATCATGTAGTTCCAAGCTGTTCATTTGTTATGTGACTCAGGATATCCAGAGTGGTATAATATGTATATGACAAAGGTAAGACCGTGTTACGAGACTCTTCTAGATTTATTGCTCGATGGCCTCGCTGATGTTCTCCTCTATTTTCCTTCTATAAGAATAATGCAGAAAAGTATAGCTAGTCAATTTAGTTCATCCCCCTATATGGGAATAGGACGTCATTGGTGAATTATTGGAACGGAGGTACTAATATATGGAGAAGCAATTAGATTCAGAAGCTCTTTATAAAATGGGAATGAGCTTAGTTTCAGGTAATGAAGTGAGTAAAGATCTAGCCAAATCAGTTATCCTGTTTCGCCAAGCAGCTGACTTAGGACACCCAGCCGCGCAATATGAACTTGGCGTTGCCTATTGTTCAGGGCGTGGCATTGAACGTAATAAAGAGAATGCTCTGCAATGGTTTATTAACTCTGCAGAACAAGGATACCCTAAGGCGTTACACAACATGGGTGTTCGGCACTCAATTGGAAAAGGTGTCCCTCAAGATGAAGTGGTAGCTGCAAGGTTTTTTCTCGAGGCGGCTGAGAAAGGTCATGCACTATCCCAATTTAAACTGGCTATCATGTTTAAACTCGGCTACGGCGTTCGTCAAGATGAGGTAGAAGCAATCAAATGGTTTAAGCATGCTGGTGAAACAGGGAAAAGTGAAGCACAATGTGACCTTTCTGACATTTTAGAAAAAACCAATGATCGGGCAGAATGGTTCTGGAAAGCGGTTGGACATGGTTATACTGGAAAGGAATTTGATGTGTATTAAGAAATTATAAAAATGCAGAGTTTTTATTTATTAACATAGAAAAACCGCACTTTATAGTGCGGTTTATTAGTTCTGATGGAGCGGGTGGCAAGAATCGGACTCACGTAGCTAGCTTGGAAAGCTAGTGCTCTACCATTGAGCTACACCCGCATGTTATGGCAAATAGGACTTGTGTGGTGCGCTCGGAGGGATTCGAACCCACGGCCTTCTGATTCGTAGTCAGACGCTCTATCCAGCTGGGCTACGAGCGCAAGTTGTTTGGTGGGCCATCCGCGACTCGAACGCGGGACACCCTGATTAAAAGTCAGGTGCTCTAGCCAACTGAGCTAATGGCCCGTTTTGGCTGGGGTGGGAGGATTCGAACCTACGAATGCCAGAGTCAAAGTCTGGTGCCTTACCGCTTGGCGACACCCCAATCAATCTATATACTAAGCCTAAGCATTTGCTTGAGGACCCAATACCTTGGTTGCGGGAGCCGGATTTGAACCGACGACCTTCGGGTTATGAGCCCGACGAGCTACCGCTGCTCCATCCCGCGACGTTTTTCGAGGCACTATGCATTTATCGATATTCGAGAGCCAAACCTCGATCATCCAACTTTATAAATGGTGGGCAGGGATGGGTTCGAACCATCGTACCTCTCGGAACAGATTTACAGTCTGTCGCCTTTAACCACTCGGCCACCTGCCCATTGAAGTTTAAAAACTTTGCTATTACTCACTCGAGTGCTTTATTTGGTGACCCGTACGGGATTCGAACCCGTGTAACCGCCGTGAAAGGGCGGTGTCTTAGACCGCTTGACCAACGGGCCATATTTAATACGCGATATATTTATATGCGCGCAACCAACAAGTTCAGTTACCTTATACCATTATTCAATGTTAATCAATGACATAAAATGCTTTCTCCAAGTAATATAATAGTGACACAAAAGGGACTACACATAAAGTAGTCCCTATGTCTTACCTGGCGATGACCTACTTTCCCAGGGGCTTGCGCCCCAAGTATCATCGGCCCTGAAGGTCTTAACTTCCGTGTTCGGTATGGGAACGGGTGGAACCCCTCCGGCATGATCACCAGATGTCTGAGATACTGTCGTCCTTGCGAACGCTGTTCTCTCAAAACTGCACAGAGTCTATAATCTAGTAATCGTCTTAAGAATCTCTATCGTAGCGATGTTTAGGTCAAGCCCTCGACCTATTAGTACCAGTCAGCTCCACACGTC
>Ga0209123_1000865_pt1 | contig 34682 bp, 25 predicted proteins | sample BarGraIncu00431A_FD_184500 | JGI IMG/M metagenome (GOLD analysis project Ga0209123, IMG submission 184500) | Arctic peat soil microbial communities from Barrow, Alaska, USA - Barrow Graham LP Incubations 004-31A (SPAdes) (version 2) | ecosystem: Environmental > Terrestrial > Soil > Wetlands >... | reverse complement strand
AGAAGGGATCTCATCTCCCCCACAGGCTCGAAGCTTCAGGGCTAGAACAGATTCACCTTCCCGACTTACTCCAGCGTCCCGGAGTAACTTGGAGACTTTTACAACAGACACCCTGACAATACAAGGGCTAGGGAGGGAGAAAAACCTACTTTCCCCCGACTTACCGCCACCCGCGGAAAGGCAGATTGCTCATAATCTGGCTAACCTTCTAGTACCCAGTCCAGCTTAAACTTTCGACGTTCTCTTCGCAGCCATGCCACTCACGCGTCGCCGATTATTCGTTTGCGCTTCGTCTCCGCTCAGCGAACGTCCGCTCCTAAGCGAATCCAAGGGTGGCCCCCGCATCTCCAGGGCAAAACCTGCTGTTAATCCTTAAACTGCAACTGATAGAGCCGGTAGTAGAGCCCTTTGATGGCCATGAGCTCGGCGTGGCTCCCCTCCTCCGCCTTTTCGCCCCGATGAATCACGACGATGCGGTCGGCGTCACGGATGGTGGAGAGACGGTGCGCCACGACGAGCGTGGTGCGCCCTGCCATGAGCCCCTCCAACCCCTGCTGGATCAGGCGCTCGCTCGCGGAGTCGACGCTGGCGGTGGCTTCGTCCAGCACGAGGATTTCCGGGTCGAAGGCAACCGCCCTGGCAAAAGAGATCAACTGCCGCTCCCCGGCCGAAAAGTTGACACCACGCTCACGGACTTCCTCATTGAAACCATTGGGAAGCTGCCTGATGAAACGGTCCGCGCCGACCACAGCTGCCGCCTGCTCCACCCTTCGCAGCGCTTCCGGGTTTCCCAAGGATATGTTATAGGCAACGGTCCCGGTGAAGAGATAGGGATCCTGCAGCACCACGCCGATGCGCGAGCGCAGCGACTGCAGCGCCATCTCCTTGATATCGGTCCCGTCGATGGCGATGGAACCCCGGCTTACCTCATAGAGCCGGGACAAAAGCCTGGTGACCGTTGTCTTGCCGCCTCCCGTTTCACCAACCAAGGCGACCTTTTCCCCGCGCTTCATTTCCAGGGAAAAACCTTTCAGCACATATTCCTCTCCACTGTAGGCAAACCAGATGTCATTAAAGGTGATGTTGCTGAGTCCCTTGGGCTGAGGGCTGGAAACCGCCGCCTGCCTTTCGGCTATTTGTGTGCCGGGGCGGGACGCCGGGATCAGGTCGCCGGGTTGCTCCTCTTCCTTTTTATCCAAAAGGCCGAAGATGCGCTCCAGGGATGCCATGGCACCCTGCATGACGGAATACTTCGCCGAAAGGTCACGGATCGGCGAGAAGAAACGCTCGATATACTGGATGAAGGCAACCAGAGCCCCGAAGGACAGGGCTCCGCTGACGATCTCGCCACCGCCGTACCAGATGATGAGGGCGACCGCCACGGAGGAAAGTGTTTCCACGACGGCATAGAGTGCGGCGTCCCAGGTGATGACCGGAAGATTTGCCGCCATATAGGAAGCGTTCAGTCTCTTGAATTCCTCCGCCTCATCCTTTTCCCGGTTGAAGAGCTGCACCACCGCCATGCCTCCAAGACTCTCGGCGAGAAATGAGCTGAGGTTTCCCAACCGCACCCGCACCTGACGGAAGGCGACCCGCATCCAGTTACGGAAAGCGAAGGCGACCCAGATCAAGAGCGGCAGGACGGAGAAAGTGACCAGCGAAAGCCGGACGTTCATATAGAGCATGATTGCGACGATGCCGGCCAGGACCAGGATGTCGCCTACAATGGTGACGACCCCCGCGGCGAACATCTCGCCCAGCACTTCGATATCGCTCGTGAGTCTCGAGACCAGGCTCCCCACCGGCGTTTTATCAAAGAAACGCGCAGAGAGCCGCTGGATGTGGGAAAAGAGTTCCACCCGGATGTCGTACATGACCTTCTGGCCCACGTACTGCAGCAGGTAAATCTCAACAAAAGTAAGCAGCGATTCCGCGAAGATAACGCCGAGGAAGGCGGCCGCGAGTGCCGGCAACCCCGCGGTATTGCCCTTCACGATATGGTTGTCGATGGCGACCTTGAGTATCCAGGGTTGGGAGAGCTTGGCGGCGGCCACCAGCGGGAGCATCAGTAGCGCCACCACGATCAGCCGCCGGTACGGCAGGACATAGCGGATGAAGCGCCGCATCAGCTTGCGGTCGTACATCTTGCCGACTATCTCATCCTCGTAAATGCCGCCAAAGTGCATAAAGGTCCTTGTTAGATGGGAAGACTGTGTGCAAATGATCGAGATTGATTAAGTCTCAGGCATCGGATGAAGACAGCATAGCTTCGGGGAGCAGGGAATACACAGCCAATGGCACTTCCCTCACCCCTACCCTCTCCCGGGGGGCGAGGGGGAGTTTGCTCAAGGTTAGTATAAGGTTGGCAACAGTCTAGAACTCCGTGCGGTTATTTGCCACCTTTCCCCTTATTACCATCATCGTAATCAACATCCCCTCGCCCTCCGGGAGAGGGGCAGGGGTGAGGGAGCTGCTAACTGCTCGATACTCCCCACCGGCGGCGCTCCCTCCTAAAGCTTCTCGATCTCCGCCTTCAGCTGCTCCTCATGGTAGATGCCGGCGTAGCGGCCCCCCAGCGCCAGCAACTCCTCGTGGCTCCCCTGCTCGGCTATCGCCCCTTCTTCCATAACGAGGATCTGGTCACAACCCCGCAGCGGCGAGAGACGGTGCGAAACGATCAATACGGTCCGCTCTCCATAATACGCCGAAAGCGCCGTGAGAATCTCTTCCTCGGTGTCCGCATCGACCGCGGAAAGCGGGTCGTCCAGGATCAGTATCCGGGGCTCCTTAATGAGGGCACGCGCGATGGAAACTCTCTGCTTCTGCCCGCCCGACAGGGTCACCCCTCGCTCGCCGACCAGGGTGTCAAAGCCATCGGGAAACCGCGCGATATCACCGGAAAGTCCCGCGATGCGCGCCGCGCGCTCGATATCTTCCTTGCTGGCCCCGGGCTTTCCGTAGGCGATGTTCTCCCCAATACTGCGAGAGAAAAGAAAGCTCTCCTGCGGCACGAAGCCGACCGCCCCCCGAACCGCTGTCAGGGAAAGCTTGTTCAGATCGATCCCGTCGATGAAGAGCGAGCCGTCAGCTACCGGGAAGAGCCGCGGAATCAACCGCACCAGGGTCGATTTCCCGCTGCCGACCACCCCAACGATCCCGATCCGGGCACCCTGCGGTATCTTCAGATTGATCCCGCGCAACATGGCGGCGTCCCGGTAGGAAAAACTCAGGTTGCGGAATTCGATATTTCCGGAAAGCGCTCCCGGATCGATCGGATTGGCGGACTCGGTGACTTCCGCCTGCGCGTTCAGGATCTCGCCCAGGCGCGACATGGAGGCTGCCCCGCGCTGCAGCATGTTCAAAATCCAGCCAAACATGATGGTTGGCCATACCAGCATGGCGAGGTAGCCGTTGAAGGCGACAAATCCGCCCAAGGTCAGTTCCCCGCGGATCACCATGTCCCCACCCATGAAGAGTACGACCAGGGTCCCGAGGGCGCCGGTCGCTGCCATGACCGGAAGCATCCCACCGCGCAGGCGCGCCACCCCCATGCTGGCGTCAAGATAGCTGCCACATACCTGACGGAAACTCTCGATCTCCCCTTCCTCGCGGCAGTACGCCTTGACGACGGCGGCTGCCGAGACGTTCTCCTCCACGGAGCTGGTCAGACGCGAAAGCGCCTCCTGCATCCTTTTGGAGCGACGGAACATGGAGGCGCTGATTTTCTTCACGATGAGGACCATCACGGGGAAGGGGGCGATGGCGCAGATGGTGAGTAGCGGCGAGATGCGGGTCATCAGGTATACCGCGGCAGCGTAAACCACCAGGGTGTTGAAGAGGCTCAGCGCGCCGAAGCCGAGCAGCATCCGGACGTTGGTGAGGTCGTTGGCCAGCCGGGAGAGTATGTCCCCGGTCCTCCAGTTGGAAAAGTAGGTCCGGTCCAGGGTTAAAAGTTTGCCGTAGAGGTCCTCGCGCATCAGATACTCGATCCTGCGTCCCGCGTTCAGCAGGGTGGTGCGCGAAAAGAGCCGTACCACCCCCTGCGTCACGGCCGCGGCGGCGATCAAGATCCCGTATTTGGCAGGGGAGAGGCTCTCCGGGGAGGGGTGCTGCAGTCCCTCGATGGCAAGCTTCATGAGCCAGGGGATAGCCAGCCCGCACGCGTTGGTGCCGATAAGGAGCAGGCAGCCCAGAAAATAGGCGACCCGGCAGGTCCGCATGTAGCTGTAGAGTCTGTTCAATTCGCCGATGACACACACCTCGAGCAGGATAACATCATGATACTATTATTCCATTTCGCCAGCCCTGTCAAAGCATTTGCCCCACGGAAACGGACGGCTTTACTGTTCTATAATTATGTAAACTTCACAGATGCTCTTCTTTTTACCGCGCTGAGCTCTTATGGTGGGCTTGAGCGGCTTTTCCCGCAACTCCCATCATTTCAGCCAGTTTGGGGAGTGCGCTCAGAAAGGGGTCTTTTGTTTTAAAATGGCCGCAATTAGCGCCCGTTCCTGGCTGCTCTAGAGCCAGTCGGGCCGCCAGATATGGGGTATTTATGAAAAAACCTCGCTGGTTCAATCATTTCCCATGAAAAGTTCTGCTTGCTTTTTTGTTTTAAAATGACGTATATTTTCGAAAAAATTGGCGTGTTCACCAATTGCGCACCCGCCTGCCAGCTGTTTTTCCACGAAATATAACGCTGTTCTCGAGCTTCGGGATAATCCTGCAAGGATGCAGTTGCTTTTTTGTTTTCAATGAGCGTATGATTTACCGATTTTGTTCCCAGTAAAGCAGCGGAGCGCCGGCGCCCATGCCAGAGCGCGCCTCTTTCTCAAAGATCCTATCCAGTCGTGAGGTTCGCCGTGAAAAACAAGTTGATGCACCTCTCCAATGAAACCATGAACGTCGGCTTCGTGAAGAAGGTGGAGGCCCTATCGGGAACCTCCGTGCGCCGCTGCTTCCAATGTGGCAAATGCTCCGCTGGCTGCCCCATGTCCGGCTTCATGGAACACCCGCCGAACCGGGTGGTGCGTCTGCTGCAGCTCGGCCAATGGGAGCGGGTGCTGGCAGGACGCTCCATCTGGTACTGCGCCTCGTGCGAGACCTGCTCGACGCGCTGCCCCAACAAGGTGAACCTCGCTTCCATCATGGACGCGCTGAGAAAGCTTTCCTGGGATGCCGACGGCCCTTCCAAGGAGAGTTACGTCCAGCTGGCGAACCGCCTTTTCATTGAGAACATCCGGACCTACGGCAGACAGTACGAGCTCCGCCTGGGTGCCGCCTTCAACATGAAAAGCGGACAGTTCCTGAAGGACCTCATGCTGGGCCCCAAGCTGCTCTCGCGCGGTAAGCTGAAGATGTTCCATTCAAAGAACAAGAATCTCCCCGAGATCGAAGCGATTTTCAGCCGGATCGAGGAGATGCGCAAGAAAGGGGAGGCGCTGTGACACCAGCCAAGAAACACATCATGCATTACTCCTATTTTCCGGGCTGCTCGCTGCACGCCTCCGGTCGCGAATACGACATCTCCACCCGCGCACTTTTCAAGGCGCTCCGACTGGGACTGCAGGAGGTGCCGGACTGGTTTTGCTGCGGCGCCACCCCGGCGCACAACGTGGACGAGCTTCTCTCGCTTTCGCTTTGCGCCAAGAATCTTTCCCTGGCCGAAGAGGTCGAGGGGGATCTCGCGGTCGCCTGCGCCGCCTGCTTTTCGCGCCTGAAGACGACCCAGCACCACCTGAAAAAGGACGACGTCAAGCGCAAGCAGGTGGAGACCGCCATCGACGGCCCCGCCGCGCTCGGTAAGCCGGTGAAGCACATCCTGGAGATACTCGCCCGGGACTTCGGCCTGAAGCGGCTCGAGGAGAGCGTCAAGAAACCGCTCATGGGCCTTAAGGTCGCTTGTTACTACGGCTGCCTGCTGACCCGCCCCCCCGAGGTCCCCGACCTGGACGACTGCGAGGATCCGAGCATCATGGAGGATATCCTGCGCGCCCTGGGTGCCGAGCCGGTCAAGTGGAGCCATCGGATGGAGTGCTGCGGCGCCAACTTCACCCTGTCACGCCCCGGCGTCGTGCTGAAACTCTCCAACGCCATTCTTGAGTCGGCACAGGCGGCCGGTGCGGAATGCATCATGGTGGCCTGCCCGCTTTGCCACGGCAACCTGGACATTCGCCAGGGCGGGATCAAGGCCAAGTACGGCCAGCCGGAAGCGACCCTGATGGGGAACATCTTCGGATCGGAAAACCAGGGAAGTTCCGACGCGGAGCCGCGCGGCGAGACACCGATCTTTTACGTCACCCAGCTGGCTGCACTTGCCATGGGGGTACCCTCCGACAAGCTCGGCCTGGAGAGCATCATCATCGACCCAAGGCCGCTTTTGAAAGAGAAGAATCTGTTGTAGCCAAAGGCGCAAGGCAATAGAAACACAGAGCCACAGAGGACACAGAGCAAACAGTCACAGCAAGGAAAAAGACCAGAAAACGGTAAATGTACCAGACACCGTGGCGTAGAGCAATCAGCAGATCATGACGGCAAAGCAGCGCAGTTGAAAAGCCTAACCAGTGCGTTTCGGAGTTTGTCTTTTTTTCTCTGTGTCCTCTGTGGCTCTGTGTTTATTACGTTTTGTTTTTAATCGGATAGAGGGGTTTATGTCCAGAATCGGTGTATTTGTGTGCCACTGCGGTGAGAATATCTCCCGCACGGTGGATGTTGAACGGGTCGCCAAGGAAGCCGGCGAGATCTCAGGGGTCGCTTACTCCTGCGAATACAAGTACATGTGCTCCGACCCGGGCCAGAACCTGCTGAAAAAAGCGGTCGCCGAGCAAAAGCTCGATGGGGTCGTGGTCGCCGCCTGCAGCCCGCGCATGCACGAGAAAACCTTCAGAAAGGCAGCCACCGCCGCCGGACTCAATCCCTACCTCTGCGACATGGCCAATATCCGCGAGCACTGTTCCTGGGTTCATGAGGACCGCGAGGAGGCGACGGCCAAGGCTTCCGACATCGTGAAGCTCATGGTGGAGCGCGTCAAGAAGGGTAAGTCGCTGGCTCCCATCACGGTGCCGGTCACCAAGAAGGCGCTCGTCATCGGCGGCGGCATAGCCGGGATCCAGGCGGCCCTCGATATCGCCGACGCGGGACACCAGGTGCTGCTGGTCGAGCGCGAGCCCTCCATCGGCGGGCACATGGCGCAGCTCTCCGAAACCTTCCCGACGCTCGACTGCTCGCAGTGCATCATGACCCCGAAAATGGTCGATGTCGCGAACCACCCGAACATCACCCTCTACACCTTCGCCGAGGTGGAAAAGGTCGAGGGTTACATCGGGAACTTTTCCGTCACGGTGCGCCGCAAGGCCCGCTCGGTGGATGAGGACAAGTGCACCGGCTGCGGCATCTGCATGACCAAGTGCCCCAAGAAGAAGATCCCCAATGAGTTCGACCAGGGACACGGGATGCGTACCGCCATCTACGTCCCCTTTCCTCAGGCGGTCCCCAACACGCCGGTCATCGACCGGGAAAACTGCACCATGTTCCAAAGCGGCAAGTGCGGGGTCTGCGCCAAGGTGTGCGGGCCGGGTGCCGTCGACTTCGAGCAGCAGGACCGGATCAGCGTCGAAGCGGTCGGCGCCATCGTGGTCGCCACCGGGTTCAAACTGTACTCCATCGACAGAAAACCTGAGGGAAGCCCGATCCAGGGTTACGGCGAGTTTGGCTACGGCACCATCCCGGATGTGATCGACGGCATGACCTTCGAGCGGCTCGCCTCGGCCTCGGGACCGACCGGCGGCAAGATCCAGCGCCCCTCGGACGGCAAGGAGCCGAAGCAGGTGGTCTTCATCCAGTGCGTCGGCTCGCGCGCCCGTGAAAAAGGTATTTCCTACTGTTCCAAGGTCTGCTGCATGTACACCGCGAAGCACACCATGCTGTACCACCACAAGGTGCACGACGGCCAGGCCTACGTCTTTTACATGGACGCGCGCACGCCGGGGAAGGGTTACGACGAGTTCTGGCGCCGGGCCGTCGAGGAGGAGGAGGCGGTCTACATCAGGGGGATGGTCTCGCGCATGTATCAGCGCGGCGAAAAGATCGTCGTCATGGGAAGCGACACCCTAGTCGGCGTGCAGGTGGAGATCGAGGCAGATCTCGTCGTGCTGGCGACCGCGGTGCAGGCCCAGGAGGGCGCCGACCTCTTGGCGCAGAAGCTCGGCATTTCCTATGACAAGTACAACTTCTATTCCGAGGCTCACGCCAAGCTGAAGCCGGTCGAGTGCGCCACCGCGGGAATCTTTCTGGCCGGCGCCTGCCAGGGCCCCAAGGACATCCCGGACACCGTGTCCCAGGCCTCCGCCGCGGCCGCGAAAGTCATGATGCTTTTCTCCAAGGACATGCTGGAGCGCGACCCGGTCGTTGCCAAGGTCAACGAGAAGTATTGCGTGGGGTGTCTCGCCTGCAAGAAGGTCTGCCCTTACGGCGCGGTCGAGGAAAAAGAAATCCGGGACCGCCAGGGAAACCTGGTGAAGGTAACCGCCTACGTGAACCCGGGCGTCTGCGGGGGCTGCGGCACCTGCCAGGCAACCTGTCCTTCCAAGTCGGTGGAACTGGACGGCTACACCGATGAGCAGATCATGGCGATGATTGAGGCCTTATAAGGCTGCAACCTGGTTGCGGCGCGCGTCTCATCTGACACGCGCCGCAACCCCGAAAAGGACGTTTCATGCACGCTGAAAAAAAACAGCACGACTTTGAACCGAAGATAATCGCCTTCGTTTGCACCTGGTGCACTTACGCCGGCGCGGACCTGGCGGGCACCAGCCGCATGCAGTATCCGTCCAACGTGAGAGTACTGAAGTTCCCCTGCACTGGGCGGATCGACCCGGTCTTCATCCTGCGGGCCTTCCAAAAAGGCGCCGACGGCGTGCTGGTCTCCGGCTGCCATCCCGGCGACTGCCATTACATGGCGGGTAATTTCCACGCACGGCGCCGCTTCGCCGCCTTCCGGGCACTACTCGGCTTCGTTGGGGTCGACCTGCAACGCCTCCAGTTCTCCTGGGTCTCCGCCGCCGAAGGAGGGAAGTGGGTAGAGGTCGTGACGGAGCTGACCGAAAGGGTGCGCTCCATGGGACCGATGACCGAATTCAAGTCGCTGGAAACCGAGGAGCAGTGGTCCGGCGCACTCACCACCCCCGAGTTGCGCGAGGCGTTCGAAAGCATCGACTGAAGTTTTTGCCGCAAGCTTCCCCCTCCCTGTCCCTCCCTCCGGGAGAGGGGACCTGAAGAACCCCTCGGCCTCCGGGAGAGGGGTAGGGGTGTGGGATTTGCCCCGAAGTGATGGGACTAAAAGTAGGGACAAGCTAGTCATCAGCATATTTTCCCGCGTCGCCTGCCTTACCTTGTGCCAGGGACGCCAACGGGTGCGATATCACATGAATACTAAAGCAGATAAGATCAGGGCCGCCAGTATCGATCCTACCTACTACCAGGCGGTGACCGAAGCCATCCGCACCCAGGCGGTAAAACTGCTGACGGAGGAAACCGTCGTGGCGGTGGTCGGCTACTTCCCGGGCCGCAGGCAAGGCACCGCCATCCCTGCACTGGTGACAACCCCGGAACAGGCCGAAAAGCTGATATTCTCACCCGCCTGCGTCAATAACCTCACGCTTTTTCTCACCAAGGCGAAGAAAGGGGTACTGAAAAAAGGACGCGTCGCCATCATCGCCAAGGGGTGCGACATGCGCGCCCTGGCCGGCCTGATGGGGGAATCCCAGGTCAAGCGGGAAGATATCTTCAGCATCGGCATCGCCTGCGCCGGCGTCTTCGGCTCCGGAGCCGACCGCAGCGGCAATCTCTCCGAGGGCAACATTGCCAAGAAGTGCCGCGAATGCTCGGTGCACCTCCCCGAGGGAGCCGATCTCCTGGTCGGAACGCTTCCCGAATTATCGGAACTGACAGCGCTGGAAGCCTTGGAGATGGCAAGGATCGAGGCGCTGCCGCAGGCCGAGCGCTGGGCCTTTTGGAAGGAACACTTTACCCGCTGTATCAGGTGCATGGCGTGTCGCCAGGTCTGCCCTTTCTGCTACTGCGAGCAGTGCCTGTGCGACAAGAACCGCCCTCAGGCTGTGGAGAGCTCACCGCGGCCGGCCGGCAACATGGCCTGGCACATCGTGCGCGCCATGCATCTCGCCGGGCGCTGCGGCGGCTGCGCTGAGTGCGAACGGGTCTGCCCGATGGACATACCGCTTAACCTGCTGAACCGGCGCATGGCGCAGGAGCTGAAGGAGCTCTACGACTACGAGGCGACCACGACGCCGCAGGAAAAAGGACCGCTGGCGCGCTACCAGGAAAACGACGATGAGTCGTTTATAAAGTAGTTAGTCAACATTAGCGTCGCGTTGGCGATGCGTAACGCGACCTACGAAGCCCCAACTCCAAAGAGACTCTCCCTCGCCCTCCGGGAGAGGGGTGTTTTCAAGCAGCTAACCAACTACCTGGCTCCACCGTGTACTCAGTCAAACGGACCACGACGGATCGCCACCCAAGAGACTTCTATGCCGCTATCGATAACGGAAACGAACCTGCGCAATCTCATCGACCTTCTGGTACAGGAGTCGAAGCTGGTGGTTGGCCCCAAACTCTCCGGGGCGATCGTACTGTACCAGCCGCTGACCTCAGGGGCCGAGCTCACCCTCGACTCCCTGCCCCGCAGGTCGGCCAAGGAGCTTTACTTCCCGGTCTGCGAGGACATCCTCACCTTCAAAAAGGAAAACGGGAAGGTTAAGGTCGAGGACATCGACAGGTCCCGGTTTCCGGAAACCGTCCTGATCGGCGCTCCACCCTGCGATGCCGGGTCTCCCGCCATCCTGGACGCGGTGTTCTCCTGGGACTACCATGACGATTTCTACCAGGAGCGGCGCAAGAAGAGCACCATTATCGGCATCGCCTGCACCAAGGGAGATGACGCCTGTTTCTGCACCGCAGTGGGACTCGCGCCCGACGCCCAGGCGGGGAGTGACCTCTTCCTCACCCCGCTTGCTGACGGATGCTACGCCTGCGTTGCGGTTACCGAGAAAGGCCAGACTCTGGTCCAGGCTCATCCCGCCCTCTTCAGCGAGGCACCGGCCGGCGAGGCGATTCCCTTCCTCGACCAATCGACCGGGAAACTCGACCTGGCGAAGATCAAGGCGTGGCTCGAGGGGCATTTCGAAGATCCGCTCTGGGAAAGTATCGCCGACATCTGCATCGGCTGCGGCGCCTGCGCCTTCATCTGTCCCGCCTGCCACTGCTTCGACATCAACGACGAGGGAAGCCCGGATAACGGCTCCCGGCGCAAGCACTGGGACGCCTGTGGCTTCAGTAAGTTCACCAACCACGCCTCGGGGCACAACCCGCGGGACATCCAGAACAAGCGCTACCGTAACCGCATCATGCACAAGTTCAAGTACTACGACGACAAGTTTGGCAAGACTCTGTGCACCGGATGCGGCAGATGCATCCGGGCCTGCCCGGTCGGCATCGACATAGCGGAAATACTCACTACGATCAACGAGAAAGCAGACTAGAAATCCTGCAGTTCGAAAAAAAGGTCCCAATATGTGCGAATCGAAAAACATCTACCTGCCGCATCTGGCAACTATCGAAGCGATCGTCGATGAAACTCCCGATGTCCGGACTCTGCGCCTGGTTTTCCAGGATGAGGCCACCCGCGAAACCTTCAGTTTCCGGGCAGGACAGTTCGCGGAGTATTCGGCTTTCGGATCGGGCGAATCGACCTTCTGCATCGCCTCTCCGCCAACCCGTAAAGGGTACATCGAGTGCTGCTTCAGGGGCGTGGGGCGCGTCACGGAGGCGCTCAGGGAGCTTGAGGTCGGCGACACCGTCGGCGTGCGCGGCCCCTACGGCAACTCCTTCCCGATCGAACAGTTCTACGGCAAGAACCTGGTGTTCATTGCCGGCGGCATCGCCCTTCCCCCCCTGCGCACGGTCATCTGGAACTGCCTCGACCTGCGCGAGAAATTCGGCGACATCACGATAGTTTACGGCGCCCGCTCGGAGAGCGACCTGGTCTACAAGCAGGAACTGGCGGAATGGCAGGAACGCCCCGACGTCAGGCTGGTCAAATGCGTCGACCCCGGCGGCAACGGCCCCGATTTCGACGGCCAGGTAGGCTTCGTTCCCAACGTCCTGGAGCAGGCGGCGCCCAGTGCCGAAAACAGCATAGCGCTGGTCTGCGGGCCGCCAATCATGATCAAGTTCACCCTACCGGTACTGGAGCGTCTCGGCTTCTCAGAGGACGCCATCTACACTACCCTGGAAAACCGGATGAAATGCGGCGTCGGCAAGTGCGGCCGCTGCAATGTGGGAAATGTCTACGTCTGCAAGGACGGTCCGGTGTTCACCGCCCGCGAAGTTAAGGCAATGTCGCAGGAGTTTTAGCTTTTCAGCCTCTCAATCGGCTCCTGCACCGCAGGTGGCACCATCGTTGGGCGAATGATGATTCGCCCCTACACTCTCCCCAAACTCCGTCTGGGCGAATCATCATTCGCCCAGACGCTCTTTCCAGCTATCTCACCTTTCACCCCTCGCCACCCAACACTCCTTATTTACCCTTGACATAACTGCCCCAAATGGGAGAAGTTGCCACCTTCGAACTGTTTGCCTCTTCTGGTAGAAACGCCCTCACCCTGTCCCTCTCCCGGAGGGCGAGGGGACGTTCTAATGGCATTCTCAGAATAGGCACCTTTGTGCAGGCAGTAAGAAGCGGCCTGCAATCGATCATTAGATCCACAGACAGGACACCTATGCCGTACCTCCTCCTTACTCTCAGTGCTCTGATCTGGTCCGGCAACTTTGTCATTAGCCGCGCCATGAACGCGACTATTCCGCCTGCCGGTTTTGTCTTTTGGCGCTGGCTGGTTGCGGTTATCATTCTGGCACCGGTCGCACTGCCCCGACTGCGCCGGGAATGGCCAATAGTGCGGGGCAACCTGCTGCTGATCAGCATCTGCGGCTTTTTCGGTGTGACGCTTTTTAACTATTTGATCTATACGGCAATGCACACAACGACCGCGATAAATGCCGCACTGGTCAACTCTGCTATCCCGGTCTTCATTATCATGTTTGCCCGGGTCTTCTATGGGCAGAGGGTGACGCTACGCCAACACACGGGAATCGCACTTTCCCTGGCAGGCGTTGCCACTATCATCCTGCAGGGGGATCTTGCCCGCATCCGCACCTTGAGCTTCAACAGAGGCGACTTGCTGGTGCTTTTGGCAGCCGTGGCTTGGGCTCTCTACTCAGTCGCACTGCGGCGCTATCCTCAAGGACTTAATCCATTTCTTTTCCTTTTCTGCATGGCAGTAGCCGGGCTTATCTTTCTGATCCCGTTTTATGCTATTGAGATTGCTTCCGGTAAGTTCATGACTCCCAATCCCGCTACTATCCTCAGCATCGGCTATGTGGGAATATTCGCTTCGGTGGTCGCTTTCTCGATGTGGAACAGCGGGCTGCGTCAGGTCGGCGCTCACATTGGCGGCCAGTTTGTGCACCTGATGCCAGCGTTTAGCACCATTCTCGCCGTGATCTTTCTCGGGGAGCGTTTGCATCTCTTTCACGTCGCAGGAATTGCCCTCATTTTTGTGGGAATCCTTTGTGCGACCTTGGTGAAAAAGAGGCCGCCAGCGACTGCTTGACTGGCAACGACTCAACGACTCAACGACTCAACGACTCGACGACTCAACGAGTTGCACCCCGCCATACTGTATACCTGCTTGCCCCCCCTTTCTGCTGCTGATATTCTACTCAGTGCACCGAGATAACGGCGGCGAACACAAGGTTCGCCTTTACGGATCTCTTTTGTTGGGCTGAATATCTTTTCTCCCAGCTTATCTATCTACGAAGACAGGTGGCCAAATGTTTGAAGTGCTAAGCAATGAGTTACTGGCTGAAAACCTCCACAAGATGGTGGTTTCGGCTCCACGCGTCGCGCGCGCGCGAAAACCCGGACAGTTCGTGATGATCCGGCTTGCCCAAGGAGAGGAGCGGATTCCGCTCACGATCGGTGACGCTGATGCGGAAGCCGGCACAATTACCCTCTTCATCCAGGCCATCGGCGCCTCCACCCGGAGGATCGTTGACACCAAGGCCGGCGCATTCCTCAGGGACGTGGCCGGCCCCCTCGGCAAAGAAACCCACATCACCAATTGGGGACGCGTGGTCTGCATCGGCGGAGGAGTCGGGACGGCCGTCCTTTATCCGCTGGTGAAGGCACTGGCTCAAGCCGGAAACCAGATTACCACCATCATTGGCGGACGCTCCAGCCAGTACATCATCCTCGCTGATGAACTCGCAGCGCTCTCCAAGACCCTCCTCATTACTACGGAAGACGCCAGCCTCGGTTCCAAGGGGTTTGTAACCGGCCCCCTCGCGGAGATACTAGCCGACCCGATGCGCGTCCCCCAAGCGGTCTTCGCCGTCGGTCCGGTCCCCATGATGAAAGCTGTCGCAGAGTTGACCCGCAAACAGGCAATTGAAACCATCGTCAGCCTGAATCCCATTATGATCGACGGCACCGGTATGTGCGGCGGCTGCCGGGTGCAGGTCGGATCCGAAACCAAGTTCGCCTGTGTTGACGGCCCGGAATTCGATGCCCATCTGGTTGACTTCGACGGACTGAGCGACCGGCTCACCAGCTACCGCAAGGAAGAGGCCGTCTGTCGCTCGGCCGCGGAGTGCAGAATCGGCGGGGAGGTGGCAAAGTGAGCAATATTTTAACGCCGAAGGAGCGGATGGCCATTGAGCGGGTCGTCATGGCTGAGCTGCCGGCTGATGAACGCAGCAGGAATTTTGAAGAGGTTAACCTCGGCCTCAGCGCGGACCAGGCTCTTGACGAGGCGCGCCGCTGCCTGCAGTGTAAGAACAGGGCTTGCGTCGCAGGGTGCCCGGTGGGGGTATCCATTCCCGAATTCATCGATGCGCTTGCCGGCGATGATCTTCCGCGCGCGGTCCAGATTCTCCGGGGTGATAACGCGCTTCCCGCGGTCTGCGGCAGGGTTTGCCCGCAGGAAACGCAGTGCGAGGCGCTCTGCGTCCGCGGCATCAAGGGCGAAGCGGTTGCGATCGGATTTCTGGAACGCTACGTCGCTGACTGGGCGATGCACCACCCGGACCGCCTGCTGCGCGATCAGGCGCCCGAGCCAACAGGCAAGTCGGTCGCCGTGGTCGGATGCGGCCCGGCAGGCCTTACCGCTGCCGGTGAGCTGGCACGGCAAGGCCACGCCGTCACCATTTTCGAGGCGCTGCACGACACCGGCGGTGTGCTGCGCTACGGCATCCCCGAGTTCCGCCTTCCCAAGGCGATCATTGACCAGGAAGTCGCCATTTTGAGCGACCTCGGGGTAACTATTGAGTGCAACGTCATCATCGGCAAGACCCTCACCATCAAGGAATTGCGCGATGAATTCGACGCGATATTCATCGCTAACGGAGCGGGCCTACCGACCATGCTCGGGATCGCCGGCGAGAACCTGAAAGGGGTCTACGCGGCAAATGAGTTCCTCACCCGGGTAAACCTCATGGAGGCAGGTCGCCACGAGGACAGCTCGACGCCGATCATCAAGAGGCGCGAGGTGGCCGTCATCGGCGGCGGGAACACGGCGATGGACTGCGTCAGGACCGCGCGCAGGCTTGGCGCCGAACGCGCCATGATTGTGTACCGGCGCAGCGAGACCGAGATGCCCGCCCGTGTCGAGGAAATCAAGCACGCGAAGGAAGAAGGTGTCGAATTCGTCATGCTGACCGCACCAACAGCGATCCTTGGGACGGAGGACGGCTGGGTCGCAGCACTGCGCTGCCAGAGGATGGAGCTCGGCCCGCCGGACGACTCCGGACGGCGTCGCCCGCAGCCGCTCGCAGGGTCCGACTTCGACCTGCCGGCAGGCGTCGTGATCAACGCGGTCGGCACCAGCGCCAACCCCCTGCTGACCGGGAGCGCGCCCGACCTCGATCTCAACAAGTGGGGCAATATCATTATCAATGAGCAAGGCGAGACCAGCATACCGGGGGTCTTCGCAGGCGGCGACATCGTGAGGGGCGGCGCAACCGTCATCCTCGCCATGGGGGACGGCAAGCGCGCGGCGGCAGCCATTGGGGAATATTTGAAAACGAAATGACGAATGCAGTAAGTGACTCTGTAAAGGTCATGCAGGAGAATGAAAAAGGGAGAGCAGAAATGCTCTCCCTTTTTCGTGATGATTTTTCAGACTGGACGCTCAATTATTTTACTGCTTCTACTTGTTTATTGTAGATACTAGTCAACTGAGCCAGTTTTCAATTGTTAACCCTGGAACCCGCGAGAATTCACGCTCATTGTGAGTTACCATGACGAGATCGAGGGATCTGGCATGAGCTGCTATAAGCAGGTCGTTGTGGCCGATAGGCTGGCCAATGTTATGCAAATAATTGCGTATTTCAGCATAGTGATGGTCAACCGGCTCCTCAAGTGGCAAAATCGTCACGGCGGACAGAATTGTTTCCAGTTGAAGGGTAAGCCTTTCAGATCCTTTTTTTGCAGCCCCGAACCGAAGTTCACAGGCGACAACTATGCTGGTGCAAACGGCAGTTTCACCAACCGCGACTATCCTGCCAGTGACTATTCCTGAGGGTTCTTTGACAAGATGCGACAGAATGTTAGTGTCGAGCAGATATTTTGGCGAAATCATGTCAAAATACCAAATCATCATTTACCGGTGGGTCTTCTACCTCGGGGAAATCTTCCCCTAGCGGCTGTAATGTGGAGAGTAGGGCCAGCAGGGATGGCTTCTTTACCGCTTCTACAATGAGGCGGTCGCCCTCCTTGCGGATTATCGCATCATTACCGGGAAGTTCTAAATCCCGAGGTATCCGGAGCGCCTGATTTGCACCGTTTCTAAAAAGACGAATATGTCGGTCAGTCTGCGGCATAACAAACTCCCTGTATGTCACCTATGCTCAAACATATGCTAGCATACTGAGGCCGTAATTCAAACATTTAGCGTATCGGACTCTTCTCTGAAACACGTCTTCATTATGGGAATTGGGCTTCCCCTCGATAAGCGACATTCGCCTCTGAACAGGCCAGCAGCTGCTTCTCCGCACGCCTCAGTCCCTTGATGGAGAGTTCGCGCTTGCTTGCGCTGCTCCGGTCATGACCTCCCTCCAGATAGAGCAACTGCTTTGGCTGACGTCCCCGGAAGTATTTGGCACCGCGCCCGTCGGCGTGCTGGCGCATCCGCCGCTCGATATCGGTGGTTATCCCGGTGTAGAGGGTATCGTCGGAACATAGTATGATGTACACTTTCCAGTTCAAACAGCTTACTCCTGGAGTCACTCCTGGATATTTTGTTTCCTGATCCCCCTCCCCTTCAAGGGAAGGGTCGGGGTTGGGGATGGGGGACCAAACGATCTATGCGAGGCCCGTCTTGAGGCGGTGCGTAGCAAAAAAAATAGGGCGGCCTTGCGGCCGCCCCCTGGTTCCATCTTTATCTTTGTTATTTCTGGGTCAACCGGTGTACGCACTCGACCATGTAGATGGCGTTTGCTGGCGGTACGGTCGGGAGTATCCCGTGTCCCAGGTTGAAGATGAGACCCGGACGATCCGCGTTCTCGGCCAGCACACGCTTCACTTCGCGCTCGATAATTTCCTTCGGTGCGAAGAGCACGGTCGGATCCAGGTTCCCCTGTACCGGCATGTCGCCCAGGATATCCCTGGCCTTGCCGAGGTTCACGTGCCAATCGAGTCCCATCACGTCGCCGCCCGCCTGCTTCACGATGTCGAGCATGGTGCCCGCACCCTTCACGAAATGGATGACCGGCACGTTGGTGCGATCCAGGCCGTTAATGAGCCGCTGGGTGTAGGGAAGGACGTAACGCTCGTAATCCGCCGGGGAAAGCATGCCGCCCCAGGTGTCGAAGATCTGGATTGCCTGGGCGCCGGCCCTGATCTGGGCGTTCAGGTATTCCATGTCCATGGTGGTGATTTTTTCCATCAGCGCCGCGTAAATCTCCGGCTCTGCGTACATCATCTTCTTCAGTGCGGCGAAGTCCTTGGACCCCTTCCCTTCGACCATGTAGCAGGCCAGGGTGAACGGCGCTCCGCCAAAGCCGATCAGCGGCACCTTGGTGGCGAGTTCCTTCCTGAGCAGCTTGAGGGTGTCCAGCACGTAGGGAACGTCGGTTTCCATCTTCGGAATCCTGAGTGCTTCCACGTCGGCCATGGTGCGGATCGGGCTTTCAAAGACCGGCCCCGGCACGAAGTCGAGTTTCATCCCCATCGGCTCGATCGGGGTGAGGATATCGGAGAAGAGGATCGCGGCATCTACACCGAGGATGTCGACCGGCTGAATGCTGACTTCGGCGGCGAGATGGGGGGTCTTGCACAGCTCAAGGAAGGTGCATTTGGAACGGACCCGCATGTAATCGGGAAGGTAACGTCCCGCCTGACGCATCAGCCAGACCGGCACTCTGTCAACCGGCTTACCCCAACATGCGTCCAAGAATCGTGTATTCATCGAAAATCCTCCCTCAGTTATGAAAATATGATCGGCACTCTACAACATAAAAAGCTAACGCGAATGAGTGGATTCAACGCACGTCCACTGAACATGGGCACCCGCAAGGGGTGCCCCTACAACATCGATCTCACTGGATCGTCCTAGATGGGTATCCTTGCGGCCGGTTAAATGCGGAAAGGCTACTTCTTCTCCTCTTCCCGCTGCATGCGGACCGGGACGTAATTGCAAAACGGCTCTTCCGCCATGTAGTCACCATGCACCGCATCGGCGCGGGCGCGGCAGCCGCCGCAGACGTTCAGGTATTCGCACTGGCCACACTTCCCCTTGTAGCTCTTGAAGTCCCTCAGATCGTTGAAGATCTCGGAATTTTTCCAGATCTCCTGGAACGGAGTGGTCTTCACATTGCCGGCGGTGCGGTGGAAGTAGGAGCAGGGCTTCACGTTGCCGTAGCAGTCGATGAGGCAGATGGTCTGGGCGGCGATGCACCCTTTGCCGCCTCCGGTCGAGAAGGTAAGCGATCTGCGCTCGAACTTCTCTCCCTCAGCCTTTGCCTTCTGCGGCACGATACGGTAATAGTGCGGCGCACAGGTGGGGCGCATCAGGATGTCGTCTTCCTGCTTTTCCTGGTGATAGTGCCAGTCGAGAATCTCCTCGTAATCCTCCTTGGAGATCAGTTCGCTCATGATGTCCTCACCGCGGCCGGTCGGTACGATCATGAACATGTACCAGGCGGTGGCACCTATGGACTTCGCGACCTTGAAGGTGCTGGCTATGTCAGTCTGGTTCCTCTTGGTAAAGGAGGAATTGATCAGGAATTTCTGGCCGTGCTTTCTGAAGAGCTCGGCGGCCCGCATAACACCCTCGAAGGAGCCCGGACACTGGCGGAAGTTGTCGTGCACCTCGGCTGTGGAGCCATCCAAAGAGAGCGACACCATCTTGATGTCTGCCGCCTTCATCTTCTCGCACACCTCGTCCGTCACCAGGGCGCCATTGGTCGCCATGCACATTCTGAGGCCGAGCGAAGTTCCGTATCCGGCGAGCTCGAAGATATCCTCCCTCATGAGCGGTTCGCCTCCGGAGAGGACCATCACCGGCTTGGAGAACTCGGAGATCTCCTTCAGGAGATTTTTCCCCTCCTCGGTGGTGAAGTCGCCCTCGGACGAAGTCAGTTCGGATGAGCAGCGGCAGTGGACACATTTCAAGTTACAGCGCTGGGTGGTTTCCCAGGCGATCCATTTCGGTATGAACTCTTCGGCCATGGCGTCTCCATTTTATGACCTGGAAAGAGCGTTGCGTGCGGCGGGGGGGCTCATCGGCTCGGGCGGGGGACAGGAATAGGCACCAAACAGACTTACGCTTTAAGCAACAGTTACGCTCGGTCACCGTGCCGCGCCTCTCTCAAAGCTGACCGGTATCCAGGGCGGTGAATGATTAAGAGAATCGTGGAAACTTTACTATGAAAGGGAAGTTAAACTCAAGAAGAATCGCTTATTCAGCCATTTTACGGTTAAAGGTGTATACGGCGAGCACAAAGCAAAGTGCTGCGCTCAGTACCAGATTGATCAGATACTGCGTCGGCACGGCACCTAAGAGCAGTGCATCTCGCGCACCTTCAAAGACCGCGGTGGTCGGCAGCAGGCGTATTACGGGGAGAATCGAGGCCGGGTAGGAGGAGAGCGGAAAGAAGATTCCGGCCATGAAGATGAGCGGCACGATCACCACCGACTGCACCCGGCCGATGTTCTCCGGCTTGTCAATGACCGTCCCGCAGATAGTCCCCAGGCAGGAGAAGGTCATGGAGGCGAGCGCCAGGCAGAGAACATAGGCCGGCAGGTGACTGAATTCTATGCGAAAGGGTGTCAGGATGAGGATCACCAGGAAGACCACGGCGCCCTTCACGGCACCCTGGGTGAAACCGGAGAAGATCTTTCCTATGACAATGTCGTAGACAGTGACCGGAGTCACTCGGTATTCCTCTATGGTGCGCTGCACCTTACGGTGGAACCACATGCTCCAGGAACTCTCGTCGAAGGCGGCATTGACTGCCGTCATGGAGATGAGGCCGGGCGCGATGAAGAGGGGATAGGGAATCCCGCCCACGTCGGAAATGTACCCTTTGAGTCCAAAGCCGAAGGCGAGATACAGGGTGAGCGGATAGGCAATGACCGCCAGGAGTTCGGAAAAGATGCTGCGCTTGAGCACCAGCATGTCCCTGCCCCAGATTGAGAAGGCGCCACGTAACATGGTAAATCCTTTTGGGCTTGCTGCTTTTTTGATCGGACTCATCGGAGCGATAGGACCTATGAGGTATCAGGCGGACCGGTCGGATCGGACCGATCTGGTGGTTATTGCAGGCTATTCCCTGACTTTTTCGCCCGTTAGCGCGATGAAAACATCCTCAAGGGATGGCTCAACCAGGCAGATCCTGCGGATGTCTGCACCGACCGCGGAGTTTATCAGCGGCTTCAGGGCATCCTCACCGGAAAGTGTTAAACGGTAGGTCGCTCCCTCCTTCTCGACGGAACGCACGCAGGGAAGTGCCGCCAGGATCTCCCCATAACCGACAGCTTCTCCACGAAACTCCACTTCGTAGGTATGGGCGCGGGAAAAGGCATCCTTTAGTTCGGCCGCACTCCCGTCTGCCAGGCTTACTCCGCCATCCATGATCATGATCCGGTCGCACAGGGCATCCGCCTCGTCCATGTAGTGGGTGGTGAGAAACACGGTCATGTTCCGGCGCAGCCCACGGATGTGCTCCCAAAGCGCACGCCTGGACTGGGGATCCAGCCCGGTGGTCGGTTCATCCAGAAAAAGTACCCGCGGCGCATGTACCAGGGCCCGCGCAACTACGAGTCTTCTCTGCATTCCGCCGGAAAAGGTGTCAGGGAATTCGAGCTGCCGGGAAGTGAGCCCGGTCATCTCCAGGAGTTCGTCAATGCGCGGATTGTAGGCCGCCGGCCTCATGCCATGGAGCCGGGCGTGCAGGGTTAGATTCTCCCGGGCGGTCAGATAGCGGTCCAGGTTGTTTTCCTGGGGAACCACGCCGATCAGACGACGCACGTCCTTGCCGGCGCTCAGGACACTAAACCCTTCAACGAAGGCGTCGCCCGCACTGGGACGCATCAGCGTGGTGAGGATCTTGATCAGGGTCGTCTTTCCTGCGCCGTTGGGTCCAAGCAGGCCGAAGACGGTACCTCGCTCCACCTCCAGCGAAAAGCGGTCTACTGCTGTGAAGCTCCCGTAAGTTTTGCTGATTTCCTGTAAGGTTATCGCTTGAGTCATGTATTTCCCAGCTTTGGTTGCGGGTGCCAACCCCTTTGACGACTCAACGACTCAACGACTCAACGACCTAACCGCCCGTTCACCCCTCACTCATGGGGAACAGGAGCGAGAAGACGCTCCCCTCCCCTGCGCCATTACTCTCCACCCAGACGGCTCCCTCGTGGATGTCCATGATCCCGTGCACTATGGAAAGCCCGAGTCCGGACCCTTTACTCATAAAGGCGGTGCCTCCCGAGGTGTGGTGCCCGATGTCGCCGATACCGTAAAACTTGTCGAAAATCCGCACCCGCTCGTCGGCCGGGATCCCGATGCCGGAATCCTTCACCTGCAGCTGATAATAACGGGCGGCCGGCGCCAGAGTGCTGGGAAATCCGTGGTAAAAGGGGCGCAGGGTCTTGGCCAGGGCAGTCACCTCTTTTTTCTTCAGTACCCGCCCACTTAAGAGCACCTCGCCGCCATCCGGAGTAAACTTTATCGCATTTTCCAGCAGGTTTTTCACCGCCAGCAAGGCAAAACCCTCGTCCACCGGGACGGGGATGTCCTCTCCCGCAATCTGCACCCTGATATTCCGCTCGGATAGCGGCAATACAAACATATCGTGCGCTTCCCGGCAAAGCCGCATCAGGTTGGCCTCCCTCTTCTGGGGAAGGGTCCCCTGCGCCTCCAGGCGCGAAATAGAGAGTAGGTCCTCCACGAGCTTTCTCAGCTGAACCGTCCCCTCGTACACCGAGACGAAGATGTTGTGCTGCTCGGGAGTCATCTTGATGTCGGAATACTTCAAAAGAAACTCTACTCCGCCCATGATGGAAGTGATCGGGGTCTTCAGCTCGTGCGAAGCGATGCCGATAAAGTTGTTCTTCACCGTGTTGAGCCGCCCCAACTCGAGGTTCGCCCGCTTCACCTGCTGCAGGTTCTCCCGCAACTCCTCCTTGCTCCGGTAAAGCTCCTCCGCCTTCTCCTTCATTCGGTCGTAAAGGCTGTAGTTCTCGATCAGTACGGCCAACTGCCCCGCGATGGAGGATAGCAAAAAGACGTCCCGCTCGCTGAAGTTGCGCTCGGAGCGCGTTCCCACGGTCATGACCCCCATGACCTCATGGCCGATCTTGAGCGGAACGGAGCACCAGGAATGAAGTCCCATCTCGACCGCCGCAGTCTTAGCCCGGGCGGAAAACCTGTCGTCCGGCCGGTCTCCCCGGAAGGGACGCCCCGAAAGGGTCAGGGTGCTCCACTGGGTTCCCTTGGCTATGACGCCCATCGCCTTTTCGAAGGCTGGGGAAATGCCGAGCGAAGCCCGGAGCTTGAGCCTTCCGCTATCAATCAGGTGCAGGCAGGAAAACTCCATCTGCAGCATGTTGTGCAATTGGAAAAGAAGGTCACCCATGACCTTCTCCACTCCCTGAGTGTACTGAAGCCGGAAGGCGACGGCGTAGAGGGTCAAAAGCTCGCGGTCGCTGGTCCTTTTCTCCTCCTCGACCTCGCGACGCTTGGTGATGTCCTTGATGATGAAGACGAAGCCGGTTCGCTCGCTGCCCCCGAAACGCATGGGGTAGCTCGCTACGTTGAACCACCCTTTGAGATTGGGAAAACTGATATCTTCGTCCACCTCGCTTTGCATGCAGTGCACGAAGCGGAACACCTGACCCTCGGGTTGGGCACTGCCAAAAAAAACCTCGTCGATCCGCCTGCCGATAACGGCAGAATATCCAGCGGGGAAATAATCGCTCACCCGCCCGTTACAGCGGGATATCACCCCATCAGCGTCGGTGATGATGATGAGGTCCGAAACGGCATCGAACACCGCTTCCCACTCCGCTTTCCCTCTTTTGACAGCATCCTGGGTGAGCTTATGTCTGCTGCGCTCCACCGCCTCGCGCAACTCTCTTTCCACCACCGGTACCAGGCGCGCCAGGTTTCCCTTCATCAGGTAATCGTTGGCTCCTGATTTCATGGCTGCCACGGCCAGATCTTCCCCGATCTTTCCCGAAACTATAATGAAGGGGATGTCCTGTCCGCTCTCGTGCAAAAGCTGCAGTGCTCCGGGCGCATCAAAGGTAGGCATCCGGTAGTCGGAGAGCACGATATCCCACTTTTGGTCTTGGAGCGCCTGGCGCAGGTCGGTAGCGGTGTCCACCCTGCGCTGCAGCGGAGTGTAGCCGCCGCGACAGAGCTCGCGCAACATAAGGAGGCTGTCTTCCTCCGAATCCTCGACCAGCAAAACCTTCAGTTCTTTCGTCATGGGCACCCCTGCAGGGTAAAATAGAAAGTTGCTCCCTCTCCGGGAATGCTATCGGCCCAGATCCGGCCGCCATGGCGCTTGACGATGCGCTGGGCTATGGCAAGGCCCACCCCGCTACCTTCGAATTCGTCCGCCCGGTGCAGACGGTGAAAGACGGAGAAGAGTTTGTCTGCGTAGGCCATGTCGAAACCGACGCCATTGTCCCTGACGAAGTAGCAGGTTTCTCCGTCCTTTTCTCCGGCTCCGAATTCGATGCGGGTCTCTTTGGCTCCCATCGAGAATTTCCACGCGTTGCCCAAAAGTATTTCCAGCAGTTGGCGGGCCAGACGGGGATCCGCCTGGGCGCTCACCCCCTCCGCAATCTGGAACTCCACCTGGCGCCCCGGCGCCCCATGTTTGAGCTCCAGGCTGATCACCTGTGCCGTCACGCTCAGGTTCACCGCCTGACGGTTCAAATCGCTCCTGGCCACCCGCGCCAACTGCTGCAGGTCGTCGATAAGTTGAGACATCTTACCAACCGCTTTGCAGATGCGAGACAGATACTCGACGCCTTGGGCATCGATTTTCGTCCCATAGTCGTCCAGAAGCGCCCGACTGAAGCCGTCGATGTGGCGCAGCGGCGCCCTCAGATCGTGGGAGATGGAGTAGCTGAAGGTCTCCAACTCGCGCTGGGCCGACTCCAACTGGGCGCTCAACTCGATCACCTGGTGTTCCAGTTCGCCGCCCCCCCGCTTTACGGTTGGATGCAGCAGCACCAGATAGGCCGGCGCTCCCAGGAATTCCATGGGGTGCCAGAGCAACTCCAGCTCAAGCAAAGAACCGTCCTTTTTTCGTTGGCGACTGACTGACTTCCCGCCCTTGGCAGCTTGCGGGTCGATCACCCCGTCCTCAAGCGCCGGCAGCGAAAGTTCCAGGAACTCAGCGCGCTGGTAACCGTAGAGCTGCAAAGCCGCCTCGTTTACCGCAAGGAACTTGCGGCTCTCGCGGTGACATACCCACATCGGCTCGGGATTGCCCTCAAACATACTGCGGTAGGTCGCCTCGCTGTCATGAAGTGCCACTTCCCCCTCCCTCTGGAGCCTAGGATTTGCTCTTTCCCCCTGAAACACTTGGCAATTGCTATCTGCTGACCACTACACCGCCTGCGACGCCAGGTTGGGAAGGGTCGATTTCCCCCTCCCCAGCCCTCCCCCTCCGGGAGAGGGGATCTTCGCGCTTTTTTTCGCTACTACGCCAAGGATTTACCTTGCTACTCCTCCTCGGGTTCCTCGTCGGGGAGCGCCGGCAGCAGGATACTGAAGAGACTGCCGCCTCCCGGCATGCTTTCGGCCCAGATGTAGCCCGCATGCGCATCCACCGCTTTTCTGCAGAAGGCAAGCCCCAGCCCGGTCCCCCGGGTCTTTCCCAGGCGCCGGTTCTTTGCCTGCACGAAACGGTCGAATATGGTGCCGAGCGCTTCCTGCGGAATGCCCACCCCGGTGTCGCGGACCCGGACCCGCACGAAACGGCCGTCCTGCGGCAATTCGCGTCGGGAATAGCTCTGCTCCGGAATGCTTTCGGCCAGCGCACTAAGCTCCTCAATCAGGTCGAGGGAGACCTCTATCTCGCCCCCCTCAGGGGTGAACTTCACCGCGTTGGAAAGGAGATTCCCCAGGATGCGCCCAAAGGCGCTGCGGTCCACCGAGACCCCCGGGACTCCTGGCGAAAAGGTGCTGTAGAGCTTGATCCCGCCGCGCTGCGCCAGGGTCAGGTACTTGCCGACGGAGCGAGTGATCAGTGGTGCCGGGTCCTCATCCCTGAAGTAGAGCCGCATCTTGCCCGCCTCGAACTTGTGGATCCCAAGCAGGGTATCGATCATCTCGACCATCTCTTCGCAACTCTCGACGGCCGCATCCAGGTATTCGCACTGCTCCTCGTTGATCGCCCCGAGTTTCGCCTCGCGCACCAGGTCAATGGAACCGACGACCGCGGTTATGGGTGACTTCAGATCGTGAGAAAGCATGCTGACGAAGTCCTCCTTCTCCTGCTCCAGTTCCTTCAGTTTGGAGATATCGCGGATGATCTCGACGCTCCCCACCAGCACCCCCTCCCCGTTTCTCAGCGGCGACGCGCTGGAGAGGACCGGAAGGTCCAGGCTTCCCACCAGCATGGTGTAGGCCACGTCCAGGCAGGGCTCACCGGTCCTCAGTACGGTCCGGCTCGGGAGTTCCCCGCCAGGGACCTCCGCCTTCAACACCTCCTCGAGATTCCTGCCGAGCAGCTCGTCGCGCCCGACTCCCAGGACCGTCTCCGCCTTGCGGCTCGCCGTGATGATCTCACCTTGGGTGTCGACCGCCAATAGCAGGTCCGCCATTCCCATCAGGACCGCCTCCATCTTGCGCCGCTCCTGGTCGAGCTGGTTTGCGAGCCGGTCTCGCTCCTTGCGGGTCTTATCAAGCCTGATGGCCCGTTCCACCTTCTGCAACATGTCGTCGGTGGAAAACGGCTTGGAGATGTAGTCAAGCGCCCCCTTTCGCATGGCGTCAACTGCGATGTCCTCGGAGCCGTGGGCCGTCATCATGACGACGGGGGTCTCGTCGCCGCGGATCCGGCTCAGCACCTCCAGCCCGTCCATGCGCGGCATCTTGATGTCCAGCATGATGAGGGTGAACTGCTCGCGCCCAAGTGCCTCGAGCGCCTCCACGCCGTCACGCGCCCGCACCGTCTGATAACCGGCGTCCTCGAGCTGCAACTTGAGAATGAGCGCGATATCCGGCTCGTCGTCCACGATGAGAATTCTATCCTTTTGCATCTTCCTCCCCTATGATCGGAACCGTAAAACTGAAGGTATTCCCCTGCTCCTTGGCTGCGGTGTAGAAGATCCGCCCGTGGTGACGCTCCACGATCTCTTTGCAAATGGCCAGACCAAGGCCGGTGCCGTGCGCGCGGCCACGCTCCAACCCCTCTATCTGCTGGAATTTCTTGAAAAGCTTCTCCCGCTCGGTCTGCTTGATGGTCGTGCCGCGGTCCCCTACCGAAACAACCAGGTAGTTTCCCTCCTGCTCCGCGGTCACCATGACCACCTTCCCCTCGGGAGAAAATTTGATCGCGTTGGAAAGGAGGTTGGTGATCACCTGAATCAGCCGGTCGCTGTCGCCGTACACCAGCGGCAGGTGCTCGCCGATGGAGTTCACGATACTGATATCCCGGCCCATGGCGTAGGACTTGATCTCTTCTATGGCGTAGACGCTCACCTCACCGATGGAGAGCGGCTTGATGTCGAAGGCCATCCCTCCCGACTCGATCCCCGAAATATCCAGTATCTCGCTGATCAGCCTGATCAGACGCTGGGTGTTGCGAAAGCAGACCGTCAGAAGCTGCCGTTCGGTGTCGGTCAGCCATTTGCCCCGGGTAAGCAGCAGCTGCAGCGATCCCTTCATGGAGGTAAGCGGCGTCTTCAGCTCATGGGAGACCGTGGAGATGAACTCGGTCTTCATCCGATCCACCTCCTGTTCCACGGTGACGTCGCGGATCGACATGACGACCCCCGCGAAGGCCCCGGACTCGTCGGCGAGCGAGGAGAGGTAGGTGGTAAGGCGCTTTCCCTTCACCTCCAGCTCCTCCTTGCTCCCGGTGCTGCCACCTTCCTGACCCAGTTCCCTGATGCGCGCCACCAGGGGCGTGAATCCTCCCATGGCGCAGACCTGCTCGATCGGCTGCCCCACCACCCGGTAGGGGACCAGCTCGAAAAGCTGTTGGGCGGCCGGGTTAAAAAGGACCACGCGGTTGTTGCGGTCGGTCACCACGACCCCTTCCACCATGCTGGTGAGCACCGCCTCCAGCCTCCCCATTTCCGTGGTGAGGGCGCCGGTGCGTTCAATGACCTTGCGCTCCAATTGCTCGTTCAGCTCCTGGAGGTCGGCGGTCTTTGCGGTGATGATCCGGTCGCGCTGCTTCAGGGCATCGGCCATCGTGTTGAAGGAAGAGGCCAGCATGCCGACCTCGTCGTTGTTGCTGTCCTCCACCCGCTGCTCCAGGTCTCCCTCCTCGATCTTGCGCGCTCCGACCGCAAGCGCGCGCAAAGGGCCGGTCAGCTGGCGCGAGGCCATGAAGGCGAGCGCGAAAGAGCAGACGATTCCGAGGAAAGCGGACCCGACGATGTTCTCCATGCTTTCACGCCGGATGGTCTTGAAGCTCTCTTTGGAAACAGCAACCGAGAGCGAGCCGACGAACTCTCCCCTGCTGTTCAAAAGCGGATCTATTGCGGTCTCGAACCTTTGGTTCCCGATCTCCGCCTCGCCCCGATAGACCTCGCCCCGCTCCAGCATGTCGATGACCGTAGGTGCGAGGGTGGAGGCGACCGGATTTTTACGGGACGAACTGCTGGCAATGCGCACCCCGCGCTGGGTGATGCTCACCTCCACGTCGCTGCCAAAGACCTGCCTCATCTGAGCCGGGAGGTCGGGCTGCTTGTTCAGGATGTCGCCGGTGACGATGCAGCCAAGGACCTTCCCGTCGGCGCCGAGCACCGGTATGGCAACCGTCATCATGAGCGACTCGCCCGTTCCCGTTCCGCAGTAGCCCCGCGTACCGGCACGGCACAACATTTCTGCCGACACTATCTCCGTGGATACGATGACTTTCCCGCTGGAAACCGCCTGGTCCACCACTCCCGAAAGTCCCAGGCGCTCCCCGGATGCCGGTCCGTTCAGCTGGGCTAAAATCATCTGATCCGTGTCGAGCACCACCATAAACTCAAGGAAGGGAAGTACGGAGTGCCAGCGCTGCACCCTCTCGGCGAGCCCGACGCCGTCCCGCTGCAGCAGCTGCTGCTGCATCTTGCGTGAGAGAATCGACTGTGCCATCGAGTATTTGACGATATCGGCCCGATCCAGGTACTTGCTGCGCGCGAACTTGAGGTTCGCTTCGAGGTCCTTGTCTATTTCTTTGCGCAGCGAGGCCGTCAGAGTTTTGGTTGTGGAGTACAACAGTGTCGAATAGGAGACCAGCAGTATGGCGAGAATGGACAGGAGCAGTTTAGTTCGTATGCCGAAGCGTGGTTGCATGAGCTGTCCTTTGGGAACAGTTAAGGACTTAGGTCAAGGCTCAGGTTAAGGTTTAGGTAAAAATCAGCCTCTGCTGATTTGTTTCCTAACCGAAGTCCTTCTCAGCCTCAAACTCAACCTCAACCTGTCACTTTAAACCCCTTCGGCCTTCAGGTTTCTAGTCATCAGTTCCAGCACCGCCTCGCGGGCAGGCTTGTTCTGGTAAAGCATCTGGTACATCTGCTCGATGATCGGCATCTCGACACCCATACGGCTCGCCAGATTGTAAGCCGACTCGGTCGTCTTAACCCCCTCGGCGACCATACGCATTTCGCCAAGAATCTCGGAGAGTTGCCGCCCCTGGCCGATCTGCAAGCCGACAGAACGGTTTCTGGAGAGATCTCCGGTACAGGTTAGCACCAAGTCGCCCATGCCGGCAAGTCCCGCGAAGGTGGCGGCCTGAGCCCCCATGGCGACTCCCAATCGGGTCATCTCGGCCAGTCCCCGGGTGATCAGCGCGGCCCGCGTGTTGCACCCGAAACCAAGACCGTCCGAGATGCCGGCGGCGATCGCGATAACGTTCTTGATAGCCCCGCCCAGTTCCACCCCGACCACGTCGTCGTTACGGTAGACCCGAAAAAATCCGGTAGTGAAGGCTTGCTGCACCCGGCTTGCGACCTCGAGGGAACCAGAGGCCACCGTCACTGCGGTCGGCATCTCCTGGGCCACTTCGCGGGCGAAACTGGGGCCGGAAAGAGCGGCGAACCTGGCGTACAGTTCGGGCGGGCAGATATCCCGGTAGATGTCGGACACGACGGCGAGGGTCTCCAATTCGATCCCCTTGGAAGCGCTCACCAGGATTGCGTCGGCCGGCAAGAAGGGAAGCGAATTCTGCATGACCCGGCGCACCAACTGAGAGGGGACCACACAGAGCACCATGGTGCAGTCGGCGTAGGCTTCCTGAAGGTCGTTGGTGTAGCGCAAATCCGCGCAAAGCTGAATGCCGGGAAGAAAGAGGGAATTCTCCCGCGTGGCACGCATTTCCAGCACCAGTTCGGGCTCATAGGCCCAAAGGGTTACCGCGTGCCCCTTCTTGGCGAGCAGGTCGGCGAGTGTAGTCCCCCAGCTTCCGGCACCTATAACAGCAATTTTTTCTGACATCTGGTTGCTCTCTCTATGGTGGTGACGGGGTTTCCCCCGGTGGCAATGGTGTTTCCCCCTCCCTAACCCTCCCCCTCCGGGAGTGGGAACTGGTTTGGAGATAAGGTTGACTGATTACTGCTAACCGACCTTGTGTTACCGCATACGTTACTAACAACAAAAAAGGTAGGTCACCAAAGTCCCCTCTCCCGGAGGGGGAGGGGCAGGGAGGGGGAAATCAACTTTATCCTCTGCGCCCGGAAGAGGATGCCCATTAGCTGCCCTGCCCGCTTAGGCTTCCTCAGCCTGCAGACCTTCCCCGCCACCATGCGCCAGCGCCTCGCGGGCAATGTCCATGCTCTCCATGGCGAAGCCACGCAGAAACGGGTGCAGGTGGTGCGGCAGCCGGTAGTCGCTGAGACTTTGAGCCAACGCCACAACGCGGCAGACAAAGACGCCATCCCTGCCACAGCGGCGCATCAGATCGGCACTGGATAATAGCCTGCCCCGGATCAGTTCCAGGTCCGGAGTCAGAAGTTCTGCACAAAAACGCACCAATATCTGCTCCAGGTCGTCGCCACGCCGGTACTCCTCGGCATAGTCGTACACCCGCTGCTGTGCCATGAACCACCCCGCGAAAAAGGGGTCCGAGAAGAGCCTCCGGGATACCTCCTCTCCCTCCTGGTAACTGAGAATAGGCTGTTTAGGGAACTGCGGGCAGTGTGGTACTGGTGTCAGGTCCTCGCCCGCGAACATACCGCGGCGCAGATAGTAATCGGCAGGCAGATAGCAGAGTTCGCGACTCCAGTGTAGAGCATCCCGCAAAAGGTCCAGCACATAGCCCGGGGTCACCTCGTGCAACTCGTCCTGGGCGGAGAACGCCTCCAACTCGCTCTCGAACTGCTCCGGAGTCAGACTTGCTCCGCCCCAGGCGGCGAGCAGGCCGCGCCTTTCGTGCACCTGCATGTAGAGCGCGCAAAGACGCCCCTCCTCCACCCATCTCGATACCAGCAGCGAGCGGTAGCCATCGCCGTCTGGCGCAGTCGCGTAACCGGCATGAAAAGGGAGCACGGCAGCGGGCGTCGGAGTGCTCACCCCGAGAAAACTGAGGCGGCGCAGGGATCTTTCCGCTTCCAGGTGCAGTTCCGGGTTTCCCTCCGCGAGAAACCGGGTCAGAATTGAGGCTGCCTGCGGGTCCCGTATCTTTCCCAAAGCGGCCAGTGCAGCTCTGGACAGGTCGCGGTCCTCATGCCAGAGCATTGCCTCCAGCATCCGGGCACCCTGTGCCTCTCCGCCTTCCCCCAGTTCCCGGATGACGACAGTCTGGATGTCTTCGGGACAGGCAAGAAATTCGTCCAAAAAGGTGACAATTCCCTCTTCGCCAAGCTGCAGCGCACCCTGCGTCGCGCGGCGTAGCGTGGTGCCGGGATCGGCAAAAATGCCTTTGAGCGGCGGGACGTTCACGTCGACGCCGTAACCCTCGAGGACTATCAGCAGAGCGGCCTTGCCGTCGTCACCCAGATCGCGGCGCTTGACCGCCATCTCGATCAGTTGGTCCAGCCAACTTTGGGTCTCGAAGAAGTCGAGTATATAGGCGTACTTGGAGATCAAATCCCCGGAGCTTTCGCGCCAGAGTTCCCGGACCAGCGGACGCAGCGCGCGCCTGCCGGCCTTTTGGAACTTGAGGCCGATCTCCTCCATCTCGTGGAGGGTAACCCCTTCTCCCTTGAGCCTGCCCAGAAGTTCCAGGATGCCGTGGCGCTCACTGAGGGAGGTATCAATCTTCGTGCTACGCCGCATAGCCGCCCTTTTTCAAAGCGTTTTTTTTCCTGCCTTATGGTTAATCCCCTGCTCGGCGCGGGTTATCTGACCGACCGGTCCGAATGAACCGTCAGACCGGACCCGCGCCGAAAACCCAGGATCATGCTTCTTACTCGTCGGTTCCCTCATCGTCAGTGGTAACCGCATCCGACTCTTCGAGGCCGTCGGTTTCTTCTTCGGTTTCCTCCGGCTCCTCCTTCTCGGCCAGACGCGCCACGGCGACGACTCTTTCGTCCTCCTCCTTCACCATGAGCCTCACCCCTTGGGTGTTGCGCCCGATGATGGAGAATCCCGCCACGGAAACCCGCAGGATCTTCCCCTGGTCGGTGATCAGCATCAGGTCGTTCTCGTCGGAGACCTGCTTGATGTCTACCACCAGGCCGTTTCTTTCGGTGGTCTTGATGGTGATGACCCCCTTGCCGCCGCGCGACTGGCAGCGGTACTCGCCGATCTCTGTCCTTTTGCCGTAGCCGTTTTCGGTCACGGTAAAGAGGGTGGAATCGGTGAAGTGCTCGTTCAGGATGGCCATCCCGATCACCACGTCCTCCTCTTCCAGCGTCATGCCGCGCACCCCGCGCGAGACGCGACCCACGGTGCGCACGTCCTCTTCCTTGAAGCGAATCGACTTACCGTTCTTGGAGGCGAGCAGCACGTCCTGGCGGCCATCGGTGAGCGCCACGGTGATGAGCTTGTCCCCCTCGTCCAGGTTGACGGCAATGATGCCGCCGACTCTCGGGTGCGAGTACTCCATCAGGTTGGTCTTCTTGACCACGCCATTGCGGGTCGCCATCATGATGAACTTGTCGTCCACGAACTCCTTCACCGGAAGGATGGTGGTGATCTTCTCGTTCGCGGCGAGGTTCAAAAGGTTCACAATCGCCTTGCCGCGCGCGGCTCGACCCGCCTCGGGGATCTCGTACACCTTGAGCCAGTAGACCTTCCCGGCGTCGGTGAAGAACATCATGTAGTCCTTGGTAGAGGCGATGAAGAGTTGCTCAACAAAATCCTCTTCCTTGGTCTTCATGCCGGTCTTACCCTTGCCGCCGCGGCGCTGGGCGCGGTACAGGGTGACGGCGTTACGTTTGATGTAGCCGGTGTGGGAGATGGTTACCACCATGTCTTCCTCAACGATGGTGTCCTCCAGCGAAATTTCCGAGGTCTGCAGCACGATTTCGCTTCTGCGCTTATCGCCGAAATTTTCCTTGAGCTCGATCAGCTCGCCGACGATGATCTTCAGAATCTCGCTTTCCGAAGCAAGAATCTCCTTCAAGCGTGCGATGTACTTCATGACTTCGCGCAGCTCTTCCATGATCTTTTCCCGCTCCAGCCCGGTCAGGCGGTGCAGTCTCATGTCGAGGATGGCCTGGGCCTGGATATCGGAGAGGCCGAAGCGCTCCATGAGTCCCAGTTTCGCCTCGGGGGAGGACGCGCTCGCCTTGATGAGCGCGATGACCTCGTCCAGGTTGTCCAGGGCTATCTTCAGGCCTTCCAGGATGTGGGCGCGCGCCTCGGCTTTCTTCAGGTCGAAGATAGTGCGCCTGGTGACGATTTCCTTTCTGTGCTCAATGAAGAAGTCGATAACCTCACGAAGCGACAAGACCCGCGGCCGGCTATTCACGATGGCCAGCATGATGATGCCGAAAGAGCACTGCATCTGGGTCTGCTTGTATAGGTGGTTCAGGATAATGGTCGGGTTTTCGTCCTTCTTCAGTTCGATAACGACGCGCATCCCTTCGCGGTCACTCTCGTCTCTGAGGTCGGAAATCCCCTCCAGCTTCTTTTCCTTGACCAACTCCGCGATCTTCTCCACCAGGCGCGCCTTGTTCACCTGGTAAGGTATCTCCACGACGACGATGGACTGACGCTCGGTTTTCTTCTGGGTCTCGATCTGCACGCGGGCCCGCATCTGGATGATACCGCGGCCGGTGCGGTAGGCGGACATGATCCCATCGAGGCCGTAGATGAAGCCTCCGGTGGGAAAGTCGGGACCCGGGATAAGCTCCACCAGTTCCTCGAAACTGAGCTGCGGGTTGGCGATCACCGCGGTAATACCGTCGATCACCTCGGAGAGGTTATGGGGCGGGATGTTAGTCGCCATGCCAACCGCGATGCCGGAGGACCCGTTCACCAGCAAGTTCGGGAACTTGGAGGGGAGGACCAGCGGCTCTTTCAGCGAGTCGTCGTAGTTGGGACCGAGCTCGACAGTTTCCTTTTCCAGGTCCGCCAACAGCTCGTGAGCCAGTTTCTCCATCCTGATTTCGGTGTAACGCATTGCAGCCGGGCGGTCACCGTCGATGGAGCCGAAGTTTCCCTGACCGTCCACCAGCGGGTAGCGCAGCGAGAAGTCCTGGGCCATGCGGACCAGGGTATCGTAGACCGCGGTGTCGCCATGCGGGTGGTACTTACCGATGACGTCGCCGACCACGCGAGCCGATTTTTTGTACGGCTTGTTCCAGTCGTTACTCATGTCGTACATGGCGAACAGGCAGCGCCGGTGTACCGGCTTCAGACCGTCGCGCACGTCCGGAAGCGCGCGTCCCACGATGACCGACATGGCGTAGTCCATGTAGGAGCGCTTCATCTCGTCTTCTATGTTCACCGAAACCTTGTTCAATTGATCAAGCATAAAACCTCTTC
>Ga0209123_1000864_pt1 | contig 34745 bp, 26 predicted proteins | sample BarGraIncu00431A_FD_184500 | JGI IMG/M metagenome (GOLD analysis project Ga0209123, IMG submission 184500) | Arctic peat soil microbial communities from Barrow, Alaska, USA - Barrow Graham LP Incubations 004-31A (SPAdes) (version 2) | ecosystem: Environmental > Terrestrial > Soil > Wetlands >... | reverse complement strand
CTCTTGGTAGATCCTCTCCGCTCCGACTTTTGTCAGGGCCTCAAGTTGGACTTCAAGCTTCTGATCCGTGGTGCTGACTCGTGCATAGCCGACGACTGACATAAATCCCCCCTTTCCTATCACTACGGTTTTGGCGTTTTGATAAAAGCCTATCAAAAGCCCAAATGCAAGTCTAATGATTGTTTTTTTGTGCCATTTCACAGCCTATCGCTGGGGCGTACCCTATTAGCAGGAAGGGTGTGCCCTAATTTGACGTGTCATTCGCCTTGGGGTGCGTATTGTCTCAACCCCTTTGCAAGTTCAGAAGTATAGATCATCGCCCAGGATAGCAGCGAGCCCCCGCCTTTACCAACACTGCCTGATCTTCAGCAAAGGTCATAGTCACATCAGAGTGCAGACAGGGGTTCCCCCTGGAACTGGCGTGATTGTACGCTAACTCGACAATCCGGAGTACATGTTGATCAGCAGGTACTCGTTATAGCCTCGCCAGAACTCGCACGGATCGGGAGAAGTGATGTCATAATCTAACATTTCTTCGCAGCACTCGACCGGAATCGCCAGGGGAGGGAAGAAATCTATCTCCACGCCAAACTCAACTTCCTCAAGACTCAACACCCATTTCGCCAACTTGGCGCCAAAGTCCTTCACTGTCATTCTATTCTCTTCCGTATTTATTTGCATTTTCGCTCCATTCGCTTTACACCGTTGTCGGCGGCCCCTTGATCGGGCTAGTTGTACCCCATTAAGTTGATAGTTACCCGGCAAGGGGGTTGGTATGCCGCACATGCCGTATGGCCTTGAGACGCCCGCCATGTTGTCGCCCATTGCCGGGGTTAACCGACGCGTCTGCTCGCCAGCCAGCAGTTAGCGCAACCGGGGGAAACGGGCGTGCAGCCCTCAACAAGACTCCAGGCGTCCGTCCGAAATTTGCCCTTGAGCAAAACGTTTTCGAGTAACTTTTTCACTCTCTGCTCACCCTGTAGGACTCCCATGTGAAATTGAGCACACCGGTCCGGCCTTCCTTCACCCTGTCCATGACCCGCGCTCCCAGGTAGTGGGCCAGCGCCCTCTCGTCGGTAAGGTTGCTGATCAGGATCGTGGGTTTCTTCTCTTCCGACCGACCATTCAGTGCCTCAAAGGTCAGTTGCTTTTCCGACTCGGTGCCAAACTGGACGCCGATCTCGTCAACCACAAGCAGGTCCGGTAGGATGAAAGAATCGATAACAGACTGCTCCGCTTCCTTGCTCTCCTTCTTCCAGGTCTCCTTGATCCTCCGCAGCATCTTCAGGATCGTAGTATGAAGCGGCGCATACCCGGCTTGCGCGATCTCGTTGCAGATACAGGCGGCCAGCATGTTTTTCCCGGTGCCGTAGTTTCCCAGCATCAGGAGGTTGTCACCGTTAAGCAGCCGGCAATCAAAAGTCGTGGCGTACATCTCGCACCTTTTCTTGACGACTTTCGCAGCGTCACACGTCGGCTGGTAATCTGGAAACCGTGTGTCCTGGTACCGAGACCCAAGCCGGATACCTCCGAGTAGAGTCTCAAGGCGTTTTGCGGCTTCTTTCTTCCCTGCCTCAGCCCACGCTGTGTGCTGCTCCTCGCAGACCGGGCAAACACCATCCTCGTAATCCCGATGATGGACTTCACACCGAGGCGCATTACCATTCGTCGGAGCGGTCGACGATGCCTCCAGCCCCTCCGGAAGGAGCTGACCCGCCGGCACCGCCGGGCGGACCTTGGCGTGCGCCGCTCTTTTCTGCTCCAGGTTGCGCTGAGCGTCCTGCAGTTCCTTTTCTTCCATCACTCGACTCCTTTGGTAAAAGTTCAAACCAGTTTAGAATGAGCAGCCAGGGCTCGGCCACCGGGTTAGGATATTTCGTCAGCAGCTTCTCTTTCTGGAAATCCAGATCTACGGTTGGGAAGCGTCCAGCCAACCACTCACGCTTTGAGTCGAAGCAGGCCGCTGTAGCTGCTCCTTTATCTTTTCTTTCCCTTTCCTTTTCTCTTTCTCTTTCTCTTTCTCTTTGTTGCATTTCCTCCGGAGATTGGACGCTTGAGCGGGGTTTCCCCGGATAATTGGAGACCGGTAACTCGCATGACAGGTTAAGCGTTAAGAAGATCTTATCCTTGGATGGTAGCCTATCGAGCCTCTGACGCCATGCATCGGTTACGCGCTCAACCAATCCTCTGGAGAATAAAACTTGATGAGCCCAAAGCTCCCGGTCGATTGCGTCGAGTTCTGCTAGAGTGCCGATAATCTCGATGAGCACCTCGGGAGTGATCCTGCAGTGTGCGGCAGTATGCAGAACTTCTGAGCGATCGCGCATGTCGAGAAAATGCCCCGGCGCGTTGCCGAGTTGCTCCAGAAGTTTGTACCAAGTGGCGTATCCGTCGTTCCCGTAGTTCGATTCCAAGATGAAAATTGTTTTGCCATGCGTACAGTCATGGGGGAAATAATCCACGTTCTCTTTGCGTGCTCTGGCCATCCACCACTCCTCAAAACCTTGCAGTCATTTCTTACCCGGCCGGAAATTCTTACAACCGAAGCACATCAGCCCGAGATGCCCCTTGCGCTTAATGTTGCAGCGCCGTCCGGTTAGCGTCGGAGCCACCAGGCGATAGCAGCTTCCTCCGTTATCGTCTCTTCGAAATGGATCGCAGAAACATTGCAAAACCCTCCAATATCAATTTAATCTTCAAAATCCGGAAAACCGGACCGATATAAAATCCTTAGCTACACAGAATAGATGCGCGGTACTTAACTTTCACGCGGAACCACAGTATGATTGATGCCGGCAACGGGTGATAATGTCGCAAGCCTGCGGCGCTTCCAGTTATAGACGAATTGGGCAATTTTGCAGAAGTCAGACCACTGCTCATCTGTCAGGTGCTCTCGGCGGAGCGGCTTATCTTGCCATTTATCAGTAGCCATTCAGCAGCGCTCCCTGGTGATTTCCCTATTGTGACCTCTGTTCCCCCTCGACTGGCCCCTGTGTGTGTCAGGGTAGTTGGCGCCTCGGGTAAAATATGTAGCCGGTGCAGCTGCCGGTGAAATGTAAGAAACCTTCTACAATTGCAGTGAAATATTGTTGACAAAAAGTGAAAATAAGACTATAAATATTGACACAAGGTCATAAATATTGAAATAAATGTCCTGATGCGGAATATACGCTTTTTAAAAAGTTTAGCAACTACTTTTTTGACAAAATTTCAAAAAAAAAGAAAAAAATTCACCAGCGTGGCAAACGGAGGCCTTGCAAATGGATAAAATAGAAAAAAAACAGATAGATAGGAAAAATGGAATCCCGTTACCACAAATCTTGCCAACTCTCGATACGCTCGCGGAACGGCTAAACTATCTGATAAGGATGAGTGACTATTCGCAAACAGAGGTGGCCACGAACCTAGGAGTTGGACCATCACACATATCTGGGCTGCGGCAAGGCAAGTCAAATCCGTCCCGAAAAATGGTTGCTCGGTTGGCTACATTCTTTGAGGTCCCTCAGGATTGGTTGGAATTCGGAGTTAAGAGGGAGGGGGGTGGCACGCCAGATGGCCAGGAGATCTCAAAGGATCTCCTGGCAATGATTTCGGAGCTTACCGCGACGTATCATCAGACATCTGAGGATGAGAAATTTATGTTGCAAGGTGAGATATATTATTTTTTAAAAGAATTCAAAAAAAATCTCAAAAAAAATCTCAAGATCGATGAGGACGAGTAAATTCAGATAGTACTTGCCTATTGGGATTATCAATCCAAATGGAATACGTGTGTAGAAATTTGGATTTCAAGGTAAGAGGTACAATTTTTTTAAAACCTTAAAAGAAATGCTAAATGACCGTAAGTAAATAGTTTTATCTCGTTTGACGTCACAACTGAAATTCCACCTAACAGGCCAGGCTAAAAGGCCAAATTCGGGATAGGTAGAGCATTAAAAAGACTCTTTTTAGATAAAATATCACCAAAGCAGCGGGCTATTCTGCTGCAATGGCGTAAAATTTCGGTACGCCCTCGGCTCGAGCAAAAAAGGGGAACATATGGGGTGGTGGGCAATTTACATTAGAAAATCGCGTGAAGAAAAGGATAAACCCTCCCACCGTCTCACCATCCAGCGTGAGCATCTCCCTGCCCATGGAGCCGCACAGGGATGGCATTGCAAGGTCTATGACGACGGCTATGCCTCTGCAGCCCGAGGTAAGACCGAAGATCTCAAGGCACGGGCTCAACTCGAGGCGGATATTCGTGCCGGCAATATCATCGGCATCCTCACCATCGAACTTTCTCGGCTCTCACGTGACGACTCCCTACAGGACTACGTTGCCTGGCTGCATCTCTGCAGTGAGAGGCACGTGAAACTTGCCACCATGACGCGGATTCTCGACCCGGCTCAGCACTCCGACTGGATGCTACTGCTGATGGAGGGCGGATTCTCCTCAGTGGAAATGCGCGTGCTGCAGTCCCGCATGGCGGAGGGGAGGGCGCAGGCAGTCCAGGAGGGGAAGTTCCTCGGCGGGCAGCTGCCGCCCCCCTATGTACACGGCCGGCCGAAGACTCCGCCGGTCATCGACCCGGTCGCCCTCGAGCGCATGCAGCGCCTTTGGGTCCTCTCGGAAACCATGAGTTCTCGGAAGGCCGGCGAGGAACTGGCAATGCCAATGATCGCCGTGCGCCGGGCCATCTCGGATGAACGCCTACTCTTCTACCAGGCGCTGCGCGTGGGTCCCGCCGGCGAGATGCTCGCCTGCGAGTGGGAACCCTGCATGACTGCCGACCAGGCAGAGCGGATCCGGGCGAACCGCAAGGATCGTTTCTCCGGGGGGAGCCGGCGCGATCACGGGGGGATGCTGACCAACCTCAGCATTTTCACCTGCGGTTATTGCGGTCGTAGCGTGAGGAGCTGGAACGGTCGGCCGCAAAAAGACGGCTCTCGGACCGCGTATTACGGCTGCAAGGCAAACGAGCTAAAAAGGCAATGCACCTCCTCACGCATGATCCTGCAGAATATCGTGGACGAGAAGCTGATCACCAACGTGTTCGGCACCATTTCGGACACCGGCGCGCTGCAGCAGTTTTACGAGGCAAGCCTTACGAAAGACGAAAGCGCCCCAAAACTGGTAGCACTGGAGAAGGAAGGGAAAACCCTGCAGGCTAAAAAGCAGCGCTTAGTCGCAGCGATCGTGGAGGGAGTCTTGAACTTCGCGGACGGGAAAGGCCAGCGCGAAGAGATCGATGCGGCGATCTCAGAAGTGAATCGGCAGAAATCGGAGATCATAGCCTCGCGCCAGGTCGAACCGGACTGGTCTGCACTCGACTTCACCCGCGCTGATTTCTCCGGGATGACCGACGACGAACAGCGTGGGTTTTTGGCCCTGGTCGTCAAGGATATCCGGTTCTATGCCGGCTATCTCCTGGTGGAATACCGCTTCGCTAGGAACCCTGCAGGAGATACCATTGCAAAGATCAATCTGCCCCAGGCAGGCACACCGGGCCCCAAGAGTTCAAAAATAACCCCAATAAAAACAGGCCGTTAATCGGCCGAAAAAGGCAGGGCAAAAAGTGTCTGCACTGCTGGAAATAAAAATAGCCGCATGAGTCCGGAGACTTATGCGGCTATTGCTTTCTTATGCGCTCACTCGCTCTACCAACTGAGCTAAGATGGCTAACTATCTAATTTTATTACATTTAGTTTTACCCCATGGTGTGAGCCAAGGAGTCAACCAGGATTTTCATAAAGCGTCCAAGATCTTTACCTCAAAAAACGGATGCAGTCAAGCCTTTATCCGGTCAAGGTTTATTGCGCGAAGAGGCAACTATGCAAGATGGTCCTCAGAACCCGACACATCACCGCTTCGCCAAACTGGCCAGCAGCGCTCCCAGCCCAGAGATGACTTGGTTTAGCACGTCCGGCTGAGGCAAAGGGATCTTTAGGTAAGCGCTCCCCGTTGCCTCGTCTCTGCCGATTAGCGAACTCACCCCCTGTTGGGGCGCGCTCTTCCCCGATGCCCCGGGAATATGCTCGGCGGGCTGGGCAATTGCCCGGCTCAGATTCAAAAGAAACTGCGCTCCTCCGGTCAAAAGGGCGTTCAGGGCTTCCACACCCGAGGTTTCGGGAATACTGGCCACTCCCGCTTTCTCGCTTGCTGCTTCGCTCTCCGCTCTCTGCTCATCCAGCGCAGCCTCGGCCCTTTCCTGCTTTTCCTGTCCTGGCTCGGGCCTCTCCAGGGCGTCCACCACCTGCTCAACGGCGTTCATGTACTTTTCCATCCCGGACGCGCCGATAGTGACGCTGTCACTGCCCTCCTCATCCAAGGCACTGGAGGCCAAGGAGCTCTTGAAGCGCAGCAGGTCGAGGATGCGCTCCTCGATGGAGGAGCGGCTGACAAAATTCACTACTCGGACCGTTTTCCCCTGACCCATCCTGTGCACGCGTCCGATCCTCTGCTCAAGGATGGCGGGATTCCAGGGTATGTCCATATTTATCACCACGGAACCGCTTTGCAGGTTGAGGCCCACTCCGCCAGCATCGGTAGAGAGGAAAACCCTGCAGGACGGGTCCTCCTTGAACCGTGTCATCAGCGCCTTGCGATTTTTGGATGGAACCCCGCCATTTAGGTGCACGAAGCCAATGTCGCACTCATTCAAAAGCTTAGCCACCAGTTCGGTCATCCTGAGCCACTGGCTAAACACCACCACCTTTTCACTGCCTTCGACTACGAGCTCCTTCAGCAGTGCGTCAAGTTCTTCGAGTTTCGGCCCGTGTACCGTAGTCCTGTCCACAAGATAGGTGTTGTCCGCGGACATGCGCATATAGGCCAAGGCGCACTGCATCCTTTTCTGGTCGGCGTCGCAGAGAAACTTGTAGCGGCGCCACTTCGCCACCAGCTTGGCCACGATCTCGCCGTTTTGGTCATGTATCTCCTGCTGCTCGGGCGTCATGGGGACCAGGAAATTTTTATCGATGCGGGAAGGCAGCTGCTTCAGAACCTGCTCCTTCCGGCGGCGCAGCATCACCCCTTTGAGCGAGCCGCGCACCTCGTCAAGCCGCTGATAGCCCACGAGTTTCCCTCCCTCGTCAACCACCCGGTGCTTGTGCACGAAACGGTACAGGGGACCCAGGTGATGACGGTCGACGAATTCCACTATGGAATGCAGCTCCTCGATCCGGTTTTCGATAGGGGTACCGGTAAGCACAATGGCAAAGGTTGATTCCAGCGACTTTACCGACTGTGCGGTGCGGGTCTTCCAATTCTTTATGCGCTGCGCCTCGTCAAGAACGATCAGGTCCGGTGCCCATTCCCGAATAGCATCGGAATCCCGCGCCAGTAGTTCGTAGTTCACAAGTTTATAGAAGGAAGGCGCTTGGTAGAGCTGCCTTCTTTGATGGTTGAGTCCTTCGATCACCTGCGCCGTGCGGTTGGTGAACTTTTCGATCTCGGACTGCCACTGATATTTTAGAGAGGTGGGGGAGACGACGAGTACCCGCTCGACCCCGAAAAGTACCGCCATCAATTCCGCCGCTGCTATGGTCTGGATGGTCTTTCCCAGCCCCATGTCGTCTCCGATCAGGCAGCGTCCGGCACGCACGGCGAACAGAGCGCCTTCGCGCTGGTAGGGATAGAGCTCTGTTTTCAGGATGGTGTCGAACAGCGTGCTGGCGATTCCTTCGCTAAGGCGGGCCTCAACGATTGCCTGACGATGGGCCGCATCCTGGTACTGGGCGACGAAGGCCATAACGTCGTCATAGCAGCGGACCTCATGCACTTCTTCGTCGGGAAGACCCTCCAGAAATGCAGGAAAATCGAGGACCTTTCGCTCCTTAAGCACGCCGTTTGCATCGAAAAACCTGCCGGCCAGCGCCATAAGCGGCACCGGTGCACCGACGCCCGCCTTGAAACGTATCTCGCGCTTCACCCCGTAACTTAGGTACACCTCGGAATAGGGCGGCAGGTATCCCTTCCGAAACGCCGCCTTGGCGCCGCGTTTCTGAGTAAGCCGTGCCAGAATGAACTCGATGTGCTTGCAGCTTCCCAGGGTATTGACCTGGTAGTCCGGACAGGAACAGTAATTTGACCCCGGCGCTGTACCGCGGATGGCGACCCGGTAGGTTTTTCCCGATGCGGGGTTGGAAAGGGAAAATTCGGAAAAGATCGGGTGGCTTCCTCTGTTTTCCAGGGCAAATTCCTGCTGCTCGCCGAATTGCCTGCGCAGCTCAAGTTGCCACTGTTCCAGGGTCATGTCCTCCGGCTTGTGGGTGCGGGAAAGTCTCACCGAGGCGGCCCCTTTAGCTGCTTTGCCGGCCAGTGACTTCTTCACGGAGGAGTGGGGTCTCTTTGCGGGGCTCATAGAGCATCCTTTCTGGGTAACTGGAGTTTCATCATTTTTCACGGGCAGATTAAAATACGAAGGGAATAATGTCAAAGAAAAGAACGTTGGCGCGAGGGGGGCATTGCGGTGCAGCCACCCTGGGCTTGCAGCAGGTATCCTCGGATATATCTTACGGTGGTCTGACGGGCACAAGCGTCTGGATGCGCACTCCACAATCGTCCCTGGCGGTCTAGCAAGCCGGGAGGCGAAGGCGAACCTGATAGGAAGCCACTTGCAGAGACACTTTACTAATGGTATTATACTGCCGGTATAATACCTGGTGAAAATCGTTGCGAAGCGCAGCCAATAGCGGCAGGAGGTCGCATGAAGGTAGTCAGAAATCCATTTTCGAAGACCATAATTGGAGATAATGAGCTCCTCTGCAATCAAAAGGATCTTTTGGCGGCTCTCACCATGGAAGCGCATTCGGGCAACAACAACGTCCTTCTTGCGCCACGCAGGGCCGGGAAAACATCGCTTGCAATGAGACTTGCCCGGGACTATCGCACCGCCGGCGGATTAGCGACTCTTGCCGATTTGAGCGCCGTCCCGTCAGCAGATGCCGCTGCCGACCGCATTGCTACGGCACTCTTCGCCTCGCTGAGTGCCGATAACAAGATTTTCACAAAGCTGTCGCGTCTGGTAACGGCATTTGTCCCGATCATCACCATGAACGCCGATGGATCCTTTTCCGTTTCTGCTTCCCCCTCCGGACTCGTTAAAAGCGGGATCGATAAGCTCGTTTCTGTCGTCGCGTCACTCGATAGCATATCTTCGAACTCCAAGACCCCGCTCCTTGTCATCTTCGACGAATTCCAGGACCTTGCGCAGTTGACCGACAGTGTCCAGATCGAGGCCGCCTTACGCACCACTATCCAGCACCACAAGGCATCCTATTTGTTCATCGGTTCCCGCAGAAAGCTGCTGAGAGACATGTTCGAATCGCCAAAGCGTGCCTTTTATCGCGGAGCAACGACCCGGGACCTACCGCTGATCGACCCGGCTGAATTTTCCTCTTATCTGGTGGCACTCGCCGAAGCATCGGGAGTAAAATGGTCACACGAGATTGCCGATAGCATCATCGCTACGGCGGAATCCCATACTTACAGTGTGACGGCGATTGCGCATGCCCTGTTTGAAGCCACCGCGCCGAATTCGCCGAATAAAGAGGACCTCGCAGAGGCTGTAAGGACAGCGGCTATTCGGGAGACATCCCTGTTCATGTCGATTTATGATGCTCTCTCCCCCCAAGCCCGCGTGCTGCTGGAAGCCCTTGCAGCGGAGCCGACTAAACACCCAATGGCAGGGGACTATATGTCTCGCCACAAGCTTACCACTGCAGGGACGGTTAGAAAATCACTGACTACCCTGGTCAATGGTGACCATATCGCGAGTGACGAAAACGGTCTTATCAGTCTCACCGACCCGCTTATGACGCGCTGGCTCAATACGAGATGGGGCAAGCGCAGCATGTTGAGTGGACTGGTGATTCAGGCGCCACCTAGAAACGACTGAGGCTTTACGCACCAGCGACCGCGGTTGACAGAACAAAGCTATCTGACGCACTTTGAACATACGATGACTAGATATTTTGTATAGATCCTGAGTTTGAGTGAGGTCTTTACGTGGAAGAGAAGGAATCTATTTCTTTTAAAGAGCTGACCGAGAAGTATCAGGCTTTATTGGCTGAGAACATTAATTTGAAAGAAGAAAATGGGGCCTTGAAGGTACGTTTGGGGGTTCCGGATGTTCGGATTCCAATAAACGAGATCTCCGGGAAATAGCCCGAACTTGAAATGGTCGCTCCGCAATCTACCTTCGAGACACTTCCTCCAGGCATAAGCAATCGTTCTGATTCGAGTGAAAAGATCAGGCTGTTCATGTCGCTTTTCAAGGGACGGGACGATGTTTATGCCAAGAGATGGGAAAACAAGCAAAAGGAGAAGTTGGGCTATTCGCCTTCATGTCTGAATGAATGGAGATCTGGAGTATGCGCGAAGCCGAAGGGAACCTGCGCCGCTTGCACCCACAAGGCGTATGCAGCCTTGGATGAGAAGGTCATCCAAGACCATCTGCTGGGGAAAATGGTCGCGGGAATTTACCCGATGCGCTTTGATGAGACGTGCTGGTTTCTGGCGGTAGATTTCGATGATGGTGAGTGGCACAAGGATACTTTGGCCTTGAGAGAGGTATGCGAGGAATTCGCTGTACCTGTCGCCGTCGAGCGTTCGCGCTCCGGCAATGGAGCGCATGCCTGGTTTTTCTTTGCAAGTCCCATTTCAGCTTCCATGGCAAGAAGGTTCGGTACCTCATTGCTTACCTACGCCATGAGTAAACGTCACGATATCACGTTCAAATCGTATGACAGGTTCTTTCCCAATCAGGACACCATGCCCAAGGGCGGCCTGGGAAATCTGATAGCGCTACCTTTGCAGAAGGAGGCACGCAAGGGAGGAAATAGCGAATTCGTCGATGGGGATTTCGAGTCGTATGCCGATCAGTGGGCATTCCTGAACGCGATTCAGAGACTGTCTGAAGATCAGGTGAAAATGATCACTTCCAAAATGCGCCTGGGGAACGAACTCGGGGTGTTGAAAGTCGATGAAGATGAAGCGCAACTAAAGCCATGGGAATCGGTCACCGTCAAATTGCTGAAGGTTGATTTCCCTCGGCAAATGGAGATCGTTAAAGCAAATATGCTGTTTGTCCTGAAGACCGGGATCTCGCAAAGGGCACTGAACCATTTGAAGCGCCTGGCTGCTTTTAAGAACCCTGAGTTTTACAAGGCTCAGGCGATGCGGATGCCGACCTATGGTAAGCCGAGAATTATCTGCTGTGCTGAAGAAACTGCCGAATATCTCTGCTTGCCGAGGGGGTGTGAAGAGGATCTGAGATCGGTGCTTGCCGAACAGGGGCTGGCCGTCGACTGGGTGGACAAGACCAACCGCGGCAGAATGATCGATGTCGAGTTCAAGGGCAACCTAAGAGACGAACAGCCCCTAGCGATGGACAGACTGCTTGAGCACGATACCGGGCTCCTCTCCGGGACGACTGCCTTCGGGAAAACGGTTGTGGCAATCAAGCTGATCGCTGAAAGGAAAGTCAACACCCTCATTATTGTCAACAATGCCAGCCTGATTTCGCAATGGAAGAACAAATTGACGGAGTTCCTGACCATAAACGAATCGCTGCCGGAATCCGACCCCGGTATGAAAAAAAGAGGACGAAAAAAGGTTAGGAACGTAATCGGGCAATTGGGGCAAGGCAAAAATAGTCTGAGCGGAATCATCGACATCGCCTTGATGCAATCGCTGAACAGGAAGGGCGATGTCAAAGAATGCGTGAAAGATTACGGCATGGTTATAGTCGACGAATGTCATCATGTCGCCGCCGTGAGTCTAGACGAAATTCTCAAGGCCGCAACGGCACGGTATGTCTATGGTTTGACTGCTACACCCGCCAGGAAGGACGGACATCATCCCATCATCTTCATGCAATGCGGTCCCATACGATATAGGGATGACGCAAAGAAGCAGGCGGAAAAACGGCCCTTCGATCATTTCGTGATACCGAGATTCACAACCCTGCGGGTTCCGCTGGATAAGGTAGAAAAGGACGTATCCATTCAGGAACACTATTCACACATGGTCGTGGACGAGATGCGCAACCGGTTGATCCTCAACGATGTGATCGATTGCCATGAAAGCGGCAGGAACTGTCTTGTCTTGACCGACAGGACCAAGCATCTGGAATTGCTCGCCGAAAGGCTGAGAGAAAGGATCCCTGAGGTCATGACTCTCAGAGGGGGAAGGGGGACAAAGGAGGCCGGAGAAATCTTGCAGCGAATATCCGATACTCCCGCAGATAAGCTGCTGACCTTGATCGCCACGGGCAGATATATAGGGGAGGGGTTCGACGAGCCGCGCCTCGACACCCTGTTTCTGACCATGCCAATATCGTGGAAGGGGACTCTGCAACAATATGCGGGGAGGCTTCATCGACTGTTTGAAACCAAAAAAGAGGTGCAGATCTACGATTATGTGGACACCCATGTGGGCGTGCTGGAGAGGATGTACAATAAACGGCTCAATGGATACGCGTCTATCGGATATAAGGCAAAAAGCGGAAGTGTCGGAGCGGACTCCATTGACATTATCTTCAACAAAAGCAACTTTTTGCCGGTATATAACAATGACATTGTGGCCGCCCAAAGAGAGATCCTGATAGTAAGCCCCTTCGTAACCAAGAGGCGGACCGTGCAGATGTTGCAGCACCTGGAAGTCGCGTTGCGAAATTCGGTCAGGGTCATCGTGGTAACGAGACCGATGGAAGATTTCGGAGGCAAGGAACCGGCCGCTCTGCAAGGTACTCTGGATTTGTTACAGGGCGGCGGAGTAAGAGTGATACTTCGCCCGAACATTCACCAGAAATTCGCGCTCATCGATCAAAGGATCGTGTGGTACGGGAGCATCAATCTGCTGAGCTTCGGCAGTGCGGAAGAGAGCATCATGCGGCTCGAAAGCCCCAATATTGCCAGTGAACTTATGAGAAGTGTGGAGAAAGCAGGAAGTTCAAACCCCATCTAACTCCAAATTCGCAGCGCTGACATCAAGTCGCTGTATCTCGTTGCGGACCAACTGCACCTGAAAATCCTTCAGCAACCTTCCCGCGCCTTTCCGGGACACTCCCTGGTCGCTGCCTATCTTTTGATGGGTCGCCTGCAAAGGATCGTCGACTGATTTCTCTCTCGGGTACTCCGGCATCTGATTACTGCCTCGAAACCATACATTCTTCACTAGTACCCAGTCCAGCTTAAAACGACGGTACCGATCTGCCTGTTGCTGGTGAACGGTTCTATCGTGAACCGCAACACTTGCACCGTTGCGGTTCACGATGAGGCCGTTCACCGGCAACCTACCAAAACAAAAATCGGAATCGAACAGCCACCGACATATCAAACTGGACTGGGTACTAGAATAATTTAATCAACTTCAGTGCTGCTTAGGCAAATAATCCCTTGCTTAGGCAGGGGCTCGAACCGATGAGAGTTAGTAGTAAAACTGCTATCTCTCATCGACGTCGTGTGTCGATATCTTACAAATTCAGGCAAAGCAGAAAGGAGTTCTTATGTCGTTGTTGTCCAATCTTTCTCTCAGATTGAAACTTATTGCCGGATTCATGGTGGTGATTTTGTTTACCGTCATTCTGGGAATCATTGCTTACGTCGAGGTGGAAGCGCTCGGCAACAACATTGATAATTTTGCCTCCGATTTAATTCCCGGCATCAAGTGCCTCAATCAGATTGCTAAACCGTACAATCATATCCGACGAGCCGAAATCCAGGCGAGCTACAAGCAGGACGACCCCGCTGCGGTGGAGACTTTCCGCAAGGCCCTCGAAAAAGACAAGGAGGATATCGCCAAGTCCGAAGCCGGGTTCGATAAAATGCACCTGAATGCGGAGGAAAAGTCCAAATGGGACGAGGCGAAACAGACGGTTGACCAGTATTACGCCGCAGCTTCCAAGACGTTTGCCCTGATAAAGGAAGGCAAAATCCCCGAGGCGGTGGCTCAGCAGGATGTCGAGGGGAGAAAGCAGTTCTTTGCCGGCATTGACGCGGTGGACAGGCTGATCGATTTCAAGAATAAGGAAGCGCTGGAATCGAGCGCTTTGTCCCTTGCCGAGGCGCGCCACTCCAAGATGCTGGTCGTTGGCTTGCTGGCGATTTGCATCGTGCTGAGCCTCGCCATCTCCTTTGCGATTGCCCGCCTGATAACTCTCCCTATCCGGCGCCTGTCCCGCGAGGTGGCGCGCGTCGCTTCCGGCGACCTGAAGGTGAGCCTGGAGTTTGCCGGAACGGACGAGGTCGGGCAGCTTGCCAGGGATTTCGGCATGATGGTCGAAAGCCTGCGCGGCTTGATCGGGAAGGTAAGCGCTACCTCCAACCAGGTGGCGACGGCTGCCAGCCAGCTTATGGCAAGTGCGCAACAGATTGCCACCGGAGCCGAGGAGGTCGCGGCCCAGGCGGAAAACGTCGCCACGGCGGGGGAGCAGATGTCGGCCACCTCCGGCGACATCGCGCTCAACTGCCAGGGTGCGGCGGAGGTGAGTCAACAGGCGAGCAGCAAGGCGGCGACCGGCGCCAAGGTTGTGGACGCCACCGTGCAGGTGATGAGCCGCATTGCCAACCGCGTGCAGGAAACCTCGGTAAGCGTCGGTAACCTCGGTGCCCGTAGCGACCAGATTGGTGAGATCGTCGGCACCATCCAGGACATCGCCGACCAGACCAACCTGCTGGCGCTGAACGCAGCCATCGAGGCGGCGCGCGCCGGCGAGCAGGGTCGAGGCTTCGCGGTCGTGGCCGACGAGGTGCGGGCTCTGGCACAGCGCACCACCACGGCAACTCACGAAATCGGCAAGATGATCAAGGCGATCCAGGTCGAGACCAGAACCGCTGTCGCTGCCATGGAGCAGGGGGTGGGCGAGGTCGAGCAGGGGACGGCCGAGGCTGCCAAGAGCGGTCAGGCGCTGCAGGAGATCCTCGACCAGATCAACGAGGTTTCCCTGCAGATCAACCAGGTTGCCACCGCTGCCGAAGAGCAGACCGCCACCACCGGCGAAATCAGCAGCAATATCCACCAGATCACCCAGGTCGTCCAGGCTACTTCCAAGGGAGCCCACGAGACCGCGGATTCCGCCAACCAGCTGGAACAGTTGGCGGTGGAGTTGCAGCGGTTGGTGGCGCAGTTCAGTCTGTAGCTTCCAGGCTTTAGTATGTGACAGCGCGTGGGCTGTGTCGCCCTTCGACTCCGCTCAGGGAGCGGGTGTTCGCTGAGCGAGTCGAAGCGCAAACGAATTGTTCCCCGTGATTAGCCGCTTAAGCTGGACTGGTACTGGCTTCACATGGTGAAAGAGAAAGTTTATAATAGATAGAAGAAGCAAATGGTGGCGTAGAAAGAGGTGAACACTCATGTTAGAAAAGTGCTGCAACAGCATGTCGCATTACGAGCACATGTGTTCGCTCACGCTGAACGGTTGCGCTATTGAAAGGGCGAGATTCGAGGGGGATATCCGATGCACTCCGTGCGCTGAACCCTCGCATAATCATAGATACATCTGCACCCCCAGTATCTGCGGGACGTAATAGCCACATTCCGTAGCGAGCAAGAGATGTTTTTTGAATAAGGCGGCCAATCGGCCGCCTTATTTTATGGGGCCGGTCTCTTTTTACTTTGGATAAAGTATTTTATCGTCAGTAAAAATCAAGTTGACTTATTTTATTAAAAATGGAATATTCTTCTATCATTAAAATTGTTGTGTTTACCGTCGCGCTCCCTTCTCTGCGATGGACCGTATCTTCCCTAACTGGCCACGGGCCGAATTGCGGAGGTAACCGTGCAGGAATACAACATCGGCGCCAAGATCAGGGAACTCCGCACTGCGAGAAAGCTGACTCTGCAGGACGTTTCCAATGAAACGGGATTCTCTACGTCGCTACTCTCCCAGATCGAAAACAACAATATTTCCCCCCCCATTGCCACCCTCTCCCGTATTGCCAATTTTTTCCAAGTGCGCATGGGGCATTTTTTCGCCGAGGAGGAAGAGTGCAGCTTCGAGGTCCTGAGGAGCTCCGAGCGCACGGTCATTCCCAAGGTCATCTCTGAGGACGGTAGCAGCCACGGCTATTTCTTTGAATCTCTCTCGGTACGCAAGAAGAACAAAAAGATGGATCCCTTTCTGCTCACCCTCAACGAGCAGGTGGCCAATACCTGCACCTACAGCCACAACGGTGAAGAATTCATTTTCATCATGCAGGGGAAGGCAGAACTGTTACTCGACGACCAGCGCATTCTCTTGAACGAGGGTGACAGTGTGTATTTTGATTCGAACCTCAAGCATCGCCTGCTCTCAGTGGATTGTGACGAAGTCAAGGTTCTTGCGGTAGTGGTGAGATAATTCGCCGAAAGCCATAACAACTACATGAAAAGGAGAAAAACGAGTATGAGCAAGAGAATGGATGCCCTCGATTACCACTCTATGGGGCGCAAAGGGAAGATAGAAGTTATCTCGACCAAGCCGTGCCAGACGGCTGCCGACCTGTCGCTCGCCTACTCTCCGGGAGTGGCGGAACCCTGCCTCGCAATCCAGCAAAACCCCAAGGACGCTTACCACTACACGGCCAAGGGGAACCTGGTGGCGGTCGTCTCCAACGGCACTGCCGTTCTCGGTCTTGGTAACCTGGGCGCCCTCGCCTCCAAGCCGGTCATGGAAGGGAAGGGTGTTCTTTTCAAACGTTTCGCCGACATCGACGTCTTCGACATCGAGCTCGACACCGAGGACCCCGAAGAGATCATCAAGTGCTGCCAGCTCATGGGGCCGACCTTCGGCGGCATCAACCTGGAGGACATCAAGGCTCCGGAATGCTTCTACATCGAGGAAACGCTCAAGAAGACCATGAGCATCCCGGTCTTTCATGACGACCAGCACGGTACCGCGATCATCTCGTCGGCCGCCCTCTTGAACGCACTGCACCTGGTGGGAAAGAAGATCGAGAACATCCGCATCGTCGTGAACGGAGCGGGCGCTTCCGCCAACTCCTGCGCCAAGCTCGCCATCGCCCTGGGCGTGCAGCCCAACAACATGATCATGTGCGACACCAAGGGGGTCATCTACCAGGGGCGCGTCGAGGGGATGAATCCCTACAAGGCGCTCTTCGCCGCCGACACCCCTTTCCGCACCCTGGAGGAGGCCGCCGCCGGCGCCGACGTGCTGTTCGGCCTCTCGGCCAAGGGGGCCTTCACCAAGCAGATGGTGGCGAGCATGGCACCCAACCCGGTCATCTTCGCCATGGCCAACCCGGACCCGGAAATCACCCCGGAGGATGCCCACTCGGTGCGCGGCGACGTCATGATCGCCACCGGCCGCTCCGATTATCCCAACCAGGTCAATAACGTGCTCGGCTTCCCCTTCATCTTCCGGGGCGCCCTGGACGTGCGCGCCACCTGCATCAACGAGGAGATGAAGCTGGCGGCGGTCCACGCCCTGGCCAATCTCGCCCGCGAAGAGGTGCCCGACTCCGTCAGCAAGGCCTATGGCAACGTCAAGTTCGCCTTCGGTCGCGACTACATCATTCCGAAGCCGTTCGACCCGCGCGTTTTGCTGCACGTGGCGCCGGCCATCGCCCAGGCTGCCATGGATAGCGGCGTGGCGCGCATGCCGATCTTCGACATGGACCTCTACATCGAGCGCCTCGAGAAGACCCAGGGGAAATCGAAAGAGATCATGCGCACCGTCATCAACAAGGCGAAGAGCGATCCCAAGTCGGTCGTCTTCCCCGAGGGAGACAACGAGAAGATCCTCAGGGCCGCCAAGGAACTGGTTGAGGAAGGGATCGCCAAGCCGATCCTGATCGGCGACCGGGTCAAGATCCTGCAGAAAATGGCCGAGATCGGCATCGAGCTGGACGTGCCGATCATCAACCCGGCCGAAAGCGAACTTTCCGAGGCGTACGGCGCGGAACTCTACCAGTTGCGCCAGCGCAAAGGGCTGACGCTTACCGAGAGCCTGCGCATCCTGCGCCGCAAGTCGCGCACCCATTTCGGCGCCATGATGGTCCGGATGGGGGACGCCGACGCCATGCTGGGCGGCATCGACACCCATTATCCCGAGACCATCCGTCCGGCTCTGGAAGTCGTGCGCAAGCAGCCGGGGCTTTCCAGCGTGCACGGACTTTACATGATGGTCTCCAAGAAGGACGTCTATTTCCTGGCCGACACGACCGTCACCATCGACCCGACTGCCGAGGAACTGGCGGAAACGGCGATACTCGCCGCCGAGAAGGTGCGCATGCTCGATATCGAGCCGCGCATCGCCATGCTCTCCTTCTCCAACTTCGGTTCGGTGAAGCATCCCGATGCCGACAAGGTGAGGCGTGCCGTGGAGATCGTCAAGATGCGCGAGCCGGATCTCATCATCGAGGGTGAAATGCAGGCCGACACGGCGATCGTTCCGGAACTTTTGGAAGGATTCACCTTCTCCAAGCTGAAGACCGCAGCCAACGTGCTGATCTTTCCCGACCTCAACTCCGGCAACATCTGCTACAAGATGCTGCATCACCTGGGGGGCACCGAGGCGATCGGACCGATCCTGATGGGGATGAACAAGCCGGTGCACGTGCTGCAAAGAGGCGACAGCGTCGACGACATCGTCAAGATGGCGGCGATTGCCGTGGTGGACGCGCAGAACAGCCAGTTACATAGCTGAGGTTGCGCCAATAAACCAAAAGCCCCCGCGAACCGCGGGGGCTTTTTTATTTGATGCTAGGGCAAACTCGCAGCCAACCCCACTCGGAGGCAGCGTATGGTCTCGTCAGGGGAAAGTCGATTTCCCCCTCCCTAACCCTCCCCGTTCGGGAGAGGGGACTTTAAATCCCGCCTGCGGCGGCGTTTCAGCTATGGTACGGTTGCCGTCTGCTCCCCATCCCCCACCTGTCCTTCCCCTTGAAAGGGAGGGACAGGGGCACTGCCGTTAAGTTAAGGCTCCCCCTCCCTTGACGGGAGGGGGCGGGGGGGAGGGTGACGTTGCCAACTTCAAGAAATGTGGCACATTCCCCCTCACCCCGACCCTCCCCCGCCAGGGGGGAGGGAGAGTTTAGCCAGATGGAATCGTTAACTTAATGGCAGTGAGGGACAGGGTGGGGATGGGGGCTCGGCTCGAAGCTCGGCCTTCAGTTCTGGTGAACTTCGAAGCCCATTTTGACATTTCCGAGGCCATCACGTAGAGACCATTGCATGAGTCTCAGCGCAGCCGTCCCGTGGGTTAAAGTGTCGTGGGGGCGAAGGAGACGCATGCAATGCGTCACTACCTGAAGGAGAGAGGAGGTGGCAGGGAAAAACCCCTGCCCCCGGAGGAGGACAGGGGGGCAGGGCAGGCAAGGGAATTACAGGGGCCCGAAACTCATTGCCCTGCCGGCTTGATGTTCTGGTTGGCCTGGAAAAGGTTCGTGGGGTCGAATTTCCTCTTCAACTGGGTCAGTCTGTCGTAGTTGGGACCGTAGGCTGCCTGGATCCGCTCGCCTTCCTCCTGGGTGAGGAAGTTCACGTAGACGCTCCCCGACGCGTAGGGGGGCGCCGCCTGGAAAAACTCCCGGGCCCAGGTGATGCACGCCTGGTCATCTTCGGGTTTCTCCCAGCGGCCGTGCACGTTGAGGGCAAACCGGGTGTCCCGGTGGGCGTAGGCTGTCGCCTCTTTGGGTACCCGATTCGCCGCCCCGCTCACCATTCCCAGGAAAATCTCGCACTGGGGGCACGGAAGTTTGGCCGCGTATTCGATCATGGTGGCGATGGCGCCGTCGTTAAACTCGGTGAAATTGTGCGACTTCCAGTAATTCCGGGCGCCTGGCGTAAGCAGGGGGTCAAAGGTCTTTTGCCATGCGGTGTAGGGCTGCACCCCGAATGTTCGCCGTGGGGCAGGCCCATGCTGCGCAGCGGTTCGATCGCCCGCCTCCCCACCTCGGGGTCGCCGGCGTAGAGAAAGGGGAAGAGCAGCACCGGCTTGCCGTGCACCGCATCGGGAAGGAAGGGAAGCGGCGGCGCCAGGCGCAGTACCGCCCAGACGTTCAGATCCTCCGGGATCTCGTGAGCCAGTTCCCGGTATTTCGCCAGCAGCGTCTTGGCCTGTTCGAAGGGGTAGACCACGAGTCCGCTCAAAAGTTCCGGACCCACCGGATGCAGCTGAAATTCGAACAGGGTGACGACGCCGAAGTTCCCGCCGCCGCCGCGGATGGCCCAGAACAGGTCGGGGTTTTCCGTGGCGCTCGCGCGCAAACGCTTCCCCTCAGCCGTGATCAGCTCAGCCGAGAGCAGGTTGTCGACGGTCATCCCGAACTTGCGGGTCAGCCACCCGAAACCGCCACCCAGGGTGAGGCCGGCGACGCCCGTCGTCGAGTTGATGCCAAGCGGGGTGGCAAGCCCGAACGCCTGGGTTTCGTGATCCAGGTCCGCCAGGGTGGCGCCCGGCTCGACGTAGGCACGGCGCAATTCCGGGTCCACCCGCACCGACTTGAGGGCGGAAAGATCGATCATTATCCCGTCGTCGCAGACCGCGGAGCCGGCGATATTGTGACCGCCGCCGCGCACCGAGACGGGCAACCCCTGGTCGCGCGCCAGGGCGAGGGCCTGCACGATGTCCGCCACCCCGGCGCAGCGCAGTATGATGGCCGGTTTGCGGTCCACCGTGGCGTTCCAGACCGTGCGGGCCGCGTCGAATCCGGAGTCGCCGGGGAGCAAAATTGTTCCCCTCACTTTCGACCTCAGTATTGCGATTGCGTCGCTGGATAACGGCATATGAACCTCCTTTGGTGAGTTATTTATGGTGGTCGGGAGTACAACGCTGACTCGCAACCTATCCTTTGCGGGCTTCTTTGTTAACGGAAGGAATTAATGTTAAGAGTATCTAATCGGGAAAGGGAAGTCAAAACTCTATTCCCTCTCCCGGACCCGCTTGCCGGCTCTGACAATAAACTACCTGATCAGCACCGGACCCTCAGACTAAATGCGCCGGGGCACAAAAAAAGGGTCACTCGCAAAAAAGCGGTGACCCTGAGAGGGCTCGTTGTATCAGCAAATTGCGTTATCTTTTGTCCATGTCGCGCAGTATTTCCCTGACTTCATAAAGCTTGCGCTCCAGCGTTTTCAGCTCCTGCGCAGTGTACACCGTTGACCCACGGTCAATCTCCTGAGCAATCCTTTTAATCTGTGTCTGTATGTCGTCGACTGCATTGCTGCAGTTTTTTGAGGCGAGAACGCATTCATCTTTCTGCGCACTGGTCATTTCTGCAAAGGCCGGAACCGCCCCTGACATGCAGAGTAACGCCGCTAACATAAATATGAACTTTCTCACAGTAATTTCCTCCTCCTAGAATTTGATCGTGACTGCCACAGTCAAATTATCCCGCGGTGCAAATGCTATGTCAATGATGTTGACGTTCAATATCTGCCTGCTGCTGCCTGGCAGTTTTTCTATGGGTGATCTGGGCTCTGCTTGTCAGTCGATGAACGGAAGTGGCCTCAGCCGGGGACTTACCAGAAGCTACAAAAGCGCCGCCACCTCCTTGTCAAAGAGCCGCTGATTCACCTCCCCCTGCACTACAAGCTTGGCGATCCCTTTCCTGTCGATGAAGAAGGTCGTCGGAAGCGCGGAGACGTGATATTTCTTGGCGGCGATCAGCTCCGGGTCGCGCAGCACCGGATAGCTCAGCTGCATGCTCTTCACGAAGCCGGCGACATATTGCTGCGAGTTCCCCATGTTGATGGCGAGTACGGTCAACCCCCGCTCCCGGTATTTCTGGCTGTAGCGGTCCATGGCCGGCATGCCGGCAACGCACTCCTTGCAGCCGCTCGCCCAGAACCTCAGCACGACGACCTTTCCCCGGTACGCCGAGAGCTTTACCGTCTCATCCTGCAGGTTGAAGAGGGTTATCTCCGGGGCGCTCGCCCCGATCTTCCAGAAGGGATCCTGCTGGCAGCCGCTCAGAAGCAGCACCGCCCCCAGAGCGAGGCAGACCAGTGACCATGAGCCGCGCCGGTGCCCGGGTTCAGGCCGCACCGCGCACCACCTTGCCGTGGTGCAGGCGCACGGTGCGGTCCGCGAACTCGGCAAGCTCGGGGTTGTGGGTCACCAGCACGATGGTCCTTCCCTCGGCGTGAAGTTCCTTGAAGAAGTCGAGGATGATCTCCTCGTTTGCCTCGTCCAGGTTTCCGGTCGGCTCGTCGGCGAGGATGATGGCAGGCTGGTTGATGAGGGCCCGGGCGATGCAGACCCGCTGCTGCTCGCCGCCGGAGAGCTGGGAGGGGAGGTGGTCGAAGCGGTGCCCGAGACCGACGCGCTCCAGGACGGCGATGGCGTCGTCCCGGTCGATCATGCCGTGGTAGTACTGCGCCAGCATGACGTTCTCCAGCGCTGTCAGGTAGGGGACCAGGTGGAACTGCTGGAAGACCAGGCCGATCTTTTCCCGGCGCACCACGACCCGCTCCTTTTCGCTGACCTGCGAGGTGTCGATGCCGTCCAGGATGTACTTCCCCTCGCTCAGGGTGTCGAGGCAGGAAAGGATGTTCAGCATGGTGGTCTTGCCCGAGCCCGAGGGGCCCATGATGGCGACCCATTCGCCTTCGCGGACCTGCATGTCGATGCTGTCGAGCGGGGTGACGCTTCCAAAGCGTTTGGTGAGGCCTATGGTTTCGAGAACTATCTTTTGCATCAGGTGTCTCCTTGTATGGGACTGCCGTTATTGTTTAGTCCCCCCCGTATGCAATAGGGGGGAAGCCGATCGTAGAGACGCATTGCATGCGTCTCCTTCACCTGTCCAAGCTTAGACCAACTAGACCGCGGGAGCGCGTAGAGACGCATTGCATGCGTCTCCTTCTCCAAACCACGCTTTGACAAACTTGAGCGCGGCAGCGCTGAGGCGCATGCAATGCGTCTCTACCCTGATGGTTCTTGCCGTTGACACAGGTCAGAGGACATCCCCATCCCCACCCCAGCCCTCCCCTTGAAGGGGAGGGAGAGTTTCCCTCATGTTGTAGAAGGTCGTAAAAGGTGAAAACTATGAGTCCGTAGGGCCATAACCTTGCGTTCGTCCACAGAATCCGCCCCTGCCAACCCCAGCAACTCCCGTAGGGGCGAACCTTGTGTTCGCCCTTTTTCTCCCGCCTCACTCGTCCTTAAGCACCCTCGCCGGCACGATTCCCAAAGCCATGCGCACCGGAAGCGCCGCGGCCAGGAGTGCCGCCAGCAGCGAGGGGATCAGCGTCACCGGGAGCACCACGAAGCGAAACGAGATCGCCGAGCCGAATACGGCCTGCCCCAGCACTTGCGCCAGCAGGAACCCTAATCCAAGACCCGCCAGTACTCCGGCGACCCCGATGATCATGATCTCGCAGAGAAACTGCACCACAATCCCCCGGTCACCGGCGCCGATCGCCTTCATGAGCCCGATCTCCCGGGTGCGCTCCGAGACGACCGCTATCAGGGTCGTCATGACGCAGAGGGTGGTGACGCACAGGATGACCAGCGCGACGATCGCCATGAGCCCCTTGATCTTGTCGAGGATCTTCCCCTCCGAATAGGAAACCTTGCGAATCGGCTTGGCGTCGATGCCGGGAAAGCGCGCCTCCATCTGCGCCGCGAGTTGGTCGATGTCGGAGCCCTGGGTGACCACGCTCAGCATGACGTGGTTCACCTCCCCGGCGCTTCCCAGGATTTTGCTCGCCAGGGAGAGATTGACGAAGATCTGCTCGTCTTCCGCCTGCCCTGTCTCGGCGATCCCTTTGACGGTCAGCCGCTTCTGGACGCCGGTCTCCGGACGGATGACGTTGACGGAGTCCCCCACCTTCAGTTCCATGTTCTTCGCCAGGGTTTTTCCGATCATGCAGGAGTCTTCATCAAAGGCGCCGGAGATCCATTCCCCCTCGACCTGCCAGTAGGGCGAGAGCTTCCGAAGCCCGGGGAAGTCGACCCCGGCCAGGACAGCGTTACCGAGGTCGAGCCGCACCAGGCCGTAGAGGTAGGGGGAGGCGCCGATCAACCGGTCGGCCGGAACCATCTTCAGGGCGCTTTCCACGACCTTGGCGTCGACCGTCCTGCTTCCCGTAGAGACCTTGGGACCGATGAAGAAGTTCGCCCCGTAGGTCCTCAGCTCCCGGCTCATCTTCGCCGAAATGTCGAAGTAGACGCTGGCGAGCGCGGTTATGATGGAGGCGCCGATGGCGACCGAGCAAAAGGTGATGGCGACCCGGTTGCGCCGGACCTTGAGGGACTTGAACAGGATCCGGAGAAACATCTGGCTCCGGGTGACCTTGCCTGATTTATCTGCGCCCATGCAGCACCTCCGCGGGAAAGAGTTTGGTGATCAGCCGGGAGGGAAAGAGCGAGCCGGCCAGCGCGATCAGGATGGAGATCACCACGTTCACCGGGATGACGATGGGGTGGAAGGAGACCGTGGAGCCGAAGATGGTGAGACCGATCACCTGGGCCAAAAGCCCTCCGGCGGCGCATCCGATCAGCCCGCCCACGAGCCCCACCAGTGCGCTCTCGCTTAAAAAGAGCAGGTAGACTTCCCAGTTGGCGGCGCCCAGCGCTTTCATGAGGCCGATCTCCCGGGAGCGCTCCATGATGGTCGTCACCATAAGCGAGGAGATGCCGAGGCCGGAGGCGACGAAGGCGGCGAGCGTCACCACCACCATCAGGAGCTGGATCTTGTTCACCACGGTCCCCTCGCTGGCCGCCACCTGCCAGATCGGGCGGGCCGCGGCGCTGGGGATGGCCTCCTCCAGTTGGTGGGCGATGGAACTCACGTAGGCCGTGCAGTACCAGCGGTCGTACTCCAGCGAGTCGAGCGCCTCGGCGCCGTGGCGCGCCTTGCGCGAGAGCCGGTCCTCGGGGACGGTCAGCGCGCTGACGCTCACCGACTGCACCTTGCCTGCGTGTCCGGAGAGCCGCTGCACGCTCGCCAGAGGCGCGACCAGCTGGGACTCCTCAGGGCCGCCCGTGGAAAGGATTCCGGTGACGGCGAAGGATTCCTCCCGGGGTTGCGCCGAGACGTAGTGCAGGGTGATGTGGTCGCCCGCCTTGAGGCTCAGCTTGCGCGCCAGTGCGGCACCTGCCAGGATCTGGCCGCTCCCCTCGTCGTCGGGCCAGGATCCCTGCACCTGCCAGAAGGGGTTCACTTCCTTAACTCCGGTGCGGAACTCCTCGTTACCGGCAAGGGTCACCTTCCGGGAGAAATAGGTCCCGAGCAGGGAAATACTTCCCCCGTCCCGCCCGACGATTGCCGCGGGAACCTTCAGGAAGGGGGCGTAACCGGCGATGTTGTTGTGCCAGAAAATCTCCTTCACCTTGGTCAAGTCCTGCTCCTCCAGGAAGACCTCGCCCTTCAGGGGGTTGTAGTCGACTCCGCCGATTTCCAGCGGGAGGTTCTCGCTCTTCGGGACCAGGGTGAGGTTCGCCCCGTAGCTCTTCAGCTCGCGGGACATCTTGTCGCCCACGTCGATGGAGATGGTCATGAGCGCCGTGATGAGGCTTGCCGCCAAGGTGATGGTGCAGGTGGCGAGCGCCTTTTTGCGGCGCCCCCGGAAAAATGATTGCCGTAGCATAGTCAAAAACATGATGGTCCGCTCTCCTCGTTACGCCTGCCGGTAGCCCTGCACCCGGAAATTCCTGGCGGGCTCGGCGCCCGCAAACTTCTCGGGCGACGCCCGGAACTTTTCCAAAGTCTTTTCGTTCTCGAAGAAGTAGATCCTCCCCCGGAAATCCTCGCGGAAGGGGGCCTTCAGGTTGATCAGTTGCGCTCCGCTCACCGGGTCCTTCACCTTGATGGAGATCACCTCGGAGAAATAGCGCGCCCCCTTGTCCAGTTCGCGCGCCGAGATGACGATGGTGTCGCCGGCCACCTCGTGCTTGAGCGGAATCGGGTTGCAGCCTCCCTCCTTGCCGATGGAGGGGATGAAGATCCGCACGTTGCAGGTGATGCAGATGATTTCGTTCTTGTTTTGCAGGTAGCCCATGTCGCCGCAAAGCATGCAGGCGTCGTAGACCACGCCGATCTTGGGACGACCGCCGGAATCTGCGTTTCTGGCGTTGATCAGGAAAAAGCGCACCAGGTGGCCGTCGTCCGTCACGTGAGAAAAGCGGTGCAGCTTGCCGTCGGCGACCTGGGCAATCGGTATCCGTATCTGTCCGCCGGCGTCCGGCAGCATCCGGATCGGGGTGGAGATCCTGGGGGGGCGCGAGGCGTACAGATCGAAAAAGGAAAGCACGGCGAGGATGGCAACACTCGCGAAAAGGGCGCTCTTCATCCAGCGCGCCTCGCGCAGCACCAGGCTTTTGGCCTTCCTGCGCGGAGCCGTGTCGAGCGCCGCGAGCTGCTGGGCGTCCGGCACCTCCCGGGTGCGCCAAAGGACCAGGGCGAGGGTTGCCAGAATCAGGAGGTCCCCGTAAGGGGCGAGGTAGGCATATTTGCCGATCCTGGCCACCAGGGAAAGCCGCAGGCTGGTGAGTTCGATCCGCTCCAGCCGCATCAGGGCGAGCAGCACCTCCGAGCACCAGGGTAGGGCGGAGAGCAGAGCGGCCAGCAGCATGCTGGTGGTCAAGAGCCGGCGGGAGCTACGGGCGGCGAGCTGCGCGGTCAGGGGGATCAAGGCGGCGCAGGCCAAAAGGGCGCAGAGGATGCCCCCCAGGTTCAGGATAAGCTCGGAATTGAGCACCGTCGTGGCGGAAAGCGCCTCCTCGCCGGCTGCCGCGAGGAAGCCGAAGGTCGCCGCGGCGCTGAGGGCCGCCAGGTAGCAGAGGGCTCCCCACCAGGCGGCGCCCAAAAGCCAAGGGGTGCGCCGTTTCCGCTGGAGCCAGGGGAGGGCGCCCGCCAGGGTGGCGGCGACACCGGTAGCGTAGAGCGCGGCGCGCGCGGCGGTCAGCGTCTCCTGTTTGAGGGCGACCGTGTAGACCAGAGCGCCGCCCAGCAGGCCCGCCGCCAGGGCGCCCAGCAGGCGTGCTAACTCCTTTTCCCCGCGCAGCGACGTCCAGAGGGCAATAAGCATCCCCGACATCAGGGCCAGCGGCAGGAAGGCCCGCATAAAATGCACAAAATAGGAAAGCATCCTCTTCTCCTCGCGGGGCAGGCGCCCCGCACAAATCCTTAGCTGCGGCTTCCGGCTATTTTCTTCTTGATCCCACTCGTCCATGCCGGGGGGCAGGGGCTACCCACCTACGAACTGTCGGCAGGGTGCTTACGGTTATCGTTCCCACGCTCCCGCGTGGGAACGATAACCAGGGACGCTCCCGCGTCCCGCTTTGCAACGTGGACGGCACACCTGCAGGGCACCGGATTCGCCTCCGGTGTTGGACGCCGGAGCGTCCGGAGAGTCGCGTTCCCACGCCAGAGCGTGGGAACGATGCTGAAGGGCAAGGTGTTGAATAATCACCCCGGGGCTGATAAACAGCCGCGGGACCGGTCCTGCAAACTTAGTTCTTCTTGATCGGCACGTACTTGAACTTGTACTCGGTGTTGAAGGTCTGGAACCACTTCCCCACGCCGCTGAATACGTCGGTGTGCCGGCCAAACCCCTGCTTGGCGGGAGAGTCGATAGTGAAGGTCAGCTTGTAGTTGCCGGCTCCCATCATCTTCACGTTGCTGCCATAGTGGGGGCCGTCCTTGGCTACCATCGGCATGAAGGTCCCCGCTTTGGAGGCGCCGGTGTCGGTGTTGACCAGCTTGTAGTTGACCGTGAGATACGGGATCCACTCGCCGGCTCCGAAGCCGTTCGGGTTTCCTCTCAGGGCATGGATATCCGCCTCGAGATGCACGTCAGCCTGGGAGGCGGGAAGGTCCGTGCCGCGCGGCTCCATGTCGATCGGTCTCAGGTAGACGGCCGCAACCTTCAGGTGGTTGATTTCCTTCTCCTCGCCGATCGGGTATTCCTTGAGCTTGTCGGCGGCCAGGGCCAACTGGGCGAATGCCAAAACCATCATACAAATTGCCAGTAACTGCTTTTTCATCGGTACTTCCTCCGTGTGAGATAGGTCGTCCGGACAGCATCCGGGGTAAAAGACTGCAGATCAGGTTAGATTCCCGGCTTAAAGCTCCCTCCCCCCCTGCGGGGGAGGGTTGGGGAGAGGGGGTAGGTGCCATTTAGGAGTCCGCTGGAGCTTCACCCTACCCTAATCCCCATTACCGTTAAGTTAATGCTCCCTTCCCGCGACGGGAGGGAGGCGGGTGAAATTGCCAACTACTCAAGATATGGCACTTTCCCCCTCACCCCGCCCCTCCCCCGCCAGGGGGAGGGAGAGTTTAAGCCAGTCGGAATCTTTGTTTTTTAATGGCAATGCCCCGCCCCCTACCGTAAAAAGGGGGAAGCTTACAGCAAGGAGCTAGCAGCATGCTGCTTGGAATTAATGGGCGGCAGCCTGCTGTGGCCGCTTCCTTCCCAAAAGATACATAGCCGCCAGCGCGGCCAGCACGATGGCGAGCTGCGGCAGCAGGGTCTGCAGGTACGGGTAGATCCCGAAGGCCGGCAGGGTCGGCATCCCGGGTACCGGGGAGGGGACGAAGAGTTTTCCCTCGACGAGTTCCATGACTCCCTTGCCGGCGAAAACGAAGGAAAGGTAGTAAAGCAGGGCACCCGTGGCGAGGAAGAAGGGGCGGATCGGAAGCTTTACCGCGCCGTAGCGCATGACGAGGTAGATCACCACCAAAAGGAGGCACCCGGTGACAAATCCTCCGGCCACCGCACCCAACCCTGCGCCCACGGCGTCCGCGGAGAGCGCCTGGTAAAAGAGGACCGTCTCGGCTCCCTCCCGGTAGACCGCGAGGAAGGACGCGAACCAGAGACCTTTGAGCGAGTGCGAGGAAAGGGAGCTCCCCACCTTCTCCTTGAGATAGGCGGACCACTTCTGCGCTTCGGCCTTGGAGATGATCCAGTAGCTCACGCTGAAGAGCACCGCCGAGGCGAGCAGCATGGTGCCCCCCTCGGTCAGCTCCTGGCTCGCGGCCGAGCTTTTGAAGACCCACTTGACCAGCACCGCGGTGATGACGCTCAGCACCAGCGCGCTCGCCACTGCGTTGTAGATGACCTTGAGCTTCGCGGCATTGCCGCTTTTCACCAGGTAGGCGATGATGGCGGTGATGACGAGAATCGCCTCGAAACCCTCGCGCACGATGATCATAAGCGAGTAGAGGAACAGCGCCTTGGGGGAGTCGCCCCCCTTGCCAAGGAGCTGTGCCGCCGCGCTGAAGTCGTCCTTCATGGCCTGCTGCGTGGCGCTGAGCGCGGCCGCCGGGGCTCCGTGCTTCATCTGGCTTACCAGCTGGCTGAAATGCGCTTCCAGCTTCGCCTTGAAATTGGCGTCCCGGGCGCCGATCTTCGCCTCCATGCCGCTTAATTCAAAGATGTCGAAATAGGCATCCTGTACTACGGTGATTGCACCCTGCGCGCTTCCCTGACCGTAGAGCGCGAGCGCCCGGTCCACTTCGGTCAACAGTTCGCCGGTCACCTTGGCCCAATCCTTCTCTGGGGCCTTGGTTTGCGCGGTATCGCTTTTTTCCATCTTGGCAACCGCGCCGTCCACTGGGGCGAGGGTGGGTAGGTCGGCACTCAAGGCCTGCAGCAGCTCGGCTACGCGCCGCTCCACCTGGGCTATCGGAGCTCCGCCGCGCATCTGCGCAGCTATTTCGGAGAAGTCCGAGTTGTACTCGAAGTCGCGCTGCGGTGAAACAAAACGCCGGACCGCCGTCGACAGCAGGGAGTTCTTGTAACCGTCAAACTGGGTCTGGACGACCAGGTCCCCGGCCCCCTTGGTCTCGCCCTTCCGGAAAATCTCCAGGGCGTGCTGCAGTCCCTGGTCGATTCCCTCGACCGCCTGGCGCCAGACCGGCTCGACACGGGCCTTGGCAGGGGCTTCTCCTTTGACCGTTGATTCCGCTTTGGCCGGTCCGGTCTGCTTCTCAGGGCCTCCCGTCTCGCCGACCAGCTCGATGCCGCTGGCAAGCTCCGGGGCCACCCCCCTCAGCTTGACCATGAAGTCGCCGATACTCTTTTCCAGCTGGGTAGCCGGCACCCTGGCGACGATCATCTTCCTGATCTCGACGAAATCGTCCTCCAGCTCGATGTTCTTCTTGGCGGAAACGTTCACCCGGATGAGCCCTTCCAGGTTCTCGTAGGTTTCGAAATAGGCCGCCTGGGCCTTGGCCTTGGCTCCCGGGAAATCCCCCTTCTGGTAGCAGGCCAGCGCTTCATTCAGGTAGGTACCGGTTTCTTCAATCAGCTGAACGCCGCTGACCTTCTTCCCGGAGCCAGCCGCCGGCGCGCCGAAGGCGAGGGCCGCGGCCAGGGCGATCAGGGCCAGGGCTGTTATTAGGGGGGTGAGTTTTTTCATGGATGATTCTCCTCAAAAGTAGGTTCGAAGAAGCATACCGGCCGGGGGACACTTCTTTTCGGCCACCATCTGGCAAGCTTGGGCCCGGTCCCCCCTATGAAATAGGGGGGAAGCCGAGCGAAGAGAGGCAGGGGGGTATTGGCTGATGGGAAAACCCCCCTGTCTCGCTGCGCGAGCCTTCCCCCCTGTTACACAGGGGGGATGCTGTCGAATCCTGTTTGCCTTGCTGTTAACTTGAAACTGCAGGGAGGTGCCGTTATTCCTGGATTTTAGGAGCTCTCTTCTTGGTCTTGTCGATGTTGAAGGTGAGCATGGCGTAGACGTACTTTATGTCGTCGGAGCTTCCCGAGGCGTCGCGGAAGAAACGCTCGGTGAACATGTGGTCGTAGGAGAGCTGCAGCGAAAGGTCCTTGTTGAAGGCATAGGTGACAGCGACGTCAGCCTCGGTCCCGATGTGGCGGCTGATCCCCTCCGCCGTGCTGGTCGCTACGAACTTGTGACCGGTAACCGACAACCCGAGCTGCTCGGTGAGCTCGACTGCCCAGCCCAGGGTGTAGACCTGCATGCCGCTTGCGTGCTGGTCCCCGACGTCGATGCCGGAAAGGTCCCCGACCGCATGCATGTCGCCTACCAGTGAAGAGTCGTTGTTGGGGTTACGGAACTCGCGGTTGGGGTTCTGGCTTCCGGAACCCGCGGCGTAGCTCACCAGGAAGTGGTGCTTGAAGCCGCCGGCCTCCAGCTCGTTGGTCAGGTCGATGTGCCCGCCGTAAGCGTTGATGTCTTCGTTGTTGCCGCTGTTTTCGTTGAACGCCTTGCCCATCTGGTAGACCGGCTCGATTTCCAGTCCGAAGGGGCCGAGCTTGCTGACGCTGCGCAGACCGATGCTGTCGAGACGGGTCCCGGCGTGATGCTCCTCGGCCTGGGTGTCGCGCAGTGCATAGAGGTCGAGGGTGCTATCCTCGGAAGGTGCGTAGCTCAGGTAGGCGCCGAAAAGGTTTCCCGAAACTCCGCCGGAAAAATCCTTCACGTAGCGGCCCCCCAGGACGTCCAGGCTGAGCACCTGGGTCGGTTTCAGTCTGAGCCGGACCGCGTCGAAGGTAAGCCCGTCAAAGGCGGTGTCGGAACCCTGCATGAAGGCGCTGCCGTAGACGAATTCCTGCCGGCCTGCCTTGAGGGCGACCGTGTCCTGCCCGGGAATGCGCGCCTCCACGAACCCCTGGTACAGGTTCAGCTTGTTGTCGGACGGGCTTGCGCCGTTGAAGCCGTAGCCCTGGCCTTCCAGGTGCAGGTCGAGGTAGTCGGTCGGGTGCCAGTAGGCGTAGGGCTTGACGCGGTAGAGCAGGCGCCCCTCGTCGTGGCCCGGTGCGTAAGCGGTGTCGTTGAGCCTGAAGCTGCCGGCTCCTTCGCCGCGCAGGAATCCGTTCACGCCTATCTTGTATTCAAAGCTCGGGGTTTCCGGCTCAACCAGGGACAGGATCTCTTCAATGGTGTGCCGCTTCTTGAGGTAGTCCGGCTGCTGGGAAAGTTCGCGCTCCAGGCCGAGCTGCAGCGCGCTGATCTGCTCCAGGTCGTCCTTCAAAAGCGAGCGGTTGCCGTCCTTCTCGTAGGTATCGACAATCTTGTCCAGCACGGCGAGCAGGCACTCCGCCATCTCGGCCCGGGTGCAATCCCTTCCTTCGGGAAGCTTTTTCCCGGCGGCGTACTTCTTCACCAGTTCCGACATCTCCTGGTAGGCCCAATGTTCAGAACCGATCCGCTCGGGGATCTCACCTCTCGCCGCGGGGGCTGCCTGCTGTACCGTAACGGGGGCTGTCTGCTGAACTGCGGCGGAGGCTGTCTGCTGAACTGCGGCGGAGGCGGCTTCCGCGCGCTGATCGGCGACCGCGGCGTCGGCATGCAGTTCCGTCTCGTGAGCGGAGGCCGGGCCTGCAGCCAGAAAGGTGGTTAACATCGAAACGGCCAGTGTCGAACGGATCTTCATGTGCATCTTTATCTCCTCCTGTGTGGTTAGGTAGCGGCCGGTTGGTCTTGCGCCTGCCGCACCTCATGGCATGTTGATGGAATTACCTGCCGACGCCGCCTGGGCGGGCCCTTCGGGTAAAAAGAAAATGAAAATTACTTTCACTGGGTTGGTAAAAAAAAGCCGCAGTTCTCCCTCGGCCCTTCCGCACGTGGTGCGGGAGGGGGCAGGACCTTAGCTGGGGACAGCCGAGCAGGCACCTCCATCCCCCTCCTGTCGTCCCGCTTGAAGAGGGAGGGACGTATTGTCAAATTGTATGGCGGACACCACCGCCTTTGCCCCGGTCCAGGCAGGCAGCGCACACTCCGCGCAGTTCCATCTTTATGGTTTCGATCCGGAAGCCGTGGTCCTTCGAGATTTCGCCCTGGAGCAGTTCCAGAGTGTTGTTCTTAAACTCGGTGATCGTGCCGCAGACGACACAGACCAGGTGGTCGTGGCGCTCTCCCTGGGTTGCTTCCTCATAGCGGGTGATGCCGTCACCAAAATGGATCTCCCGGGCGATCCCTGATTCGGCAAACAGCTTCAGGGCACGGTAGACGGTGGCGTGGCCGATGTTCGGATGTCTGGCCCGCAGGATAGGATAAAACTCGTCGACATGCAGGTGACGGCCGAGGTCGAGGAACGCCTCAAGAATGATGCCGCGCTGTTCCGTACTTTTAAGACCCCGGTCTGACAGGTATTTCTGGAACTTTTCTTTTGCTGTTTGCTTCACGCAGACCTCGGCGGTTCGTGGGGAGGAAACCCTCCCAGCGCTCTTTACTATAGTGATATTCATTTTCAAGATTATGCCGCAAATGAATCCGCAGCTATTTATAGCGCAACGTGACTTGGGCCCAGTCGCGAGGTGCGAGCGCAGCGCAGGTTTTCCGGCTTAAGCACTAAAACTAATTGTCCGATCTGGCTGGCTTAGGGGCTGGCTAATGGAGCGGGGTGGTGAAAATGGATTTGAAAATTGAATTCGTTTATAATTCGGCTTCTGCAAATTGTCAAGCATAATTTTCGGGGGACGTGGGGCGTGTCCCGTGCGGCAAATTTTTTTGGTTGACTCCGGGGCGGGGTTGGGGTATTTGAAAGCGGTATTCGTTTTCAGGTAGCAATATCCCGCCAAAACCGCGCTAGGTACCGAGGCAAGGCACTTCTTATGTATACAACGGCTAGTAACCAGTCCAGCTTACATCATCGTAAGACGTCCGTGTAACTCAGGCGATGCCGTCCCTTGGACTCCGCTCAGGGGGGAGGCGTTCGCTGAGCGGAGTCGAAGCGCAAACGAATCGTCACTGAGATTCATCCGATGGTGCGCAACGGCCCGGCTGCCTCGATCGTCTCAGCCCCGCACTAATAAAACACGCCACCTCGCAGCGACCGCGGGTGCGGCACAAACATAAAATTCCCCTGGGAGGGCAACTTGATGAAGATTATTCCCGCAAGCGAGGTGTCTGTGAGGGAATGTGGTAACTGGTTCACCCTGTGCTGAGCGCCTCGGGTGCAAGCAATTACCCGACGCCGCTTGGCGGCAGCGCGTCCCCGGCGGCTCCAACAGGAGTCGCCCAGGTAGACCAGCTGCACCAGTTTGCCGAGTCGCTCGGCAACGCGGTCGATGCGCGGGATTCGGATACCTTCCACCATTCCTGGGAGGTCGCCGAACTCTCCCGCCGGATCGCCGAGGCACTGGGGCTCCCCGACAGGCAGGTGGAGACAATCCATCTGGCGGGCCACCTGCACGACATCGGCAAGATTGGGATACCCGACTCGATCCTCAGAAAGCGGGGAGGGCTTAGCTCCGAGGAGTGGGCCCTGATGAAGCGCCACCCCGACATCGGAGCCGACATCATCCGCCCGATTGAGGCGTTCGCTTCCCGAGGGGGTGTCACCGACATGGTGCTCTTCCACCATGAACGCTTCGACGGCATGGGATATCCGCGGGGGCTTGAGGGATACCTGATTCCACTGGGGGCGCGGATAATTGCTGTTGCCGATACGCTTTCGGCGCTGCTGCAAAACCGTCCCTACCGGAGCGGGACCAGTTTCGAGGGGGCATTGGCAGAAATTCAGCGCTGCGCGGGGACCCAGTTCGACCCGGCAATAGTCGTGGCGCTGGAGTCGATCGCCGGGCAGCTGCTCGAGTTTTTCCAGGACAGGCTGAGCGGGACTCCGCTCTTGCGGCTGACCGAGGAGCCTCAAGGCAGAGGCTAGGAGGGAGCCCGGGTGGTGCCTTGTCCCCCTATGAAATAGGGGGGAAGCCGAACGCAGAGAGGCAGGGGGGTGATTTGCCTGGGCTAAAACCCCCCAGTCTCGCTACGCGAGCCTTCCCCCCTGTTCCCACAGGGGGGACCAAACAGAACAAGGGCACCTCGTCGAGAGTATCATGAAAAGCATCTTTGTCAGCCGTACTGACAAAGGTGATGGAAGTAGCGTCTGCCGCTGACTGAAAACAAA
>Ga0209123_1000863_pt1 | contig 34749 bp, 31 predicted proteins | sample BarGraIncu00431A_FD_184500 | JGI IMG/M metagenome (GOLD analysis project Ga0209123, IMG submission 184500) | Arctic peat soil microbial communities from Barrow, Alaska, USA - Barrow Graham LP Incubations 004-31A (SPAdes) (version 2) | ecosystem: Environmental > Terrestrial > Soil > Wetlands >... | reverse complement strand
GCCGTAGATGGCCTTGACGTAGTTTGCCTGGGTGCTGGTGGCATAGCCACGTTGAAGCATGGCGTCCGTCATGCGTTGGCGTAAAGGTGTCATGAAAATCTCCTTGAAGCCGGGGAAGACCCCCGGGTTCAAGGTTTCACTTCATCTCACTCAAATGCAAGCCATGCCTTAAGAAAACGCGGTAGTGGCACTGTGAGAACCAACCATCGCGAAGCGGTTTAGTTCAACAGCCCTCTGGAGTCATTCACGGCCAATATTCCAATGACTCCTGACGCTGCCCAGGAGCCGGACAGCCAAGAAAACTGGCATCCCCGTTTGGCCGACTGCTTCCAAGTTTTTGGCACTGGCGGTGAGCGACTGCTTCCGGCGAAATTGAAGGTCAGCTTTCCCACTTTCCGGTGGGTTTCATGCGGATCCGGTGTACGTCGGCTTTGTGTCTCAAAGAGCCGACCACGCGGGACACTTGGGTGGCCGCTTGCCATTTTTGGTGTCGATTTGAAACTTCAGACTACCTGCCCCAAAGCCGCCCATCAGACTGGTCACGGTAACAAAAAAGCTGGAGAGTTGAACTCCTTTGAACTACAAGGCGGTTCAGTCCACTGTCTGGCGCACCGCCAGGTGGCGCACTTGGCGGTCTGCCAGCGTTTTGGTGCCCAGCAATTGAGGCGCTTCGCGTTCGGGCAATAATTCTTTGAGCGCCTGCGGACTGGCGCGGGCGCCACTGGCAACGTAGTCGGCCAGCAACACTTGTTTCACGGTCAAGGCAGGCAGGCCGCGCTGCGTGCAGAGGTAGTCAAACAGCGCGTCCACCAACACCTCCGGTGTCAAGCCGCTGGTTTTGCCGCTTGTAAGCCACTGCCAGTCGGCAAAATCGAGAAAAGCATAAAACGGTGAGGGGCCAGCCAGCAACACCGCCAAGGTGCGCGTGAAGCGCCCCGAGTTGGCGATCATGTCCCAATAGCGCGAGAACCGAGCAAAGCGCTGTAGCGTGGCGGCATCCACCGCGCCGGTCTGGCGTACGGTGTAGGGCGGATCGGGGTCGTACACCATGCCGTAGGGAATGCTGTGGCGAACAATCGGCGTGCCACGCAGGCGCTTCAGGATGCCTAGCTGAATCTCGTGCGGGCCCAGGGCGTGCAAGCGGTCAAAGCCGCTGGCGAAGCTTTCCAGCGTCTCACCCGGCAGACCAAAAATCAGGTCGGCGTGCAGATGCGCGTTGGACTGTGCCACCAGCCAGCGCAAATTGGCCTCGGTTTTTGCATTGTCCTGCTTGCGCGAGACACGCTGTTGCACCTCGGTGTTAAAACTCTGCACGCCAACTTCAAACTGGAGTACGCCGGGCGGGAACTTCGCAATCAGGACTTTGAGCCGGTCCGGCAGGTGATCGGGCACCACTTCAAAATGAACGAATAAATCGATGCCGAGCGCATCGGGCGCAGGCAGCCGGTCCAGAAAGAACTGCAAAATGCGAACCGAGGCGTCGACCTTCAGGTTGAAGGTGCGATCCACAAATTTGAAATTGCGCGCACCGCGCCGGTACAAACCCTGCATTTCGTCCAGGAAGGTGTCCAGATTGAAGGCGCGTGAGGTCTTATCGAGCGAGCTCAGACAAAACTCGCACTTGAACGGGCAGCCGCGCGAGGCTTCCACGTAGAGCAGACGGTGCGCCAGATCGGCATCGGTGTACTCGGCGTAAGGCAGCACGAACTGGTCCAGCGGCGGCTCTTCACCTGCGATGATCTTCATCAGCGGCTGCGGCCCGTGCAACACGGCACGGCACAGCTTTGGAAAACTCACATCACCCCAGCCGGTGATCACATGGTCGGCCAGGCGGACAATCTCCTGCTCGCCCAGTTCATGGCTGACCTCGGGCCCACCCAACACGAGTTTGACCTTTGGCCGCTGGTTTTTGAGCAAGCGCACCACTTCCGTCGTTTGGGTCACGTTCCAAATATAGACGCCAAACCCAATGATCTGCACGACGCCCGGCAGCGGCTCACCCAGAGTCGCCAGCAACTCGGCCGCCACCTCCGGCACCTTTCGCGCGATGGTGAACTCCCGCAGCACCGTCTGCCGTCTCAAAGCCCCCATATTGGCCAGCAGGTAGCGCAGACCCAGCGACGCGTGGATGTACTTCGCGTTGAGAGTGGTCAGGACAACAGCGGGGGCATCAGAGGGAAGCATGCGCTCATTATCGAACCCTGACCCAAACCGGCTTCGTTAAAGACAGCCCCTGACCCGATCTCCAGATTCGGCACGGGCATCGGAGAAGCCCATGGCAGCAAATCGAAACAGCTGTTCCGCCACTCAGGCGGGATGACATGGCTGATGCCCATCGCGTAAAGGGGTCGGCGCTTGCCATTTTTTTTGATGTCGATTTGAAACTTCAGACTATCTGCCAAAAGGCCGCCCATCAGACTGGTCACGGTAACCAAAACGCAGGAGAGTTGAACTCCTTTCAACTGCAAGGAGTTCAATCATGGAAGAATCGTCCAACAAGTCCCACCATGAACCGTGGAACAAGGGCAAGCTGGTAGGCCAGAAGGCACCATTCAAGCTGAAGGAAATCTGGGCCATCCGCGTGCGATTGCAGGTCGAACATCGGGTCAGGGAGTTGGCCATGTTCGACTTGGGGCTCGACAGCAAATTGCGGGCTTGCGATCTGGTCAAGCTCAAGGTTCGCGACATCTGTCATGGTGATCGAGTGGCTGCGCGCGCCATCATCATGCAGTAAAAGACTGCCCGGCCGGTGCAATTCGAGATTACCGGGCCAACCCAGGAAGCGGTGACCGCCTGGATCAAAGACGCCAAACTGCGATCTGATGACTACTTATTTCCAAGCCGAATACATAACTCCCCGCATCTGGGGACCCGCCAGTACGCTCGCATCGTGGACAACTGGGTGATGCAGATTGGGCTGGACCCCGCCGCCTACGGCACCCATTCCATGAGGCGCACGAAAGCTTCACTCATCTACAGGCGTACCAAAAACCTGCGCGCTGTGCAACTTTTACTTGGACATGTCAAAGTCGAGAGCACAGTGAGGTACCTGGGAATCGAGGTTGATGACGCGCTGGAAATGGCCGAGGACACGGAGGCTTGACCCCGCCGAACTCTCAAGACTGGCTGAAAACTTAGGCGCTGCGCTCGGGAAAACTGACTGCTTCCGGTGAGCGCCAAGTTTGATGGGCCTGACGACGGCGGCAGTTTGAGTGGGTGCAGATACGTGCAGCCGCCGATTGTCGGCTTTGGGCCCACCAGTCTGAGGTGTGAAATCACTGTGGAAGTGGGGGTGCGGTCACTCAAGATTTACCACTGCCTGACTCTTTAAGACACATTGCTGCCGCTCACCACCGGCAGCTCACTGGCGATTCAATTTTCGAGTTATTGCGACCTGCCAGCAGTCATTCATATTGGCCGCATCGTGCCCGAAGCAGAATTTCAGGCTACTGAAATGCCTGCCCGATGCCAGTCATTGACACCACCGATTGATGTTCAACGGAATGCCGACCGCGTGGCAGCCCGTTCAACATTCTGAATACGCGCCTTCAGGGTTTCACCACCTCAATCGTGAACTGGTAACTCCCCCACCTGTTCGCCGAGGAGTTCCTGATACTGCTCTTTCGACTGGTAAACGGGCTTCACAAGCGCCGGCCATTTCAGGAGTTTGACCTGTTCGCCTTCGTGCACCCGGAATTCCTTTGAATTGATCTTCATCGCAATCCTTTCAGCCTTAACTAAGAATTTGTCAGTGCTTCGAAGCCTGAAACGACATCGAATAACTCCTCGTCGATACCACTTTGGCGTAGGCGGTGAAACGACCGGTTCAGGTCCTCCAGCAGTTCGTCAATATTCTTTTCAGCACGTTGCATTGCAGCCAAGCGGCTGGCATTTTCGCTGGTCAGGGATTCAGCGCAAGCCATGAAAAGCGAGACAAAAATATATTCGCGAACGAACGCCAAGAGAGTCGCCTCTTTGTCATGCATCACCTGAGGCAAATTTTTGGTGGGCCAGTTAATGGTAGCCAGATCGCGCTGCCAATCCGCGTCCAGCGGCAGCAGCCGTTGACTCACCGGTGTATAGACCGACCCGGACTCGGGCCGGTTATGGAACAGGTACACCTGCGCGATCTCGCCCTTTTCGCGACGGGTTTCCATCTCGATCAGGATCTGCCCAACCAACGGTGTAATCGCGCCAATGGAATTCGGCAGGATGAAGCGCTCCCCCAAAGGCAAGCCCGTGTCCGCGAGGCGCGACTGAATGCGTTCGCCGACTGTCCATACTGTCTTTTTACCCGGAAAATTCCCCAACGTCTTGACGACAAAATCGACCATCACATCATTGAACTGACCAACCAGGCCCTGGTCGGAACCGAACACGACCGCGCCAATCGCTCCTACTACCTTCTGGTGCGCTGGGGTCGCGTCAGCAGGCTCATTCCGGCGAAAACATGCCGCCAAACCCAGTTGTACCGTTCGATAATAGTCATCTAGGGAGCGCACGGCGTTCTCGTACTGTCCGATGCTTGATGCGGCCATCGCCTTCATGGTGCGCACTACCGATTGGAGGTCTGCGGCACTACCGATCTTGCGGCGCAGGCTCGCCGTGGTGTCGCTCATGACAATTCTCCGCCGGCCGCCTTTGGTTTGGGTTTGATATCCGTTTTAGTCTTTGGCGCTGTCTCTGGTTCAGGCGCGGGTTGAAAGCTTGCGAGCGCTGTGCGAGCGATCTGGATAATCGCTTCCCGATCTTCGTCGCTCAATTTACCGGCGGAATCGAAGCGCGCGCACACCTCGGGCGGCATGTCCGCCGCCGCCGCACGCACCGCCTGTTCAGCCTCGGTCATTTGGTTCAGCGCCACGCCGTCGAAGAGTTCTGCGCTCAAGGCCAGCAATACGGCGATTTGTGCGGCCACCGACACCGGCGCGGATTCCGGCTGCTTGAGACAGGCCCGGATGCGCCGTCCGTGCTCAATAATTTTGGTGGTGTTTTCATCCAGCCGAGCACCAAAACGGGCAAAGGTTTCCAGTTCCTCGAACTGGGCGTAAGCGAGCTTGAGATCGCCGGCCACAGCCCGGTAGGCTGCGCGCTGCGCCTTGCCGCCGACGCGCGAGACTGATTTGCCGACATCGACCGCGGGCAATACCCCCAACTCGAACAGCGAGGGCGAGAGATAGATCTGGCCATCCGTGATGGAAATCAGGTTGGTCGGAATATAGGCGGAAATGTTCTGGGCTTGGGTTTCGATGATCGGCAGAGCCGTGAGCGAGCCGCCACCTCGTTCCTGGCGCAGATGGGTAGCGCGCTCCAGCAGGCGCGAATGGATGTAGAAAATATCGCCGGGAAAGGCTTCGCGTCCGGGTGGGCGGCGCAGCAGGAGGGAAAGCTCGCGATAGGCGCGGGCGTGCTGCGTAAGGTCGTCGTACACAATCAGGACGTCCCGACCCGCTTCCATGAAATGCTCCGCAATGCTGGTCGCAGCGTACGGGGCAATGTAGGCGAGACCTGGCGGGTCGTTGCCCTCGGTAACCACCACGGTGGTGTAATCCATCGCGCCCTTCTCCCGCAAGGTGGCAACGACCTTCGCTACGGCCGAAGCGCGCTGACCGATAGCACAATATACGCACAAAACATTCTGGCCCTGCTGGTTAAGAATGGTATCGATAGCAATGGCGGTCTTGCCTGTTTGCCGGTCACCCAGAATCAACTCGCGCTGCCCACGCCCGACAGGAATAAGCGCATCAATGACCTTCAGGCCGGTTTGCAGCGGCACGGTGACCGGCGCGCGGTCCATGATGGGCGAAGCGGGGCGTTCGATGGGCAAGCGATGGCTGGAGGCCACCGGTCCGCGTCCATCGAGTGGTCGACCGAGCGGGTCGATGACCCGTCCCAGCAACCCGTCGCCCACTGCAACGTCCATGACCCGGCCGGTGCGATCGACTTCATCGCCTGCGTGCAGATGCCAATACTCGCCGAGCAGCACGACGCCGATTTCAGCCTCATCCACGTTGAAGGCGATACCGAACAAATCGCCGGGAAATTTCACCAGCTCGTCAAAACCAACGCCGGGGAGCCCGGACACCTTCGCAATCCCGGTGGCGATGCTGGTGATCGTGCCAACTTCCCGTGGCGCAAGACTCGGCGCGAGTGCCTCCCGCGCTTCGCGCATACCCGCGAACGCATTGTCGAAAACCTTTTGCAGGTCCTCCGCAGGTTCCATGTTCATGGGCTCCCGATCTCGGGCTTAGGTTCTTCAGGCTTCGGTTTGGCTTTGGCTTCAGGCGAAGGCTCGGTTTTGGCGGGATTAAGATTCTCTTTCCGAATCTCGCTCTCCGCTTTATCCCAGTCCTGTACTGCTCTACCCTCCTTACGGCCTTGCTGTTCGTAGAGCTCATAGGCGCGCTTGCGGATCTGCCTTGTCAACTCGGACTGGGGTTCAGCTTTGTCCTTCTCTTTCAGAAGCTCGTCGACACCCTTTTCCAGCGATGCCAGATAATCGGTGATGCTCCACCCCACCTTTTGTCCATTCGTACTAAGTTCGATTCCGCAGACCACTTCCGGCGCGGTTGCGAAGTGCAGGGGTATGTCAGCCGAGAAGGTTTCGTTGATCGCATTTTGAATCGCTGCGCGTTGATCTGCGGGCAGCTCGAACGCGCTGCGCACGAGCGCGGGTTCAGACGCTGTCTTGAGCGCTTCGCCCAGCGCTGCTTTCGCCTTGGCGTCCATCTCGCGCAAGCGGCGGGTGAACACTTCGCCCATGCGTTCTTCCAGACTCGTCGTAGCGAGATCGCCCAGCGCCTTGCGTGCAATGGCAAAAACCTCGTCGCGCGCCCGGTGGCTGAGCGCTTCGCTCATGCTCCGCTGCGCGCTTCTCAGCGCTTCCTGCCGCTTGGTAGCCAAGGCGTCGGCGGCGTGCCGCGCGTCGTCGAGCAGTCGCTGACGTTCGGTCTTCGCTTCTTCCATTGCCTTGCCGAGAAGGGCGGCGCGCTGCTGATCGAAGACCTCGTTCTTTTGCTGGAACTCGTCACGTTCCTTTTTCGCATCGGCCCTTTTCGTATCGGCGTCCGCGAGTTCCAACGCGATCCGCTTTTCCCGTGCGTCGATGGCGTCGAGGATGGGCTGGTAAAGAAAACGCTTCAGCAACCATACCAGAATGAGGAAGTTGAGTGCCTGCGCGACGACCGTGAACCAATCGATCAGCATGGCTTACTTTCCCGCTGTTTGGGCGATGACGTGATTCCAGAACGGATTGGCGAAAATGAGAATCATCGAGACCACGAAGCAGTAGATCGCGGTGGATTCGATCATCGCCAGACCGACAAACAGGGTTCGGGTGATAGTGGCGGAGGCGTCGGGCTGCTGCGATAGTGCAGTTAGCGCTGTCGCGACTGCCCGCCCTTCCGCCAGCGCAGGGCCCATACAACCGAAACCGGTGGTAATGCCGGCAACGACAATTGATGCCACCGCGATGATTGTCAAGCTATCCATAGTATTTCCTTAGGTCGTAGTAATTCGTGCTTCAATGTTTTTCACCGGGTCCAGGCTTTGGCTTGCGGCCCCGCGTGGCGGCCGCGATGTAAACGGCGGCCAGGATGCTGAAGATATAGGCCTGCACCATGCCGGTGAGTAGGCCGAGCGCCGTCATGACGATCGGAAAGATAAAGGGCGTGATAGTGAGCAGAATGCCGATAATCATTGCCCCGCTCATCATGTTGCCGAACAGGCGAACGGCCAGGGCCAGCGTGCGCGAGATTTCACTGATGATGTTAAACGGCAGCATGATGACCGTCGGCTCGACGTAGGACTTGAGGTAGCCACCCAAGCCCTGGTCCTTGATGCCGAAAAACGGCACGGCCACAAATACGCAAAACGCCAGCGCTGCGGTCGTCGACAGCGAACCGGTCGGCGGCTCGTAGCCGGGAATGACAGTGCACAGGCTGGCTGTGGCGACGAACAGAAAAAGCGTGCCTAGAAAGCCGAGATACTTCTTCGGGTCGCGCAGACCGACCTCTTCGATTTGTTTCTCGATGGCGGTGACGACGATTTCCAGAAGATTCTGCCAGCGCGACCGTTTCAGACCCGTCGAGAGTTTGCGCGTAATGAGTCTCGAGCCGACGGCCAGCACGAGCATCAGACCCCACGTGAATACAATGGTGGCATTCAGCTTGAGAAATCCGTGTTGCCAGAAAATCATCTCATCGGGACTAAGGCGCATGGCTAGCCTCCCGTGCCGGGCGCGTTTTGTTTTCGCCCGACGAGCGGGTCATCCACGTCACGACCAGGCGTGCCACAACAAAGCCAAGAAGACACGCCAGCAGCCGTTCCCAATGACCACCCGAGACAAAATAGAATCCAGCCAGGGCAATGCCCATCCGCAGCAGCAGGCTACTGAACAACCAAAATGCCGGCTGTTTGGACGAGACGCCCTTGCGAACTGTCCACCAAAGGCCGCCAAAGAAAATTGTCCCGAGCACTCCGCCCGCCACCCACGCCAGCGCCAGTGTCAACGTTTCATTCATCGTCATTCTCCTGCTCCTCCCGCATGGCCTTTTCTTCCTTGGCGACCCAATGCCACGCATTGAAACAGCCGATCGCAAGCCCCGCCACCAACAGCGCCAGCGTCCAGGAGCGACCTCCCGGATAGCGCTCGTCCAGCCAAAGACCAAGCGCCGCCCCGAGCAACGTCGGAATGACCACCGACCAGCCGATAAGCCCCATCATGCCCAAGCCGAACCAGACGCCCGGCGTGGTGTTGCGCTGTGCCTTGAGCTTGCGGGCCGCCTTTACCCCGACCTGCCCGACATAGGCCGACACCTTTTTCGGGGGTTTCTTTTGTTCGTTATTCATGTTGAAAGCTCGCGAAGCGCCGCAAAAAACCGGCTTCCAGTTTCGCCATGACCGAGCGCACGCTTTGCTCGCGCTCGTCCAGGGTCAGAAATTCCTGTTCCACTGCATCGCGCAATTTGTCGAGGTTCTTTCCGCCCAGCGCTCGGCGCACCGAAACGAGCACGTCCGGCCCGATCTTGACCAGCACCCCTTCATCCACAGCTACGTAAACCTCGCCCTCCGCTGCGGTCTCATAGATCAGAATGCCCGGTGTGAGCGCCGCTACGCAATCGAGTCGATGCGGCAAGAGTCCAAATGAACCCTCGCGCGTCTCCGCAACGATGCGCGACACCCCGCTTTTTTCGGCGAAGATGTGAAATGGCAGCAGAACCTTAAGATTCATGAGTGTCAGCGGCATGGTCGATCTCCGGTTGCGGTTTCGCCCCGGATTGCGGATGGGGCCCGGGTATGGCTTTGGCCGGGGACTCGGCGGCAGGCTTCGGGTCGGCCCTGGCTTCTGTTTTTGAGTCAGGTTCGGATGGGGTTGCGGGGGCGGGCGGTTTCGCTTTTCCCTTCGCTTCGTCAATCGTCCCGATCATGTAGAGCGCGCTCTCTGGGTAGTCTTTGAATTCATCGCGCAGGATGCGCTCACAGCCGTCCAGCGCATCCTTTAGGCTGACCAGTTTTCCTTTGTGGCCGGTGAACTGCTCCGTCGTGAAAAAGGGTTGCGTGAGAAAACGCTCCAGCCGACGGGCGCGGGCGACGACGTTGCGGTCCTCCGGCGAAAGCTGCTCCAGACCGAGCATGGCAATGATGTCCTTGAGTTCCGCGTATTGCGCGAGCGTGCGCCGGATTTCCTGCGCCAAGCCGTAATGCCGTGCGCCGACGATGCTCGGCGTGGCCATCTTGGAACTCGATTGCAGTGGGTCGATGGCTGGATAAAGGCCTTCGCTTGCCCGCTTGCGCGAGAGCACGATCGACGCCGAGAGATGCGAGAAGGTATGCACCGCGGCCGGATCGGTGAAATCGTCAGCCGGCACGTACACCGCCTGGATTGAGGTGATGGCGCCTGTATCGGTGTTGGCGATACGCTCCTCCAGACCCGATAGCTCCGTTCCCATCGTGGGTTGATAACCCAAGCGCGACGGCATCTGCCCCATCAAGCCTGACACCTCCATGCCAGCCTGGATGAAGCGAAAAATATTATCGATCAGCAGGAGCACATCGCGATGCTCGTCATCGCGAAAATACTCCGCCATCGTCAGCGCGGCATGGCCGACGCGAAAACGGGCGCCTGGGGGTTCGTTCATTTGTGCGAAGATCATCACCATGTTGGGCAATACACCGGCTTGCTTCATGTCGCGGTAGAGCTCCTCACCTTCGCGGCAGCGTTCGCCGATGCCGCAAAAAATACTTACGCCCTCGTGTTGCCCGACCATGTTGTGAATCATCTCGGTGAGCAGCACTGTCTTGCCCACGCCCGCTCCACCAAACAAGCCCGCTTTGCCGCCGCGCTCCAGTGGCATTAGCACATCAATGACCTTGATGCCCGTTTCAAAAATTTCAGACTTGGTGGAACGTCGTGCCAACGGCGGCGGAGCCCGATGCACGGAACGCCATTGAACATCGGACAACGCCGCCTCGCGGTCGATGGTGTTTCCGAAAACGTCGAACATACGAGAGAGACTCCCTTTGCCCACCGGCGCCTTTAACGGCCCGCCTGTGTCCTGCACTGCCATGCCGCGCGCCAGGCCTTGCGTGGGGGTCAACGCAATCGCTCGCACGTGACGCGCATCATGCTGCGCCAGCACTTCGAGGACGATTTCTCCTTCATTTGCGCGCAGTATCGTGTGGATCGACGGTAAATCATCATCAAACCGTATATCCACAACACTGCCTCGGACGGAGACCACCGTGCCGAGGTTTAAGGGACTGGTTTCATCTCCCATGCATCAGCCCCTTGGCCGTGGCGCTGCCGCCAACAGCCACGCTTGCGACCTCGTGTCCGCTCTGCTCGGCCATTTCATGCGGGGCGTGCACAATCGCCCCACCGGCCGCGTATGGGAGAAGCGATAGACGCCAACCCCAACTTCTACCTGAGCCAGGTTCAAGGTCAGTTCGCGCGCCCCTACACCTAACACGGCACGAAACAGCCAACCCGCCAGCTCTTGCGTCTCCCGCAGGATCTGAACCAGCGCATGCGGATCGCCCCCGCAGCAGGAAAGTACCTTGCCCGCGGCCTCTTGCTCGACGCTCATCCTGATTTCATTGCGTGCAGATTTGGCATTGCAATTTCTGTGTATTGACCCGCTCAAGCTGGATGAATGCCCCAATGCGGGCGGATCTCGCGTTGTCAGAGCAGGCAGGAGACCGGCGCGAGATCCAAAGAATAGTGTCCGACAAGGCACGCCAGTTGATGCATATCAAACGCACCGCAGAGAAATGATCGAGGATAAATGCAGGCGCAAGCGATTCACATTGACGAAGCGATCTTAAGCTCACGAGGAACATTTGACCATGACTATCATTAGCAGCATTGCGGTCGCCACCGATTTCTCACCCGGCGCGAATGCAGCCGTCGAGCGGGCGGTGCAATTGGCGGTCGCCCATGGCGTGTCGCTGCGCGTGTTGCATTCGTTCGATGTAGGTGCCTGGCATAGCTTAAGGGATGTCTTCGACGTGCAGCGTTTGAGCCTGGGCCCACCCCCGGATGTGCAGATGCAACAGCACCCGACGGACCTAGCAGCATCGCTGGAAACGCGGACTGGGCTTGAGGTCGAAGCCCGGTTCAGCGTCGGCGATGCTGCCAGCGCAATCAACGCGTATGTGATGGCCCACGCAACCTCGCTCCTCGTGATCGGTTCGCGCGCCGAGCCCGCCATACTGGGTCTGGGTAGCACCGCGTCGAAAGTTGTTCTATCGCCGACATGCCCGGTCCTGATGGTGCGCTCGACCGAATCCCGGACTTGCGACAAGGTGCTCTCGGCGGTTGATATGCGCGACGTTTGGAAGCGTGTCGCAGACTTCGCCGTCACGCTGTTCCCGGCGGCACACCATCACTTACTTTATGCGGTGGACCCAGCACCGCAAAGCGCCTGGTGGAGGGGCGATGTCGCAAAGGAGACGATCGGCTTGCTTCACGATTCGATGCATGAACAAGCGCTTCGGCAGCTCGAGCAATTGGCGCAGCACCTGACAGAGAAAGCCATCCACCCCGTCACCGTCGAGGTTGTCGACGACGTGCCTGCCCGGGCCATTGTCGAGCGCGCAGCGGCGCTGCTCGCCGATTGCGTAGCGGTCGGTCACCACGGCCAGGGCACGGTTGTCGGGCGCCTGCTGGGTAGCATGGCCCAGCATGTGTTGCACCACACCCTTCGCGATGTGCTGGTGGTGCCGTGAGAGTTGCGCTGGGAGGCTGAGCATGCGTTGCCGCAGAAGGTGTGGCGCCCATGAGTGCTCGTTTTTCTGGCATATGCGAGCGCGGTGGCCGTCATGCTCGCGTACCCGCAGGATCGCGTGGTCGCTTTTGGCGTGCCTGCGGCAATAGTCATGGTTTCCGACAGAGTCGCTGCTGGACGACGTCGCGGTCGGATTCTGGAAAGAGCACCAGGCAGCAACCCCATAAGCGCACCGGGGCCAACGTCAAGGGCACGGACGCAAAGGAGTTCAAGGTGACCAAGGACGCCTAAGGTAATTTTGGAAGGGTTTGTCAATGGAATACGACGCCATGGCTTGTGACAATTGTGTAAAGCCTGCCATGACGGTTTAACAAGAGAACATCAAATGACGAAAGACATATCCCTTGTTCGCTGGTTTTCCGACCTGGGCCGCGCGGACACCGCTATCGTCGGCGGCAAGAACGCCTCGCTCGGGGAAATGGTATGCAATCTACGCGAATCGGGCATTCATGTGCCAGGCGGCTATGCGACGACGGCGCACGCCTACTGGGAATTTCTTGAGGCGAACGAGTTGATGGCGCGTATGGCCGCGAAACTCGAAGAACTCGACAAGGATGGAAAAAATCTGGCCAAGGTCGGCAAGGCGGTTCGCAAGATGATTCTGGACGCCGAAATTCCCGCACCCTTGTCCGAGGCGATTACGCGCGGCTACCATGAGATGGCCGAGCATAGCGGACACAAGGTCACAAGCGTGGCGGTTCGCAGCAGCGCCACGGCGGAAGACCTGCCGGAGGCGAGCTTCGCGGGACAGCTGGAAACCTCTCTGAATATCCGAGGCGACAAGGCGCTGCTTCAGGCCTGCAAGCGATGCTACGCCTCGTTGTTTACCGACCGGGCTATCGTTTATCGCAATAATCACGGGTTCGATCACATGCACGTCGCGCTTTCCATCGGTGTGCAGGAGATGGTTCGCTCTGACAAAGCCGGCTCCGGCGTCATGTTTTCGATCGACACCGAGACCGGCTTTCCGCGCAGCGTGCTCATCAATTGCGCCTGGGGACTTGGCGAGACCGTGGTCCAGGGCATGGTCGAGCCGGATGAATACCATGTTTTCAAGCCTCTGCTGGAAAGCGCTTCGCTGCAGCCGATCATCGAGAAAACGCTTGGCGGCAAGGCGCAGAAAATGATCTACGCGCGCGGCAGCAACGCGACCTCCAGGCTCGTCAACACGAGCAAGAAAGAACGTTCATCCTTTGTCCTGCGCGACGACGAAGTCCTGCAGCTCGCGCGCTGGGCCTGCGCCATAGAAGCGCATTACGGCCAGCCGATGGACATGGAATGGGCCAAGGACGGCCAGACCAGCGAACTTTACATCGTGCAGGCGCGCCCGGAAACTGTGCAGTCGCGCCGGGAAGCTGGCACGCTCAAGACCTATCGATTGAAGAAGAAAGGTCGTCGGCTGGTGACCGGACTGGCTATTGGCGATTCCATCGCGACGGGCAAGGTCTGCCGCCTGGAGAGCCCCGCCCAGATCGACCGCTTCGAGGAAGGCGCTGTCTTGGTGACCGGGATGACCGATCCGGACTGGGTGCCGATCATGAAGAAAGCCTCCGCAATCGTGACCGACCATGGCGGGCGTACCAGCCACGCGGCGATCGTCAGCCGCGAGCTGGGTCTGACGGCCATCGTGGGCGCGGGTGACGCAACCAGACTGTTGAAAAACGGGATGGAAGTGACGGTGTCCTGCGCCGAGGGCGATGCGGGGCATGTCTATGACGGCATCCTCGATTTCGAGGTGCGGGCCATAGATCTGGAGGAGATTCCGCAGACCCGTACCCGCGTCATGGTCAACCTGGGCAATCCATCGGCCGCCTTCCGCTGGTGGCGGCTGCCGGCTGATGGCGTGGGGCTGGCGCGCATGGAGTTCATCATCGGCAATCTGATCAAGATACATCCGATGGCGCTCGTTCATTATGAGAGCCTCAAGGATAAAGAAGCGCGTCGCCAGATCGCCGAGCTGACAAGCGCCTACGCGGACAAGACGCAGTATTTCGTCGAGACGCTGGCTCGTGGCATGGCCCGCATCGCAGCCGCCCATTATCCCAATCCAGTGATCGTGCGCATGAGCGACTTCAAAACCAACGAATATGCGCAGCTGATCGGCGGTGCCGCGTTCGAGCCAAAGGAGGAAAATCCCATGCTTGGCTGGCGCGGTGCCAGCCGCTATTACAGCGAGGACTATCGCGAGGGCTTTGCCCTGGAATGCCAGGCCGTGCGCCAGGCGCGCGAGGAGATCGGCCTCGACAACATCATCATCATGATCCCGTTTTGCCGGACGCTGGGCGAGGCCGACAAAGTCTTGAGCGAGCTGGCTGCAAATGGTCTGGTGCGTGGCCAGCACGGACTTGAGGTATACGTGATGGCGGAGATTCCTTCCAACGTGCTGCTGGCCAAGCAGTTCGGCGAGCGTTTCGACGGTTTCTCCATCGGCTCCAACGATCTCACCCAGCTGGTGCTGGGCGTCGACCGTGACAGCGGCAGACTGAGCGCGCTGTTCGATGAGCGCGACGAGGCGGTGACCGCGGCGATCGCCCAGTTGCTCGCCACGGCGCAAGAGAGTGGCAGGCATACCGGGATTTGCGGCCAGGCACCGAGCGACCATCCCGAATTTGCGCGTTTCCTGGTGGAGCATGGCATTGATTCCATCTCGGTGAGCCCCGACAGTTTTCTTGCCGTGAAACAGGTCGTCAGCCAGACCGAGCTGGATTTGGGGAAAACTGCGGCCGCGCCGGCGAAGAGCGCCAAGCAAGAGACCCGATAAACACAAACTCCTGTTGCATTTACAAGCCTGTGGCGAGGAGAGAAACCCATGAAAATCTGGCCGAGCGCTACCGCCGGCTCAAGAAGGGGCGATCATGAATGTTTGCTTTGACTCTTCCGTCAACTGTAAAAGGAACCTGAGTGTCTCGTCGGTGATGCGGTACTTCGAATGGTCAAAGTAGATGTCGACGGCCTGCGCCGTCATGCGATCCCCGCGCTTTGGAGTGGCCGCGAAGAGCTTCCGAAGATGCAACTCCCGGACTTTCGGGTAATGAGCTTCGAGGGCCGTCCATCCCGCGAGTGCCTTGAGTGGCGCAACATCTGTTGCCATGGTCATGTCCTTTCCATCGAGGCATGATATTCGCCACGGCGCGCAGCCTGGTTGCATTTGGCCCGCTGGTAAAGGGCTTTCTGTGCCGCCAACATGTTGGCCTCCTCGCCTTGCCAAATCTCCAGAGCCGGTTGCTGGATGGCGCGCGCAAACGAGAACGCCAACGCCCAGGGCAGTCGTGACTTGAACCTGACGTTCATGGCATTCAAACGGGCCGAGGCTAGTTTAGCGGATTGGCCGCCCGACAGAAACGTAATCCCAGGAACGGCAGCGGGGACGGCTCGCAACAGACAACTCACCGTGGCGTCGGCCACCTCATCCACGGTACCTTGCTTGGGGCAGGTTAATCCCGGCAGCACCATGTTGGGCTTCAGAAGCATACCCTCCAGCAGCACCCGTTGTGTGTAGAGCTGGTGGAAAACCGTACGCAGGACTTCCTCCGTCACCTCACTGCATCGCTCCAGGGTGTGCTCACCGTCCATGAGGACTTCCGGCTCGACGATGGGGACCAGTCCGGCTTCCTGGCATAAGGCAGCATAACGAGCTAACGCCTGCGCGTTGGCCGCGATACAACCCCGGCTGGGAAGACAATCGCCCACAACAATGACCGCGCGCCACTTGGAAAAACGGGCGCCCATTTGAGCGTATTCAAACAGGCGGTCACGCAATCCGTCCAGACCTTCGGTTATTTTCTCTCTGGGATGACCGGCCATGTCCTTTGCACCGGTGTCAACTTTGATGCCGGGAATGATTCCCGCATCGTGGATGGCTTTAACAAAGGAAGTGCCATCGTTCTTCTGCTGGCGGATGGTCTCGTCGTAGAGGATCGCGCCACTAATGCACTCACCGAGACCCGGCGTGGTCACCATCAACTCCCGATAGGTGCGCCGGGTCTGCTCGGTCTGGGGAATCCCCAACCTTGCAAATCGTTTGTTGCAGGTTGGATTACTTTCATCCATCGCCAGCAGGCCCTTGTCGCCAGCGACCAGCGCCCTCGCGGTGTCTATTAGCTTTTGCGCATTCATTGCAGGATGCTCCACTTCCAGTTACGAATTTCCGGCATATCCTGGCCGTGCTTGTCGATGTACTGCTTGTGCTCGATCAGCTTGTCTTTGAGTTGCTGCTTCAGGTAGATGCCCTTGTCACCGGTCTGCGGCAGGCGGTCGATGGTGTCCATCACGAGGTGAAAACGGTCCAGATCGTTGAGCACCGTCATGTCGAAAGGCGTGGTGATGGTGCCCTCTTCCTTGTAGCCGCGGACGTGAATGTTGTCGTGGTTGGTGCGGCGGTATGTCAGCCGGTGGATCAACCACGGGTAGGCATGGTAGGCGAAGATGACCGGCTTGTCTTTGGTGAAGAGTTCGTCGAAATCCATGTCGCTCAAGCCGTGCGGGTGCTCGCTTGGCGGCTGCAGCTTCATGAGATCGACGATGTTGACCACCCGGATTTTCAGGTGGGGCAGATGCGCGCGCATGATCGAGACCGCGGCGAGCGTCTCCAGCGTGGGCACGTCACCGCAACAAGCCATGACCACGTCGGGCGCAACAGCCTGATCATTGCTAGCCCACTGCCAGATGCCGATGCCGGCGGTGCAATGCTTGACGGCAGCGTCCATCGTCAGCCACTGCGGCGCCGGATGCTTGCCCGCGATCACGACGTTAACGTAGTGGCGGCTGCGCAGGCAGTGCTCCATCACCGACAGCAGGCAGTTCGCATCCGGCGGAAAGTAGACCCGCACGACTTCGGCCTTTTTGTTCACGACGTGATCGATGAAACCAGGATCTTGGTGGGTGAAACCGTTGTGATCCTGGCGCCAGACGTGCGAGGCCAGCAGGTAGTTCAGCGAGGCGATCTTCCTGCGCCATGGCAGATGCGCGGTGACCTTCAACCATTTGGCGTGCTGGTTGAACATCGAATCGACGATGTGGATGAACGCCTCATAGCAGTTGAATAGTCCATGCCGACCAGTGAGCAGGTAACCCTCGAGCCAGCCCTCGCATTGATGCTCACTGAGCATCGAGTCCAGCACGCGCCCACTGGGCGCGAGAAACTCATCGTTCGGTAACTTCGTGGCATCCCACTGACGTTGAGTCACTTCAAAGAGCGCCTCCAAGCCGTTGGAGAGAGTCTCATCAGGGCCAAAAACCCGGAAATTCCGCTGCTCACTGTTCAGCTTCGCCACATCACGCAAGAAACGTCCGAGCACATGGGTGTCGCCGATGCCGGGCGCCCCCGGCGAGGGCACATCGACCGCGTAGTCGCGGAAATCCGGCATCCGCAGGTCGCGCAGCAGAATGCCGCCGTTGGCGTGCGGATTCGCGCCCATGCGTCGTTCGCCCTTGGGAGCTAGTTCGGCCAGTTCCGCTTTTAGTCGGCCCTGCTTATCGAAGAGTTCCTCCGGCCGGTAGCTCCTCAACCAGTCTTCCAACAGCTTGAGGTGCTCGGGATGAGTGGCAGGGTCGGAGAGCGGCACTTGGTGCGCACGGAAGGTGCCTTCGATCTGCAAGCCATCGACCACCTTCGGCCCGGTCCAGCCTTTGGGCGAATTGAGGACGATCATCGGCCAGCGTCGACGAACGCAGTTGCCGTGGACCCGGGCATCCTGCTGGATTTTCCTGATCTTCTCCACCGCCATGTCGAGGGTCGCGGCCATGGCCTCGTGCATCAGCTCCGGCTCGTGCCCCTCGACAAAGTACGGCGTCCACCCGTAGCCACGAAGCAACTGTTCCAATTCCTCGCGGGTGATGCGCGCGAGGATGGTTGGGTTAGAAATCTTGTAGCCGTTGAGATGCAGAATGGGCAGCACCGCGCCGTCGGTGACTGGGTCGAGGAACTTGTTGGAATGCCATGCCGTGGCCAGCGCCCCCGTCTCCGCCTCGCCGTCGCCGACGACGCAGGCGACGACGAGATTGGGATTGTCGAACACCGCCCCGAACGAATGGCTCAGCGAATAGCCCAGCTCGCCGCCTTCGTGGATCGAGCCTGGGCACTCCGGCGACGCATGGCTGGGAATTCCTCCGGGAAACGAAAACTGAAGAAAGAGCTTCTGGAGTCCGGCCTCGTCCTGGCTAATGTTGGGATAGATCTCGCTGTAGGTGCCCTCGAGGTAAGTGTTGCCAACGACAGCCGGGCCGCCATGTCCCGGGCCAGAGACGTAAATCATGTTGAGGTCGTATTTCTTAATGACCCGGTTCAAGTGCGCGTAAATGAAGTTTTGCCCGGGCGTCGTACCCCAGTGTCCCAGCAGCATGTGTTTCACATCCGCGAGCGTCAGCGGCCGCTTCAGCAGCGGATTGCCATAAAGATAAATCTGGCCAACAGATAGATAGTTCGCGGCGCGCCAATACGCGTCCATCTGGTGCAGTAGATCTGGCGTCAGTGTGTTGGTTTTCATCGTCTAAGTTTCCCGTGTGATCCGAGATGGAGGGCAAAGGATATCGGGGATGGTTTTCATTTCAGGGTTAACAGCGCACTTCACCAGTAGGGTTTGAACGCACAATCATTTTTTGGACTGATTGATAATCACGACAACGAGCAGGACTACCAGCAGGACGCCGACCACAGTCCAAATCCACATTCCTCCGCCCATCGACCCATTCATCCATCCGTTTGCATAATTCATCATGGTAAATCTCCTTTTTTAAGTTACGCATCATCTGCCATCCGGCAATTCAGATCATTTCCGTTTTAACTGTCCCGTCATCGTCTGATTTTCAACATCCGCGCGTTGATGGCCACAATCACCGTGCTCCCAGCCATAAGGACCGCGCCCAGTGCGGGCGAGAGCAGCACGCCCCATCCGTAAAGCGCGCCTGCAGCCAGCGGAATGGCGACAACGTTGTAGCCGGTGGCCCAGACAAGGTTTTGAATCATCTTCCGATAGGTAGCGCGGGAAAGCTGCACGATGGCCACGACATCCAGCGGATTACTACGCACCAGTATCACGTCGGCGGTTTCCACCGCCACATCGGAACCGGCACCGATGGCAATGCCCACATCCGCTTGAGCCAGCGCCGGGGCATCGTTCACCCCATCTCCGGTCATGGCTACCAGCACGCCGCGAGCTTGAACCTCCTTCACTTTGGCTGCTTTGTCCTGAGGCAGGACTTCGGCGAAATATTCATCCAGTCCAACCTGTTCCGAGACCCACTGGGCCGTTGCCTTGTTGTCACCGGTGAGCATCATGCAGCGGATGCCCAACGTCTTGAGCGCATCAATGGCTTGCTTCGCCTCGGGTCGGATGATGTCGGCTAGGGCGATCGCGCCCTTCAACTGTCCATCCACAAGGACAAACACGACTGTCTTACCTTGGGCTTGCAGCGGTTCGATGCGCTGGTCATCGTGCGCGATGTTCTGTTCTCGCAAGAAGCCAGGGCTAACCACTTTGACCTCCTTGCCATCAACCTTGCCTTCGGCGCCTTTGCCAGGGATGCTTTTGAAGCCTTCGACGGGCAGCTTCTGTTCCGAAGAATCAGCAATGGCCTTGGCGATAGGGTGTTCTGAATTTGCATCCACGGAAGCCGCATACTTGCGCAGCGTTTCTTCGTCTATGTCCTGCGCCAGCAGCAGTGTGTCGGTCACGCCGAAGCGGCCCTCGGTCAATGTGCCGGTCTTGTCAAAAATGATGGCCTGCAATTTCCGGGCACCTTCGAAAGCGCCGCGATTACGAATGAGCAGGCCGTTGCTCGCGGCCAGTGCAGTGGAGACGGCCACCACCAATGGGACGGCCAGACCGAGCGCGTGCGGACAGGTAATCACCATCACTGTAACGGCGCGTTCAATGGCAAAGGAAAATTCCTTACTCATCAGAACCAGCCAGATGAAAAAGGTGATGGCGCCGCTGCCGAGCGCGATGAGAGTGAGCCACATTGCGGCCGTGTCGGCGAGATTTTGGGTCTTCGATTTGCTTTCCTGGGCCTGTTTGACCAGGTCGATTACCTGCGATAGAAACGAATCCTTACCGGTGCCTTTGACCTCGAGGGTCAGCGAGCCTTCGCCGTTGACGGCGCCGCCAATGACCTTGCCGCCAGTCATCTTGGTGACCGGAGTTGATTCACCGGTAAGCATCGCTTCATTGACCGAACTCTCGCCCTCGACAACGACACCGTCAGCAGGGATCTTCTCACCTGGTTTGATCAAGACTTTGTCATTCACCGCCAGTTCGCCAAGAGGCACGTCTTTCACGCTGCCGTCGGGCATGAGTTTGTGGGCGTCGGACGGCATGAGTTTGGCCAGTTCCTCCAGCGCCTTTGAGGCGCCCATGACCGACTTCATCTCGATCCAATGCCCCAGCAGCATGATGTCAACGAGGGTGGCCAGTTCCCAGAAGAACATCTTGCCGGCCAGACCGAACACCACGGCACTGCTGTATAGATAGGCGGTAGTAATGGCGACGGCGACAAGCGTCATCATGCCGGGCTGCCGTGATTTGAGCTCGTTGAACAATCCTTTGAGGAATGGCCACCCGCCATACCAAAAGACCGCCGAAGAGAAACCAAACAAGACGTATGTGTCGCCGGAGAAACTAATGGCTTCATGCAGACCCACCAGCTTCTGGAGCATGGGCGAGAGGAGGAGAATTGGCAGTGTCAGGGCCAGCGAAATCCAGAAACGCTTCCGAAAATCAGCCGCCATGTGGGCATGATGGTCGTGGTGTTCGTGTTCGTCGGGATGTTTGGAGTCGACGTGCTGCAACTGCGCCTCAGCCGCCAGCCAATTCTGTTCGGCATGTCCTTGCGGTTTACCTTCTTTCGTATAGATGGCATATGCCCGTTTGGCCACCTCGTCTCGCGTCGGCTGTGTTGGCGGTTCGTCTTTGGCCGTGGGTTCGTGTTCGTTCATGGCGTGTATTCCGTTCTTGGTTAATGGTTCACTTGGCGTGAACGCCGAGTCCGATGACTGTGCACACGGAGCGTGCAATCGTCAGTTCTTCGTCCGTGCGAATGACGCGAACCGTAACCCGACCGTCCGCCGCAGAAATCACATCCTCATTCGACGCGTTATGTTTTTCATCGATTTCTATTCCAAGAAACTCCAGGCCTTCGCAGATTCGAGCGCGGATGACTGGCGCGTTTTCACCGATACCACCTGCAAAGACGAGCGTGTCCAATCCACCAAGCGCCGCCGCGAAGGACCCGATCCACTTTTTCGCCTGATAACAAAATAGCGCCACGGCTTCCGCCGCACGCACGTCACCGGCTTCCTGAGCGAGCAAGTCCCGCATGTCGGAACTGATCTCCGACACGCCGAGCAGCCCGGACTCGTGGTTCACCATGTAGTCAAATTGAGGCGCGGTCATTTGCTCGGCCCGCGCCAGGTAGCTGACCAGTCCTGGGTCCAGATCGCCCGAGCGGGTGCTCATCGGCAATCCCGCCGTTGGCGTGAAGCCCATGCTGGTGTCAATGCTTTTAGCGTTGCGCACGGCGGCCATGCTCGCGCCGTTTCCAAGATGAGCGAGGATCACACGACCCTTAGTTGCCGCCGGGTCGCCGAGGCGCGCGAGTTCTTCCATCAGATAGGCGTAGGACAAGCCATGGAAACCGTAACGTTGAACTCCCTTCGCCTCGTAGCGCCGCGGGATGGGTAATAGTTTGGCCACGCGCGGCATGTCGCGATGAAATGCCGTGTCGAAGCAGGTCAACTGCGGCAGCTTCGGATGACGCTGGCAGAACGCCTCGATCAGTTCAATCTCGCGCGGCAGATGATCCGGGTCGTATGGCTTGATGTGTTGCAGTTCATCCAGCAACTGCTGCGTCACCAACTCCGGCGCGGTGTGTTGCATTCCATGAACTACCCGATGTCCGACCGCCCGGACGGCTTCAAAACTATTCTGCTCTTCGAGCCAATCAATCAGGAAATTCACCGCCGATTTGTGATTGGAGGCGGCGAGGCTGCGGCTATCCTGCTGATTCGTGACTGGGTCATTGACCGTCAGATTCGCCCCGCTCAGGCCGATGCGGTCAATCTTCCCATAAAGCCTTCGCTCCAGCGCTTCGCCAACTTGGTACAGTGCGAACCGGATACTTGAGGAGCCACCGTTGATCGTCAGGATGCCTGGCTTAGCGGGTTTCATGGCTGACGTCCTCGTCAATCTGCAATCCGAACGAAGCCAGTTGCGCGCAGGTGGAGCTGTAATCCATGTGAAGAATGCTTCGAATCCCCAAACCTTCCGCGATCTGCACGAACATCGGGGTATTCTCGACATAAAGGACTTGCTGGGCTGGCACCTGGGCGATGTCCAGCGCAAGCCGAAAGATGTCCGCGTCGGGCTTGCGGAGGTGGACGAAGCCGGAGGAAATAAAACAATCCACAAACCTGTCCAGCTTGAACTTGCGAATCCGATACGCATTCAGTTCGCGCGCTTCGTTGCTGACCACGGCAATCTTCAGGCCGTGCCTGACCTTGAGCTGAGCGATCAGCGCGATCATCTCAGGGTACGGGTTAGATTGCGAGAACATGAAGCGCCGGAACTGAGCCCGGGTGAACGGTCGCTTTTGGTAGAAGACCACCTGACTTAAATATTCTTCCAGCGTGAGCTTTCCCGCCTCGTAGGTCTCGAAGGTCAGATGATGCCGAGCCTCCATCTCGGCCAGTTCCAGTTTGAAGGTCGTCGCCGCGCGTTTGCGGGCATGATGATCCCACCCGTCGGTGAGCAGGACACCGCCGATATCCAGAAACAACGTCGTGATCGGGATCGCACTTTTCATAGGGTCTCCGTCAACCCCTTCTGCCGCCCTTGGCAGGTCGCGCATCGAGCCAAGAGTATGGCGCCAGATCGGGGACTCAGGTGATGATTTTGTGGGTCTTTCCACAGCGGTTCCTCGCCCGCAGCAAACAGACCTCGCGGCGCTGCGCAAGAGGTGTCAACGGCCAGATGCCGCTTGGGGCCCGGCAGTACAGGAGTCATAACCAACCCCCGCTAAAACCCGCGCGTCGCAAGCCGCTGGCGACATAAGGGCAGTCTCGCATCACTCGCCACAACAGACCCGTGCGGTAATTCTCGATCATCAAAACGATCGGTCCCTGATTCAGGCCGTAATGCCACGGCGATACCCAGCCGTGGGGATTGCTGCGCTTGTGCGGGTAGGTCGGATTGAACGTTGCCTTGAAGCCGCAAGGATTTCCCACTTTCAGTTCGACCTGATGCACCAGAAAGTCGATTGCCGGCAACACGATCTCCGGCGCGAACGGTAGCGACGCCACCACCGCCCACGGCGCGATGGTGCCGTCGTCGGGTCCATATGGCACTCCTCGTCCCACGTAATCGAGGAAGTGGCGCTCGATGCCTTTCACTTTGATGGTCTCGGGACCGGGGCCGTCGCTCGCGGTGATTCCCCAGCAGTGTTTGCCATAACCCGCGAACTTGAGCGGATTGTCGATCGCGTATTGTTGCTGCACATAGGTTGCGCGGCGGGTGTTCTCGAAATAGTCGATGCCTTTTTCGCGCATGAACGCGTCCTGAATGCCACGAAAATCGATCCAGAGATGCGAAATCTGATGCGTGAACAACGGCCCGGCGTAAAGATAATCGTATCCGTAACTATTTTTCCATTCGTAGGTGGAAGCCCACGCTGCGTAGCTGCTCTGCGGCAGCGGATGGGTGGGCGAGCCGAGTCCCAGGATATACAGTACAAGCGCCTCGTCGTATCCTTCCCAACGGTACGCGAGAAATCCACTTTCAGGCTTCCAACCGTGCGTCACCGTTAGGCCACCGTTTTGCGCCCACGACCAATCAGCACGGCGATAAAGTTCGTCAGCGACGGCGCGTATTTCCTTTTCCTCAGTCGTATCCGCATTGAAATAGGCGCCAACAGTCAACGCACCGGCGAGCAGAATGGCGCTGTCCACAGTCGACAATTCGCATTGCCAGGCGCGCCGTCCGGTCTGCATGTCGAGAAAATGATAATAAAAGCCGTGGTAACCGGTAGCGTCCGACTCGGGGCCTTGCGGGCTGCTCCAGAAAAATCGCAGTGTGGCTAGGATTATCTCGATCGCCGCTGCGCGCGTGATGAAGCCGCGCTCAACCGCGACCGGATACGCCGCCAAGGCGAGGCCGGTGGCAGCAATGCTGGCGGGCCAATCGGGAGCGGTCTTGTCGAGCACCAGTCCATTTTTCGGATTGGTCCAGAGCAGAAAGTAGCGGAAGGTGTCGCGCTGAAGCGACTCCAACTCGGCGTCGATCGTGGGTTTGTCGGCGTTCATGGTTTCACCGGGTCAGCGACTCCGAGCTCAACTCAATCGTTACAGAAACGACCGCGTGCGACGGTGGCGCGACATCAAATATGCTTTTTGGTTCGATCATGTTTTTTTTGCTTGCTATTTCCCGGCGGCGCCTACCGCCAGAGCGTCGTTCACGGTCACCTGTGCTTCCTCGAGGATGCGGCGCAGATGATCCGCTCCGCGAAAGCTCTCCGCGTAGATTTTGTAAATGTCCTCAGTGCCGGACGGCCGTGCCGCGAACCATCCGCTTTCGGTAATTACCTTCAAACCGTCGATGGGTGCGCCGTTGCCAGGCGCCCGGGTGAGGATGCTCTGGATTTTTTCGCCAGCCAGCTCTGCAGGAAATATTTGCTGTGGTGAGAGCTGCGCCAGCATTTGCTTTTGCTCAGGGGTTGCTGGCGCCTCAATACGATCGTAGACAGACTCGCCGAACTCAAGCGCAAGCTCACGGTAGATTTCGGCGGGATCGCGGCCCATGCGCGCGGTAATCTCCGCCGATAGCAGAGCCGGGACAATGCCATCTTTATCTGTCGTCCAGACGCTGCCATCCAAACGGATAAAGGAGGCACCCGCACTTTCTTCCCCGCCAAAGCCAAGCGAGCCGTCGAACAAGCCATCCACAAACCACTTGAACCCGACCGGCACCTCGTAGAGCCTGCGGCCAAGCTTCGCCGTGACGCGATCAATCATCTGGCTGCTGACGACCGTCTTACCAACCGCCGCATCCTTGCGCCACTTCGGTCTGTGCTGGAAGAGGTAGAAAATGGCGACCGAAAGGTAATGGTTGGGCGGCAGCAACCCCGCGCTGCTGGTGACGATCCCATGCCGATCATGGTCGGTGTCGCAGGCGAAGGCGATGTCGAAGCGATTCTTGAGATGGATCAAGCTCTGCATGGCGTAGGACGAGGATGGATCCATACGAATCTGACCGTCCCAATCGACTGTCATGAACCGGAAAGTCGGATCGACCACTTCGTTCACCACCGTGAGATTCAAACCATAGCGCTCAGCAATCGGGCCCCAGTAGTGGACGCCAGCACCGCCCAGCGGGTCGATTCCCATGCGGACCTTCGCGTTGCGGATCACGTCCATATCGATCGCATTGCCGAGATCATCGACGTAGGCGTTCAGGAAATCGTGACGATGCGTTGTCCCGGCCTTCAGCGCCTTGGCGTAGGACACGCGTTTCACGCCATCGAGCCGCGCATCGAGATAGCGATTGGCTGCGGTTTCGATCCCGTCTGTGACGTCCTGGCCTGCCGGGCCGCCGTGTGGTGGGTTGTACTTGAAGCCGCCGTCGCGCGGAGGATTGTGCGACGGCGTGATGACGATGCCGTCAGCGTGCGCGGCGTCGCGATTGCGGTTGTGGGTCAGGATCGCGTGCGAGATCGCCGGCGTCGGTGTGTATTCGTCGTTCGTGGCCAGCATCACGTCCACGCCATTGGCCGCCAGCACTTCGAGCGCGCTCGCGCAGGCGGGTTCGGACAGGGCATGGGTATCAAGCCCGAGGAAGAGCGGCCCGGCGATGCCCTGGCCGCGGCGGTGGTCGCAGATCGCCTGGGTGATCGCCAGCACGTGCCATTCGTTGAACGATACATCGAAGGCCGAGCCACGGTGGCCCGAGGTTCCGAAGGCGACGCGTTGCGCCGCCACCGTGGGATCGGGCCGCTCGGAAAAATACGCCGCAACGAGCTTGACCACGTCAACGAGCATTGAGGCCGGAGCCGGCTGGCCGGCGAGTGGGCTGATGCGGGTGGTCATGGTGCTCTCAAATGCGGACCGCATGCAGGGCGATCTGTTGCTTGGCGGCGGCAACGACGTGCATGACATCAAATCCGAAATGGGCTTGCGCGACTTTGCCCGGTGCCGACAGTCCGAACGAGCGCATCGCGATGATCGTGCCGCGGCGCCCGACATAACGATCCCAGCCCAGTGCCGACGCCGCCTCGACCGAGACGCGCGCCGCCACCGCCTCGGGCAGCACTTTCTCGCGGTAGGCCTCAATCTGGCGCTCGAACAGGTCCCAAGACGGCATGCTGACGACGCGGGCCTTGATGCCTTCAACCTTCAGTTGTTCGTAAGCGGCGATGCACAGCGCCACTTCGCTGCCGCTGGCCAGCAGCAGCACGTCTGGCCGACCATCGACCGCGTCCGCGAGCACGTAGGCGCCGCACGCGACGCCTGACGCGCTGGCGTAGCGGCTGCGGTCAAGCGTGGGCAGTGCCTGACGCGACAGCACGAGGCTGGCCGGGCTGTGTTTGAGCTGCATCACCACGCGCCAGGCCTCGACCACCTCATTGGCATCGGCCGGGCGCAGCAACACCATGCCGGGCATGGCACGAAACGACGCCAGTTGCTCGACCGGCTGGTGCGTGGGCCCGTCTTCGCCCATAGCGATCGAGTCGTGGGTCCAGACGTAAATGACCGGCAAGCCCATCATTGTGGCCAACCGGATCGCGCCGCGGCAGTAGTCGGTAAAGACGAAGAAGCTGGCTGCAAACGGGCGCAGCCCGGACAGCGCCATCCCGCTGGCGACCGCGCACATCGCATGCTCGCGAATGCCGAAATGAAAGTTGCGCCCGGCGTAGCTGCCGCGATCGTTTTCGACCTCGTCGCCCGCATCGCAGAACGGCTCGAAAATACCAGCGAAGTCGAAACCCAGATGCGTCTTAGTAGATGGCGCCAGGTCGGCGGCCCCTCCCAGAAGCCACGGCATCCGTGCGGCGATCTCGTTCAGCACTTTCCCCGAAGCGTCGCGCGTGGCGAGGCCCTTCGCATCGGCCTTGAAACTCGGTAGCGTGGCGTCCCACCCCTCGGGCAACTCGCGGCGCTGCATGCAATCGATTTGTTCTGCGAGGTCGGGGTACTGCGCCCGATACTCCGCGAATTGGGCCCTCCATGCTTGGTGCGCGCTAGCGCCGCGTTGGCCGAACTGCACGCTGAAATGCGTCAACACGCCGGCGGGGACGGCAAACTGCGCGTCGGGGTCGAATCCGTAGAACTGCTTGGCCAGGCGTACTTCTTCCACGCCGAGCGGCTCGCCGTGCGCTTCCTTGGTGTCCTGCTTGTGCGGTGCGCCGTAGCCGATGTGGCTTTGCACGATGACCAGGGTGGGCCGATCTCGCGTGTCGCCAAAGACTTGCAGGCGGCGCGTGAGAAGCTCGATGTCGTTCGCATCGGGGACGTGCAGCACCTGCCAACCGCAGGCCTCGAAACGTGCGCCGACGTTCTCAGACAAGGTGATCGCCGTCGCCCCTTCGATACTGATGTGGTTGCAGTCGTATATCCAGCACAGGTTGGCGAGTTTCAGGTGGCCGGCGAGCGATGCCGCCTCGGCGCTGATGCCTTCCATCATGTCGCCATCACCGCACAGCGTGTACACCTTGTGGTCGAACAGGGTGTAGCCAGGGCGGTTGTAGGTGGCGGTGAGCCAGCGTTGCGCGATGGCCATGCCCACGCTGGTTGCCACACCCTGGCCGAGTGGCCCGGTGGTGGTCTCGATACCCGCGGTCAGGCCGTATTCCGGATGCCCGGTGCAGTGACTGCCGGCCTGGCGAAAGCTCTGCAGGTCGGCCATGGTGACCGCCAGGCCGCCGTGGCCTTCTTGCGCCTTAACACCGCACAGATATAGCAGTCCATAGAGCAGCGCCGACGCATGGCCGACAGACAGAACGAAGCGATCTCGGTTCGGCCACGCAGGGTCGCTTGGGTCGTAACTCAGGAAGCGCTGCCACAAGCAGTAGGCAGTCGGCGCTGCGCCCATCGGCGTTCCCGGGTGGCCGGAGTTGGCTCTCTGTACCTCGTCGATGGCCAGCGTGCGCAGAGTGTTGATGCACAACAGGTCGAGTGGCGCGGGGTCTTTCATGGGGATTCCTTGCGCAGTTGCCGGTAGCGACGTATGAGTGCGTTGGTCGAGCTGTCGTGAGCGAGCGCCAGCGGTTCGGCACCTGACAGTTCAGCGGCGGTCTGCTCGGCCAGCACCTTGCCAAGCTCGACACCCCACTGGTCGAACGAATCGATATCCCAGATGACGCCCTGCGTGAAGACGCTGTGCTCATACAGCGCCACCAGCGCGCCGAGCGTGAAGGGCGTCAGCCGCTCTGCCAGCAGCGTGTTGCTCGGCCGGTTGCCTTCGAACACGCGGTGTGGCACCAACGCCTCAGCCATGCCCTCGGCTCGAACCTCCGCTGCCGACTTGCCGAAGGCCAGGGCCTCAGTCTGCGCGAACAGGTTGGCCATCAACAGGTCGTGCTGGCGGTCGCCCGGGCCCAGCGGGTTCAGGCTTTGACAGAAGCCGATGAAGTCGCAAGGCACGAGTCGCGTGCCCTGGTGCAGCAGTTGGTAGAACGAATGCTGACCGTTGGTGCCCGGCTCACCCCAGACGATCGGCGAGGTAGCGTAGTCCACGCGCGCACCAGCCAGCGTGACGTGCTTGCCGTTGCTCTCCATCGTCAACTGCTGCAGGTAGGCAGGAAAGCGCAACAGGTTCTGGTCGTAAGGCAATACAGCAACCGTCTGCGCGTCAAAGAAGTCGGTGTTCCAGACCGCCAGCAGGCCCATAAGCGCCGGAAGGTTCTGACCGAACGGCGCGCTTCGGAAGTGCTCGTCCATCGCGTGGAAGCCTTCGAGCATCGCGCGGAAGTGGGTCGGGCCAATGGCGAGCATCAGCGACAGGCCAACGGCCGAGTCCATCGAATAGCGCCCGCCGACCCAGTCCCAGAAGCCGAACATGTTGGCCGGGTCAATGCCGAATTGTGCGACGGCCTCGGCGTTCGTCGACACCGCGACGAAGTGCCTGGCAACAGAGCGCTCGTCGCCGAGCTGCGCCACGCTCCATGCGCGCGCCGCGTCGGCATTTGTCAGTGTCTCCAGCGTCGTGAAGGTCTTCGAACAAACGATGAACAAGGTTTCTGCTGCATCCAGATCGCGCGTCGCCTCGACGAAGTCTGTGGCGTCGACGTTGGAGACGAAACGCAAGCACAACTCTCGCTGGCTGTAGTGGCGCAGTGCCTCATACGCCATCACCGGGCCGAGGTCTGACCCGCCGATGCCGATGTTGACGATATTGCGGATGCGTTTGCCGGTGTGGCCCACCCACTGGCCGCTGCGCAGTGCGTCTGCAAATACGGCCATACGATCCAGCACGACATGCACTTCCGGTACCACATCAACACCATCGGCAATGATGCGCGCGTCGGCCGGAGCGCGTAGCGCCGTGTGAAGGGCCGCACGCTTCTCGGTGGCATTGACCGCATCGCCGCGGAACATCGCATCGATACGCCCACGCAGCCCGCAACTCTCAGCCAGGACGAGCAGCAGCCGAATCGTCTCGTCGTTGATGCGGTTCTTGGAGTAGTCGAGATACAGGCCCGCCGCCTCGACATTCAGGCGTTCGCCGCGCCGCGGATCGTCGGCGAACAGCTGGCGCAGGTGCATGTCGCCAATGTCGCAATGGTGCTCGGCCAGCGCCTTCCACGCCGCGCTGCTTGTGAGCGTGGGGCTGCCCGGCTCTGAGCCGCTGCGAGTGGGTACGCGGTTCATGCCTTGCCGTTCTCCGCCAGCCTTGCGGCCTTGCTGGCGATGCTTTCCAGCAGCTTGTGCCACGACGCAGCAAACGCGTCTGCACCTTCGCGCTGCAGGCGTGCGGCGAGCGCATCGTCGTCGATGCCATCAAGGCGGCACGCGGCGAGCATTGCTTCGGCAGCCTTGTCCTGCATCGTCAAGGCCTGCTTCACGTGGCCGTGATCGGCGAAAGCATGCAAGGTTTCTTCCGGCATCGTGTTGATCGTCCCGCGGGCTGCCAGCTGCTCGACATAGAGCGTGTCGGGTGCGCTCGGGTCCTTGGTGCCGGTGCTGGCCCACAGCAAGCGTTGCGCGCGTGCGCCTGCCGCGGCCAGCGTCTGCCAGCGCGTCGATTCGAGTAGTTCGCGGTAGGCGCGCCAAGCCTGGGTTGCGACGGCGATGCCGAGGCGGTTATGCAGTCGCTGCGGCAGCGATTTGTTAGCCGCCACGTCCCAGCGGCTGACGAATAGCGAGGCCACCGAGCCGATCTTCGGGTCGAGCCTGGCGGCGATGCGTCGTTCGATCCCACGCATGTAAGCCTGCGCCGCCGCCTCGTATTGCGCACGCGAGAACAGTAACGTAACGTTGACCGGCACGCCGGCAAAGATCGACGCCTCGATCGCCACCAACCCTTCGGGTGTTCCCGGAATCTTGATGAACAGGTTAGGGCGCGCGCCGCGGGCATGTAGTTCTGCCGCCGCCGCGATGGTTCTGGCCGCGTCGTGGGCCAGCAGCGGCGACACCTCCAGCGACACCCAGCCATCGACGCCATTGCTCGCTTCGAAGACTGGTCGGAACAGGTCGGCCGCGCGGGTCAGGTCTTCGAGCGCGAGCTCAAAAAACAAGGCCTCGCCCGGCTTCCCCTCGCGCGCCTTGCGGTGGATCGCCTCGTCATAGGCGTTGGAGTTGCCGATCGCGTGCTCGAAGATAGTCGGGTTCGAGGTCAGCCCGGTGATCGCGAAGTCACGGATGTAACGAGTTAAAGTTGCGTCATCCAGGAGGGTGCGCGTGATGTTGTCGAGCCAGAGGCTCTGGCCCAGATCATGAAGTGCTTGTGTCGGCTTCATGATGTGTCAACCTTCGGACTTGGGGTTGTGCCAGCCGCCATCGGCTGCAATGAAATGATTCGCGGCTGGCGGTCCCCAACTGCCTTGCTCGTAGACGGTTGAGGGGAGATGGTCGCCTAGCACGGGTTCCACCACGGCCCAGGCTGCCTCAATAGCGTTTTCGCGGGCGAAGAGTGCCCCGTCGCCGTTCATTGCATCGCTTAGCAACCGCTCATAAGGAGTCTGTTCGCCGGGCTCTTCTTCCAGCAGAGAAAACTCTCGCTGGTCGCCAACGAACTCCTTGCCGGCCCGTTTGACCCGGGCCGCGAGCGCAATGGTCGAACGCGGCGACAGGTGAAAGAGCAGGTAGTTCGCATCTTCGCGCAGCACCGAGTCCTCGAACAAGTTTTGCGGCGGGGGCCTGAGTCGCACCAGCACCTCGCATGCCGTAGCAGCCAGATGTTTTCCCGAGCGGAGGTACCATGGCACGCCCTCCCAGCGCCAAGAGTCAATGTGCAGCCGCATCGCGCAGTACGTTTCGACGTCCGAGTCCTTGGCAACTTCCGGTTCCTCGCGATAGCCAGCGTACTGGCCGCGCACGAGGTCTTCCGACCGCAGGGGTCGCATGGCATCGAAGACATCAGCTTTCTGGCGATGCACGGCCTCAAAGCCGCGGCTCGCTGGCGGTTCCATCGCAAGCAACGCGGCGATCTGAAACAGGTGATTCTGCATCACGTCGCGTAGGCAGCCCGCGCCCTCGTAGAACGCACCCCGACCCTCGACGCCAAATTTCTCGGCCAAGGTGATCTGCACGCTCGCGACATGGTGGCGGTTCCAGATCGGCTCGAGAAAGGAATTGGCGAAGCGGAAGTACAGGATATTCATGATTGCTTCCTTGCCGAGAAAGTGGTCGATGCGGAAGATCGCGTCTTCTGGAAACACCTCCAGCGCGACGCAGTTGAGTTCGCGCGCCGACGCGAGGTCGCGGCCGAACGGCTTCTCAACGATGACGCGGGCATCGGCCGCCAGTCCGGCGGCGCCGAGGCCCCGGATGACCGTTGGAAACAGCGCCGGTGGAATGGCCAGGTAGTGGGCTGGGCGTCGCGCAGTGCCGAGCGAGCGCTTGAGTGCATCGAAGGTGGCGGCGTCCTTGTAGTCGCCGCTCACGTACTGCAACAAAGACAGCAGCTGGTCGAGCGCGTGCTGATCACAGGCGTCGTCACGCTCGACGCTGTCCTTCACGCGTGCGCGCAACTGCTCGGTGCTCCACGCTGACGAGGCAACGCCAATCACCGGCACCTTCAGCGCGCCGCGCTTGCACATCGCGTAAAGCGACGGAAAGATCTTCTTGTGCGCCAAGTCGCCGGTTACGCCGAACACAACCAGCGCGTCGGATGGCGCAGCAGTGTAGTAAGCGGCGTGATTCATTTCAAGCCTTCGACTCTGGATCTGCGGCGGGCTTTTCGACATGGCCGCCGAATTCATGCCGCATCGCCGACTGCACGCGGTTGGCGAAGTCGGCCTCGCCGCGTGAACTGAAGCGCCCGTAGAGCGCCGCACTCAGCACTGGCGCCGGCACCGCTTCATCGATGGCTGCCTGGATCGTCCAGCGGCCTTCGCCGGAGTCGGAAACGCGCCCTTCGAAGCCGGCCAACGCAGGATCAGCGGCCAACGCGGCGGCGGTCAGGTCGAGTAACCAGGAACCGATGACGCTGCCGCGCCGCCAGACCTCGGCGATCTCAGGCAGGTCCATCTCGTACTGGTAGAGCTCGGGGTGGCGCAGCGGAGTTGTCTCGGCATCGACGACACTGGCACGCTTGCCGACATTGGCGTTGTGCAGGATGTTCAGACCCTCCGCATAAGCCGCCATCAAGCCGTACTCAATGCCGTTGTGCACCATCTTGACAAAGTGGCCCGCGCCGTGCGGCCCGCAATGCAGCCAGCCCTGGTCGGCGGTGCTGGCACCGGGGCGGCGGGCCGGCGTCGGAGCATATGTTCCGACGCCTGGTGCCAGCGTCGCGAACACCGGGGCGAGATGTCGCACGGCGTCGTGATCGCCGCCGATCATCAAGCAAAAGCCGCGCTCGAGGCCGGCGACACCGCCGCTGGTGCCGACGTCGACATGGAGGATGCCTGACGCGCGTAATGCGGCCGCGCGGCGGAGGTCGTCGTGGTAAAAAGAGTTGCCGCCGTCGATGACGATGTCGCCAGCATCGAGCAGCGGTGTCAACTGCTTCAAGAGGTCGTCGACGGCTGCCGCAGGAACCATTAACCAGATCGCGCGCGGTCGCGAAAGCGCCGTGGCCAGCTGCTGCAGCGAGGTCGCGCCAGTCGCGCCGAGCGCAACCAGAGGCTCGACGCCTTCCGGGTGCCGGTCATGGACGACGCAGTCGTGGCCCCCGCGCATCAGCCGCGTCGTCATGCTGGCACCCATGCGGCCGAGTCCGATCATGCCGATTTTCATTTCTAAGCTCCTGTCTTTCGAATTCGCACGACGGCTGCATATTCGCAGCCGTCGTCAATCAGAGGAATAGCAGCCGCGGGATGCTCAACACCATCGACAGTTAGTACCGATCCGTCATATGCAACGGCCGAGTGCGGCACCTTGATGCGATAGAGTGTCTGGCGGTGCCGATGGTTCACCTGGAACGAGGTCCAGTGCGCCGGGAAGCATGGTGCGATTCGCAGCCTGTCGGATTCGATATTCAACCCAAGAAGCGACTCGAGGATGAAACTCAGCATCCAGCCGGCCGACACCGTGTACAAGGTCCAGCCGCCTGGTCCGGCATGGCCAGGGGTGGCCGTTTCAGCCATACCGCCAGCGCTCGGGAGGCTGCCGTTCACGCCTGGCACTTCACACCTCATGACCTTACCTGACGTCGCCAGCCTGCGACGCCGAATCAACGGATTGCGTCCGGCATTGACGCGACCACCAATGCTTACGTGGAAGTTCCCGATCTGATTGAGGCAGAGGCTTAGGCATAGGCACTAGCGTCTGGCTCGATGCGTCTGCAGCTATTGAAGGAGCGAAATCATGAAGCGACGACTCTGTACGAAATGGGCTCATATGCACGTCTCCAAAATAGAATGCCCCACGATCTGGCGAAGCCGCGACTCGCAGCACGAGGCTGGCACCGAATTCATCGGATCTCGGCGCTAGCTTCCGCGGGAGCGAACAGGTCAGCTCATTTGGCCAAGTGTGCAGTCCACCAGTCATTGACCTCTTTGCACGGATCCTCGAAGTCACGGTGTGAATACAAATGAACTTTCACGGATAACTTTAGTGTTCTCTGTCCCGGAAATATGTAGGCAGTCTTCGGTGTTCCTTGTAGGACAAATGGCGTTCTCACCGACGAGTCAACACCCTGACAATCGAAAAAGAAACAGATGAGATCAAGAGATCTATAGTACAAGCCAAAGTTTCTGGTCTGCAGTCCGCGCTTTTCCGATTAGGGCGAAACAGAGACTATGTGATCGGTGCAGGATCGCCCGACCCCTACTGCATGAGTTGATATCGCGCAAGGACACCAATGCACAAGTGCTTATA